>OKWQ01000039.1_pt1 | contig 193693 bp, 178 predicted proteins | sample 1607071 | NCBI WGS metagenome assembly OKWQ01 (sample SAMN07501039, study PRJEB24779) | human gut metagenome
TAGTCTGGGGTGATATATATGGATAATATTCAATCTATCATTGCAAATCTTGGTTTTCCCATTGCAATTTCCCTTTACTTGTTGGTGAGAATTGAAGGGAAGCTGCAAGGTTTGACAGATAGTATAAATGAACTGTCCAAAAATATTATTAAACTTAGTAAGTAAAAGAAAGTGTGAATTTCCCTCTATGGAAAATTCACACTTTTTATATTGTTAAACAACTTAATAAAATTCTTTAACTTCACTATCAAAATATCTGTTTAAATCATATGGTGAATATATTCCCTTATCAGTAACAATACCACTAATTAAACTAGGTGGTGTTATGTCAAATGAAGGATAAATTCCCTTAACTTCTTCTAAGGTATTTTTAATACCTCTATAACTTAATACTTGTTGTGGATCTCTTTCTTCTATTACAATATCTGTACCTTTTTCTTTATCAATATCTGGTATGCCAGTAACAAAATAAGGTATAGAAAAATGTTTTGCTAACAGGGCAATTTGATAAGTACCTATTTTATTTGCAATATGCCCGTCTTTAGCTATTGTATCTGCTGCTGATGTAAATAAATCTATGTTTTTATGCTCCATTGCATAAGCTACCATATTGTCTGTTATTACAGTTGTATCAAATCCCATTTGTGAACAACAGCTAGATGTAAGTCTAGCTCCTTGTAAATAAGGTCTTGTTTCTGCACAATATATTTTTACCTCGTTATTTCTTTTTTTAGCTGCACGTAACATCATTCCTATAATTGTCTCCCCAAAACATTGAGTAAGTATTGTTCCATTTTTAGGAAACATATCAGCCAAATATTCTCCTACTATTTCCATAGTAGAATATCTTCTATTTAATGAATCTATGGTTCTGTTAAATACAGCATCCACAGGGTCTTGTCCACTATCTAAAGCTTTTTTCCATTCTTTAAAACACCCATCTGTTATAAGTCCCATACGATTGGCCGTAGTTGGTCTTGCATGAGAAATAGTGTAAGATGCTTTTTCCATATACTCCAATTGATCTTTTTCTTTTTTGTCCTTTGCTTCAAAGGCTGCTAGGGCCATTCCCATTCCTGCTGCTGTATATGGTCCTGCACTTTGAGTAACCATATCTTGAATAGCCTTTGCAACTTCTTCGTGTGTTGTACACTCAACAAATTCTACTTGTGTCGGGTAAATACGTCTATCTAATATTCTAACTTTTCCATCTTCATACCATGCCACATTTTCATACTGAAGCATGAAAGCTAAATCTTGATCCATTCTCTTCATAATAATAAACCTCATTTTAAGTAACAAAGTAGTAATTATAACTACTACTTCGTTAATTTTTTATATTTTGATTAAGATAATAGTAACTTAAATTCATTTACTACATCTTTTCCCTCTGAAAATTTATCTCTATTATTAATCAAACTAATACCCATTTTTATTAGGCTTCTCTCCATTGGCAACCTTTTACTAATATCTTCTACAGATGTTACTTCTATTACCTTAGAGTCACCAACTACTCTACGTATTATTTCTGTTCCAGCATAGCCAAAAGAATCTGACAACACTTTCTTTGTATAATCTTCTTTAAAATCCTTATTATATAAATTAAAAGTAACTAATTCATCATATTTTACTGAAAATTTACTTATAAATAAGTTTATAGTATCTTCAATAGTAGATGATATCCAGCTAAGGAAATCTTCATTATTCCTATCAGTATAATATTTATTAGCCCAAGCAAAGAATAGATTGCCTATTACATTTCCAACATCATATCCCATAGGTCCATAAAATGCAAATTCTGGGTCAATAACTTTTAATCCCTTTTCGTTTATAAATATAGAACCTGAGTGTAAGTCACCGTGTACTAAAGCTTGAGTTTGATTCATAAATTTGTCACGAAGTATAGCCACTTCTTTTTTTAATTTGTGGTCATTATACAAAAACTCTTCTACAAATTCTTTATTTTCATCTAAAATTATATTTCTACCTTTATAATCATAATATGGTTCAGTAAAAACTAAGTCCTCACTGATATCACATAGTTCAATATTAGTAAACAATTTTACATATTCTTTTTTCCTTGCTCTATCAAGAACTAAATCTGTAGTAGGTAATAAAGTATTTACCAAAAATGTTGAGATACCATCCGCTAAACAGCTAAACGTTTTCCCCTTCATCAATTCAGTTCTAAGGTTTTTATACTCAGATATATCTTCCATTGAAAGAGCACACATATTCTCATCATAATGAAATACCTGTGGCACAAATTCCTTTGCAAGTTTGCCCTCAATCATAAGAATTTCCGCTTCTATTTTATTTCTATATACATCAAGTGGTCTTCCCGATGATCTTAAAAATTTATCTGCTTGTTTAATTATAATAGATTTTCCTGTTGATTTTTCCCATACTTTGAACACATAGTTAATATTTCCATCTCCAATTTCTATACATTCTAGTTCAGATTCTGGTTGAAAATATTCTAATTTATCCTTTGCATACTCTTTTGCAGTATTAGTATTCATTAAAAAGTGTTCTAAATATTTTTCCATGTTACGCCCCCCAGTATATAAAATAGATAATTTAAGTTACAATTTTTATTCTTCAAGTTGATTAACTACTAATTTGGGCTTTGTTTTTGATGACATATTAGGCCAACCTATTAAAATAAACACTATTCCAAATACTATCATTAGCATAGAATACCAGCAATAAGGTAAAATTGAACCTGGTGATATGCCTGCTAATGCACCCGCTGTTAGTAATTGTCCTGCATAAGGTAGCAACCCTTGGAAACCAGATGAGAATAAATCAAGTATACTTGCTGTTCTAGCTCTTGAAATATTATATTGATCAGCTATATCTCTAGCTATAGGCCCTGCTGCTATAATTGATACAGTATTATTAGTTGTTGATATATCTATTAAACTTACTAATGCTGCTATTGATAACTCTGCACCACGAGCAGTTTTTGTTTTTCTAGTTAACTTATGAAGTAACCAATCTATACCACCAAGATGATCCATTAGAGCAACTAAACCACCTACTAATAAAGCTATCAATGCCATATCTTCCATCCAAGTCATACCTTCATGAATTACTGCCAATGATCCTATTAAAGTAAAATCACCATGCATAACTCCTATTATCACTCCAACAAGCACTCCTGTACTCATTACTGTTATAACATTTATTCCTAGTAATGATAAAACTATAACTATAACATATGGAATCATATTTATAAAACTATAATCTCCAGCAGCGTCAGTTGATGCACTACCCATTGGTTGTAGAGATAATAAAACTAAAGTAATAATAACTGCTGGTAAAACCATTAATATATTTGCTTTAAATTTGTCTCTCATTGGTATATCTTGAGTACGTGTAGCTGCTATTGTAGTATCAGAAATAAATGATAAGTTATCACCAAATAGGGCACCTCCTACAACTACTCCACAAACTAAAGCCATATTAAATCCTGTTGCCTTAGAAAGAGATACAGCAATTGGCATTAAAGCTGATACTGTTCCCATTGAAGTACCCATAGAGAAACTTAATATACACCCTATTACAAACAATCCTGGCAGTACCATATTAGAAGGTAATATGCTTAGGCCAAAATTAGTAACAGAATCACTAGCATGCATTGCACCTGCAATTCCATAAAAAGCTCCTGCTAATAAAAATATAATTACCATAAGTACTAATGTACTATCTCCTGCCCCTTTACAAAACAAAGTAACCTTTTCTTCAAATGTAAGCTTTTCTTCTCCTTTTTTGTTTAAAACAAAAGCTACACCTATTGCAATTGATATGCCTATCATTAAAGGCATATTATCGAAACTTCCTGTTCCTATACCAACGGCAAAATATAAAACTAAAAATACAACCAGTGGAACTAATCCTAAAAAACTACCCTTTGATTTCTTATTATTTTCCATTTTTTCCTCCTAAAATAATTTATTGGATTTTTATAATCTATAAAATAATTTTGGAGTATGAAACTTTTATGAATCCTTTTTATAATTTTGAAATAAGTACGATTAGATTTAATTCTTTGTTAATGATTTATATATGATTGAATTGTGTTTATGTATGAAAATAAATATAGATCTATTATTAGAATGCAGATTCATCTAAAGCTTCATACTTATTATTTTTAGTCTAAAATAACTGGAGCTCCTGATGTTTTTGCATAATAATAAATTTTTGCTGCATCTTCCACATATTCTGCTGCTACAAAAGCCTCTTCCATAGTTTTGCCAACTGCAATAACTCCATGGTTTGCTAATAAACAAGCTGTGCGGTCTTTCAAATAAGGTAATATAACTTGAGCTAACTCTTCAGAACCAGCTGGTCTAAAAGGAGCCACCTTTACATCTCCCCCTAAGAAAGGTTTCATTTCTATTAATATTAAAGGTATATCTTGATGGTTAACTGCAAATCCTGTAGCTACTGAAGAGTGCGTATGAACAATTGCATTTACTTGTGGATATTTTTTATATACTTCTATATGCATTTTCCACTCTGATGATGGTTTTTGACCTTCTACTTTGGAGTTTCCTTCTCCGTCAATTTCTACAATATCTTCTTCAGTCATAGTATCGTAAGACAATCCACTTGCAGTTATTAAATAACTATCGTCACCTTTATCAACATTTCTTATACTTATATTTCCACTTGTACCCGCTACTAATTTTTCATTATATAATTTTTTTGCTGCGTCTAATACTAGTTTTCTCGAGTTCATTTATGTCTCCCCCTCCTCTATTTACCATAAATATATCACAGAAATAATCACAAAACAACATTTTACCAACAAAAAAACGTTTTTTATCTTGTTTTTTGACTGTTTGATTTGATTATTGTTGTTTTTTGTGATTTATTGTTAATTTCATATTGCATTCTAAAATCAATTCCTCTACAATTGAATCATACAAATATCGAATACCAAGGAGTTAATTATGTTAAAAATCGATAGACATAATGTTATAGAGAGAGAACTACATAAAAAAAGAAGCGTACTAATCTCTGACTTAAGCAAACTACTAGAATGTAGCGAAGAAACTATAAGAAGAGATTTAAGAGAAATGGAAAAGGCAAATAAATTATGTAGAATTCATGGAGGAGCATATTTACCAGAAAAATACGACAAGGGTGTTCCAATACAATTAAGAGAAACTTTTTATATTGAAGAAAAAGAACATATGGCTCAAAGAGTATTAAACTATATTAAAGATAACGATGTTATAATGCTTGATTCAAGCACCACATGCTTAAAACTGGCAGAAGCACTGATTACTTCTCAGCTTAATGTAACACTTATCACTAATTCACTTAGAATTTGTAATTTATGTGAAAGTTACCAGTCAAATATTAATCTAATATGTTTAGGTGGCAAATTTCACTCAAGTACAAGCTCTTTTGTGGGGTATCATACTTTAGATAATCTAAGCGTTTATTATGCAGATAAATGCTTTATAAGTTGTCCATTTGTAGACACTAAATATGGTCTGTCAGATAACAACTTTGATAGTGCCAAAATAAGAGAATTAATGATTAAGAATTCAAAAGAACATTTTTTATTAATGGACCATACGAAAATTGGCAATAAATCCGATATTTTATTTGCAAATCTTAAAGATATAGATGTTTTAATAACTGATTATAAATTATCTAAAGAATGGAATGAAACTTGTAAAAAATTAAATTGTAAAATAGATTACGCTTTAACAAATAAGGGGGTTTTAAATAATGATTAATTTCCAGTACTATAATCCATCAAAAGTTATATTTGGCCAAGGTTCACACCAAAATATAAAACAGCTATTAAAAGATTATAATGTAACTTCTCTGTTTTTAATTTATGGTGGAAGGACTGTAAAAAGATTAGGAATATGGGACACAGTTAGTAGGGCATGTGAGGAATTAGGAATTAAATTTACTGAAAGAGGTGGTGTAGTTCCTAACCCTAAAATAGAACATGTTAGAGAACTTATAGAAGTAGGTAAAGAAAACAATGTAGATTTCGTTCTTGCTGCAGGTGGTGGTAGCTCTATGGATACTGCTAAGGCCGTATCTGTAGGAATCCCTTACGAAGGAGATGTATGGAACTTTTTTGAAGGCAAAGATTCTATTTCATCAGCTCTTCCAATTGGAGTTATCTCAACTATACCTGCAAGTGGGTCAGAAACATCTAACTGCTCTATTATTTCAAATGGACTTTATAAGCTAGGTATTGAAAGCGATTTCATAATTCCAAAATTTGCAATTATGAATCCTGAGTTTACATTATCTCTACCACAATATCAAACTTCTTGTGGAATAGCAGATATATTTTCTCATTTATTAGAACGTTACTTTACTAATACTAAATATGTAGATACAACTGACTATTTAATTGAAGGAGCTTGTAAGGCTCTTATTCTAAATGCACAAAGACTAATGGAAAACCCTAATAATATAAATGCACGTTCAGAAATTCAGTGGTTAGCTTCTATAGCTCATAATAATTTACTAGACACTGGGCGAGTACCTGATTGGGGATCACATAGAATAGAACATGAACTAAGTGCTCAGTATGGGCTAACTCATGGTGAAGGTATGGCTATAGTTTTAGTAGCTTGGACAAAATATATGGCTTATAACAAACCTTCAAAACTTGCACAATTGGCTAATCGCTTATTTAACATAGATTACAGTAATTACTCTGAAGAAGAAATGGCACTTAAATTATCTCATTACTTAAGGGACTTCTTTATATCACTAAATTTAGATACTAAATTATCACAAAAAGGCATAACAGATGAACATTTTGAATTAATGGCAATGCGTGCTACTAATAATAATCAATCCACAGTTGGCAACTACATACCTTTAGACGCATCCAAATTTGTAGATATATTAAAACTAGCTTTATAATTATTAATTTTATTAATAAAAACAATATATACTTAGGAGGACTTTACAATGAAAGTTAAAGGATTTGCAACAAAAGCTATACATGCAGGACATCACAAAAACGCAGCAGGTGCATTAGGACTACCAATCTACCAAACTTCAACATTTGTCTTTGACAGTGCAGAACAAGGAAGAAAAAGATTTGAGGGAGAAGAAGAAGGATATATATATTCTAGATTAGGCAACCCTACTAATACATCATTAGAAGAAAAAATTGCTGAACTTGAAGGTGGAGAATCTTGTATCTCAACTGCATCTGGTATGGGTGCCATATCTTCAACATTATGGACAGCATTAAAAGCTGGAGATCATGTGGTAGCTAGTGATACTCTTTATGGTTGTACTCAAGCATTATTATCTAGAGGTTTAACTAAATTTGCCATCGAAGTTGACTTTGTTGATTTCACTGATTTGGAAAAAGTAAAAAATTCTATGAAACCTAATACAAGAGTTGTATACTTTGAAACACCTGCTAACCCAACACTTAGATTATACGATATTGAAAAAATATGTGAAATCGCTCATAGCCAAGAAAATGTGTTAGTTATGGTTGATAATACTTTCTGTACACCTTATATCCAAAGACCTTTATCACTTGGAGCTGATGTTGTCCTACACTCTGCTACTAAATTCTTAAACGGACATGGTGATGTTATAGCTGGTTTTGTAGTTGGATATAGTGAATTTATAAACGAAGTTAGATTTGAAGGTATAAAAGATTTTACTGGTGCTGTTCTAAGCCCAAATGATGCCTTCTTAATAAATAGAGGACTTAAAACATTGGCAGTAAGAATGGAACAACATTGTTCAAATGCTATGAAAGTAGCTAAATTCTTAGAGGAACATCCAGCAATAGAGAAGATAAACTACCCTGGATTAGAAAGTTTCCCTCAATTTGAACTTGCTAAAAAACAAATGGATCTACCTGGAGCAATGATATCTTTTGAAGTAAAAGGTGGCCTTGAAGCAGGAGAAAAACTAATGAATACATTGAGTCTTTGTACATTAGCTGTAAGTTTAGGAGATGCAGAAACATTAATTGAGCATCCAGCTTCTATGACACACTCAGCTTGTACTCCTGAAGAACGTGCAAATGCAAATATAACTGATGGACTAGTAAGACTTGCTGTTGGACTTGAAAATGTGGAAGATATAATAGATGACTTAAAAAACGCCTTAGATTTACTTATTAAGTAAACTCACTTAATATTAGTGTAATCCCTATATATAAAGAAAGTATATATTTTCTTATTGAAGATATATACTTTCTTTTATTTTTATAAACATATATTTATCTAAACATATTATAATTTTTCACTTATCACATGTTTATTTTCATGTTTATTTTAAGATATATTACATCTTTCCATGGAATGTTCTATTAATTACATCCATTTGTTGTTCTCTACTTAGTTTAATAAAGTTCACTGCATATCCAGATACCCTTATTGTAAGTTGAGGATATTCTTCTGGATGGTCCATAGCATGAAGCAATGTTTCTCTAACAAGTACGTTTACATTTAAGTGGTGAGCTGATTGTGAGAAATATCCATCCATTAAGTTGCTTAAATTTCTTATTCTTTCTTCTCCTGATTTACCTAAAGCATCTGGAATAATAGAGAAAGTATTTGATATTCCATCTATAGAATGATTATATGGTAACTTGGCAACAGATGCTAAGGATGCCAATGAACCACTCTTATCTCTACCATGCATTGGGTTTGCTCCTGGTGCAAATGGTTCTCCTGCTTTTCTACCATCTGGTGTTGAACCTGTTTTCTTACCATAAACCACATTTGAAGTTATAGTAAGAACAGATTGAGTATGAATAGCATCTCTATAAGTTTTATTTTTTCTTATTTTGTTCATCATGTTTTCAACTAAATATACAGCTATACTATCTACTCTGTCGTCGTTGTTACCATAGGTAGGGAACTTTCCATCTATTTGGAAATCAACAGCTATACCTTGTTCATTTCTTATAGGTTTAACTTTTGCATACTTAATAGCTGATAAACTATCTGCACAAACTGATAATCCAGCTATACCACAAGCCATAGTTCTAATTATATCTCTTTCATGTAGAGCCATTTGCAAACGTTCATAACAATATTTATCGTGCATAAAATGTATTACATTTAATGTATTTACATAAAGTTTTGCTAACCAATCAGTATAATGTTCAAATTTTTCCATTACTTCATCATAATTCAAATATTCACTATCTATTTTCCCAAAATCTGGTGATACTTGTATTCCTAGTTTTTCGTCTATACCACCATTTATAGCATAAAGTAATGTTTTTGCTAAATTTACTCTAGCTCCAAAAAACTGCATTTGTTTACCAATATTCATAGCTGACACGCAGCATGCTATGGCGTAGTCATCTCCATAGTAATCTCTCATCAAGTCGTCATTTTCGTATTGTACTGAACTTGTGTCTATGGAAACTTTTGAGCAAAAATCTTTAAATCCTTGTGGTAATTTTGTTGACCATAAAACTGTTAAGTTTGGCTCTGGTGATGGTCCTAGTGTATAAAGTGTGTTTAACATTCTAAAAGAAGTTTTGGTTACTAAAGTTCTTCCGTCACTACCCATACCACCAATACTTTCTGTTACCCAAGTTGGGTCCCCGGAGAATAACTCATTGTAGTCAGGAGTTCTTAGGAATTTAACTAATCTTAATTTCATAACAAAATGATCTATCATTTCTTGTGCTTGCTCTTCTGTAATTAAGCCTGCTTTTATATCTCTTTCAATGTAAACATCTAAAAAAGTAGAAGTTTTGCCTAAAGACATTGCAGCACCATTTTGGTCTTTTATAGCTCCCAAAAATCCAAAATATAGCCATTGTATAGCTTCTTTTGAATTAGTTGCAGGTTTTGAAATATCAAACCCATAAGACTGTGCCATTTCTTTTAATTGTTCTAAAGCTCTTATTTGCTCTGATAATTCTTCTCTTAATCTAATTACATCTTCTGACATTTCTTCATTATCTAGCTCATCTTTTTCAACTATTTTATCTTCTACCAATCTATCTATACCATATAGTGCGACTCTTCTATAATCTCCTATTATTCTACCCCTACCATAAGCATCTGGAAGACCTGTTATAATTCCAGCCTTTCTTGCTAATCTCATCTCTTTTGTATATGCATCAAATACACCTTGATTATGAGTCTTTCTATATTTTGTAAATATTTCTTTTATATCATTATCTAACTCAAAGCCATAAGCTTTACAAGCAGACTCTACCATTCTTATACCTCCAAAAGGCATTACTGCTCTTTTAAATGGTTCATCTGTTTGAAAACCTACTATAGTTTCTAAATCTTTGTTTAAATATCCTGCTTTATAAGCATTTATACCAGATACAGTATGAGTATCCACATCTAAAACTCCACCATTTTCTCTTTCCTTTTTATTTAATTCCAATACTTGTTCCCATAATTTTTTAGTATTTTCAGTAGCACTTGCTAGGAATTTACCGTCCCCTTCATACGGGCAGTAATTACCTTGTATAAAATCCCTAACATCAATTTTATCTTGCCAAATTCCATCATTAAAATCTTTCCAAGCATTTACTTCCATTTTGAGTTTATCCTTTCCCATTTATGTCATAAGTAAATTTTTTTATCTAATAATAAATATCCCCAATTTGCATCTTATTATTTAATGATAAAAATTCGCTTCGCTCATATCGCCAACGAGATGCCTTCGCTATCGCTTCAGGCAACTCCGTTGCTCAAAATTTACTTCTTTTTAAATGAATTGATATAACTTATTTCCAGAGTTTATCAATAATGTAAATTCAACTATAATTTTCTATTATGTAAAAAATAGGTGTTTCACTATTTCAGCGAAACACCCTAATATAATTACATAAACATATTTAATATCATTAACTCTACAAATCCCACAGCCCATACTATTGTACTTGCTACAGAATAACCTCTTAATTGTTCCTTAACTTCAGTAACTCCTAAAGTTCTGTTAACAACCCAGAAATATGAATCATTAAAGTGAGAGAATACTAATGAACCCATACAAGCTGATAATACTGCAAGCTCTGGTGATAATCCAAGTGTTGCCATCATTGGAGCTGTTACAGATGCTGCTGTTGTCATGGCAACTGTTCCACTTCCTTGTATTAGTCTTACTATTGATGATATGGCAAACGGTATTATTACTGCTGGTAGTGCTGTATTTGCTATAAGTCCTGCTATGTAGTCTCCTGCGCCAGAATCTCTTATTATCATTCCTAAAGCTCCACCTGCACCAGTAACTAACATTATTACTCCTGCAGATTTTATACCTTTTTCCATAGTATTTGTTATTTCTTTTTTGTCTTGGCCTTTACCTAAACCATATATTGCTATTATTAAACCTAAACCAACAGCTATAACTGGAGCTCCTAAAAAGTTTATTACTTCTATATATCCACCTTCTAGGCCCATTTGTGTAGTAACTGTTTTTAATAATATTAATATTATAGGTGCAAATATTGGCATAAATGACATAAATGCTGATGGTAATACTTCTTCTTCACTGTCTATTAAAGTTGCTGCTACTTGGTCATGAGCCATTGCTCCTAAATCTTCACTACTTAAATAACTTTCACCATCTTCACCTGGTACTTTATATTGTTTTTGTCCTATATACTTAGCATAAGTAAGTCCTACCAAAGTCATTGGGATTGCACAAACAATTCCAAGTAATAATGTTGTACCTACATTTGCACCATATATTCCTGCAACTCCAACTGGTCCTGGAGTAGGTGGTACTAATGTATGTGTAATAACTAAACCTATAGCTAGTGATAAACCTAAAGATATAACTGATTTTTTTGTATTTCTTGATATTGATTTTGCAAGTGGTGATAAAATTACAAATCCTGAATCACAAAAAATTGGTATTGATACTAAAAAACCTGTAATAGCTAAAGCTAGTTCTTCTCTGCCTTTACCTAGTTTTTCAACGAATATTTGGGCCATTTTTTTTGCTGCACCTGACACCTCAAATATTTCACCCATCATAACACCAAATCCAATAATAATACCTATACTACCAAGTGTATTCCCAAATCCAGTTGTTATACTATTTACTACGTCTCCAGCTGGCATTCCACCAACTAATCCTGTTATTGATGCACTTATTATCATTGCTAAGAATGGATGCATCTTTGTTTTTAACATCATAAATATTAATAATGTTATTCCAAGGCCTAGACCTATTAATATTTGCGGTCCTGATACAACTAATTCGTTATTCATTATGATTCCTCCAAGTTAATAAATTTTTAATTTTAAATTTTATATAAATTATATTTAATAAACTTTAATAACAATGTATCTAAACTTCGCACACCCATTAGCGTATGCGTTGGCTTAGATACATTGTTTTATATAAATAAATTGTTGTTTACATTTTATTAAAATTTGAAGCGTAATCTCCTGCCAGTCTTATGGCTTCTACTAAACTTATTTCGTTTGCTATGTTTTTCCAAGCTATATCAAATGCCGTTCCATGGTCAACTGATGTTCTAAGGAAAGGCATATTGTTTGTTATTGATATAGTTCTATGGAAATCTACAGTTTTTGTAGCTATATGGCCTTGGTCATGATATAGAGAAAGCACTGCATCAAACTTTCCTTGAAGCCCAAAGAAAAATACTGAGTCTGCTCCTATTGGACCTGCCACGTCTATTCCTTCTTTTCTTGCTCTTTCAATTGCTGGCTCTATTTCTCTTTCTTCGTCTCCAAACAATCCATGTTCTCCACAGTGAGGATTTAACCCTGCCACTGCCATTTTAGGATTTTCTATTCCTAGTTGTCTTAGTGCTTCTTTTGATCTTATTATAAATTCATACATATTTTCCTCAGTAACTAAATCACAAGCTTTTTTAAGTGATACGTGTCTGCTTAAGAAAAATACTCTTAAATCTCTTACTTGGAACATAGTTAAAGGATTGTATGTTTTTGTTAAATCTTCTAATACTTCTGTGTGACCTATATATGGCACATTACCTGCTTTAAAAGACTCTTTGTTCAGTGGAGTAGTTGCTATTGCTTTAACTTTTCCCTCCATTGCATAATCTATTGATTTGGCTAAATATTCAAAAGCAGCCTTTCCACACATTCCACTAACCTTACCTGGTTCAAATTTGTTCATATCTATGTTATCTATGTTTACTAAATTTAATGTTTTGTTGTTGTAGTCTCCATCTTGTGGGTTTTCTATAGTATTTATTTTCATATCCACTTCACAAACTGCTATGGCTTTTTCTAATATTTCCTTATTTCCAAATACAACTATGTTTGCATAAGTGTTTGTTTCCTCTTTAGCTATGGATTTAACCACAATCTCTGGTCCTATTCCTGCTGGATCTCCTAAAGGTACTCCTATATATTCTCTATTCATGACTATTCCTCCAAATTGAACTTTATAATTTATACTATCTAATGTAATATTGTGTTGATATTTTTGTTGCCAAGTAATCTATACAAAGGGATAAGGTTTTCTTATCTCCTATAAGACCTCCCTTTGTTATTGCTGGCATATTAGGGTATTTACCTCCAATAAATCTGCCATACACTGCTAGTGGTATTATTTCATCTTTTATGTCTATACCTTCAACACCTAGCCTTTTCATAACTTCCATAGTAACATCACCGCCACTAGTATATAGGGCCCCTATGGACGAATTTGATAATTCCAAAGCCAGTTCTGTTATTTTAGCTAGACCTTTATTTATCTTAACTGATATGGCCTCTTCATCTATACCAAGTTTCTTAGACAGTTCACTTAAATTTAAAACCTCATCTTCCCTTGTCGTTGTAGTTATTCCAACAATATTAGATGTACTAAGTTTTAATTTTTCTTCTATTATGTGTAGTACTCTCTCAATCTCTTTATCTATTTTTTCATCATCTATAAGCTTCAATGGATTCACTTTTACAAGAGCTGGTGATTTTGTTGCAACTAGATTTTCTATTTGGCCTATGGTAGTTTTACTTACACTTCCTATGGCAAAGAAAACTTTCTTACCTTGTTCTACTTGAGATGATCCATATTTAGCATTCATCAAACATTTAGTAAATGGTCCTGGGTCAACTGGAATAATATTCAGTTTTGTAAGTTCAGATGCTTTTGCTATTATTTCTATTTCATCATTAGTTACTGCATCTACAACAATTATTCTATTTCCTTCATCTACTAATAAATTTATTTTTCTACTTAAAAATTCTTCTCCTCTTAACACATCACTAATTTGTATGTCAGCCACCTTAAACTTACTTTGACTTTGTATTATTTCTTTTACACTTGAATTAGTAACTGGACATTTTGGGTCCTTTGCTACCAAAGTATTTTGAAGTGGCACTGAGTTTACTAATAAAAATCCACCTATGGAAATTCTTCCTGAATCAGGATAAGATGCCACAACAACAGCTATGGATTCTTTATCCTTATCTAAGATAGCATCTATTTCTGAGCCTATATTTCCTCTTAAAGTTGAGTCTATTCTTTTTGTATATATGGGCTTTAAATGCTTTACTCTTTCTACTTCTTTACTAACTCTTTCATAAGCTTCTTCTTTTGTAACGCCTCTACTATCAGTGCTTATAGCTACTACGTCACAAAGGCTCATATTTTCATCATTTAAAAGTCTAGAATCTATAAATGTAGAACATTTAAATCCTTCCTTTGCTAATAAAACACCTGTTGCATTTGCGCCTGTAAGATCATCGGCTATTACATATAATTTCATATGTCTCCCCCATCTTCTAAACTAGTTTTATGTTTACACCTTTGTCTTTCATTTTCTTTAGTATTTCTTCTTCTAATCCTTCATTAGCAATAACTATTTCAAAATCTTTTAAATTTCTAATTTTATTAAAACTTCTTTTATTGAATTTTGAATTATCAGTTACAAGCACTCTATGCATAGATACATCTATCATAGTTTGTTTTACCTTTGCTTTGTTTGGAACAAATGTTGCTAGCTCTAAGTTTTGATTTATGGCGCTTGCTCCCACAAAACATATATCTGCATTTATATTGTTTAAAAAATCTATTGTATAAGTATCTAAACAGCTTCCTGTGTTTCTTTGAATTCTTCCACCTGTACAATAAACTTCTAAATTTTCATACTTCATTAAATAAGCTGCAATTAATATGTCTGTTGTGATTATTTTTAAATTATTTTTCTTTACTAATAACTTTGCAATTTCCATACAAGTTGTACCTGAATCTAAAATAACTATGGAATTATCATGGACAAGTTTTACTGCTTCTTTTGCAATTCTCACCTTTTCTTCCATATAGCATTTTTCTTTTTCTTCATAGTCAACTTCTTTTACCATGGAACTATCTATTACAGCCCCACCAAACACCCTAGTAATAAGACCGTCTTTTTCCATCTTATCTAAATCTCTTCTTATAGTCATCGTTGCCACTTGGCAAATATGAGCTAGTTCATTTACTGTAGCATTTTTATTTTTCACTATGTAATCATGAATTTTTTTATGTCTATCTAACTGGAACATTTTCATACCTTCTTTTCATGTTTATTTTGAAGTTCGTTTATGTTCATCTATGTTTATATTATTCCACAAACTTTTATAATCCGCAATATGTTTTGTTTATTTATGTTTGTTTATTTAATAACTAACAAATTCAAACATATTTGAACATATTTTATTATACATTAAGTTAACAACCTAAGTTAACTCCTTAATAATTAACAATAATAAATCCCAGGATACAAAGTACCCTGGGATTTATTATTATATTACTTTTATATAATTATGTTTTCTAAAAAATCCTTTAATCTTTCACTTTCATGATTATAAAATTCATCTGGTTTCCCATCAAAATATATTTTTCCTTTATCTAAAAAGACTACTCTAGTTGAAATGTCTAAAGCCATTTTTATTTCATGAGTCACAATAACCATTGTATATCCTTCTTCTACCAATTGTTTTATAGTTTTAAAAACTTCAAAAGATAGTTGAGGATCTAGAGATGATGTAGGCTCATCAAAAAGTATTATATCTGGCTCCATTGAAAGAGCTCTTGCTATAGCTACTCTTTGTTTTTGTCCTCCAGATAATTCATTTGGATAATAATTTGCTTTATCACTTAGTTTAACTTTTTCCAATAAAGACTCAGCCATTTCTTTTGCCCTATCTTTTTTAATTCCCCTTACATTAACTAAAGGATTTATTATATTATTTATAACAGTATAGTGTGGAAACAAGTTGAAGTTTTGAAATACCATTCCAACTCTACCTGCAACAGGGCTATGACTATTTACTTTTTCCCCGCCTATATAAATGTTTCCACCTTGTATTTTTTCAAGTCCGTTAATACATCTTACTAAAGTACTTTTACCAGAACCACTGGCTCCTACCAAAGATATAATTTCACCTTTTTTTATATCTAAAGATATTCCTTTTATTACATCTAATTTGTCATAACTTTTATGTACATTTTCTAATTTAATTATTGACTCCATCTTGTACTTCTCCCTTCTATAAACTTAGCTAGAAGTGAAATCGAGTAAGTCATTACAAGATATATTAATGCAATTACTAAATATACTTCAAAAGGTCTTAATGTTCTAGCATAAATCTGATTTCCTACCCTAGTTATCTCAGCAATTGAAATTATAGATACTAAAGAAGTTTCCTTTATTATGCTGGCAAAAGAATTCATTAATGATGGCAAAGCTACTCTAAATGATTGAGGTAGTATTATTTGAATATAAGTTTTTACCTTTGAGTACCCTAGGGAAAATGCGGCTTCATATTGCCCCTTATCTATGGATAAAATTGCACCTCTAATTATTTCAGACATATATGCTGCAGAATTTAAAGATAATCCAATAATTGCACATGTCATAGGCTCCAGTGTAATATTAAAATATGGTAATCCATAGTAAATTAAAAATAGTTGCACCAATAAAGGTGTTCCTCTAAATACTTCAACGTAAACGCCTAACATAAATTTAATTATTTTTGGTGTTTTGTATGCTCTTAAAAAGCCTATCATAATTGATAGCAATAAACTTATAAAAAATGTCCATATTCCCAATTGTAGTGTTATTTTTCCTGCATCTACAAATTGATGCATATATGGCATTAGAAACTGAAAATCTAAATTATTCATTTTATTTAATATCTAACCATTTCTTTACAAGCTCATCATACTTACCATTTTCTTTAATTGCTGATATGGCATCATTTATTTTACTTGTTAATTCATCTTCACCTTTATTCATTACTACAACTAAATCACATTTTTGAATTGGGTCATTAATAATTTTAAGAGCGTCATTATCTTTTATTTGAGATGCTGCAAAAGCAATACCTGCAGCTACTGCATCAATTCTACCATTTTGTAAGTCTAACACAGCCTCTTGAGTTCTGTTATACTTTCTTATATCTTTAAGTTTTGTAGTCTTGTTTAACTCTTCTATTGCTACCTCGCAACTACTTGTTGCTTGAAGTCCTACAGTTTTACCTTTTAAATCTTCCTTACTTTTTATATCATTATTATCCTTTTGAACAATTATAATGTCACTAAGTTCGTAATAAGGATTACTCATATTAACGTTTTGTGATGCTGAAGTTGCTTCTTGTGGCGACATAGCAGATATTATTACATCATGGTCACCCTTTTGTAATCCTGCTACTAGTCCTTCCCATGGTGTATCTTTGATTGTTACTTTTACACCTAATTCTTCTCCTAAAGCTTTTGCAAAGTCTGCATCAAAACCTTCCACATCTCCTGCTTCATTTCTTGTTGAAAATGGTGGATACTCTGGACACATACCTACTACTAGTTCACCTTTGTCTTTTATTGTATTCCAAGCTGTACTTTTACTTTCTTTAGACTCCGCTTTTTCACCTTCTTTTGGAGCAGAACACCCTACAGCTCCTATACATAGCATTGTTGATAATACTAGTGCCAATGATTTTTTTAATTTTTTCATAACATAACTCCCTCTTAATATGTAATATTTATTTTTTAAACACAATCACTTTCCATGACTTATGTTTAATTAATCAGATATTATCATTTTTAAATCTTTCATACTTTTAATTGGATCTTCTTCATCTATTCCTACAAACTCTAACCCCAAATTGTACTTTTCATTTTCTTTCATCAAAGTGTCCATAAACACACCTTGACCCTCTCTTATTTCATATCCATCAAAATCTAAATTTTCTCCACCTGCATTTCCATAACAAGTTAAATTCACTCCACAAGTTGGGCTTTTATCTATTCCAATAACATACTTAACGTCATAGCCATTTGTTACGTAATTTCTAACACTTTTAATTACATCTTCTGCTAGTTTTGTACAATGTTCTTCGTAAAAAGGATTATTATATTGATTTATGGACTGACCCCATCTTTTAATTCCCATACATGTAAGTTCAGGGCACTGCAATTGTATTATTCCATAATCATTGTCATAAAGATAATCAATAACTTCTCTTACACAGGCTTTTGATGTAGCAAGACCTTCTACCTTTGAATTTATATTCAATATACAATGACTAACTAAGACAATTTTTTTCGACCTTTTCATCATAACACCCCCTTTTTGATATTTTTATTTAAATTGCTATTTTATTATACAATAATAGAAATTTTTTTAGTGTTGTTTGGCAATTTTTCATTATTGTATGTTTTTATATAATATTAGTTGTATAGATTATTTCGATATAAGTACTTGGAAATTCACTCCTCACTATAAATTAGTTATTTTGTCACGTAAAAATAGCACCTATAATAGGTGCTGTTTTATATGAATATATTATTTTTCCGTACATATAGTTAATACATCTGAAAAGTCTCCAAAGCATACTTGACCGTTTAATTCTTTAAATGCTCTTACTTTATAGTAGTATTTTTTTCTACTTTTTAAATTTTTGTCTTTATAGCAGCTTCTTCCATTGTCTGTAAGTGTTGCTACTTTTGTAAAATTTCCACTTTCACCACTTGCTCTATAAACTTCATATCCAGAAGATTTGTATACAGTTTGCCAATTTAGCTCTACAAAACAATTAGATATGCAATTGGCATGTAAATTTGTTACAACTGGTGGACAAGTTGTAGCATCTAGTATGTCCGATGACAAACCTAAGCATATTTTGTCATCTATTTTTTTAAAAGCCCTAACTTTATAGTAATAATTTGTTCCACTGTCCAGTTCTTTATCTATATAGCATGTAGTTTTGCAACATACTTCATCAATTTTTCTATAAAATCCATTTTTCATAGTTGATCTGTAAATTCTATATCCACTAGCACCCTTGACACTATTCCATTGTAATTTTATACAATCAGAATTTTTCATAGTGACTCTTAATTCCATTACTTTGTCAGGTCTATAATCTGTAACATTATTTTCTTTTGTCATGTTTGTTTGACCAAATGAATGAGATAGACTTCCCATATTACTCATTATTAGTGCTAAAGCTAAAAAAACTACTGTGATATTTTTAAGTTTTTGTATCATTACATTTCCTCCTATTTTCATTCTTATGTAACAAGGTTGTTATCATTTATAATTTGCCCTCTATTTCCTAAAAAAATTCTAAACTACTTATAACTACTTTTTTGCAAACTTTTAAAATCATCTATAAGTAAGTTTATTTCTTATCATAGTGGCAAAGGATTTTCTATCCACAATTCTGTATTAACACAATAGTGCTAATCATATTATTGTAATATAGATAAACATCTTAATAACTTAATTAAATATTTTTAAATTCAACTACTTAAAAATATGTTAAAAGTTGAAATTGCTTATCTATAGTAAATAATAAGAAGGAGTATGGATTAGATGAAGAAAGTTAAAGTCAGTTTACAGCCTATTGTTAAAAATATAAATTTACCCACTGTTTTGAAAACAACTATCATTCCAGGTGATTCAAATGAAAGTTTATTTATTGCAACTCAGGTAGGAAAAATATTTTATATATCAAATGGAGCTATAAATACTTTTTTAGATATTCGCTCTCGAATAATAAAGCTAGGTGCTTCTAATGGTGGATATGATGAACGAGGATTGCTAGGGCTAGCGTTTCATCCCGCATTTTATTATAATGGTCTATTTTATCTTCATTATTCAGTAGCTGGAACACAAGGTCCTGGTGCTCTTTCAAAACCTTTTAGACCTAACCCATGTGACATGGAAACTTTAAATCTAAAATGGACGAATAGAGATATTCAATATGATCATATTGATACAGTTGAAGAATGGGTTTTACAACCTAATGGTCAACCCGAAAAAACACGAACATTGCTTAATCTAAGAAGACCATTTGCCAATCATAATGGTGTCAATAGCTTAAACTTTTCACCTGAAACTGGAAAACTTATTTTAACAACGGGAGATGGTGGATTAGGCTATGATCCATTTAACTTAAGTCAGGATAATATGGAAACCTGTGGTAAAATAATTGAAATTGATGTAAATAAGAATACATTAATCAATAATCCGCCTGTAGTCACACGTTTTAATGAACTTCCTATATCTATTCAGGAAACGCTTACGGTAATGGCCAAAGGAGTTCGCAATATACTTGGCATTTCATTTCAAAGATTTCATAAACAATATATAAAATATGTAGGAAATGTTGGGCAGGATTTAGTAGAGTCAATCTTTTCATTTACTAATTATAGACCAATACCTGTTACTCAGCTTGTTCAATCTTATTTAAAATCCCAATCTGAACAAGAAAAATTAATAAACTTTGGCTGGAGAGGATGGGAAGGCACTTTACCTACTTCGCTTATAGGAGGTTGCACTGATAGCTCAGCTTTGAACGAAATAAAAATTGCTTATTACAATGAAGCAGTAAAAACTTCAGTACAGCGTCTTTCGCCTCTAGCTTGTTATTTCCATAAAGATTCACGACCAGATAAATTTAGTGGTTCTGCCCTTACAGGACTTCAGCCATATATGGGAAACAGAATACCCGATCTAACAGGTAGCATTGTGTTTACTGATTTTGCCCAAAATGAAGAATCTGAACCTCCAGTAAGAGGAGTTTTAGCTTACACAATGGCAACAACAGATTGTAAACTAAACGACTTTAGTATTATTGAAACTGATTATAATTTTGGATCTAAATCAGCTTATTATGTTTGTTTGGGGACAAATATGAATCAAACCAGACTTTATTTAGGTGTTTATGGCTCTTCTAATGTAACTAATTTTAACCAAGGTACTATTTTTGAAATTGTTCCTTAATGTCCATTAGATTATAAAAAATTCTCTTAAACCACTGCGGGGGGATCCGATTCATATTACAAACGGCTTAGCTCGTTGCTAAAGTAACAAAGTTGGAAATTATATCTTATCCACAGAACAGATAATATATAATTTCCTTCAATATAAAAAAGCTTTCTATCAAATATCACAACTATATTATACAAGGAGGCATTAAAATTGAATAAAATGAATATGAGCAGTTTTATTTGTGTTGGAGGCATATTAACAACATTAGCTGTTATATTCCAATCAGCACCTGTGTTTTTACCAGCCATCGGATTGTTCCTGAGTCCATTAAGCACTATACCTATTGCAATAGCTGCTTTTTCTAATATTTTCCTTGGTATTGCTGTATTTTTATCTTCCGTACTAATTCTTACTATGATTAGTATTCAAGAATCAATAATTCTGCTTTTCACAACAGGCGTACTAGGCGTTGTTATTGGATCATTGCTTTTTAGGAGGGGAATAATAAGTTCCATACTATTTTCAAGTGTAGCATTATCTCTTGGGATAACATTTTTAACTTATATAGTAGGTATTCCAGGGTTTGTAGATTTAGCTAATTCTTTTTCAACCACTTTAGCTTTTTTAATATTTTTCTTATTTTCACTTATTTACTCAAGCATCTGTAATATTTGCATTAAAAAATTTATAAATTATCTTACAAAAATAAAAATAATTAGCTAGCTATTGTGAACTACTTATATAAGGTAAAAAAATCGGGATAGCTATCCCGATTTTTACCGACCCAGTCTTCTGCAAATTTCTAAAAAAACACCTGATCCTACTATTTCCATCATTGAGTGTAAATCGTAAGGTATGTTATACATCAAAATTTTACACAATCAGAATTTTTCATAGTTACTCTTAAGTCAATTACTTTATCAGATTTACAATGTGATATATTTAAATTTTTCTTAATAAATTTAAATATCTTTAAGATAAATCCTAATTACAATATTTCTTATTTCATCAAAATCTGTTTCAAAACATTTTATTTTTCCATATAAATATTTACCACCGTCCATTAACCTGGCAAATATTTTATTATTTTTCCTAGGAATGTATCCCAATTTCTTTCCATCTTTTGTGTATACTTCAATTGCATATTTATCATATTCATTATCTGGTTCTCTTTTTAGAGTTAAAGCATCTCCCTCTACAATTTGTAGGCCTTCATCTATATAGTAAAAGATACCTGCTACAGACAGTGTATATAAATATATGTCATTTGCAAAGGGCAGGTCTAACTGACCATTTTTCATGTTTGATATAAGACCTCCACCCAAACTAGAAATTTGTATATCATTGCTCATAATACTTCTCCATTTCTTTAAGTTTATTATTATACACCTTACTTATTTTTTTAAAATTGTTAATTTCCTTAGTTATAATAGATTTCTCTTCATCTAACCAATTTACATCTTCTAATTTTTCTTGTATATTAAAGGGGAATATCGTTTCAACGATTTCCAAATTCAAAATTATTTCATTTATTTTTTCTTGTAACATCTGAATATCTTTTTTTAATTTTTCTAAGGAGTTTCCATTATCCACATTATAATCTTCATCATCTATTATATTTGCTAGAAGTCTTAATGTGGCTAAATCATTATTTTGATATGCCTTTTGTAGTTGTTCCCATAGATTTTTACTTCGTTCATTTTGGTTTTTGTTTATATCAGGATGTAATTTTTTCGCTAACTTACGAAATATACCTTTTACCTCTTTAAGTTCTTCATCTGTTATTATGGGGCTTTTTAATAATTCTCTACTAAAGTCTACTTTAAGCTGATATTGTCTTAATTCTTCTTCAAATTCTTTCATCTCTTCTTGTAAAATCATTTCTATTTTGTTTATGTCAACTTTTTCATTTCGGTTTATCAAAGCTTGTATAAGGGTTATTTTCCTCTTATTTCTTCGTATTTCTATTTCTAACTTTAATTTTAATTTATATAAATATCCAAAGTGTCCCAAGTATTTTGCTTCTAGATAATTTTTCTTTTTATATAATATATCTTCTTGCTTTTCTACTAATTCAATATATTTTAGGGATAGCTCTTCTTGTGTTTCTTTTAGTTTTTTATATTCCTCTAATATTATAATATTCATAGCATCTCCTTAAGTTTTTAGATTATATTTATAATAGTAAGAACTTAACATTATTTGTCAAGTTCTTACTATTGCATAATTCTTATATACATCATTGTAAAGTGTCTTAATCTATAACAAAAAAGAGTAGAAAATTTCTTCTCTACTCTTTGAAATCTAAACTATATTCTCTTTAACTTCCATCACAGTATCTTCTTTTTTATTGTCTTCCAAGTTAATAACTCTATCACAAACAATATTAACCAAGTCTTTATCGTGACTAATAACAATAAGACCAATACTGTTTTTCTTGCAATAATCAATAACCACATTCCAAATTTGAGCCTGAGTTATGGCATCTAGCATAGTAGTCATCTCATCAGCTATAAGAAACTTTGTTTCAGGACTAAGTGCTCTAAGAACGCAAAATCTTTGTAACTCTCCACCAGAAAGTTCACTTGGCCATCTATTTAACCATTCTTTCTTAATTCCCATAGATTCTATCATTTCATCACTTGGTTCATAAGCTTCATTTAAAATTTTTTTCATTTTCCATTTTGGATTTACTGATTTTTCTGGATGTTGGAAAATTAATTGTATAGGGTTGAAAGTATTTTTCTTTTTCTCACAACCTTCTAAAACAACCTCTCCCTTATCTGGTTTAATATATCCAGCCAAAATCTTAGCAAAAGTAGTCTTTCCAAATCCACTTGGAGCTACTATACCAACTATTTCATTGTTTTTTACAGATAAATTTATATCTTTTAATATATATTTATCTCCTCTATATTTAAAGTTAATATTTTCAGCTTTAAGTAGCATATAAACATCTCACCTTTCCATCTCTTATTTCTTTCATTTCAGGTTTTATGTTTTCACAATCAGGTGTTCTTTTTTCACATCTATCATAAAATAAACATCCCACAGGTAGTTCACTGGCTAGTGGTTGACTACCTTTTATTGGTGTGAAACTGTTATTTGGCAGTGCGTTAAACAGTGCCTTTGTGTATGGATGTCTTAAATTTTCTCCACCGTTTTTGAAGTCTTCTGCTTTTGCTATTTCCAGAGTAGTTCCTCCATAAAAAATCGCCACCCTATCTGCAATTTTTAGAGCAGCAGATATGTCATGGGTAATTATAAGTAGTGCACAACCACTGTCAGCCAAATCTCTAAAATCTTTTAAGACTTCATTTAAAGATTTTTCATCTAAGCCTGGCGTTGGTTCGTCAGCTATTATTACCTCACAGTCACTAACTAAAGCACTTGATAAAAGAACCTTTCTTGCCATTCCACCTGATAGTTGGAAAGGATAATATTTTTCTACTTTTTCTTCTAAACTATATTTTTTAAAAACATTTCTAAGTATACTATTACTCTTCTTTTTATCTTTTATGGAAATCTTAACTTGTTTTCCCACTTCCATCAGTGGATCTAAATAATTTACTGATTGAGGAATAAATACAATTTCCTTTCCTCTAAGTTTTTCTTTTCTTTTTTCGTCTAATAATTCATTTTTATAAGTTATCTCTCCTCTTGTCACTGCATTACTTGGTAGTATTCCAAGAATTGAGTGAGCAAGTAAACTTTTACCTGAACCACTAGACCCAACAACTGCTAATATTTCGCCTTTGTACAAATCTATATCTAAATTATTTATAGCCTTTGAATCTATTCTATTTAATCCCTTTGTATATTGGCTAAAACAAATCTCCAAATTTCTAACACTTAAAATTGGCTCCTTCTTCATAGCTACCTCCTAGTTATAAGCTGTTTTAGGATCAATTAATTTTCCTATTTTTTTACCCATATTATCCACCATCATAGAAACTAAAACTAAAGATAATCCTGGGAAAAATGCTAACCACCATTTTCCGCTAGTTAGGTATTTCATGGCTTCTGATAAAATTATTCCTATGGCTGGTTCATGTGATTGTAAACCAAATCCTAAGAAAGTAACTGATGCTTCATGTAAGATAGCATGAGGGAAAATTAATACAATTCCAACTAAAAGCTGTGGTATTACATGAGGTAAAATATGATTTTTAGCTATATATAAATTTGATTTTCCAAAATTCTTTGCAATCTTTGTATATTCAGATTCTTTTACTTGCATAACTTCTGCTCTAATTATTCTAGTAAGTGAAGTCCAGTGTGTTAAGGATACTCCAAGGACTATCCCCTTTAGCCCTCCACCTGCTGCCATAGAAATTAATATTATTATTAAAGTATGAGGCACTGATAAAACTAAATCTATAAACCAAGTTATAACTAAGTCTACTTTTTTACCACAAGTAGGTCCGATTATTCCCAGTATTACAGCAATTATTCCACTTATAATTGAAGATAAAACTCCTATTTTCATACTTATACTAAGACCTTTTAATGTTCTAAAGAGCATATCGCGCCCTATCCAGTCTGTACCAAATATATGAGTTAGAGACGGTGCCTGGTTTTTGTTAACTAAATCTATACTAAACTTATCCGGATCAATAACGCTTCCTGTAACTAAGATAGCTATAAAAAATGCTAAAAATATTCCCAGGGATAGTATGGTTTTTTCTCTAATTCCAAATTCAAAGGATGAAGATTTTCTATTTACAGTGCTATTTATCTGACTCATTATGCTACTTCCCCTCCTTTAATTCTTGGATCTATAACTCTATATAGTAAATCTGCTATTACATTTCCACTATAAACAAAAATACAACTTATAATTACTATTCCCATTAAAAGAGGCAAATCTCCTTTAAGACCTGCTGAAACTGTGGCCTGGCCAAGTCCTGGATATGAGAATACTTGTTCTGCAAATATGGTTCCTGCAAATAATTCACTAAATGATAGAAACTGTAATGTAATGGCAGGAAGGGAAACATTTTTTATTACGTGATTAAAAATTATACTTTTTTTACTTTCTCCACGAGCTTTTGCAAATAAAATATAATCACTATTCATAACTTCTATTACTTTCTCCCTTGTGTGCAAACAAATATTAGAAACACCTATAATACTTAAAGTGATTGCAGGAAGTATCATATGACTGAGTAAGTCCATAAAGGTTACATCTGCCGTACTTACACCTATTGGAACTCCCAGGGCTACTGGAAACCATCCTAGAGAAACAGAAAATACCATAATAAATAAAATACCCAGCCAAAATGTTGGTGTTGATATAACAATATAACAATACCCACGTATTATTTTATCTATTACTTTATTTTCATTACTACCACTGATTATCCCCATTACAAAACCTAAAATACCGGAAATAACCCAGGCTATAATCATTAAATATAAAGATGCTTTAAATTTTTGTCCTATAATCTCTAAAACTGGTCTTCTGTATATTAGTGAAGTTCCCCAGTCTCCCCCCACTATAGACTTAAACCAACACATAAATCTTTCAACTGGTGGCTGATTTAACCCCCAATGCTCTGCAATTAATTCTCTTTGCGCTGCACTTACTTTTGTACTAGCTCCCACATAAGCTGTAACTGGGTCTATTGGAGATAGCTCCATTAATACAAATGTAATTATACAAAGGGCAACTAATAAGGTAATTAGTCTTATTATTTTTTTAGATAGGAATACTCCTATACTTTTGCTATTTTTCATCCAATAAACTCCCCTTTTTTGTATTTCTTATAATTCAAATGTGAGGACACCCTAAATAAGAATGTCCTCATAATATATTATAGCTTATTTTGTCTTATTTCCATGCCCATTCTGTAACATTGTCGAAAATTCTTCCACCATGAGGTTGAACAACTGGCTTGCCTATATCAAATCCTTCACTTACTATGTAAACGTGATTTGCATTAACTAACCAACAGTATGGAGCATCACCTTTTGCACAAGCACCAGTTTTTCCATCAAATTGAGCTTTTTGCCAGTAAGGTAGAGCTTCTTTTTCATCTTCACTATTTAAAGCTTTGTCTATATATTTATTTACAGTTTTATTATCATAGAATCCTGCATTATCCCACTCAACTGGTGTATTTGCAGCTTTACCATAATATAAGTTGTAAAGTTCTGATGGATCTCCTGAACCCCATCCAAATAATACAGCTTCTTTATGTATGTCTTTTAATATAGTATCCCAAGTTCTTTCTTCTAAAGTTATTTCTATGCCTAATTCTTTAGCTGTCTTTTGTAATTCTAGTCCTAATGCCTGTCTATAGTTTCCTGGAGTATATAATATTTTAAAAGATGCTTTAGTTTTATCTTTTTCTAATATTCCATCATTGTCACTATCTTTCCATCCGCCGTCTTTCAATATTTTTTTAGCTTCTTGGATATTGTTATAGTCAGATTCTTCAAGAACTGTTTCTTTATTTAACCAAGGCATTTTTTCAAGACCAGTTGTAGATACTGAACCATATCCATTTAAAACACCATCAACCATTCCTTGTCTATCAACAGCTGTATTAAACGCTTTTCTTATTGCTTCGTCACTTGTAACATTGTTTCCTATTTCATAACCAGTTTCAGTTTTCTTACCAGTATTTGCAACCATTGGGAATTCAACACCGTAAGTTTCTATACTTGGTATATCTAAAATTTTAGTACCTTCAACTTTTTCTTTAGCAAGATCTCCATTTATTGATGCCATGTCAATGTCACCTGATTTTACAGCAGCATAAGCAGCATCAGTTTCTAAAAATACCATAGTTAATTTTTTTATACTTGGTTTGTCACCATAATAATCTGCATTAGCTTCTGCTATAACTTGTTGTCCTTTGTCCCATTGTACAAATTTGTATGGTCCAGATCCTATTGGATTATCTTTAAATGAGTCATTATAAGCATGTTTAGGAACTATACCGCAAGCACCTAATTTTTCTACAAATGTTGACATTGGTCTTTCTAATTTGAATTCAACAGTTGTATCATCTTTTGCTTTTACTTCTTTTATCATTGTTAAATCTATTTCTGTAGAACTTTTCTTAGTTGTTTCATATGTAAATGCAACATCCTGAGCTGTTACAGGTTTTTTGTCAGTAAACTTAGCATCATCTCTTATTTTAACTGTCCAAGTTAACTTATCCTTTGATATTTTATAATCAGTTGCTAAATCATTTTCCCATCCAAGCTCTTTGTCTCTTTTCATTAATGTTGAGAAGAACACCTTAGTTATAGATCCATGCCCTCCTGTTACGGAGTCAAATCCAGCTTCTGGTTCTGCTCCAACAGCAACTACTAACTCATTATTTTTTTTCCTTTGTTCCACACCAGATTTAGAACTTGAGTCTGATCCTGAATTAGATGAATTAGAACATCCGGCTAATGCACCTACTAATAATACCATTGATAATAGCTTAGCAATATTTTTCTTTAATTTCATTTTCTTTAGCCCCCCAGTATTTGTTTTCCCTATAATTCTTCATTTTTCCCTATAATTTGCAATCTTTGACAAAAAAAGCCACGAAAGTATATTAACCTTCATGGCTTTTTTTGATCTTCATAGATCTATTTCATGTTCAAATTATGATAAAATTATAACACTACTTTCCCTTATTTTCAACATATATTAAACATATATTAAATATTTTTTATTTTATAAAGAAAATAAATCTTATATTTTGTAATTAATCATCAATTTTTCTGTATGACTATCCACAATATATTTCTGCTTTTCTCTTAAATTAAATTTCTTGTCCATAAATATTGCCACAATTACATAAACTAAAAATGCAACTTTAAACACGCTGAAAAAGGAAACTATTGTAATAGCAAAGTATAATAAACTCAAACTTTTTTTCTTATATTTAATGTTTATATAATTTCCTATTAATATATTAGCGTCTCTAAATATAAAATATAATGATAGATACTCTACGCAAGTTATTATAGTATTTAAATAAACATTGTTAATTTGTATATTAGAATATCTCAATAAACTGACGAATGCAACATATCCTAAAGCATAATAAAAATATTCTTTTTTCATACACATAAAATTACTATAATTTCTTATGGATCTCATCATAAAATATTTTCTTTTACCATTTTCATTTAGTATTCTAAGCTTTTTAGCAAACATAATTGATACAAAATATACGGAAAATACCATTCCAAAAGGAAATACAGCTATAAATAAATAATAAATAACTTGTAAATTGATATTAACAAATGGCAATAACTTAGACATATTTTCAACTATTGCTGGATTGCCATTAAAGTAGTCTATGTATCCTTGGAACTCTTCCATAAAGCTATATCCTATAATATTTCTAGCATAAATATCCACTAATATCATAAAAATAACACCAACAATAGAACCTAAAAATAGATCATCAAAAATATCTGATGATTTTGCAATTAAATAACCGCATAAAATACCTAAAAGGAAACTTTGGCTTACTAATATTGCAGCAGCAAAGTTCCCAAGAACAAGCAATATTAAAGTTACACTACTAATGCCACACATTAATGTGTACTTGAATTCACATCTGAAATATATTAGTGCAAATATAATTGGCACTCCAAAATCTAAATACAGTCCATATCCCAAACCAGTTGAAAGAGCAATCATTGTAATTACCATGAAAGTAGATGATAATATGGCTGCTTCTGTTAATTTTTTTACTGAACTATTCAATTTTTATGCCTCCAAAAACTTTTAAGTTAAATCTAGTATATCACTTTTTAGGAAATTTATCTGTTATAATATATTGTATAGGTTAAGGTTAGGGGGATTTGTATGAATTTTGAACAAATAAAGTCTTTTTTAGCCATAGTAAAGTATAATCATTTTACCCTAGCATCACAAGAATTATATATTTCTCAGTCTTCCATTTCAAAACATATAAAATCTTTAGAAAAAGAACTTGGAGTTGAGTTGTTTAATAGACAACATAGAAGTATAAAACTCACTGATGCAGGAGAAGAGTTCTACAAGTTTGCACACAAATCTATGGCAGATTACAAAAATATTTTATTAGATATGAAAAAATACGCTTGTGAGGAGAGTAGCTCTATCTCCATTGGTGTTATAGACACAATGGTTGAATACGGTATAGCATCTCTTATTGGGGATTTTCAAAGCGAATATCCTAATATTCAAGTAGATTTAATCGAAAGATCTAACAGTAAAATAATAGAATACATTAGTGGTTCTGTGGTAAATTTAGGGTTTATTAATTACCATTATGAACATAAAAACATTTTAAACCTTAATAAAATAGTTGATGATGAGTTGGTTCTTGTAACATCAAAGAAACATCCTTTATCAATGAGATCCTCTGTAGACATTTTTGATACTGCTAAGGAAAAATATGTTTGCGTCAATGGTGATTATTATTTACATAATGTATTTTTAAATACTTGGGGTAACCTTAATTATTTTCCAAACACTTTATATATAGACTCTCAAACAAAAACACTTTTAGCTTTAGTTTGTGAAAATATAGGTATTACCTTACTTCCTTATAATGTTGCTTTATCTTACAAAAAAAATATTGATAATAACATACATATTTGTCATTTACAAAATTCTTTTTCAGCAAATATATTTTTAGCCCAATTAAAAAATAGACGACTTAGTAAAAATGAACATATATTTAAGGAATTTGCTACTAAATGGTTTCAAACAAATAAAACCCTATGTAAATTGTTAGAGACAAAATAATTTTTATAAAAATTCACTATTATGCTGTGTCAACAATAATGATCAGGTAAAGTGATTAAAAATAAAAGATGCTTAGATCCATAATATGGACTTAAGCATCTTTTTATTTAACTAATTAAATAAATCAACAATTCGATTTAGACTATTTATATATTAAGTAATTTATATTATTCACCCAAGCTGTCTAAAATCTCTTTTGCTACTAGTTTATCATCAAATTCTACTATTTCATCTTTAATTATTTGATAGTTTTCATGACCTTTACCTGCAATAAGTACTACATCTCCTTCTTTTGCCCTGCTAATTGCTTCTTTAATAGCATCTTTTCTATCTACTATAACAACATAATTTTCTTTTTCCTTATTTATACCTATTAATATATCTTTTATTATTTCATTTGGTTCTTCATATCTTGGATTATCTGAAGTTATTATAGCAATATCTGAATACTCCTGTGCAATTTTACCCATAAGAGGTCTTTTTTCTTTTTCTCTATTACCTCCGCATCCAAAAACTGTGATTATTCTTTTTCTTGCAAAAGCTTTTATACTATTTAGTACATTATCTAAGGCATCAGGCGTGTGTGCATAATCTACAAATACGTGAATATTTTTGTTATTTTCCACTTTTTCAAATCTTCCATTTACACCTTTTAGTATGCTTATTCTATTTACTATTTCATCCACATCCATATTTAATATATAACAAGCACAAATAGCAGCAAGACAATTGTAAACTGCAAATTGTCCCACCATATTTAAAGCTACCTCTCTTTGAAAATTATTGGGACCATGCAAAGTAAATACTGTCTTGTCTTCATAAAGTTTTACATCCTTAGCTCTAAAAGTAGCATCATAGTTTATACCATAAGTATAATAAGGTACTCCCAAAGTTTTAATATTATCCAATATTATTCTTCCATTAATATCATCAATATTAATAATATTTGCACTTGTAGTCATATAAAATAAGGATTCCTTAGCTTTTCTATAATTTTCAAATGTTTTATGAAAATCTAGATGATCTTCTGTCAAGTTTGTAAATATACCTATTTTGTATTTCATATTTTCTACTCTTTTCAGCGCAAGGGCATGAGAAGAAACTTCCATAGTACAATATTTACAATCATTATTTATCATATTATTCAAACTTCTTTGTATTTCAATATTGTTTGGTGTTGTATTTTTGTTTAAATAATTATTTTTTCCATCAAAAATGCCTATGGTTCCAATAAATCCGCATTTTTCATCTTGACTAAGTATGTCTTTCAAAAAAGATGCCACACTTGTCTTTCCATTAGTACCTGTTATACCTATTAATTGAATTTTTTCACTTGGATTTTTGTAGAAATTTCTTCCTAAAGTAGATATAACTTCATTTGTACTTCTTACCTTTATATAAGTTAAATTATCATCTTTTTGTACATCTTCTTCAATTACAAAGGCTACTGCTCCCTTTGCCTTTGCACTTTCAATGAATTTATGACCATTAACATTAGCTCCATTAATACAAACTAACAAATCCCCTTCTTTTACGTTTCGTGAATCATATTCTAGCCCTTTTATTTCCACGTCTTTTGGCCCTGATAACAAAATTATTTCTATATCTTTTAAAAGATCTTCTAATTTCATGATATCACCCTTCAATTTTTATTTTCTTCTTGATACGATTTAAGTTTACTTAAAACATCTTCATTACTTCTAAAAAAGTTTATTAACTCTTCAATTTTTATCAACGTTTCAACATTTATTGTATGTTCTATAGTTTCTGTTTCCTCATGAATAGATTCGTTTATACCAAGAATAGTTAAAAATTCTTTTATGGTATTATGCCTACTTAGTAGTTTTGCTCCTACACTTTCCCCCAAAGAAGTTAGTTCAATACTATCATATTTTTTATAAATCAACATGTTCTTATCATTTAATTTTTTTATCATTTTTGTTACAGAGGGTGGTTTAATATTGAGTTTTTTAGAGATATCTTTAACTTGCACCTTATCATTTTCAAGATTTAATCTATAAATCATCTCAATATAATCCTCTTCACTAGGTGTCAATTTATTGTTTTTCATATATTCATTAAAAGTGTAATAATCCTCTCTTTTACTCACAAAAACCCCTCCTATAATTGTATATTTATAATAAGTTTTAAATATTACTATATTTTTTGAACAATTTTTGAACAAGGTGCATAATTTAAATTAAGAATGTTAGCTTAAGCTAAAACTAAGTTTAACAACACATATTTGCTTAAATCATTGGCTAAGGCCAGTTGTCATCGCTACCTTTGTAGCGAAAAATTGCTATGTTTTAGAATCATCTTAGGTAATGACTTTTCTAAATTATAAATAATGGAGGTGCATTATGAAAAAACTTACAGACATCCAAATAAAAAATACTGTTAAAGTAGAAGGGTTACTTTCTACAGGAAATTTAAAAGAAAGAATGCTAGCTTTAGGTTTAACTGAAGGAGCTGAAATAGATGTTCTTAGAAAGGGTCCCAAAAATAATTTAACAGTTTATAACATCCGTGGCAGTAAGATTGCTTTGCGTAAAGAAGAGAGTAATTTAATTTTAGTATCTTATATTTAACAATTAATTATTTTAGGGGGATAGCATTATGGGTTTGACACAACAATCTACTAAAATAAAATCTTTAGAAGATATTTTTCATATAGAAAAAAAAGATAATGAAATCATGATTGCCCTAGCTGGCAATCCAAATACAGGTAAAAGTACTGTTTTTAATTATTTAACTGGATTAAAACAGCATACAGGCAATTGGCCTGGAAAAACTGTTTGTACCGCCAGGGGGGATTTTTCTTATAAGGATGTTAACTACTCTCTTATAGATTTACCTGGTACTTATTCCTTGTTTCCTCTATCACAAGAGGAAATAGTAGCTCGAGATTTTATTTGCTTTGGAAATCCTGACGCTGTTATTGTTGTTTGTGATAGTACTTGTATTGAAAGGAATCTAAATCTTGTTTTTCAAGTAATGGAACTTACGGATAATGTAATTTTATGCTTAAATTTATTAGATGAAGCAAAGAAAAAAGGCATCAAGATTGACAAAGACAAATTAGAGAATAAGCTTGGTATTCCTGTAGTTTTAACTGCAGCTAGAAGTGGCCTAGGTATGGATAACCTTAAGGAAACTCTCAATTCAGTAGTAAAAGGAGAATATAAATTTAAAAATAAACCAGTATATTATGATGACGAAATCGAAAAAATAGTAAGCTCTATTAAGGAAGATCTGTATAATATTATTCCATCCATTAATCCTAGATGGTTGGGCCTTAGATTAATTGATGGAGACGAAAGTATTTTAACTTCTTTAAATGATTACACTGAAAATAATATTTTAGACGATTTAAATAATGTTAAAAGTAAAATTCCCGATATTTTTGATAAAAGTAAAATAAGAAGTCACTTTACAAAGACTACTTATGACTATGCAAAGGTTATAAGTGATGAGGTTGTAACAATTGCAGATAAAAACGCTATGGACAGAGATGAAAAAATCGATAAGATTGTATCCTCTAAGGTCTTTGGCATTCCTCTTATGCTACTTCTACTTTGTGGAGTACTTTGGATTACCATAGAAGGTTCCAATGTACCTTCCTCCATAATATCTGATGTTTTATTTTCCATAGAACCAAAAATTTATGCTTTTTTTAATAGTATTGGTTTGCCCCTATTGTTAAACGAAATGTTGACTTATGGAATGTATAGAACCTTAGCTTGGGTTGTGTCAGTAATGCTACCTCCTATGGCTATATTTTTCCCTTTATTTACATTACTAGAAGATTTAGGGTATCTTCCTAGAGTAGCTTTTAATCTTGATCATTTATTTAAAAAAGCTTGTTGTCACGGAAAGCAATGTTTAACTATGTGTATGGGATTTGGTTGCAATGCTGCTGGTGTTATTGGTTGTAGAATAATTGACTCTCCAAGAGAGAGGTTAATTGCTATAATTACTAATAACTTTGTTCCTTGTAATGGACGATTTCCTACTTTAATAGCCATATCAACCATTTTCTTTAGCTCAGTTATAAGTAGCAATTTTATATCTAGTAGCATTACTGCTATATCTATTACATTGCTAATTATTGTAGGTGTTCTTACTACTTTACTTGTTTCATTTATATTGTCTAAAACTTTGTTAAAAGGAATTCCATCAACTTTCACTCTGGAATTACCACCTTACAGACCGCCACAAATTGGAAGAGTAATCTACACTTCTATTATAGATAGAACTCTATTTGTACTAAGAAGAGCTATAGTAGTGGCAATTCCTGCAGGAATTATTACATGGATTTTTGCAAATATATATATTGGTGATATGAGCATATTATCCCATGTTGCTAATTTTTTAGATCCTCTTGGCAAACTAATAGGACTTGACGGTTTTATTTTATTGGCATTTATCTTAGGCTTTCCTGCCAACGAAATCGTGGTACCTATATTAATTATGAGTTATATGGCTACTGGTAAAATGATCGAGTTTGATCAACTTTCAGCATTAGGCGAGTTACTAAAAAATAATGGTTGGACTTATTTAACAGCATTAAATATGATGTTGTTTAGTTTGCTCCACTGGCCATGTGCTACCACGTTGCTAACTATAAAAAAAGAAACAAATAGTATTAAATGGACTGCTTTAGGATTTTTAATTCCTACAGCCATAGCTTTTATTGTATGTTTTATTACCACAACTATTTATAATATTATTGTTTAAAAAAAGGATAGATAAATTTGATCCTATACAAATTTATCTATCCTTTTTATTTTTAATTTAATAACTATGCTTGAACAACTCTTCTAATATTTATTCTTAACTTTTCTTTCTTTTGTTAAATATAACAAATCCTAATATACAAACTGCTATAATACAAATTCCACTGTAAAGCCATATTGATGATTGATCTCCTGTTTTCACTGAAGAATTTGAATCATTATTATTAGTATTTTGATTAGTATTATTATCCTTATTACTGTCACTTGATTGATTATTGTTGTCATTTTTGTCATTGTCACTTGATTGGTTATTATTATCATCTTTGTCATTGTTATCTGATGGGTCGTTATCATCTTTGTCATTATCACTTGATTGATTATTATTGTCATCCTTATCATTATTATCTGATGGGTCATTGTTATCTGTATTGTCATTGTCTAATTTTTCTTCTTCAAAGACGGCTATAAATTTTGTATCCTCACTTATAGTTACAGTATACTCTGCATCTTCACTTAAAATAGTATCATCATCTCCTGATTTTACCCATTTTACAAATTTATATCCTTTATTTGTAGTGGCTTTAAGTTTCCACTTAGATGTTAAGTCATCTTCATTTTTGCTTAATAGTTCAAAACTTACTTCTCCACCTTTTTCTTCATTTGTATCTAAGCTTGCTTGTGGGTATTCTCCAACATATTTAAATTTTGCTACATATTCTGTATCCTTGTCTATTGTCACCTCATATGTTGCATTTGTTGACACTACCTTCTCTGATCCTTTTAATATCCACCCTACAAATTCATAATGTGTATTAGCTTTTGCTGTTAAAATCCATGTTGCTGTTTCTTCTTTTTTATCACTTGATTTTATTTTAGCTTCTGCACTTCCACCTTTTTCAGGAGTTGAAGCAATTGTTGCTTGTGGGTCTTTATTTTCTTTTTTGAAAATAGCTACATATTCACTATCTTTTGATATAGTTACTGAGTATGTTTCATCTTGTGATAGTATCTTACTTTCATCTTCTTTAGATGCCCATCCCATAAATATATATCCTTTATTTGCTGTTGCTGTTAATTTATATTTTGCTGTTTTATTGTCTACATCTTCACTTACTTTTTCTGCTGTTGCTTTTCCACCTTTTTCATCATTAACTGATACTGTTGATACAGGCATTTTTACATCTATGTCTACAAATGTATAATTGTATTTTTTCGCAAATTCTTCTGCATATGTTCCTTTGTATCCTTTTACTGTTTTTAGTGCTTGGCAATATCTAAATACCATTTCCGGATATTCTATATTTGTCAAACTCTTTGGTAGTCTTATTTCTTTCAGGCTTATACAATTTGTAAATACTGAATCTTTTAATACTGCTATTCCTTCTGGTATTTCTATGCTCTCTAATGACTTACATCCATTGAATAATGATTTTGGTATTGTTTTTAATGATTTACTTGGTAGTTTTGCTGACTTCATTTTTTCACAACCAGCAAACACTGATTGACCCAATTCTTCTACTGTTTCTGGTATTTCTATACTTTCTAATAAGGTGCAAGTCATAAATGCTCTTGCTTTTATCACTTTTAATCCTTGGCCTAATTCTACTTTAGTCATTTTTTGACAAGAATAAAATGCTCTATCTCCTATTTCTACAACTTTTCTTCCTTCTACTTCTGATGGAATTACAACTTGTGTAACATTTTCATCAAGGGGCTCTTTTACTGACAATGTTCCATCTTCTAATACTGTATATCTCAATGTTTTATCTTGTATATATGCTAACTTAAAGTTTGCCACATACTCTGTATTTTTATCTATTTCTACTTCGTACTGTGCATCTGTTGATACTATTTCATCTGATCCTTTTACACTCCATCCTTTAAATTCATAGTTTTCATTTGCTGTTGCTGTTAATTTATATTTTGCTGTTTTATTGTCTACATCTTCACTTACTTTTTCTACTGTAGCTTTTCCACCTTTTTCATCATTAACTGATGCTTTAGCTCTTGGTATTGATGTATCTTCATCATCTACACTTATTTCTATATCAGGCATAATATTAAAATAAATATCATTATCTCCATATCCTGCATTAAAGTTTGGTGATAGACCCTCTTGTGGTATTTTGCAATGAGTATCTAGAGGACTTCCCATATGCTGTGCATGTACTTTTCCTTTAGATAATTTGTAAGTACCCTTTTTATCTATTGTAAATGTTAAAGGGCTATTTACAGAATACTGCTTATGAGGACCTTCTATAGTTTCTCCATTTAAATCATACACTAAGAATGTTCTATCAGGAAAACCTGGGTTATATATAGAAGCCATTTTATAAACTGGTAGCTCTAAATTTGTAAAGCTTACACTTGCTTTATCTCCTACTTTAAGCTCTTTACCTTTATTGCTATCATTAGATATGCTTATGTCACTTTCCATAGCGTCTAATACATAATATAGTACATTATCACCAGATGTCATTCTTATTATATTTCTACCAGTCTTAACTTTAATAGTATAGGAACCATTTTTATCTGCTTCGTATTTTGTCCAATTATTTGCAAAATCGCTATCTATATGTATTGGATCATGGGTTTCTACTGTAACACCTTTAGATGGTGTAAAAGTATATTCTCCATATCCTTTGCCTTTTACAACTGTTCCATCTGGATATGTTGTATCTCCAGTAAAATATACTGTATCGTATTTTGTCCATTTTCTATCTCTTACTTTAAAATTAGGATCTATATCTCCTCTGCTACCACCTACATTTACTACAACTATTCCTGTTTGTTCTTTATCTATTGCATTAAATCCATATATTCTTTTCTTGTCAAATCCAGGATCACTAGTTGCTTCTTGACCTTCAATTAAAGGATCGTATGTAATTTTAATAACTGCTATTCCTTCTTTTTTACCAGTCATATTTACATACTTTCTACCTTCCTTGCCTTTTTCTTCTATAGATAAATTGTCTTTTCCATATATAACTTCATAATGTTTATCTGGTTCAACAAATTTATTTGAAACGGGACTTGTCATTCCCTGCCAAACACGAAATGTTTCTAACTTTTGGGTGTCTCCCACATTCATATTTACATGACTACCTTCATCAGTAATATTGGTATAGATATCATCCCACTTATTACGATAGTATGGATTTTCTTCATAGTCTTCTTTTTTTACTAAATCTATATTAATTGGTTCATCAACTTTGTCCGTATCTAAATAAAAATATGGTTTAGTTGTCTTAACGTATTGCGTATCTCCTCCACCTGCTACTAACTTATAGTGATCTGAGGGCACTTGGAATTTATAACTATCATATTCTTTGTTTGATGTATCTACAGACAGTGGCTTAACTTCAAAAAGTTCTCTGTATGCTTCTCCATATATATTGTATAGATGAAGACCTGCCCCCTTATTTACTCTATATTCTATTGGATCTTCAGCTTTAGATTGTAAATATACTTTTATCGTTCTAGTACTTGTACAATTTGATCCATCAAGTTCAGCACTTACATATGTATATATTTGATCGTTTGAGTCACAATTTTGAGTAGTAAATCTGTAATTTACATTTTTATCTACTGGAGTAACTTTTATTTTATATTTCTTATCTTCTCCTTTAGCTTCTAACACATAATAATAACTCTGATTTATATTTTTCTCATTATCTGTGTATCCTGGCTTTATATCAAGTACATTTCCATCTGGATCTGTTATCTCTATATTTACTTTATTACTATCTTTTTTATTTAATTTATTTTCGTCTATATATATGTTAAATGGGAAAAAAGTTTTTGATTGTTCTTCCTTAGTTTTTTCTACTTGGAACGTTCCTTTTCTACCTATATTTTTTTCATATCCAAAGAAAGTGTATTTATATTCACCTGCTGTCAGATGGTAATATCCTTTCTCAAATTCTTTACCATCTTCTCCCCAATCTGTTTCTACAATTTTTTTTGGCTTTACTATTTCACCGTATCTATTGTATACCTCTAATGAGGACATATTAGGCCAATCATGACCTTCAATACTATATGTATATGCCTTATCAAAAGTGGCCTTTATCTTCACATCTGAAGAAGGTATTTCAAATGTATATATATAATTAATACCGTCAGATTTATCTTGATCTATTTCTCTTTTTATGTCATTTCCGTCTTTGTCTTTTATTTCCAATGTATCCATTGCAAAATTTTCATCCGGTTTTACAGTTAAAGTAACTTTTGTATTTAATTTACCTTCTTTTACATCTACTGATATTTGTCCATTTTCTGTGTCCAAAGTCTTTATTTCATAGGCTTTTTCATCATCTACTGATAAATTTAATGTATAAGGTTTTGATGCTTGTTTTCCATCATTTGCTATGAATTTTAGTTTATAATTCCCTGATTTTTCTGGTTTAAATGAATAATTTGAATCCGCATCTACTTCTTCCTTATTATCAACTGATACTGTATATGTTAATTTGTCATTTTCCTTATCACTAAATATTTTAGATAAATCTAGGGAATAAGTTTCTCCTAGCTTAATACTAGCACTGTCACTTTCTTTGCTAGGTACTGGAGCCGTGTTTGATTTAATATTTGATTTTATCTTAAATGTATATGTACTAGCTTCTATATTTTGGCCTGATCCTGGCCAAGACTTATCGCCACATATAACCTTTATAGTTTCTCCATCTAGTACTTTTATTTCTTCACTTCTTTTATATCCTTCTTTTGATGTATCTACATCATCACCTTTATATACTCTTACTTGGTAGTTTTTATTAGCAGCTGTTGGTTTTAAAGTTATTTTATTAGTATCTCCAAGTGCTAGTGTATACTCTTTAGTTTCACTGCTAAATTTAGGTGATAAACTTCCTTCACTAAAATCTATATTTTTTAATGATGTATCATTCTTACTATAATTTCCACCTATATCTGATCCAAACTTAGTAGTATACATTACTCTAATTTCATCATTAGCTTTTACCTTAAATGCCCCAAATCCTAGATTAACAAACCAATCATTTTTAGTTCCCATCCATCCTGAACTAGATCCACCATCAAATGCTTTTAGTCCATTGATTTCACTTATGTAATTATTTTCTGCACCTCTTTGTGTAGCTTTCACCTTATCTAGTGCTTTAACTATTGCATCCATCATAGTCATATTGTCTTCAATTTTTACCCAATCATCTACTAAAGTTCCATCCCATGCTGCTCCATCTTTTTTAGAATACGTAGTATTTTCTACTATTACATGTACTTTTTGTGTTAATACTTCTTGTGCAAAAGATTTTATTGATGATACTGTAGATAAGGTAAACACCATAATAAATGCAAGAAAAGAGCTAATAATTTTTTGACTTAATTTCTTAGTGTTTTTATTCCTCATATCTTTCCCCCCAAAATTAAAATATTATAAATCTATAAAAGGGTGCTATGAAAGCACCCCTTTTATAACAAATTACCAATTATGTAATAAATTTATCATTTTTCTTATTGTAATAATAAATATATTTATTAACACAAATGATTTAATTGTTTACTATTTAGTAGGTAACTCTGACAAGTTTTCTGGGAATTGTACGCTATAGTCTCCATATGCCCAAACAACAGTTTGTCCTGACTCCACATCAAATGTTTCTCCGCCAACTTTTTCAGAAACATCTACCATTTTTTGTTCAGAAGTTGCATTTCCTTCAGAATCATATACTCTATACATCCAACCAAGTTCATTTTCCATATATGCATAATCTTTATTATTTATATTTACATTTTTTAAGAATTTACTTCCCCATTGTAAATCATCAACAAAATTATCAGCTACAACAGCTATTGCATCCATTGCAGATGGATAATTTATATTAGATTTTACAGCACTTGTTGATACAGCACCTTTATTACTTTTTAAAAATTTAAAACTACCACTTGAAGCATCATATGCTCTTACATTTACACCAGAAACATCTTTTTGTACATCCTTTGGATTTAATACTACAGTAAAGTCCATATATCCATTTGTTTTATTTGTTGCTTCTACCACTGCCACTCCTGGATTTTTTAAATCATTAATCTTAGCTTTTCCCTTAGCTGCAAATTGATTTCCTACTGCTTTTGGAGCTTGTTTGCTAACACTTACAGCATCTGTACTTCCTTGTACAATATTCCAATTAATAGAATTTGCATCTGCTAAACTATTAAAAAGACTTGTGCCATACCAATTACTTGTTGCACCTTGAACCATTAAATCTTGATACGCAGTTCCACTTCCTTTTTCAACAGTATAATTATAATCAGTATTATAATTAGTTAAATTAGGATACTCTGTGAAAAAATCAGTTGCAAATGATGTTGCCCCCATAGATAACATTATCGCTGTAGCCATTCCTGTAGTTGCAAATTTTCTAAATCTTTTGTTCATAAAAAAACATCCCCTTCTTTATTAAAAATAATATTTTTTATAAGGAAGATTAATTTCCATATAATTATCAAAAACCACATGAAAAATAAACCTCCGATTATGCCTTCGGAAACTTTCACCATAAACTTACAATATGCCTGTATTCTGACTAAAGCTCAAACCTACTCTTTGCTCCTTCCCAGAGATAACTCCAGTGGTAATAGCAAATTTCGTAACTTATTACAGCAGGGATAATCTGTGGCGGAATCTCACCGCACTTCCAAAATAAAAAATATTTTTCATTTTTTACATATATTAATTATTTATATATTTACATTACTATTTTTTATTATCTATAATATTCAATAAGTTTACAAATTATTATCTCATATTCATTATACTGTATATTTATTAAGACTTTGGTATAGTCTTTTTTCTAATAAAAGTAGTACCATCATAGTACTACTTTTTATACCTTTCATAGTATTGTACTTATGTTTTTATGCAATTAAAAAATTCGCTTCGCTTGAGCGACGTGTCGGCGAATCATTTTGCTATCGCTTTAAGCCACTGTGTGGGCGCCATTAAATTTCAGGCAACGACCTTGCTCAAGAATACATTTTTTACACTTACTAAATGAGTTGGTATAACTTCATTCCAGAGTTTAGCAACAGCGTAAATTTAACTATAATTTTCTAATATGTAAAAAATGCCAGGTATGAAAATTCATACCTGGCATCAATAAATCTTTTTGATTAAAATTCTATACTTCTCTTGGAAGTATAATTTCAAATTCTGTTTTATAGTTTTTTCTAGCATCCACAATTTTTATACTTCCACCATGAGCTTCTACTATTTTTTTACTTATGGCAAGTCCCAGCCCTGAACCTTTTTTAGTACGAGATTTTTCCCCAACCACAAAAGGATTAAAAATATTTTTTCGTATTTCTTTTGGAATTCCATGGCCATTATCTGCAATATTTATTTTCACCATATCAAAATATTCTTCTATTTCAAATAATATGGATAAATCTTTTTTATTATGTTTTAATGAGTTTGATATAATATTTTCAAAAACACGCTTTAACTGAAATCTGTCTAACTTACAATAAATAGGATCATCTGGAATATCAGCTTCCAACTCCACTCCATTTATATCTAATTCTTCATATTTTCCTGCTAGATAAACTCTACCATATTCACATAAATCTATTTTTTCAAAAACAAATTTGTAATCTGGATGCTCTAATTTGCTATATTCATAAAAAGTATTAATCAATTCATCTAAGTGATCTGCTTTTTTATATATAGTCATAAGATATTGATCTTTTTCTTCTTCTGAAACTAGATTATCACAAACAGCTTTTGAATATCCCTTTATAACTGTTATTGGTGTTTTTAAATCATGAGATATATCCGCAAGCATTTTTTGTTTTTCTTCTTCCAAGCTTTCACGCTTTTTCTCACTATCATACAACTTCCTTGACATATCATTAAAACTACTACAAATATCACAAAATTCCTGTGGTCCATCATAATCTAAATAATTTTCACGCTCACCGTTTTTAAACTTGACAATGGCTTCATTTAAAATATTAATCGGCCTTTTTACTTTATGATTTAGCCAAGTTATAAATATTATAATTAAGATAATATATATTAGTATAAATAATATAAATGCGCATATGCAAGTAGTTAAAATCTTACTATATATTTCCTTAGTAAGAGAAGGAGTATTTATTAAAAGTGTTAACTTTTCATTGTCTTTATCTTTAAAAGAATATTTTCTAATATCATATCCTTTTAGATAAGTTCCTGTTAAATATTTAAACTCATTTTTAGTAAAAGATTTTCTAGTATCTCCCGTATTCGTATATATTAAATTTAATTTATCATCTACTACATAAATTTTATTATGAATATTGTCATTTTCATCATAATAAGTTATGGATACTGATATATTTTCTTTATTTTTATCATTTTTATATTTTTGAATATCAATATATGGATCGTCATAATAATCATGTATACAGCTTAGCTCTCCCTTTGTAAATTCTTTGTTGAATTTTCCAGGCACACTCTCATATATAACCTTATTATTTTCATCTAATAATTGAATGAAAGTATCTCTACCAGCTAATTTTTTTATACGTGATTTATTAATTTGATTATTCCCACTTTCAGTAATTAAGCTTGCATAATCTACTAATTCATTAATTCTAGGTTCACTAGCAATATCTTTTATTTTATGATTTATACCATGTAATATACATATAATAGAAATTATAATTATTACTGTAAAAGCAATGTAATTTCCAACTAAAATGGTAAAAAATTTACTTTTCTTTTTTCGCAATTTTATATCCAATTCCTCTCACAGTTTTTATATACTTAGGATTTTTAGAATCATCTTCAACTTTTTCACGCAGTCGAGAAATATGAACCATCATAGTATTATTGTCACTTTCAATATAATCTCCATTAATCGCTTCACATATTTGCAGCTTTGTATATACTTTTCCTGGTGTTTTCATAAGAAGAGCCAAAATTTTATATTCTGTAGGTGTGACTACAACTTCTTCTCCTTTTTTGTAAAGAGCTAACTTTTGAGTATCTAAAGTTAAGTCGCCAACTATTAACTGTACCTCTTCATCTTTTGGTACTACTACTTTGTTAAAATCATAAAATCTTCTTAAGTTAGAATTAATTCTTGCCACTATTTCCAATGGATTAAATGGCTTTGTTATATAATCATCTGCACCTAAATTTAATCCCATTATCTTATCACTATCTTCATTTTTAGCAGATAAAATTATTATTGGAATAGTATATTTTGATCTTATTCTCATGGTTAATTCATAACCATCCATTTTTGGCATCATAATATCCATTACTACTAAATCAACTTTTATATTTTCTATTATCTGTAATGCATCCAATCCGTTCTGAGCAGAAATCACTCTATGGCCATCATTTTCAAGATAAATCTTTAGTAGCTTTATTATGTCTATATCATCTTCTACAACCAGTATATTATATGTCAAAATTTTCACCTCTTCTTTTTCTAGTAACTTTAATGTAATGATTCCCTCTGATGTTTAAAAGATAAGTGGTAGCAAGAACAATGCCACTTAATAGTACTAATAAATAAAAACTTATTCCTCTACTTACAAGCATAGCTGAGCTTAAAAGTTGAACTGGGAACAAAGTTTTGTAAATAAGCATAAACCCACTTTCACTAGCTCCTACAGCTCCAGGTAGTGGTAATGCAGATACACTAATGTATAAAACTGATTGTAACATAACTACTGTCACAAAAGAATACCCACTTAAACCAGATGCTTTGTATACCCAAAACGAAATACTGTGAAGAGCTATTATTTGTATTGTTGTAGTTAATACAATTTTTAAAACTGTTAATTTATTTTCTTTAAAATATTTAGCGCTGTCTTTATATTCTTTCACTTGACATAATGCCATTTCTTTAAATTTATCTACTTTTTTATATTTGATTTTAACTAAAATAAAACAAATAAAATCAATAAACTTTCCTATAAATCTTTTTGAAAAAATTGCTGTTAATATAAATATCATCACTATTGTATTTAAAAAAATTCCAAGTGCAACAAAGTATTTAATATTCCCCAAAGTATTAACTAGTAATTCATGTTGAGTTGCATACCCTATTATGGCCATAGTAACTGTTACCAGCTGAAAACTAGCAAGATCCATAAGAAGAGCTAAAGATGAATGTGATACTTGAATTCCATCTTTGTGCATATAGTAAACTTGCATTGGTTGACCTCCTGTTGCAGAAGGAGTTACAGAACTAAAAAATAGGCCTATAATTGCATATTTTATGGAAGTTATAAAATTAATTTCATACTCCATAAGTTTTAGACTTCTACCTATATTTATACCTTCACAAATAACAAAAGTGAAACTACAAATTATGCTTATTACTATATAATTTATATTTAAAGTAGAGATTGCATTTATAATCTCTTCTATATTGTTATTTTTAAAAATTATATAAAAAGTTAATAAAATTAATCCAATAAATAAACCACCGTTTTTTAATATATTCTTTGGAGAAACTTTTTTACTCATAATAATCCTCCATAGTCAAAAATTTATAGCCTTTTTTCTCCCAAACTGGAATTGCTTTTTCTAAGGCTTTTATTGTCCTAGATGGCGCTTCATCTTTTCCACGTCCATCATGCAAACATATTATACTTCCATTCTTACTTCTTCTTAATAATTTATCACATATAACTTGAGATGTTGTGTTTTTTTCCCAATCCTGTGCCATTACATCCCATAGTACTTTTATTAAATTATTTTTCTTCGCTTCATGATTTGTAAATATATTACAATGTCCCCAAGGCGGTCTATAAAACTTCACGTTAACGCCTAGTTGTTCCATGGCTTTTACACTTTCTTCAAAATCATATGAAGTATAAGATTTACTCTGATATAATGCATTTTTGTGTTCATAAGAATGAAGACCTATACAGTGACCTTCCTCTTTCATTCTATTTACTAATATAGGATTTTCTTTGGCAAAAGTTGCTACCATAAAGAAAGTTGCCTTTATATTATGTTTTTTTAACAAATCTAAAAGACAAGGCGTATACTTTTCATCTGGTCCATCATCAAAAGTTAAGTATAGCACTTTATCATTTGAATTATTTTTCTTTGTTAGTTTATATTGAAGTTTATATAAATAAGTTGGCACAATACTATAACACAACAATATTATAACCAAAGCTATTATAATTTTTAATAACAAGCTGTTATACCTCCATAATAGTAATCAAGTGGTGATGTACTTTGTAATTTTTCTTTTTCAATTACTATATTTTCTTCCATGCTTTTTAAAAGCAATTCATTATTTAGTAAAGATGTTACATCTTCATAAATATCCGTTCCATTTGTCCATATTACCTTACCAATACAACTGTCTTGTATATATAAAGCATTTCCTATTTCTTGATATAAAAATGGTCTAATAACATATAATGGAGTTCCACTAAAAATAGCTTCAAATAATGTTATTCCACCAGATTTTGAAATTATTAAGTCTGCTTTTTTCATATATTTGTCAACTTTATCTGTATATCCAATTGATTCCACATTAGGATACTTTTCTTTTACATGTTCTAGTAGTTTTTTATTTTTACCTGCTATAAATGTTATTTCTACATTATCATCTTTTGAAAGTTTTTCTAAAAAGTCCATTGCACAAGGCATAAGACCTAAGCCTCCACCCATTATTAATACTTCTTTTTTATCCTTTGACTTTTCTATTATCTTTTCTTCCTTAAAATTTTGTTTAACAGGTATACCACTGATTACTATTTTATCACTATCTACATTTTTACTCAAAAGTGATTTTTTTGTTATGTCACTACCTACAAAATATAAATCAGTTTGCTCACTAATCCATTCTTCATTTACAGATATATCTGTAACATAAGTATAAAGAGGAATATCACAATTTCTCATTTTTTTATATGCTGAAAAATATTGAGAACAAGCTGGAAAAGTAGAAATTACCAAATCAACATCATTATTTTTTAATAATAAATCCACTTTTTTTATTACCGATTTTTTTAGTGGTACACTAGTTCTTTTTGCTACAATTTTATTAAAAAAATTATAAATTAAAGAGAATTTATTAACCATAAAGTTGAAAACTAAATATATTAATTCACTAAGTTTTGGAAATATATACTCTATCATATCTATTATAATAACTGTTGCTTCTGGTTCTTCTCTTAATATTTCTTCTTTCACCGCTTCTGCTGCCGAATAATGGCCCATTCCAAATGCCCCTGTAAATATTAATGCTTTCATTTTAATTACCTCACAATCTATTAACTAATTTAAAGTATACATTAATTATTTTCATATTGCCTTTACATTTTCGTAAGATTACGTAAGATTACTGGTATTTTGGCTTACATTTTTGTCACATTTGTTTTTTATTCATTTTTCTTATGATAATAATAAGAAATATTAATGGTTAAAATATATAAATTAAAGTTATACTTATTATAACGACTTATTATTAATATTAGGAGGAAAGATATTTTGATTGAAGAATTAAAAACATTTATATCTGTTGTTGAGTTTAAAAACTTTACTAAGGCTGCTAAACACCTTAATCTATCTCAACCTAGCGTTAGTAATCATATAAAAAGCTTGGAAAAATATTTTAATACTATAATAATAGATAGATCTATTAAACAAAAAAATATATACATTACAGAAAACGGAGAAATACTATATAAAAGGGCTAAAGAAATATTAAACTTATTAGATATGACTATGGATGAATTACATAATACTACCCAAAATGTAGAAGGCCATTTAAAAATCGGTGCTTCCTTAACAATAGGCGAATATATTTTACCTAATTTTCTTAAAGAATTTTGTTCCAAATATCCAAATATACAAATTGAAGTTCTTATTGAGAATACAAAATCTATTTGTGACAAACTATCAAACATATATTTGGATATAGGTCTAGTGGAAGGAACTGTTTCTTCTCCTAATTTAAATCAAACATATTTTTATGAAGATAAAATGGTTTTAGCATTACCATACAATAGTGATATAAAAGAAGATAATTTTACTTTGGATAAATTAAAAAAATATAATTGGATTGGTAGAGAAAAGGGATCTGGTACAAGAGAATATTTAGATATGTTTTTGAATAATTCCAAAATCAAACCTAAAAATATTATGGTGTTTGGAAGTAATTACGCTGTAAAAGAAGCTGTAAAAAATAATCTTGGGGTTACTATTGTGTCTAGTTTAATAGCTTATCCATCATATTGTAACAAGGAATTAAAAATTATTTCATTGGATTACAGCTTTACTAGAAATTTTTCTTATATTCTAGCTAACAATATTACCCACTCAAAAGCAAATAACTTATTTATTAGAGAATTAAAAGACTTTGTTTTAACTTTATAGATTAAATATCATTAAATGAATAATTTTTTTCATAGTGTAAATATAATTTTTTACAATTTTCTCATGTAGAATTTTATATTTTCTTGTTTTATTTTTAAATATATTATGTTTTTATTTAATAATTGCAAAATTAATGTAGTTTTTTTTATAGTGAAAGTAAGGAATAAGTATAGTACAATTTTCTTAATAAAAGATTTCATGGGAGGTTTTATTATGAGTTCTACTGTTATTGTTATTTTTTCCTTACTATCCTTAAGTCTTGTTTATTTTTTATTAAAAGTTTGTATCCAGTTTAATCGTATAAATAATTTGAATTTATTACTTGGCATGGATGTTACAAAACTTTATAATATTGATGATGATCATGAGGATGATTATTATTTCAATTACTTAATAAAAAAATCTGCTATGCAGCTATATATTTTATCAAATAAAAGGGTCTAACCTTTGCTATATAATATGCGTATATTATTGTGAAAAGTAATTTTTTACATAAAAATAGGTGATTACAAATTTATAATCACCCATTTAACATTGATCAAATTTAATAGAAATTAAATTTAATAGAAATTTTTTAGTTGCTTAAGTCTACTAGGATGTCTCAATTTCCTAATAGCCTTAGCTTCAATTTGTCTAATTCTTTCTCTTGTTACCCCAAATACTTTTCCTATTTCTTCAAGAGTTTTTGGATCATCATCATCTAATCCAAATCTCATTCTTAATACTCTTTGTTCTTGATCATTAAGTCCTGTAAGAAGTTCATCTATCTTTTCTCTAAGATTCTTTTGCTCCACTTCATGAATTACAACATCGTCTAAGTTGGCATCTGATGGTATAAATTCAACTAAAGAACTATCTTCATCCTCCTTAATAGGAGTATCTAAAGATACTACATTTTTATCTCTTTTTAAAATCTCAAGAATTTTATCAGGCTCCATATCGCATGCTTCTGCTAGCTCATCTAATAATGGCTCTCTTTGTAACTCATTAGACAATTCTTGTTTTTTTCTTTTAATGTAGTTTATTCTTTGATGAAGATGTACTGGGATTCTTATAGTGTTTTCGCAATCATCAATATATCTAGTGATGCTTTGTTTTATCCACCAAGTAGCATAGGTACTAAACTTAAATCCTTTTTTGTAGTCATATTTTTCAACTGCTTTTATTAAGCCTATATTTCCAGCTTGAATTAAGTCTAGCATATCTACATTTTCTTTTCTGTATTTTTTTGCAATACTGACAACTAGTCTATAATTGGCATTAATAAATTTTTCTTTTGCATCCGGAATAGAATCATCTATATCTTTTGCCAATTCTATTTCTTCATTCGGTGTTAGCATTTTGTATTCTTCAATTTCTTTTAAATACATTTTCATAGCATTTGATGCAGATGATGAATCTGCAAAAACATAGTTTTCGTAAGTATGCTCTTTGTTAGCCCCCATATAATCTAACCCCTTCTTTATACATATTGTTCATTAAAAAATTGGTAAAAACATATTTCGTCTATATCAACTATAGTATGTTTTACTCCATGAAAAAATGCATGTTCTTTGTATATTTTCTAATTCATTAAACATTCAACAAAATAACCTAAAAACCTTTATTTAAGTTATTACGTTTTACAAATTATTAAAATATATCCTATTCTATAATTAATAAAAAATATTTACAAATCTATTTTTTATTACGAATAATTATATTATTATATCTAACTTTATATTTATTTTGAACAACCACAATCATGGTCATCGTTACAACCACAATCATCTCCACATCCACAATTATGTCCTTCTTCATTATGGTCATGACCACATCCGCATCCGTCATGGTGATGGTGTTCTAATTCTATGCTTTCTTCTGCTTGGAAGAACTCTTTTTCCATTTGTTCGTATGTAGGTAGAGATGCTTCTGTATCATATTCTTCTCCTGTCCAATCTGCATACATCATTTGATCTCCATTTGTAAGTATCATTCTTCCAGCAGTTGTTATATTATCAACATACTCTAAAAACTCAATTTCCTTTTGTAGTACATCTCCTTCTAATTCTACATCATCGTCTGTACATCTTACTATTAGTACTGGTGCAAAATATCCTTCTTTATCTTTTACATTTACAACTATGTCTAATGTACCCTCAGCACCTTCTTCAAACTCACTTAATAATACATTTGTATCTATCATATCTTGAGGTACTAATAAATCCTCTATTAGGTATTTTAAAACTCTTTCTTTTACTAATTCTTGTGACATTACTATTCTCCTTTCAATGCTTAAGTTTGCATTGTAAAACATTATTATATTTTATTTCCTTTATATAGTATAATACATTTCATCATTTTTCAATCATCTTCCCATTTTAATAATAAACAAATGCATTATATTATATTTTATAAATACCCAATTTCTTCTTTCCTTGTCATAAAGAAAAGTATTCCCCTGTCTTCATTTAAATTTTTAGCTATGGACCATTAACAATAGTTTCTTCTTTTAACACCTTTTAAGGTATTTTATAAAAGGTTGTTGCATTAAATTTTAACTTTCTCAAACAATCCTCCCCCTAATAATATATTACATCTTCCTTTAATTTATAATTATTTTTCAGATTAAAAATATTATCTTCCTTTATATATTATTCTTTATATAATTAAAACCCTTTTTTCCATAATAAATAAATATTCTACATTTTTATTTATTTTCACTTCTTATGCAAATCTTACAATTTTCTTAAAATAGCCACAAATAATTTTTTTTATAATATAATTAATATGTATCTAATAATAATTAGTAAAGATTTAAGTATAAATTGTAATTACAGTTACAATGTTGTAATCGCATTAAGTTGCTAAATATTATACTATATTCACAGGGTATTTTTACCCTATATTAAATCTTTACATAAAACTACTTAAAAGAGTAATATAATTATTTAGGTAGGAATTTTAGGAGGAAATATTATGAAATTTAAAAAGAAAGTTAGCTCTCTGTTAGTAGCAATGACAATAATAGCAAGTAGCATTGTGCCTTCTTTTGCTGATGGTACTAGAGTAGTGACTATAGGTGTTAACAATACAACTGAGCAAAGGCAAAAGATATTTAGTTATTTCGGTGTAAAAGAAAATGAAGTTCAAGTATTAGAGGTAAATAACAAAGAAGAAAGAGAATACTTAGGAGGAGTTGCTACAGAAGCGCAACTAGGAACTAAAACATACTCTTGTTCTTATGTAGAACCAACTAATAGTGGTGGAATAAATGTAAAAACAGCAAATATAACTTGGGTTACTTCTTCAATGGTAGCATCTACATTATCAACTGCTGGTATGACTAATGCCAATGCAGTAATAGCTGCAGTTTTCCCTGTAAGTGGTACTGGTGCCTTGACAGGTGTTATGAAAGCCTTTGAAGATGCTTCTGGCAAAAAATTAGATAAAGATAAAAAAGAATTAGCTTCTGAAGAATTAATAACTACAGGAGATCTTGGTGATAAAATAGGTCAAGGTAAAATAGGCCAAGATAAAGCGGCTGGTGTTGTTAATGATATAAAAGCTGAAGTTATTAAAAACGGTACAAGTGATGCTACTCAAATAGCTGATATAATTAATAATGTAACTAATAATTACAATGTTACTTTAACAGATGCTCAAATTAAACAAATAACTGATTTAATGGAAAAAATAGCCGCTCAAAAATATGACTATAATTCAATGAAACAAACATTAAACAATGTTTCTGATGTTGTTCAAGACAACTTAAAAGAAGCTGGTGAAAAAGTTGAAAATTCTGGAATAATGGATTCTGTAGGAGGTTTATTCTCTTCAATAGGAGATTGGTTCTCTAACTTATTTGGTGGAAGCAAGGATTTAGGTATACTTGGTGAAACTAAAGATGATATGTTAGGAAGTAATGCAGTTATAAATGCTACAGATAAAGCTGCTGAAAACTTACCTTCTAGTGAAGAAGTTGAAGGTTTCTTCCAAAAGATAATTAATTGGTTCTCAAATTTATTTAATAATGACTCTGATAAAAATAATAACAGTGAAAATGTAAATAAGGATAATACTCAAACACCATCAAAAGAAGAATCTACTAATAACAATGTAGAAAACAATACAGATAGTGCTGATAATAAACAAGATAGCCAAAGCACTGATGATAATTCTTTAAATGTTCAAACTGAAACTGAAGAACATTTTGATTCACAAAATACAAATCAATAAATTTCCATAAGAAAAACTCCCATTTTGTAATGGGAGTTTTTTATATTATTTACTCATTTCTATACTTTTATTAATACAAGATTCAATAGCTTTTAATACAGCACCTCTAAATTTTTCTTCTTCAAGTACTTTTACAGCCTCTATAGTTGTTCCTCCTGGTGAACAAACCATATCCTTCAACTCTCCAGGATGTTTACCTGTATCTAAAACCATTTTTGCAGCTCCTAAAACTCCTTGGGAAGCAAATGTATAAGCCTTATCTCTTGGCATACCAGCACGAACTGCACCATCAGCTATTGCTTCTATAAACATAAAAGCATAAGCAGTTGATGATCCACTAGCTCCTATTACTGCATGAATTAAATCTTCTTTTACTACTTCACTCTTTCCTAATGAATCAAATATTGATTTTACAAAACTTAATTCTTCTTCGCTTATATTTTTATTTGGAGATAAAGAAGTCATGCCTTCTCCAACAAGGGAAGGAGTATTTGGCATTGTTCTTAATATTTTTTTATCATCTCCAATGATTTTTTCCATTGCTTCAATAGTCTTTCCTGCTGCTATTGTAATTATTATTTTATCATTTATTAAATCTTTTATTTCTTCTAATATTTCATCGTAGATATCTGGCTTTACACCTATTACAATAAGATCTGAAAATTCCACTACTTCTTTAGAATCTTTAGTCACATTAACATTATAATCATTTTTTATTTTTTCAATAGTTCTATCACTTTTTGCAGAAGCAATAATATGATTGTTATCAATCATTTTAGAATTTAATATTCCTCCTAAAATTGCCCCTCCCATATTTCCTGCACCTATAAAGCCTATTTTTTTCATAATCTGTCCTCCTCTTTCATAATACTACTAAATTATATCATTGCTTATTTATAACAGAAACATTTTTATTATTTTTAATGTAAAATCTCCATAGTTTATCTTTATCTTCCTGTGCATAATCAATATTAATTCTTCTATCTTCCACAATTTCAAAATCATCATCTGTATTATCCTCAATATAAAGTTCACTTCCAAATATATGTTTCCCACTTAGACTTCTGTCAATATTTAACCCCTTGCAAAGTTTACCTGGACCATTTGTCAAATTCTTTTTTTGATAATTAGTCAATTCACTATAAGGTTTCAAAAATCTATTATAAGATATTTCATCAAAATTATTTATAGGCTCAACCCCTCTAATCAAAACACATTCTGGTATGTTTTCTTTATTAGCTGAAAGGTTTAAGCAATTATACATACCATAAATTAAATAAACATAAATGTGACCTCCACTTAAGTATAGAGGATCAGTTCTAGTACTTTTTCTATTCTTGTAAGCATGGGCAGCTTTATCAATAGTTCCCATATAAGCTTCTGTCTCCACTATTTTAGTCACAATTTTTTTATTATCATACTCTCTAATTAAAAATTTATTTAAAAGATTTTTAGCTAAAGTTATTCCATTTTCATTGTAAAATTTTTTATCCAAATTACATCCTCCTTACTTAGGATTTTTTCTTTATTAATATTAGTATAACTCTATTTTTTTCAATTATTGATGAAGTAATTATATTAAACTATAATTTATTTATAGACATATACAGGGGGGATTAAATTGAAAACTTTAGGAATAATTGATATTGGTTCTAATTCTATAAAATTAATAATTGTAGAGATAAATAATAATATACATAATGAAATCTTTCATAAGAAGTTCCAAACTAGATTGTCTGATTTCGTAGGAAGAGAAAATAAGGAATTATCCTCTGAAGGTATGAAAAACTTCTTTGGAATTATATTTACTTTTAAAAAATTCTGTGACGACTTTAATTGTGATGAAATAATTGCCGTGGCTACAGAGTCCCTTAGACAAATTAAAAACTCTATAGAGATTATAAATGATATTTCTAATTCTTTAGACGTACGCATAAGAATATTATCTCCAAGTGAAGAATGTTACTATGGTTATGTTTCTTCTATTCCGCAAGATTTAAATAATTATGTTCACTTGGATATAGGAGGAGGTAGCGTAGAGATAGGATTAGTAAAAGATAAAATTCTTATAAAAAGTATTAGCATACCTATGGGGGCTTTAATAATTACAAATAATTTTCATATTAAAGATGGTATTTCAAATGAAGAAATAAGCCATATTAAAGAGTATATTTTTAATAAACTAAAAAATATTTTATGGATTAATGAGTGTAAAAACTTGCCTACAGTTATAATTGGTGGATCCATAAAAACCATCGGTAGAATTCATCAAAAGGAATATGATATTATGTCAAATATTCATGGTTATGAGCTAAATTATAATGATATAGAAATTCTTTTGAAAAAAATCAGTCCTATGTCTTTAGAAGAAATCGTCAGTACTACAGGCATATCCAAAAGTAGGGGAGATATTCTTTTAGGTGCCTTAATTATTTTAAGTAGCCTTACATCATATTTCCACTCAACCAAAATTATTATTAGCAAGTTTACAATAAGGGAAGGGATTATTAACGACTATGTGAAAAATAATTATTTATTTTAAACTAAAAAAGAAGGATATTAATCCTTCCTTTTTATTGACATGCATATATTATAAATTAAAATGTTGGAACTATACTTCCTTTATATTTTTCATTTATAAAGGACTTAACTTCATCACTTGTTAATGCTTCAGTTAATACTTTTATTTTTTCACTATCTTTATTGTCTTCTCTACAAGCTAATATATTAGCATATGGTGAATCATTAGATTCTATTGCTAAAGCATCTTTAGTTGGATTTAAGTTAACATTTAAAGCAAAGTTAGTATTTATTACAGCAAAATCCACATCTTCTAGAGTCGATGGTACTTGAGCAGCCTCAGTTTCTACTATTTTCACATTTTTAGGATTTTTAGTTATATCTTTTGCTGTTATTAATTCTTTATCAGCAACCTCAATAATACCGTTATCAGCTAATAATTGTAATGCTCTTGCTTCATTTGTTGCATCATTTGGTACAGATATTTTTGCACCATTTTTTATGTTATCTAAATTATTGTGTTTTTTAGAATAAATTCCCATTGGCTCTATATGAACCTTAGCTGTATAAGTTAATTTTAGATCTTTTTCTTTATTCATTTGTTCTAAATAAGGAACGTGTTGGAAGTAATTTGCATCTAGCTCTCCCTCTGATAAAGATGTATTTGGAAGCACATAATCATCAAACTCTACTACCTCTAGATCATATCCTTTTTCTTTTAATAGTGGTTTTACAACCTCTAAAATTTCTGTATGGGGTGCTGGTGACGCTCCTACTTTTATAGTTTTATCTTCTTCTTTGCTAGACTTTGAGCATCCTACAAATAATGACGCTCCTATAACTCCTACTAATGTTAATCCTAATAATTTTTTTAATTTCATTTTGAAATCCCCCTTGTATTTATTTTTTATTTTAGTTTTTTATATGCACAGTCTCCTGCACTTTGTATTAGCTGTACTATTATAATAAGTGTGATTACAACATATATCATAACTGAAGTGTCGAATCTTTGATGTCCATATACTATGGCAACTTTTCCAAGTCCTCCTGCTCCTACAGTTCCTGCCATAGCCGTGCATCCTAATATGGAAATTATTGATAAAGTAATTCCAGATACTATTGAGGGCATTGCCTCTTTTATCATAACTTTGAATATTATTTGTAAACTTGTAGCTCCAAAAGATTTTGCAGCTTCTATTAACCCTTCATCTACCTCGTTTAATGCATTCTCAATTACTCTTGCAATAAATGGAGCAGCACCTATAGTAATAGGAACTATGGCTGCTGTTTCTCCAATAGACGTTCCCACAATAAATCTTGTGAAAGGAATTAATGCTATTAGTAAAATAATAAATGGAAAACTTCTAACCATGTTTACTATAAATCCTAGAATACTGTATATTACTTTATTTGGCTTAAGTCCTTTTGGCTTTGTAACCACTAATATTATGGCCATTATAAATCCTAAGATTGTAGCTACTACAGTAGGCACAATTATCATGTATAATGTTTGAAGCAAAGCATCTCCAAGTATTTCAGTTAAGTAAGTATATAAGCTAGTTTTATTCATTTATGATTTCCTCCCATCTAACTTTTTTCCAATTTAGATAATCTTTTATATTTTCTCTATTATCGTTATCCACATTTATAATTAATGACCCAAGTATATCTTCTCTGTATTTTTCTAACTTTCCACATATAATGGAGAAATTTATATCCAAATCTCTTGCCATAGAAGTTATTATGGAATCATTAGAAATTTCTTTTGGGAATATTATTCTTATATTAGTTCCCTTTGGCAGTACAATATTATCTTCTCCAACTAGTTTTTGTAAATTTTTAGAGTTTTTTAAAAATAATTCTTCTGTATCTCCTATTTCTAACACTTCTCCATTTTCCATAATAGCCACTCTAGAGCAAATTTGTTTTATTACTTCCATTTGGTGAGTAACCATAATTATTGTTATATTAAGTTTTTTGTTTATATCTTGTAATAAACTTAATATGGATTTTGTTGTGTTTGGATCTAGAGCTGAAGTGGCTTCGTCGCATAAAAGTACTTTTGGGTTTAGTGCTAAAGCTCTTGCTATGGCAACTCTTTGTTTTTGACCTCCACTTAGGTTTCTAGGTTTCATATTTTTCTTATCCTGAATTCCTACCAATGACAAAAGTTCATCTACTCTTTTGTTTATTTCATGTCTTGAATATTTGAAGCATTCTAGCGGAAGAGATACATTTTCAAATACTGTTTTTCTTTCCAATAGTGAAAAGTGTTGAAATATCATGCCCAAATCTTTTCTTAAAAACCTAAGCTCTCTTTCATCTAAATTTTTCACTTCTCTATCTTGTACTGTTATACTTCCATCCTCATAAGTTTCTAGTCTATTTATGCATCTTAGTAATGTGGATTTTCCTGCTCCACTATGGCCTATTATGCCAAATATCTCGCCTTCTTTTATATGCATATTAATATCATTTAAAACTTTTGTTTTTCCATAATGTTTATTCACTTCACATATTCGTATCATATTATTTCCCCCTCAAAAGCCTCTTAATTTTGTCTAAAAATGGTATTAAAAAAAGCCTAAGTATAAACTTAGGCTAAATAACTAATTTATACTCATCTTTCAACTAAAAATAGTTGCAGGATTTAGCACCATGTACAAACGTACTGGTTGCCGGGTTTCATAGGGCCAGTCCCTCCACCTCTCTTGATAAGAGTCTTTTTAATTTTTATTATGTTATAAATATTAATCATTTTCTTTTCAAATGTCAATCATTTTTTTATTTTCATTAATAATTTTTTATTATTTAGCTTTTCTAGTGATTCCTAATTTTGTGTCCATATCTTTTAACATTTTTACGAAATTATTAGTAACATTTTCTCCAGCTCTTACTGTATCATCTACTAATTTAATAAATTCATCTTGTGTTTTATTATAATCATCTTTAGATATTTTATCTAATTTTGCTATTTTAGCATCTATATCTTTTATTGATTTTTCACCCTCAGCAATTAAACTTTCATTCATTTTCTTTAATTCTGCATCTTCAGTTTTTCCATCATTTTTTAATCCATCTACAAATGTTTGAATTTTTTCTTTGCTATCTTTGTAAGCAGCTTTTACATCATTTAAGTATTTTTCATTACCAGGATATTCTTTTTCTTTATAAGTGTTAGTTACTGTATTAACATCTGTATACATGTTATAGTCTGATAATGATTCAAGATTTTTGTCGTATAATCCTGTATAAGTGTTTAAATATGTCTTATCTGCTACCTCATCCTTAGTTTCATTATTAGTGTCAGTATTAGTTTTGTTACTACAAGCCACTGCAGAACAAAGTAGAAGTAAAGATAAAGCTACGGTTACAATTTTTTTCATTTTTTTTTACCCTCCATTTTGAATTATGTCTTTAATTATTATTATCTCAATTTTTATTTTTTTTATTTGCAAATAAATATTTTCAAAAAATAACCACTATAAAATTAGGTAGTATTTGTATAATTACTTTTTACAATTAAGGCTATTATTGTTTTTTCATCTAAATTTAATAGATGATTTTCTAAATAATTATGGCTTTTTATTTATTTTCATATTATACTTTTTGTATATATGTTTTTAATCATTGTATTTAGAGATTTTCTTTAGATATAATTTAATAAAAATTTGCTACCTACCAGAAAAGTATTTACTGATCTGTAAGGAAATTAGTTTATATCAATACATAACTTTATTTACAAAAATACTAACTTTTCTTTCATTAGTTTAATTACTTTTGAGAAAAGTTTTTTTATTTTAAAGTTGTATTTTCTTAAATTATAAGTGGACCTTATTAGATTAAAATTGACTTTATTTTGCTTAAAATAATAGTTAGTTACGTACTTTTGTTGTCTCTTTTTTAATTAAAAATTCAGCATTATTTGTTGAGTTCATATGAAAATATTGGGAGGAAAATATGAATATAATAAAGTTAATTGACAAACTGTATAATGAAAATTTACTAAGTAAAAGTGAGATCCTCTATATACTTGATAATATTAAGAGTGATGAAATTGATTATTTATGTAAAAAAGCCTTAGCAACTAGAAAGAAGTTTTATGATAATAAGGTATATATGAGGGGTTTAATCGAATTTACAAACTACTGTAAAAATGATTGCTACTACTGCGGTATCAGATGTTCAAACAAGAATATTTCTAGGTATCGACTAGATTTAAAGCAAATTATAGAATGCGCAGATTTAGGATATAAATTAGGATATAGAACTTTTGTATTACAAGGTGGGGAAGACAATTATTTTACTGATGACAAAATTGTTGAAATTATAAAATCAATAAAAAATAAATATGATGATTGTGCTATTACCTTATCTATAGGCGAAAAATCATATGAGTCTTATAAAAAGTATTTTTTAGCTGGAGCTGATAGATATTTGTTACGACATGAAACTGCCACACAAGAACATTATAAAAAGCTCCATCCCAAAAATTTAAGATTATCAAATAGAATTAATTGTCTAAAAAATTTAAAAGAAATTGGATATCAAGTTGGGGCAGGATTAATGGTTGATTCACCATACCAAACTAATGAAAATATAGCTGAAGATTTAATTTTTTTAAAAGATTTAAATCCAGAAATGGTTGGTATTGGCCCTTTTATCCCTCATCACGATACTATTTTTAAAGATGAACCTACAGGCTCTCTTGAAAAATCCATTATTGTTTTAGCTCTTACGAGACTTTTGCTTCCATCTGTTCTTTTACCTGCAACTACAGCCCTTGGAACTATTGATCCAAAAGGACGTGAAGCAGGTTTAAATGCTGGATGTAATGTGGTTATGCCAAATCTTTCACCTACAGATGTTCGTTCAAAATATACTTTATATGATAATAAAATTTGCATAGGCGATGAAGCCGCCGAATGTAGAAATTGCATAGAACAAAGAATAAATAGGGCTGGATTTGTATTAGACACATCTAGAGGAGATAATATAAACTGTATTAGTCCCTTATAAGTTTAAAATACTTTAAACTTTTCATTTTGAATAAATAAGAAAAAACAGTTGTTATACAAGTAACAACTGTTTTTTCTTTAGTTACATTTACTATAACCACATTGAAGGCATATTGTACAACCACCTGTTGGAATAATAGATTCATTTCCGCACTCTGGGCAAATAAATTTTTCATGACCCTCTTCAGTATGGTGTTCATCAAACTTTTCTATTTTTTCTTCTTTTTTCTTTTTATCCTTTTCAGCTTTTTTATCATTTAATAATACACCACTTCTTTCACAACCATCTCTGTATATTGTTATTCCTTTAAGCTTACTTTCCCAAGCAGACATATAAATATTATAAACGTCTTCTACTGTAGCTTCATAAGGTAAATTTATAGTTGAGGATATGGATGCATCAATATGATTTTGCCAAACTCCTTGCATAGCTATTCTTTCTTCTGGCTTAAGACTCATAGCTGTTACAAATATATCTGGTAATTCACTTTCTTCCGTAATATCTTTTAAGTTCATATATTCTTTTACTATTGGAGTATATACTTTGTAATAAACATCTTGTGAATGAAGTGTTTCTGTTTTTCTTGTGTATGAAATATTAAACATAGGCTCTATTCCTCCACTTATACCAAGCATTGTAGATATGGAGCCTGTTGGTGGTATTGTTAATATTTGTGAATTTCTAAGTCCATATTTCTTTACAAGTTCTTTAATATCTTCCTTTATGTTGTTTATAAAGAAAGGAGATTTAAACACTGCTTCTTCATTGTATTTTTCAAAAGGCCCTCTTTCTTTTGATAATAGCGCTGATTTTTTTACTGCACTATTTAACATATTTTTGGAAATTTCATTACATAAATTAATTGATTCTTGTGACCCATATCTAATATTTAATTTTATAAGCATATCAGCTATCCCCATAACACCAAGGCCTATTTGTCTATATTCAGAAACGCTCTTTTGTTGTTGTTTTAGAGGATGTAGAGAAAGCCCTTCTTCTAATACCTCATTTAATCCTAGTATACAATCTTCTACACAGGCTTTGAATTTTTCCATATCAAATATTGCATTATCTGTAAATGACTCTACAACAAATTCTGATAAGTTTATGGAACCAAGTAGACAACTTCCTCCTGCAGGAAGAGGTTCTTCTGCACAAGGATTCACACCATCATGTTTAAATTCTTTATCTTCGCTTAATAAGTGGTATTTACTTATGTTGTCCCAAAATAACATTCCTGGTTCTGCATAGTCCCAATTATTTATCACTAATTTCATAAATAAATCATAAGCATTAACTTCTTTTACTATTTCTTCTTTTGTTGATTGTACTATAAATTTACAAGTATATGTTTCTTTGTTTTTTACAGCTTCCATAAATTCATCGCTTATTCTTACAGATATATTAGCCTTAGTAACCTTTTGCAAATCAGTTTTCACGTCTATAAACTCTTCAATATCAGGATGACTTATATCCATAGAAATCATAAGTGCTCCACGTCTCCCCTTTTGCCCAATAAGACCTGTTGTCATTGAGTACAAATCCATAAATGATACGGCTCCTGATGTGGTTTTCGCTGCATTGTGCACTGCCGCCCCATTTGGTCTAAGTTTTGAAATATCTATTCCCACACCTCCACCATAAGAGAAAGTTCTTGCCAAATTTTTAGCTGTATCAAATATGCTTTCTATATTATCTTCCGGTGGTTGCAATACATAGCAGTTTGAATAAGTAACTTTTATATTATCTCTATACAAGCCTCTATTGGCTAAAATTCTCCCTGCAAATAAAAATTTTCTCTCTCTTATTAATTTTGCAATTTTAGGATTTCCACCACTAATTCTAGCTACCCATTCATTGAAACTTTCATCTTTATACTGATATTTATTTTTCCAAATGGATTTTTGTAACTCATCCATATTCCACTTGGAATTTCTAATTTCTGTTCTTCTATCTCTATAAATAATATATTTTTTTGCAATATCTTTTCTGTTTGACGACATTAGTAAGTCTTCTACTTCATCTTGTATGTTTTCTACAGTTGCCTCTATTTCTTTATTTTGTATTTTTTCTTCTATCATCATTGCTATATCATTAGCCAATTTCCTATCTGTTCCAAACTTACTATTAATTGATGATTTATATACAGCATTAAAAATTTTTCTTTTATCAAATTTTTCTATTGTTCCATCTCTTTTAGATACTTTAATCATAATTTGGGCTCCTAAATATTATATTAAAATTCCTTCATTACATTTAATTTAATTTTATTACATATATACTATGTACTTTATTATTAATTTCATATTAATATATTTTGTACTCATTGATTTATTATACAAAGAATTATTTATTTTTTTTCATTATAAAAACCCTTCTAAGATGTAACTTAAAAGGGCCATTTATAATTATTCTTTTATTAAATTTTTTTCTACTAAATAATCATGTGCTACTTTTTCTGGAGTTTGTCCTTCTTCATCAACCTTATAGTTTAATTCAATCATTTCCTCTTCATTTATTACACCACTTAGTTTATTTAGAACTTCCTCTGTTTCAGGGTATTTTGCTATTAAATCATCCCTAACTAATGGTATAGCATAGTAAGGCGGGAAAAATTCCTTATCATCTTTTAATACTTTTAGATTAAATTTCTTTAATAAACCATCAGTAGAAAACGCATCTACTACTTGAGCATCTCCTCTTTTTAAGGCTTGATATCTTAGCCCTCCATCCATACTTTTAACTTCTTTAAATTTCATATTATAATATTTCTGTAATCCTGGTAACCCATCTTCTCTATTTTGGAATGCTAGTGTTGGTGAAAATACAAGTTCTTGTGAATGTTTAACTAAATCAGAATAAGTTTCTATATTGTATTTTTTAGCAACTTTAGGTTCCATTGCTAAAGTATAAGTATTATTAAAACCAATAGGATCTAATACTTTAATATCATATTCTTTGTCAAGATGATCTTTTACACGATTATATACATCATCAGCATCACCTTTTGCTTCTTCTTTCATAATATTCATTAAAATAGTTCCTGTATAATCAGCACACATATCAATATCACCATTTACTATGGAATTCCAAAGAACTGTTGTACCCATATTTAATTTTTTCTCAATATTGTAATCTGTATACTCTTCTAATAAATCAGCATACATATTCCCAAGTATAAGACCCTCTGTGTAGTCCTTTGAACCTACTACTATAGTATCTTTTTTCCCAAAACTAGGCACTATTGATGTTATTAATATAACCGCTACAACTATAGCCGTACATACTTTTAGGCCCGTATGAGTACTTTTTCTTTTTTCAGTAGATGATTTTTGACATGAATATTTGCTCATAACTACTTTTTCTACTCTTGAGAATATATAATCTACTAAAAGAGCTAAGATACAAGCGGGAATAGCACCTGCTAGAATCATTGTATTATTTACAGTTTGAACACCAGAAAATACTAAATAGCCAAGACCCCCAGCTCCTATAAATGCTGCTAAAGTCATAAGTCCAACAGCAGTTACTGCTGAAATTCTTATCCCTGCCATGATTATTGGAAGAGCTAATGGCAACTGTATTTTATATAAAATTTGCTTTGAAGTAAGACCAATTCCTGTGGCAGATTCAATTATATTTTCATCTATACTAAGAACTCCTGTTGTAGTATTTTTTACTATAGGTAATAAAGAATATAAAACAACCATCATTATGGCTGGTTTACTACCAATTCCTAGCACCGGAACTAATAAACCAAGTAGTGCCATTGACGGTATTGCTTGAAATATATTGATTATACCTATGATATACTTTCTAAGTTTTTCATTTTTAGAAACTAATATTCCAAGAGGTATACCAATAATTATAGCTACAACAATTGCTACAACTGTTAATTGGATATGTTGCATTAATAAAGATATGATTTGATTTTTTTGTTGTACTAAATAATTTATAAAATTAGTCAAGTATACTCACCTCCATTTCAAGGAATTGCTCACTTAAAACAGAAAGTAAACTACTTCTTGTTATTAGACCTACCAACTTATTATATCGAGTAACTACAGGTACATGTCCAATTCCTTCTCTGTTCATTACTTCCAATATTTCAACTAAATTATTGTCATCATATACAAATACAGGGTGATTATTCATAATTTCACTTAAATAATGGTTTTGAATTCCATTTCTTCTAAGCTCTTTTATTGTTACAATACCAAGGAAATTTTCATCTTTATCAACTACTAATAAACTATCAACTTTGTTTGTTCTCATAATTTCCATACCTTGTATAACAGTTCTTGATTTTTTTACACTTATAGGCTCTTTAATCATTATGTCTCTTGCTTTTATATATTCTGGTACATTCCATAATCTGTCGCTACCTATAAAGTTTTTAACAAATTCATTAGCAGGATTTCTAAGTAGATTTTCTACTGTGTCATACTGCTGAACTTTCCCATCTTTCATAATACATATTTTATCTGCAAGTTTTAATGCCTCGTCCATATCATGAGTAACAAATATAATAGTTTTCTTTAACTCTTCTTGAAGTGAGTATAACCACTCTTGTAGTTGAGTTCTAGTTATTGGATCTAGGGCACTAAAAGGTTCATCCATTAAAATAATTTCTGCATCAGTTGCAATAGCTCTTACAAGTCCTATCCTTTGTTGTTGACCACCACTAAGTTCACTTGGATATTTATCCAAAAATTCTTTAGAATTAAGGCCTACCATATTCATCAATTCTATTGTTTTTTCCTCAATTTCTTTTTCAGTTTTTTCCTTCTTTAACTTTGGTATTAGTTCTATATTTTCTCTTATTGTCATATGAGGAAATAATCCTACACTTTGTATAACATAGCCAATATTTCTTCTTAAGCTTATAGAACTTTCCTTAGATATGGGTTTATTGTTTATAAAAACTTCTCCCTTTGTTGGTTGGATTAACTTATTTATTAATTTTAAAGTAGTAGTTTTTCCACAGCCACTAGGTCCTATTAAAACAACAAAACTACCATCTTCTATTTTTAAGGAAACATCATCTAGTATTGTCTTTTTTCCTACTATCTTAGAAATGTTTTTAACTTCTATCATAACTTCCCCCTTCGCTAACAACTTATACTTTTCTTAAAGTTGTTAGTTTATATTATAACACTCTTATTATATTCATTCAACACTTTATTTAATTTCTAATTAAATGCCTATTAATAAGTTACTAAATGTATAAAAAAAACGAACTAGTTAAAGTTCGTCTTTTACAAATTCTATTTATCAAATTTATTTATTTCTTCTAATAACTCTTCTACTAATGAATCACCTTTTATTTTTCTAACAATTTCACCTTTTTTAAATAAAAGACCTTCTCCTTTTCCACCAGCAATACCTATATCAGCTTCTCTAGCTTCACCAGGACCATTGACAGCACATCCCATAATAGCTACTGTCATATTTTTATTTATATCTTTTATTTTTTCTTCTACTTCATTTGCTACACTTATTAAATCAATATTACACCTTCCACAAGTTGGGCAAGATACTATTTTTATTTTATCATTCAATAAATTTAAACTTCTAAGTATATCTTTTCCTACATGAACTTCTTCTATAGGATCTCCTGTTAATGAAATTCTTATAGTATCACCAATTCCATTCATTAAAAGTGAACCAACACCTATAGATGACTTAATAGTTCCTTTTTTAATTCCACCAGCTTCAGTTATACCTAAATGAAGAGGATAATCAACTTTTTCACTCATAAGAGTGTAAGCTTCTACTGCAGTGTATATATCTGAAGATTTCAAAGATATTACTATGTTATAAAAACCTAAGTCTTCTAGAATTTTAATATGTGCTAAAGCACTTTCCACAAGAGCCTCAGGTGTGGCATGGCCATATTTTTCTAATAAATGTTTTTCTAAAGAACCACCATTTACTCCAATTCTTATTTTTAAATTTTTCTCCCTACATTTTTCAACTACGGCTTTTACTCTATCAATACTTCCGATGTTTCCTGGATTTATTCTAATACCGTCTACGCCTTCTTCGATAGCTTTTAAAGCCAACTTATAGTCAAAATGTATATCTGCGATTAAAGGTATATGTATTCCTGCTTTTATTTTACCTAAATTTTCAGCAGCTTCCATATCAGGAACAGCAACTCTTACTGCGTCACATCCTGCTTCTTCTAATCTTTTTATTTGTTCTATAGTTTTTACAGCATCTCTAGTATCTGTTGTTGTCATAGACTGAACTGCAATTGGATTATCTCCTCCAATTTTTATATTACCTAGAGATACTTCTCTTGTTTTTTTTCTATTATAACTCAAAACTTCACCTTCTATTTATCTATTTAGAATTTAATTACGCCTTTAAATAATTTAGTTACATCATTATAAGTGATGAAAACCATAAATGCCATTAATGCACAAAAACCTATCATATTGATCATAGCTTCTTTGTCTGGATTTATTTTCTTTCCACCTCTTATCCATTCAATGAAAAGTAATAATAATCTTCCTCCATCTAAGGCAGGGAATGGGACTAAGTTTATTATTCCAAGGTTTAAACTTATTATTGAACCTAGATATAGTAAGTTCATTATACCTGTTTTAGCTGCTCCTGATACTATACTAATTACTCCAACTGGTCCTGCAACAGAATTTGTAAGTCCACCTGGCACCGTTCCTGTTATCATTTGCTTTAAGAAAGTTATCATTTGAATTGTTATTTGTCCAGTCTGTATAAATGATTGTTTTATTGCACTAATTATACTTCTATCTTTTTTATAGGTTACACCTATCTTATATGTTCCATCTTCATTTTTTTCTGGCATAACATTTACTTTTACTGTTTTATTATTTCTATCAACAGCTATGCTTAATTCTTCTCCCTTAGAAGAGGATATTATTTTAGTAAACTCATTCCATGAATTTACCTCTTTTCCATTTATACTTTTTACTATATCTCCCGATTGCAAATTGGCCTTAGACGCCGGAGAATTATCCAATATTTCTAAAGTAGTAGTTGGAGATCCCATGTAAATAAACACTGGAATTAAAAAAATCACAGCTAAAACTAAGTTAAAAAATGGTCCTGCAAATATAACACTAGCTCTTTGAAGTATGGATTTTGTCCCAAAGGAACCTGGTTTATTTGATTCTTCATCTTCACCTTCCATAGATACATACCCACCTATTGGTAAAATTCTAATGGAATACATAGTTCCATTTTTTTCTTTTCCAAATAATTTTGGTCCCATACCTATTGAAAACTCATGAACTGTAATTCCATTTTTCTTTGCAAAAATAAAATGCCCAAATTCATGTATTAATATTATTACTCCAAAAAGTAATAAAGCTGCTATTATAGTCATACATTCACCTTCCTAATTCTAATACTATTATTTAAGTAAGTTAGATAAAAATTCTCTAGTTTCTTTGTCAACTTCTAAAATATCTTCTAAAGTTGGATTACTTCTATTATTATGCTGCTCTAAACTTCTTTCTATGTAATATGGTATGTCATAAAATCCAATTTTATCATCTAAAAATTCATTTACTAAAACTTCATTGGCAGCATTTAATACTGTTGGGTATGTACCACCTAATTTTAATACTTTAAATGCCAATTGTAAGCAAGGGAATGTTTCCATATCTGGCTTTTCAAAAGTTAAAGTAGCTATTTTAGCTAAATCCAATCTTTCAAAATCTGTTTCAGATCTTCCCGGATAAGTTAGAGCATATTCTATTGGCAACCTCATATCTGGGCATCCTAGTTGAGCCATTACTGAACTATCTTTAAAAGATACCATGGAATGAATTATGCTTTGGGGATGAACTACTATATCAATATCTTCCACATCCACATCAAATAACCATTTAGCTTCTATTACTTCTAAACCTTTATTCATAAGTGTTGAGGAGTCTATACTTATTTTTCTTCCCATATCCCAGTTTGGATGTTTAAGTGCTTGATTTTTTGTAACATTAATTAACTCTTCTTTACTTTTACCCCTAAAAGGCCCTCCTGAAGCTGTTAATATTATCTTCTCTACATCTTTTTTTCTTTCACCATTTAAGCATTGGAATATAGCACTATGCTCACTATCCACTGGTAAAATATCTACATTATTTTTCTTTGCTTCTTCCATGACAATCTCACCAGCTGTAACTAATGTTTCTTTATTGGCAAGTGCTATTGTCTTTTTCGCTTTTATTGCAGCCATAGTTGGCACAAGTCCTATCATTCCAACAACGGCAGTTAATACGATGTCTACTTCTTTTAGTTGGCATATCTTAACTAATCCTTCCATAGAGCTTAACACTTCTATATCTATATTATTTGGAATCATATTCTTTAATTTGTTTGCACTTTCTTCATTGTAAACTGCAACATATTTAGGATTAAATTCTAATATTTGTTCTAATAATAAATCTACACTGCTATTTGCAGAAATAGCAACTACTTCAAACTTATCTTTATTTTTTCTAACCACATCTAAAGTTTGAGTACCTATAGATCCTGTAGAACCTAGTATCGTAATTCTTTTCATAAAAAATTCCTTTCTCAGTGATATTTTATAATTTGTCTTTACTTATGTATTATATCATTATTACTATTATTATTTGTAATATTCATCAAAATTTCAAATAAAAAATTTGCTTCACTTAAGCCACATGTGAGTCAAACACTTCATATGGTAGCCACATATCTTTTATCAACGTATGGGGCTCATTTTGCTCTCACTTTAATCCACTTGGTAGGTCCTATGAAATTTTAGACAAGGACCCTTATCAAAATTTATAAGTATTATTAAAAACAAAAAAGCTCCAGTCTAACTGAAGCTAAATCATTTTATAAATAAGTTAATTACACTATACACAAATGGCGCAACTAGTATCACACTATCAAATCTATCTAGTATACCACCATGTCCTGGTATCAATTTCCCATAATCTTTAATTCCAACATATCTTTTTATTGATGATGCAAATAAATCTCCAAATTGAGCAACAATACTTCCAAAGAAACCTAAAAATACTATTACTTTTAAATCAATATTAAAGAAATACCCAAATGCTAAACATATTAATGTAGAGCCCAATATTCCTCCAACACTTCCTTCTACAGTCTTTTTCGGACTTACTTTAGGAATTAGTTTATGCTTTCCAAACAAATAACCTGAAAAGTAAGCAAATGTATCTGTCATAAATGCAATTATAAATATTAACCAAACATAAATATCTCCTTTTGAGAAATTATCCATAGTTAGTACTATAAAGTCTATTAATACCGCCACATAAAAAACTCCAAAGAAAGTAACTACTATATCTATAATATTTCTTTTTACAATTAATATTGGTATTATGGATATTAAGAATAATATAAATATTAATGTATAAGTATAAGATATTGGTAATTGAAGATAGTTTTTAATTAGTAAATAAATAGAAAAAATATAACCTATATAATATAATGGCTTAATATCCTTTTGTTCAAACGCCTTATAAAATTCATTTAAGGCAATTGAGATTATTATAGCTTCTCCTATATATAAAGGTGTTCCTCCAAATATTATAAGGATAAATAATGGAACTAATAATAATCCTGCTATAACTCTTGTTCTCATAGGTATTCTCCTTATTTTATTCCACCAAATCGTCTATCTCGATTTTGATATGTAAAAATAGCTCTTTGAAGTTCTTTTTCATCAAAATCAGGCCAATGAACATTTGTGAAGTAAAACTCTGCATATGCAACTTCCCATAATAAAAAATTGCTAAGTCTTTCTTCTCCACTAGTTCTTATTACTAAATCTGGATCTGGAATACTTTTTGTGCTTAAATGATTACTTATAGTATTTTCGTCAATTTCATCTAAATTTATTTTACCAACTTTAACATCTTTTATAATATCAACTAGCGCATTTTTTATATCTAATCTTCCACCATAGTTTAAAGCTAAGTTTAAATTACACCCTGTATTATTTTTAGTTAATTCTATGGCCTTATTTAGTTCTTTTACACATTGGTTTGGTAAATTATTTATATCTCCTATGGCTGTTAACTTAACGTTTTCTTTATGTAATGTAGCTACTTCATTTTTTAAATAAGTAGACAATAAATTCATCAATGTATCCACTTCTAATTTAGGTCTTTTCCAGTTTTCTGTTGAAAATGCATATAAGGTAACATGCTTAACACTTAATTTTTTACATTCTCTAAGTACTGTTCTTATAGTTTCCACACCAGCTTTATGTCCTGCAGCTCTAGGTAAAAACTTGCTTTTAGCCCATCTTCCGTTACCATCCATTATGATGGCAATGTGCTTAGGTACCCTGTTTAAATCTATATCATAAAACAAATTGTTTTTCATATTCATACTCCAAATATTATTTCTGACTCCTTATTTTAAGGAGCCAGAAAAGTAAGTTACAAATAACTCTACGTTATTTTCTTTTTGTGTAATTTTGATTACTCTAGGATAAATTAACTTATCCTTATCTTTCTTACCTTGAAGAATTGTTGTAGTATATTTTATTTCTTTATTATCAAAATATTCTTTAACTTCATCTAAAGGAAGGCCTAATAGCTCATAGTACTTTTTCAAAGTTATTATACCGCCATTATATCTTTTTCTTTAGCATCTAATAATACATCTATTTCTTTAATATATTTATCAGTCATTTTTTGCACATTGTCTTGTGCTTTTTTTAATTCATCCTCAGTTATTTCGCCTTCTTTTTCTAACTTCTTAAGTTTGTCGTTAGCGTCTCTTCTTTCATTTCTTAATCTTACTTTGAATTCTTCCGAAGCTTTTTTAGCTTGCTTGCAAAGATCTTTTCTTCTTTCTTCAGTTAATGCTGGAACGTTTATTCTTATAACTTCTCCATCATTAGTTGGATTTAAACCTAAATCTGAGTTTCTTATAGCTTTTTCTATTTCTTTCATTGCGCTTTTGTCCCAAGCACTTATCATTAAAGTTCTTGGTTCTGGTACTGAGATAGATCCAACTTGATTAATAGGAGTTGGAGTGCCATAATAATCTACTCTTATTTTGTCTAACATTTGTGCATTAGCTCTACCAGCTCTTATCGTTGAAAATTCAAATTTTAAAGCTTCAATTGTTTTATCCATTTGTTGTTGTAATTTGTTTTGTACTTCTTTCATTTTTACTCCTCCTTCGTTTAATTAGTTTTTTATTAATGTACAGTTGTTCCTATATTTTCTCCGTACACTGCTTTTAATATATTCTCTGTTGTTAACTCAAATACCTTTATTGGAATACTATTATCCATACATAAAGATGTTGCAGTTGAGTCCATAACTTTTAATTCTTTTTGTAATACTTCTATATATGATAATTCATTAAACTTTTTAGCATCAGCATGTAAAACTGGATCTTTATCATACACACCATCAACTTTTTTAGCTAATAATATTATTTCCGCTTCCATCTCCGCTGCTCTTAGTGCTGCAGCTGTATCAGTTGAGAAATATGGATTTCCAGTTCCCGAACCAAATATTACAACTCTTTCTTTTTCTAAGTGTCTTACAGCTTTTCTTCTTATATATGGTTCTGCAATTTCTTTCATTTCTATTGCAGTTTGTACTCTAGTTTGTACATCTATATTTTCTAAGGCATCTTGAAGAGCCATAGCATTCATAACTGTAGCAAGCATTCCTATGTAATCAGCTGTTGTTCTATCCATACCTTCAGAAGTTCTTCCTCTCCAAAAGTTTCCTCCACCTACTACAACAGCTACTTCAACACCAATTTCTTGTACTTTTTTAATAGCCACTGCTATTTCATTAACAACTTCATTGTTTATTCCAAATCCTTTGTTACCAGCTAGCGCTTCACCACTTAGCTTAAGTAATACTCTTTTGTACTTAGGTTCCATAGAAATCCTCCCGTCTGCATTTCATATATATTTTATATTATTTGTTTCATTTTCCAAAAAAGAGAACACATAAGTGTTCTCTTTTGGTTAACTATTACTTAAGTTGCTTAGCAACTTCTTCAGCAAAGTTTTCTTCTTTCTTTTCTATACCTTCACCAACTTCGAATCTTACAACTCTACCAACTTGTATGTCTGAACCAACTTCTTTAGCAGTGTTTGCTACTAATTTTTTTATAGTTAAATCAGAATCTTTTACGAATGTTTGTTCTAATAAACAAACTTCTTTTAATTCTTTTTCTAATCTACCTTTAACCATTTTCTCAACTATGTTAGCAGGTTTTCCTTCGTTTAACGCTTGAGCAGTTAAAACTTCTGTTTCATGAGCTATATAAGTTTGATCAACATCATCTCTTGAAACGTATTTTGGGTTCATAGCAGCAACTTGCATAGCTATATCTTTACCCATAGCTAGTATTTTTTCATCTCTTGATTCAGTTAATAATTCAACTAAAACACCTATTTTACCAGCTCCATGTATGTATCCAGCTATTTGACCTTCAGTAGTTAATTTTTCGAATCTTCTGAAGTCTAATTTTTCACCTATTTTAGCTATTCTATCGTTTAATACGTCTTTTAACGCTTTTCCTTCTTTGTGGTTTTCAGCTAATAATGCTTCTATTTCAGTAGCTTCAGTAGCTAATGCCATTTCAGCAGCATCTTTAACGAATACTTTGAAGTCTTCGTTTTTAGCAACGAAGTCAGTTTCTGAGTTTACTTCTACTATTGCAGCAACAGTATTGTCAGCATTTACTTCTATAGTTACTAGACCTTCAGCAGCAACTCTACCAGCTTTTTTAGCAGCTTTTGATAATCCTTTTTCTCTTAATAAATCTATTGCTTTTTCCATGTTAGCTTCAGCTTCTTGTAAAGCTTTTTTACAATCAAGCATTCCAGCTCCAGTAGTTTCTCTTAATTCTTTAACCATTTGTGCAGTTATGTTAGCCATTATTATTCCTCCTATATATTCTAAATGGTAAGGGAACCCCCCTTACCATCTATTTTTTTTTATTGTTCTTGAGCTTCTTCCTCAACAACTTCTTCTTCAGCACCTTGTCTACCTTCTATTACAGCAGTAGCCATTGCACCAGTTATTAATTTAACAGCTCTTATAGCGTCGTCATTTCCTGGTATTGGGAAATCTAATTCATCTGGATCACAGTTTGTATCAACTATACCAACTACTGGTATACCTAATCTGTGAGCTTCTTGTATAGCTATATTTTCTTTTCTTGGGTCAACTACGAATATAGCTCCTGGTAATTCAGGCATGTCTTTTATTCCGCCTAAGTATTTTTCTAATTTTTCTTTTTCAGCGTTTAATTTTATAACTTCTTTTTTAGGAAGAACGTTGAATACACCTTCAGCTTCCATTTTTTCTAATTCTCTTAATTTTTTAATTCTTGTTTGAATTGTTTGGTGGTTAGTTAACATTCCACCTAACCATCTTTCGTTTACGAAGAACATTCCACATCTTTCAGCTTCTTCTTTTATAGCTTCTTGAGCTTGTTTCTTTGTTCCTACGAATAAGATTGGCTTTCCAGTTTCAGCTACTTCTTTAACGAATTTGTAAGCTTCTTCAACTCTTTTAACTGTTTTTTGTAAATCTATTATATAGATTCCGTTTCTTTCTGTAAAGATGAATCTTGACATTTTAGGATTCCATCTTCTTGTTTGATGTCCAAAGTGAACACCAGCTTCTAATAATTGTTTCATTGATATTACTGACATTTTGTACCTCCTTGGTTTTGTACCTCCGGCATGCTCAACTCCCTAAAAAACCATTTTATGGCACCTTTTAAGAATCCCATGGCCGTGTGTGATGTTTATATTTTATTTTTTCACCTCTGATAGTATACCATAGGAAAAAATAAATTTCAATATAATTTAATATAACCTTACATTATAATTATTAACTAATTTTTAGATATTAATCGGCAAACAAAATTTTCATTCTTGTTTTTAATGAAATATTAGATAAATCTTCTCTACTTACAATTTTACTAGCACCTAAAATTTCTCCATCATCATTATAGTACTTTATTACACCTAATACATCACCTTTTTTAATAGGCAATTTAATTTCTTTAAAAGTAAGTTGTGTGTTTATATTTTCATCGTTTTTTTTCACTATTATTAAATCTTCCTTACTTTCTAAAGTTATTTCTAATTCTTCTAGACCCTTTAAATATTTTTTACCAATTAAATCTTCTTTACTCATAACTTTTTGAGTGGTGAAGTTTTCCTTACCATACTTAAGCATTGCAAGACACGCTTGAATTCTTTTATTTTTATGATTAGCTCCAAGAGACACTCCTATTAGTCTATTTTCTATATTTTTAGTATCTTCGTTGATTTTCATTGAAAAAGCTAAACAATATCCTGCATTGCCTGTATATCCTGTTTTTATTCCATCTACTTCAGGTATTATGGAAAGAAGTCCATTGGTGTTGTTTTTGCAAAAACCTCTTTTTGAATAAGTGTAAGTTTGCATATCTGTTATGGCAGTTACTTCTTTTTCATAGTTATCCATCATAAATTTACCTAGTTTAGCAATATCCCTTGCTGTAGAAATATTTTCTTTTGGTGGCTTTTTAGGATCAGATAGACTATATATTGGAAGACCATTACAGTTTACAAATGAGGTACTTGTCATTCCTATTTCCTTTGCTTTTTTATTCATTCTCTCTACAAATTTTTCTTCACTTTTTCCAATATGTTTTGATATTGCCACTGCTGCATCATTTCCTGATACTATCATTAAGCCCTTCATAAGCTCTATTAGTGGAACTTCTTCTCCCTCTTTTAGTTTATAAGAAGAACCTCTTACTTTTGCTATATCTTTGTCTACTACAATAATATCTTGAGGATTTACCTCCTTATTATTAATTGCTTCAATAGCAATCAAAAATGTCATCATTTTACTAAGACTGGCTAAAGGTCTTTTTTCATCAGGATTTTTCCCATATAACACTCTACCAGTGTCTTGATCAATTAGTATAGATGACTTGGAAAACTTATCAACATTTGTATTCTCACCATAAGAAATACTAGGAGTAACAATACTTATAATAATTAGAAAAACTAGTAATACTTGTGATCCCTTTTTCAAAATTCTCACCTTCTTGGTAACTTTAGTCTAAATTATTTTTCCCCTTTAATTGCGTAATAATCTTGAATTATTTTCTAAAATTATTTTATCATTCTTGAGAATAATACAGATGTCCACGTGGCATGTATTGTTATTCCTAAAAAAACTTCTATACATACTAAAATTTTACTTAATAAACCAAATGCAATAAAGTCACCGTATCCTACAGTGCTAAATGTCATCATAGAAAAATACCAGGATTCCATATAAAAAGTAACAAGTTCATAAAGTGAGCATGTATTATTTAATAAATTTATCTTTATTAATCCCCGATAAAGACTGTTTATTCCTGTAAACAAGTATATAAAAGCAAATAAGCTTATAATTAAAAAACTTATTAATAGCAACCTTATAGGTTTTTCACCATATCCTATAAAATGTTTTGATAAAAAATCAAAAAAGTCATTAACTAAATAATCCATGTATCCTTTGTATTTATTGACTTTCAAGAAATTACTAGCATAATTCCTTTCATTATAATAGTAATAGCCAATATTTTCGTTATCTTCTATTGTTTTTGCTTGTATTCTAGCTATTTTATAATTATTTTTCCCGCATAAGTAGTTTTTTTCATTATAATATGTATCTTTTAAAATAAATTTTGTATATGGTGAAAATACAATTCCATCTAAGCGAGGAAAATTAACACATCTTTTTACTATAAGCTTTTGACCATTAAAATATGATTTTTCAAAGACTTCTTCATTTATATATTTAGAACTAAAAATAGTTTTATTGAATATACAATTTCCTAAAAAAGTTGACTGATTAAATTTAACGCCAGATTCAAACCTTACATTTGTAAAATCTACAGTACTTTCAAATCTAAAACTACTAAAGTTAGCTTCTTCTTTAAATACAGCCTCACAAAATATTAATTTTTCGTAGTCAAAGTTTACTAATTTATTAATGTCAAATTTATCTTCAAAACAAAAACCTGTAAAGTTACTAATTTTACCTTTATTTATATAGGCCTTAAATAAAGCTCTTTGTCTTTTATTTTTATTTTTCTTATGAAAAATACAATATCCAGATGAGTCCGCACCCCTGCAACATTTTAAATTTCTATCTTCATTAGAAACCCACTTACAATTCATTTTTGCCTCCTGTCAATAAAGTCTGTTATTAGTTTTTATAAATAAGGTTTTTATATGCATTATTAATTATATCAATTATTGTATTTTGAATTAATTACCTTAAGTTTAGATTTATAATTTAGCTTTTATGTACTTTGTTTTGTGTAATAAAGTTTATTCAGTGTTATTAATCAAATATTTTTATATTAATATAGGTTTTGTATTTCGTTGTGTTCTCAGTTATTTTTAAATTTTTATAATTTTCAGAATTTTCTAATTTTTAATTAACATTCTACACTTCCCCTCATACAATATATATTATAAAAATAAAAGGTGGGTGTTAAATATGAATGAAAATTCAACTTATAAAAATTTAGCTTTAACCGAAAAGAGATATGAAGAAACGGCTTACTCTTGTACAGATTCTATTTTGGGCAACGAGCCTTCTTATGCAGACTCTAGCCTTAATTTTTTTGGAGTAAGTAGTGGAATTATATATACTAATTTAGATACTACTACTTTTAAAAATTGTTAATTATAAAGTTCTCCAAAAGTAAACCTATGGCTAACTAGCCATAGGTTTATTTATGCGCATTTTATAAATCTTACATACACCATGCAAAGTGTGATAGAATATAAGTATAGAGCAAAATTTTGATAAGTTAATCCCATTTATCAAAATGATTATTATAAGGGGTGATTCTTACATGTTTAGCAAAAATGATTATGTAATTTATGGTTCAATGAGTGTTTGTAAAATATTAGATATTGTAGAGGAAGAAAACATCTACATAGGCCGTAAATCCTATTATGTAATACAACCAGTTTATTCTGATAAAAATACTATCATCAAAGTTCCTACCGACAGTAAAAAATTACTTATGAGACACCTTCTATCAGAAAAAGAAGTCTTATCAATAATAAAAAGTATACCTTATTTAGATATACTTGAAATCGAAAACGATAGACAAAGAAGTGAGCACTTTAAATCATTAATAAAAAATAACGAGTGCGAAGGACTGGCTCAGTTAGTAAAAAGTATTAACCTTATCGAACAAGAAAAATTATCTATTGGGAAAAAAATATCTAAAACAGATGAAGATTTTAAAAAGACTGCTGAAAAATTAATAGATGAGGAATTTGCCACAGTTCTAAATATACCTGTCCAAGACGTACCTTCTTTTATCTTAAATAATATTCCACAGTAGAGTAGGATTTTTAACCTTATCTTTTTTAAAATTACGGTATTTTACAAATAATTCCATTTACTTTTGTGAGTGGATAACTTATAATTATATTCATAAGTGGGAACTTATACATCTAGTATAAGTATGACGCTAGCCCAAATAAAAGAGCCGTATTTTATACGGCTCTTTTTCATATTTAAATCATATTAAAATAGTCAAATAAAGTAAATGAGTTTTCTGGAATAAAACTTTCCAACCTGTCTTTTGCCAACTTAATATACCATGACTTGTCTAACTTCTGTGGTATTTCTTTATTAATCACCTGACTATTATCAATAAAAACTCTATCAGGAGTATAACTTATCTTTTCTAATTTTCCATCACTTTTCATTTTCATTATGGCCTTATCACTACTTAATTTACTTGCAAATACTCTAAGAACTTTAAGATTTATGTTTTCTTTACCATAAACTGCATGGCTATACTTACCTGTAATTTTAATACATTTTTGAAAATCTATTAGATTATTGCTATCATTAACCGTTTTTTCTATTTCTATATTATTAATCAACTTTTCTTTAATGGCTTTATTAACAATAGGTAGATCATTATCTATTAAACTTAGTTTTTTGACATAAGCACCCTTGCTTTTTATACTATTGTCTTCTTTAACGTAAACATAATTATTTACATCTTTTTGAATTATCTTTTTTATAAAATCATGGTCTAAGTTCATTTTTGTTCTTTTACTCCACTCTTTGCATATCTCTAAGTATTTATCTACATCTTCCTTAGAGTTAAATTTAAACATAACACCATCTGTGTTTCCTTGTATAAATTCTGCTCTATCACCAAAAGTTAATTCAACTTTATCGATTAAATCAAGAAGTAATAATTGCCCATTGACACAAATAGCTATTCCTTGTCTTTGATCATATAAATCGTTATTTACATCTAAACATGCACCATACGTAGAGTTAAGTACAAGTTTAAGTGATTTTTCTATAGGATTTTTTTCTTTTTTAAATTTGAATCTTGTATCTCTTATTTCTTTAAATTTACCTGGATTTTGTACGTTTCTACTAAGAAGTCCATATTCTATCATAATAGATGGATAAAAGGAACTAACATCAGAATTTACAATAAATTTTTCGACTTCATATTTTTTTCTTGCAGAATGAAGTCCTCCCCATCCAAAATCTGTGTCAACTCCATATATATTTGCTCTTAGATATTTTTTAAAATCTCTATTATTATAATCTTCATACCATTGCTTTATATTATTATACTTACTAAGCTTTATAGTATTAACTATTTCAAATTCTACTATATCTTCTCTAGGATAATTCGGCTTTTTAGCACCAAGAATATATGCACTTAACTGAGCCTCTGTTTTGTTTATCATACTTTCATCTAATTTAAAATATTCTATTAATCCCAGTTGTGCCTCATACTTGTAATAAACTTCTTGAAACACTTTAAAAGTCATTCTAACATCATGAATACAATAAGTAGTAAGCTCTTCAATCTCTTCTTTTGTAGGATATCTATTTAAATCAAAAGAAACAGTACTTTCTCTTATATCTTCTCCCATAAATAATTCTAATTCTTTTAAACTTCTATAACTGTCATTTAGTTCAAAAATTTTTATATCAATTTTATTTAAACTTCTGTCTACTGAGTAAGGAGAAATATTTTGTTCAATTATCTTTTCTGATATAATACAAGGATCTGTCCCAGCAATTATTCCCTTCATTATCCATTGATCATATCCCTTTATATTATATCCCACCCAAATAGAGTCTTTGTTTTTGTTAAAAACTCTAAGAAACTCTTCCCTGTCGTTAACAATAACATGCTCTTTTTCTGTTTTATAATCTTTCATGCAGCACATCCAAAATCCACCTTTGGACAATACTTCAAAATCAATAATTATACGTCTTCTCTCTTTTTTCATATGATTATTCCTTTATGTTTTATAATAATTTATATTATATATTTTACCTTATATACTTCTTTTAAAACTATTTATACTAAAAATAAAAACCTTAGACTGAATTTTACTTCAATCTAAGGTTTCTTATTAACATTATTTATATTTTACCACTAAAAATTATTTTTTATTAATCATTATCTTTTTCAAATTCTGTTATTTTACCAGTTATAGCGTTAACTGTTATTTCATATTCATAGTTACCTTTTTTTAATTCACCTTCGTATTCTGGTGTTTTATCATTATCTAACTCAAATTTAACTATTTTTGCTCCTGGAACTTTCTTTAGCATTATTTCTTTTGCTTTAGTTTCTCCTATGTATTTTGAAGAAGATGTTTTTATTATTTCCTTTTCGTAATCTGATATTTTTCCAGTTTTAGCATTTACTGATATTTCATATTCATAGTTACCTTTTCTTAATTCACCTTCATACTCAGCTGTATCATCTTTATCTAATTTGAACTTTACTATTTCTGCTCCTGGAACTTTTTTTAGCATTATTTCTTTTGCTTTAGCTTCTCCTATGTATTTTGAAGAAGATGTTCTTATTGTTTCCTTTTCGTAATCTGTTACTTTTCCGCTTTTTGCATTTACATCTATTTCGTACTTATAACTTCCTTTTGTCAATTCTCCTTCGTACTCTGGAGTATTATCATTATCTAGTCTAAATTTAACTATTTTTGCTCCCGGAACTTTCTTTAACATTATTTCCTTTGCTTTTGTACTTCCTATAAGTTTAGATGCTGCATCCGCCGCTCCTACTTGTGATAATGCTGTTGATGATGTAAGAATTACACCTAAAGCTACTGCTACTATTTTGTTTAATTTCATTGAAATCTCTCCTTTTTTATTTTTTACACTATATATACAAAGGTTAAGTTCTATTTTGGGTACCTTTTTTATAAAAAAGTAAAAATTTTTTTAAAAGTTTTTAAAAATTTCAATAAAATATTCAAAGCCTGATATTTTAGCTTATTTTTTCTCCATCTGATTTATTTTTTTCATCTAAATAATCTAGGTACAATTTAGTTTCAGATATGATTATTGGTGATAAGGCAAGTAAAGCAATTAAATTTGGTAGTGCCATAAGGCCATTTACAATATCAGCTATAATCCAAACCATTTCTAATTTTAAAAATGCTCCAAGCAACACCATAAGTACAAATAAACCTCTAAACAAATTTATTTTTTTTACCCCAAATAAAAATTCAAAGCATCTTTCTCCATAATAGCTCCATCCAAGAATAGTTGTAAATGCAAATAAACTTAAACTTATTGTTAAAAATATCGGTCCTGAATTTGGAAGTATTGATGCAAAAGCTGATTGAGTCATCAGGGCTCCATTTAAATCACTTTGCCAAACACCTGAAATAATTAAAGATACTCCTGTTAAAGTACAAATTATTATACTATCTATAAATGTACCAGTCATTGATATTAGTCCTTGTTCTGCTGGCCACTTAGTTTTTGCTGCAGCAGCTGCAATAGGAGCACTTCCAAGACCTGACTCATTTGAAAATACTCCACGAGCTATACCATTTCTAATAGCCATAGATACAGTTGCTCCTATAAAACCTCCCGTAGCCGCTTGACCAGTAAAGGCACTTTTAAATATTAATGTAAATGTTTCTGGTATTAATGTATAAAATTTCCCCAAAATAGTAAGACATATTAATATATATGCTACTGTCATAAAAGGAACTATTTTAGTTGCCACCTTTGATATACTTTGCAGCCCTCCAAATACAACTAAGGCAACGCAAATCGCTAATATAACTCCTGTTATTTTAGGGTCTATATTAAAAGACCCTTGTACTGCATCTGTGATTGAGTTTACTTGTGAAAATGTACCTATCCCTAAAAGGGCTACTAGTATACCACTTATAGCAAAAAATAATGCTAATGGTCTCCATTTTTCACCCATACCATTTACTATATAATACATGGGGCCACCAGATACCTGGCCATTTTTATCTTTAGTTCTAAATTTTATAGCAAGTAAACCTTCTGAATATTTGGTTGCCATTCCAAAGAATGCAGCAAGCCACATCCAAAATAATGCTCCTGGTCCACCAGCTTTGATTGCCGTAGCAACTCCAACTATATTACCTGTTCCTATTGTTGCTGCAAGAGCTGTACATAAAGCTCCAAAACTTGAAATATCACCGTTACCTTCATTCTCAGCTTTAAAAATTAATTTTAATGCTTTAGGTAATTTGACAATTTGTATTAATCCCAATCTTACTGTAAGGTAAATACCCGTACCTACTAGTAACACTAATAATGGTGGCCCCCATATAAAACTGTCCACCTTGTTTAATAAGTTAAGAAAATCCATAAAAAACACTCCTTTTGTAATTAAATAATTTAAGTACAAAATCATATAATCCTTTATGAATAAAGACAAGAATAAATTGCATCCTGCATACAATTACAATATGCACTTTGCTAAAAATATAATAATTTGGAATATGCATGAAATGTTAGGCAACTACCTTGCTTAAAATCCACTTTCTTACCCTCCTAGGAACGTATTGATAATACAAGAATATATAAAAAGTATTATAATATGTTAGTAAGTAAAAAAATACTAAATCATAAAGATGATTTAGTATAGGATTTCATACATATTAAAGAAAAGCATAAATATGCTTTACGTATATTCTCTGTCCTTTTGCCTGAGAGATTGAGCAGTTAAGCCTTGCCCCTTCGGCTCCCTTTATGGGTATCTCCAGAGTTTCCTATTCTTTACAGTCCCACTTTTATAAAAAGTACCTGAGAGTATGACTCCTTCGGTGTGTCCTAAAACAACTCTTCTGTAAAGCTTCATCAGATTATTGACTTGTTAACTTGTAACAATAATAGTATATTATCTTCTAACACTTGTCAAATAGATTAATTTAAATTCCTCTAGAAAATTATTTCATTAAAAAATATGGGTTAAAAATAACCCATATTTCTTATTATTATATTTCTATTCTTTTTTCTTTATATTTTATTGATTGAACAAATGAATATACTATTAAACCTTGTGCTATCATTCCACTTACTACCCATACAAAACCGCCTACCATTGGTAAAAGACTTAGTAATCTTACAACTAACACACCAAGCAAAATCTGCAAATATGGATTTTTATTCTTAAGTATTAGTCTGCCAAGTACTATTCCCATAATCACCGGAGATAAATAAACTACTATAAAGTACATAATCAGTGAAATTACTCCCACAGGTAAGGCTATTATCGTTAGAAATAACAATAAACTAACTATAGGCGTTAAAATAAATGATGCCATACCTCCTAAAACAACTGGAAGTGGTTCTTTCACTAATAAATCATCACTTTTGATAAAGAATTTTTTAAATATAGAGTATAAAAGCAATCCAAATATTAAAGATCCTAAAATCGATAAAATAGTTCCAAAACCTAAAAAAGCTTTTAGTTTACTCTCATTAGTAGAATTTTCTATCTTAGTGTATTGTATGTCGTTCATAGATACATTGGAGTTTACAATAGGTTCTTTAGGAGAGTATACTTTTATATCCCCTGTGATTTCACCATTATCCGCAATAATTAACTCATCGCAGTTTACGTTAACATCCCCATTAATTTTACCATTAATTATTATTGTATCACCTGTAGCATAAAACCCTTCACAACTGCCTTTGAAATTAATATTCTCACCTGCAACGTAAATAGCTTTTGCAGTAGTTTTTTTCCCTATATTAATATTTTGACCAAAAGAAGTTATATTTTTTACATTTTTGCTATTAATACTTAAAGTTTGTGCTCCACATCTTATATTGCCATTTACTTCATTACTTGTTATGTTGATAGTCTCACCAAGTGCTATAACATCACCATTTACATTATCTTTTACAGTGATCTTTTTACCTGCAGAGTAAATATCACCTAAGACTTCTTTTGAGATATTTATATCTTCATCTAATGCGAAATAATTAGATGCACTATCTACATTATCTGCAAATGCATTAACTGTTAACAAGAGCATCATCAACAGCGTTAAAATAAAAACCCCTTTTTTCTTCATAATAACATCTCCCCTTGATTATTTTATTGCTATACTCTATCCATATAATCCTTGGTCTCTGTTGGTAATTCTTTATTCTTAAGTTTGTATTCAACATCTTCTTTTATAATTGAATAGACAATGGCAAATAAAGGTACACCTATTATCATACCTACTATCCCTAAGAATTTACCTGCCACAAGTATGGCAAACAATATCCAAAATGCTGATATACCAATTGAATCTCCTAGTATTTTAGGTCCTATAACGTTTCCGTCAAGTTGCTGTATTATAAATACTAATACCAAGAATACTAAGGCTTTAGTTGGAGAAACAAATAAAATTATAATAAATGATGGTATTGCTCCAATAAATGGACCAAAGAATGGAATTATATTAGTTACACCTATTATTACAGATATTAATAATGTGTATGGCATCTTAAATATTGAGAATACTACAAAACTCAATACTCCTATAATAGCAGAGTCAATTATTTTACCACTTAGGAATTTACCAAAAGTTTCATTACTTCTGTAAGTTAATTCAAATATTCTATTTGAAGTTTTAGTTGAGAAAAGTGCACATATAATTTTTCTATTTATAGCAAAGAAGTTTTCTTTATCTATTAATAGATATACAGAAATAATAATTCCAAGAACTATATTCCATATACTTGATGCAATTACTTTTAACATATTTCCTACAATAGGAATTATTTCCTTTGCAAAATCCATAACAAATTGTATGTATTTATCCATTTGTTCTTGTATTAGTGCCGCATATTCTGGGCTTACATTTGTTTCGTTTATTAAATTATTAAATAATCTAGTAACATTATCCACATATTGAGGAACCTCATTGACAAACCCCATTATGCTCTCTATTAATTGAGGAACTATAAAGTGTATAAACAAATAGCATATACCTGCAGCTGTTAAATATGTTAATAATAACCCTATACTTCTTTTATGTCCTCTTTTTAAATTAGCAAACCACTGAGTTTTCCCTAACATTTTCACTTCATAAAAGTCTAAAATAAAATTAAGCAAATACGCAATAGCAAATCCTATTATAAAGGGATATAATATCCCAATTGCAATACTTATCTTTTCACTAAAAGATCCTATTTGAGATGCTACAAAATAAAAAATTATACTACAGCAGATCACGATTAATGAATATACTGATATAGTGTTGTACTTCGAATTCCAATTTACTTTCATATTTTTTCTCCTGATAAATAATTATTTTCATGCTACTGAGACTGAATAATAACAGTGATTAAGATTGTTAGTGTTAAAACAAGCAACAATGCTTTTTGAAAAAACTTTCCTTGAAATTTCTTATGACCATTATTCTCTTCATATTGTTGTAAACTGCTTATATTATTTTCTTCAATATCAGCTTTAACATACATAAACTTGCTTAAATCAATTAATACTTCTTTCACATTAGTATATTTTTCAGTTCTTCTAATAAGTTTTTTAACCATATTTACTAATGCAATGTTTTCAGTATTAATAGCCACAGTATTCCAGTCAATTCCTCTATCAATTAATTTTAACATTTCCTCTTCATTTTTACCAATACCAAAAGGCATTTTTTTAAATATTGCATCAAATAAAATTACACCTAAAGAAAAAAAATCACTCTCCATATCTGTATAATTAATATTAATTTGATGAGGACATAAAAATCCTATACTATTATTTTTCCTAATATTAACGCCTTTATTGGCTTGAGTTATACCAAAATCATATATTTTCACATTATAATTTTCATCTACAAAAATATTATCTTCTGTTAATGATCCATGATAAAGTTTATTATTATAAGATGTGTCTAAGGCTCTTAGAATTTTTCTCGATATTTTAACTATACTATTTAAGTCCATATAATTACCTTTTATAACTTTTCTAAGCTCAATTCCAGCAAAAAATTCACTTACTATATAATAGCACCTTTCATTATCAGTATAATGAGTACCCAAATCTAGTATTTTAGCAATATTAACAGAATTAATTTGTAGCAAAGTCATCGACTCATCTATTAAATTAGGTAAAAATTTTTCATTAATATACTGGTCATCCCTTATAAATTGAATAAAAACTAAAATATCCTCTTGTAAATCTCTAGCTTTGTAAAATTCACCAAATTCAATTTCTTCATAATTATCCAATACCACATATCTATTCGAAATATACCTCAATATATTCCCCCCCTTTGTTGCATGTCATATGTAAATTATACCAATATATTACATTTTTTTCTATGTTTACCAAATGCCTTTATAAAAAAGTTTAACAAAACAGTTGAAAGGTACAAATATAGTTTTTATATACAAAAGGTAGTTCTTAAAAATAATAAGATAATTTTACGAAAAAAAGATGAACTCTTCTAGAGTTCATCTTTTTATTATTTTCTATACACACTTGTATAAATATATGATGTCTTACTTTTTCCATTCTCAGTTATAGTTCTATATGTTTTTGCAGCTGGTCTGCCATTGTAAGTAAAGTTATCAACTTTTATGTTTACACCAACTTTATCTTGCGATGCACCATATATTGCTGCAGAAACACTACTTCCACTTCTATAACATTGAACGTATACTGCATGATCAAAGTTATTAGTAAATCTTAAATCACTATCTCCATCGTTAACCATAGCATCTCTGCCTCTAGGAACATATGGTGATGTTTTAGAATGATTTCTAACTTGATCTATCTTTAATCCTGACAATAAAGCTGCATTAAATAAAGTAGTAGATGTTTGACATACTCCTCCTCCTGGTGCATCTTCATACTGATCACCTATTATAACAGAAGCTTTCTTGTATCCATTACTAAGAACTCTCATTCCTGTATGTTCATTGTATGAAAATGTTTCTCCCGGTTTTAGTATAACATTATTACATCTTTGAGCTGATAGCCCTATATTGTACGATCTCTCTATTAAAGCAGAATTAAAAGTAGTTGAAAATGAAGCTAGACATGTGTTTATGCTAGATACATCTTCAGTAGATATTTTGGGTTTTGTAACACTTACTTTTAAGTCTATAGTCTCATATTTCTTGTTATTTAAAGCTTCCTTAACTAATTCTTTATTCTCTTTTGTTTCAAATTTCAAACCAGTTTTTGAAGGATTAACACTTATACCACTACCTATATATACTGATGCATTTTTAAAGTCTTGATTAATTTCATTGGCAAACTTATTTAAGCACTCATCTAGTTTTTCTTCATCATAAGTAACTTTTATAGTATACTTTTCTCCTTCTGATTTCATACTCATGCTTATGTAAGAAGTAATATCATTAAAGTAAGAACCTGTTCTTGTGGTATTGTAAGCTTTTTCTACTAATTCTTCACTATTATACTTTAGATCAATATCCTCAAAATCGATTTCATAATTATTATTATCATAACTTAAATTTAAATTTTGTGGCTTATATTTTTTATTTATAGCTTCAATAGCCTCTTTCTTACTCATATTAGATACTTCTACCCCTTGTATAAAAATATTATCAGCTATTTTACCATTATATAAAGACTTTTTAGTAAAAGAATTTATTGAGATACAAATAATTACTATTATAATACCTACTGCTATTCCCAATCTTTTATACAATTTATTTTTATCTTTTTTGGCTGATTTTCTTTCTATATCGTCACCCATAACATCACCTCATCCCTACAAAGGATTATATTTTATAATTGACTTATAAACAACAAATTTTGTCAAGATGTAACTATATTGTTACACATTTTGCCACTAGTATATGATATTTTCCACATAAAAAACCTATACTTACTATATACCCAAGTATAGGTTTATTTTAAATACTTTATATATAAATAATTTGTTTTATTAATGTATTCTTTCTTTTTTTATTCCAGTAAATCTACCAGAATCAGCTACAAACACAAATCCCATTTTATTATAGATTTCATTTAATTGCATTAATGTAACTTCACCCTTTTTTATATTGTCTAAAGTTATATCTTCTATTCTTTTTTCATTAGTTATTAATGTTCCCATAATTTATCACTCCTAAAAATTAATAATTTTAATTCATTATATTAATATGCTTGTACTAATATGATAAAATTTAAAAATAATCCCATTCAAACGTCCGTTCCAAATATTCGTTCTATGTAATAATTATATACGAACACTTATTCGTTATCAAGTATATTTTTGTTTTTTGTAGAAATTTTTACTTAATAGTAATAATATACTACCTTTTGTAGATTTATCACTATTATACTGTTAAAATGAAATCGAAAGCTTTTTATTAATACTTTTTAAAGGGGTGAATTCATATGAGTCGTGTAGCTGTAATAAGCGCTGTTTTAGATGAACCAGAAAAATGTCAACAAGAGTTTAACAAAATTTTAGGTGGATTTAAAGGAATTATTAAAGGAAGAATGGGTATTCCTTTTGATGATGAAGGAGTGTCCGTTATAGCTGTTACTGTTGTAGGTGATATGGATACAATTAATAATTTAACAGGTAAATTAGGAAAAATACCATCTGTATCTGTTAAAACAAGTGTTTCTAAAAAAGAAATAAGAGACTAATTTTTAGTTTACAACCCTATAAAAAATCATTTATACAACATTTGTCCTGTAATAAATATTGAAATTTAAAAATAGATGATTTTCATAATATCTAAATATTTTTTATATTATTTTTTTGTTATAGATATACTTTTTTTTACATAATAATTAGCCATGTTCCTTGTTTTTTTCAATTATCATATAGTATTATTATGTTAAAGGGAATATAAAAAGGGGGAGGGGCAATGAAACAAGCTAATGTAGATAATACAATAAAATTCATTGAAAAAAAGACTGAATATGAAGGCAAAAACAAGATCTCTAAACTGCATATTAGTAAGCTTAGTAAAAACCACAAAGTAATTGGATATCAAGAACACAAGAAATTGAAAGCCCTTGAATCTAAAAAGCGAAAAGTCTTTAATTCTAAAATATTTAAGTTTAGAAAAAAAATCCTTGGAATTTTCATAATAGCATCAAGTGTATTAATTGGTATGTATTTATGGCAAAAATTCTATAATCCTTCCTATGTTCAATCAGATGATCATAATTTTAAGGTTGAAACTCAAAACTTATCAAATTCTGATGTATCAACATACTCTTCTATTGTAAAAGAGTCTATACAAAGCACTCTGGGAGTCAAATATAATGTTAATGTTGATCAACTTCATAAAAATGGCAACTTAGTCTTTGCTAGAGGATATTTTAATGTTCCAGACAAAGGTGATATAAATTTCGATATGATACTAAAAAACTATTCACCATCTTCTTTAAAGATTAATGGTGAAGAATACTTAAAAAAATAAGGTGCATTTAGCACCTTATTTTTTTATATTATTTTTTGCACCTTTAACATTATCTTTAACAGCTTTTCCTACATTTACTCCAGTGTTTATAGTTTCTTTTGCCACATTCCCTACTCCATTAATTACATCTTTCCCTACATTTACACCTGTATTTACAGTTTCTTTTGCCACGTTTCCTACTCCGTTTATAACTTCTTTACCTACATCAGTGACAGGTTTTGTAACCTTCGCCATATAATACATCTCCTATACAATAATTTTATTATAAAGTTATTTACAGTATATTATATGACAAATTAATTATATTGTTCCTATATTAAATTATATATTTTGCAATTTATATTTTTGTAAAAAATAAAAACAAGGCTAAGCCTTGCTTTTATTTTAATATTTGTAATGTTATTGTTCTAACTCCCCACTTGTTACAAGCAGATGAAGAATTCATATATATATCAATTTTATTTCCTTTTATTCCTCCACCACAGTCTTCTGCTGTAAATACTTTATCCAATTCTTTTATATATATTTTTGTCCCATAAGGTATAACCTTAGGATCAACTGCTAAAGTTCCATACTTTGCCTTAGTTCCTGTAGCCGTATATCCGCCACCTGTATATGCATAAGCTTTAACTGTTATTCTCTTTTTAACACTTGAAGATGAACTTGATTTTTTTATATATTTTCCAATAGACCATCCTGTTTTATTGCTATACTTAACTTTGTGCCATCCATTTTTAGTAGAAACTATTTTTACTTTTGTTCCTTTTTTAATTTTTCCTATTGATTTATATTTAGTTGAAGCTCCAGATCTAACATTAATTGTTGCTGTTGCTGTTCCATTTACAGTTGCGGCATCTGCCTCTATCGGCTTTATAATACCCATAGTCATTACTAATGCTCCTACTATGGCAGTAATTTTTAAAGTCTTTTTAAACATATATTTTCCCCCTATATTAATTTTTAAGGTTGTTTTCTCACTGAAAATTATTTCGTCTTTAATGTATGTTTTATTATTGCTATACATATATAATATTACATTTTAGTAACTTTTTAAAGTCTTTTTGGGAAAAAAGTTACAAACCAGTAACACAAATACATATTTTACATTTTTTACATAAGGCTACATATAAGTATTTGCAATAGTTTTATAAATATCATTCTAAAATAAATCTTTTTTTACTTTTTTATTCTTTGTAACTTTTAATTCATATTTTGTAAACATTTTCCCACGTCTCAAATTGTAATTTTCCTACAAACTGTATTAAGAATAATAATATATATTTTCACAAAAAAAAAGCCAAGATAAACTTAGCTTTTATTTCAAAATGTATATTGTTATATTTTGTACTCCCCAGTTCAAGCACTCTTTTTCTGTATTCATATAAATGTCAATTTTATTCCCTTTTATTCCTCCACCGCAGTCTTCTGCAATAAAAGTTTTATCAAACTCTGGTATGTATACTCTTGCCCCATAAGGAATAATAGTCGGATCTACAGCTATGGTTTTACCGAATATAGGTTTTGTACCTGTCGCTGTTATAGTTCCTGTGCAATAAGCATATGCTTTAACTTGCATGCTATATGATATGTCATCAGAACTTCCTGGTTTGTTAGTTGCTGAATCTAATTCATCTTGTGATTTTAAATAAGCAGAAGAACAATAACCGATTTTTCCGTTGGATAACTTGACTTTATACCAATTATTATTAGTACGTTCAACTATACTTACTTTATCACCTTTATAAACTATTCCTATAATGCTATTTGATGTAGATGTTCCACTTCTAACGTTTAAATTTGCAGTAGCTATTAAACTATCTATTACTGTAGCATTATTATTTGAATCATTGGAATTGTTACCTGAATTACTATTATTTTCTTTTAAATATTTATTACTAGAATACCCTATAGTTCCATCACTTAATTTAACTTTATACCACCCTGTACTGGCAACGCCAAGCATCTCTACTGTACTATTTTTTTTAATATATCCTATTATTTTATACTTAGTTGAGCCACCTGTTCTTACATTCACACCCCAAGTTGCTACAAGCTTTTTACCTGTAGTAGATGAATTGTTTGAAGAACCTTTTGTAGTAATGTAATCTCCACTTACCCATCCATCTTTACTTTTATACTTAATTTGATACCAACCATCTTTTGAAGATAAAATATCAACCTTATCTCCTTTACTAAGTCCACCTATAGCATTATATGATGTTGATGGTCCACTTCTAACATTAAGTGAATGCGCTGTCACCTCTCCAGTCTTAGAGTCTGCATATATATTGCTTGTTCCTAAGGCGCAAATTGCAGATGTGGCTGATAATGCTGCTATTGCATATTTATTTTTTTTATTAATCATTTCTCCCCCCACAAACTTAGTTTTCACTCTATAAATTCACCATAATTATCCATTTATTAATATCTTATCTTAATTTCATTTAATTTTAAACATATTAATTGAAAAAATCTTATAAAATTTTAATTTTAGTTTTTTTTGGTAAAAGTTCACTAATTATATTTTTAATTTTTCATATACTATTAAAAATATAGTTTTTATGGAGGATTGACTATGGCTGAAAAAAATTATCAAATAGCATCTATTTCAAAAATTGAAGAGGCTGCAATAAAAAAAGCAGAAGCTGAAGTAAAAAAAGAAACTGGTAAAGATTTTGTAATGATTGCTTGGGAAAAAGAATAATTTTTGCAATAAATAAGGACATCATAATATTTTATGATGCCCTTTTATATGCATTAGATGGATTTATCTTTAGTTTATTTTTAATTCTCTTTTTCTAAATGTTTTAATTGTTATTTATAAGGTTGAATTGTAATTAATATTTTAGTTGTAAGTTGTAAAATATAAAATCCTATATAATTATAACTACCTCATAGTTATTTAAAACACTTATGTACAATATTTTTATCCATCTAAGCATATTTTATTATAAGTATGAGATTTGCATCCACACCATAATAAACTAATCAATATCTATATAAGTTTCATTGTTAGCTTTATTAATAGCTACTTCTAACTCTATTACTTCTCTATTTAGATTATCTATTAATTTTTCCATATCTTCTCTTCCAAAATTTAATTCTGTAACTTTATAATATACAGAAGTTGCTGCCGCATCTACTTTTCTCTCTTTACTAACCTTTACATTTTGCAATAATACTTCTAATTCAAAGGCTAATTCTCTTTTTAATTTAACTTTATTCAAAGCACCTTGAATAGTTGTTATTTCTCCTAGTACCTGTATTTCTGTAGTATTATTTGCATGGGCAATAGCTGTTTTTATTTTTTCTATGTTCTTAGATAAGGATATAAGTTCATAAAGTTCTTTATTAAAATCAAATTTTTCATCACAATCAAATCTTGTTCCGTCAGCCTCTAATATATACGTAATACTCGCTTTTTTTCTATTTATAATATTTGGTGACTTATATCTATAATTTCTTTCTATTTCTGCTACTTTAATCATAGCTTGATTTATTGTAAGTTTTTCCATAAATAAATTCCCCCTTATCTATTCCTTTTATTAAATCTAATTATTACATACAATAATTGTATTTTCAATATAGTTAGCTCTATAATCAACGTATTTTTAAATTATTTATTTGCTGGTATAAATTTTATAGCTGCCGAATTAATTGAAAGAATATTATGTTTTAAGTCTTCCAGTGTATCATTTAAAACATAACCTAGGTGTATGTCACTTTTCTTACTTCTTACTTCAATTTTGTTTACTATTTCTTCATCTTTTATAAGCTTTATTAAATTATTGTTTATTGCTTTTGAGAATGTAGGCCATCCATAGTTTTTATTTATTTTATCCTTTGATGAAAATAAAGGAGTATTGTCTAATACATCTACATAAACTCCTTCACTAATATAATTACAGTATTGATTTTTAAAAGGTTTTTCTCTTAATTTATTTTGTGTTACTTCATATTGTAACTGGTTTAAATGCCTCATGGCATAACTTCTTTTTAAGTATTCATACCTTCCAGAAAATCTTATATATTCTCTGTATAATACAGGATTTTTTTTATAAAAATTTTGGTGAAAGTCTTCTGCTTCATAAAAGGTTTTAGCTTCATATAATTTAGTTGCAATTAAATCACCAAATATATTATTTTCTTCTAAATCTTCAATATACCTTTGAGCCTGTCTCCATTGATCAATATCATAGTAAAAAATAGCTGTTTTAAAGCAATATGATTTATCTCCAAATTGACCTTCTTCATCAGTGGGATCTATAGAATTAAAATAAACTTCAAGTAATTCATTGTAGCTTAAAATCTCATCATCATAAGTTATTTTTACAACTAAATAATGGTTACTATCTTCATTTGAAACTATTTCAAATGTTGGATTTTTATTTGTGCCTCCGCTATAGCCTACTTTTACTTCCTTTACACCTTTTAATTTTTCAAATGGTTCAACCATACACCAGAAGCATCCCCCTGCAAACATTGCAGTTTTTTCCATAAAAAATCAACTCCTTGGTAAATTTTATTTATTTTCCCCAATAGAGTTGATTTTTAATCTTTATAGTAAATTAATTTTTATAGGCATAAAATATTTAATAATGTTATTTTGTGAAAATTCTAATTATTTATAATTATATATTAAAAAGTTTATTAATTCAACTAATAAAATTAATTCTATTATATAATTTATATATATACTTGTTTAATTTGAGAAAATATACCACAATATAACATATATCAAGCTTTTTAGGAGGTAAAATATGAACAAGTTAAAAATAGGACTAATTCAGATGAAAGTTTGTGACAATAAAGAACAAAATCTGATGAAGGCTTCTCAATTAGTGTCAAAGATTTCTATTGAAAGGCCTGATATTGTCATTTTGCCAGAAATGTTCTCTTGCCCTTATGCTTCATGTAATTTCCCCATTTATGCTGAAGATGAAAATGGTAAATCATTTAATTTCCTATCAAATATATCAAAAACAAATAATATATATTTAGTAGCTGGTTCAATCCCAGAAAAAGAAGGAAATAAAATTTACAATACATCTTATGTTTTTAACAGAAAAGGAGAAAAAATAGGAAAGCATAGAAAAATGCACTTATTTGATATAGACATAAAAAATAAACAAAAGTTCAAAGAGTCAGATACTCTATCTGCTGGCAATGAGGTAACTGTATTCGACACAGAATTTGGTAAAATAGGCTTATGTATTTGTTATGATTTTAGATTCCCTGAACTCTCAAGACTTATGGTAGATAAAGGTGCTAAAGCCATAATAGTTCCTGCATCTTTCAATATGACTACAGGTCCTGCCCATTGGCATATTATGTTTAAATCTAGGGCTATTGATAATCAAGTTTTCACCATTGGATGCTCTCCTGCTAGAGATTATAATTCTTCTTATATTTCTTATGGTCATTCTTTAATAGTTTCTCCATTTGGTGAAGTTCTTACAGAGCTAAAAGAAGAAGAAAACTTAATTACTTATACAATTGATTTAAGTTATGTGGATAAAGTGAGAGAAGAACTCCCTCTACTTTATCATAGAAGAAAAGATTTATACGAATTAAATGAAAAATAATAAATATAAGTATTAAGCTAATTTATTAATGGTGGTGAAATAAATACAAAATATTTAAGTTCGCCTCACAAAAGACAATTGTATTTAAATTCTATCTATAAAACTATATATAATTACATTGAATGGCTAAAGGAATTAAATGAATCCAGTTGTATTAATCATGTTTACATAGTTAAACATTTCGACGATAATAAACCGGAGAAACAATGCAATAAACATGTAGTTCATATCCATGATATTAATATAGATTTTTTAATAGACTTAGAAAATGAAATAGCTTATAAAGTACAATTCTATAAAAAATATGACTAAATAAAAAAGAGTATCAATTATTGATACTCTCTTGTTATTAATTATTTATTATTTTTGTTATTAAAACTTAGAACTTTTACATCTTTTTTATCAGCTAGAGAACCTTCTTTAAGTCCCATTAATTTCTCCAAATCATCACCATATAAAATCATATTTTCGTTATATAGCTTTTCCATTAATGTATTTTTACTTACTATATTGTTATCTAGTAGTAATTTATACGCTTTTCTAAGGCAGGTTGGATGAGTTGCTTTAACATTGTCCAAAGGCTCTTCTTTATGCCATCCATTTTTGCTTATTTCGTTCATTAAATAATTATATTTTTTATAATTGATTAATCCTAATGCATATGATCTATATAAAATTATAGTAAGTGGTACCATAAACTTAGATTTAACTTCTAAATAAGATTCTAATTCATTAGGGTTGTCTAATTCTTCTATTAATTTGTTTCTTGGTAATAAAAGAGCTGATGCAAAGTCATCTTTATTAAATCTTTTAGCTGGTATATTTAACTCATTGCTTATTATAAATGAAAATTCATAAGCTAGGTCGTAATTTCTAAGAGCTAAAGAATTTTTATCGTGTCCTAAAGATACTATATATTTTTCTTTTCCATCTATACTTTGTTTTTGAGAATATGGAGAAGCCCCTCTTCTATCTATATTCATATCAGTAATTACTACTCCTATAGCTTCCATAAATGATACCATATTTATTAAAGGCTCTTCACCTAATTCATAGAATTCCCTACATCTGTCTGCCAATTCTTCCATAGGTAAATTTTTATTTAAGTTGTCTGGAAGCTGTAATTCTGGAAACTGAATATAGTTTTCAAAAAACAAGTAAAGTTTGTGTATCATTACTAATTTTTCTCTGTATGAGATCTCTTCATTTCTTTGTATAGTTGATTGTGGATTAAAATGAACTGATTCTACATTTACTTTTATATTTTCATTTCTATAGAAATAATCTCTAGGAAAATGTAGTACATTTGATAATTTTAATGCATTTTCCACTGTTGGTTTATATTTATTTTCCTCAAAAGCTAATATATCTTTTTTATTTACATTTGTTTCCTTAGATACTTGATCTATAGTTTTTCCTCTATATACTCTAGCTATTTTAAGTCTTTTACCATTAAATAGTTCTTTCTTCATATTTTATGGTCCTTTCATAGTTGTTTTTTTCATTCAACTTCTTATTATACTTAATATGTCACATCTTTTCAAATAATAAGTTATTTGATAATAACAATTTAATGATTCATTGATCTTATTTTGATTTTTACATAATCAAATAATGAGGTTAAATTATTATTATTTTTTCCTCCACCTTGGGCAATAACTTTACTTCCTCCACCTTTACCATCAACTAATTTGATACTATCTTTCAATAATAAATTCATATCCATTTTTTCCAAATTTTTTGAACATGCAAATAATAAATTTATTTTATCCTTATTTATTAATGCAAATAATCCAATATTATCATCTGTTTCTATTATTTTATTTGCTATTTTGTTTATATAGTTCATATTTTTATTTTCATAAGTTTTGATTATAATATTCATGTTATTAATATTTTCAGCTTCTTCAATCATTTCTTTAACTTCATAATTACTTATTATTTCTTCTAACTTTTTATTTTCTTTATTCATTTCATTTAATTTATTATTTAAATTTTCTATACCTTTATAAGCATCTTCCTCATTACTGCTAAGCATCTTACAAATTTTGTTTAAGTAATTATCTCTTTTTAACATTTCATTTATAGCTTTTGTCCCACATAAGAATTCTATTCTCGTTGCTTTTTTATATTTTTCAAATTTCTTTATTTTTATAATTCTTAAATCTAAAGTATTTTCCACATGAACACCACAACATAAATTTATATCAAAATCTCCAAATTTTACAACTCTTATATCATTACTAAGTTTAGACAAATCATCTTTTATTTTAAGTTTTTTAGCTTCTTTTTTATTTATATTTAGAATTTCTACACTTATGCTTTCTCTAATAATTTCATTACACATACTTTCTATTTTTATTATGTCATCCTCTTTAAAAAAACCTTCTATATCAACAGTAGAAAATTCTTTTCCTAAATGAAAACCTACAGTTTTTGCATTGTATTCATTATTAAAACAAGCAGATATAACATGTTGACCAAAATGATGTTGCATGCCATATTCTCTTCTCTCCCAATCAATCTCACACTTTACCTTATGAATTCTATTTGGTTTTTTATCTAATATATGATAAATTTTATTATTTTCTTCATAGACATCTAGTACAGATATATTATCTATCCTTCCTAAATCGCAGTATTGACCTCCACCACCTGGGAAAAAAGCTGTTTTATTTAACAATACATGATACTTATTATCCACTTCTTTAACTTCTTCTATTTCAGCAGTAAAATTTTTAATATATGAATCATCATAAAATAACTTTTCCATCTTTCTCTCCATTTCAATTTGTTTATTGTTTATTTTTAGCATTATTAGTTAATTATAACTATAATATTATTAATTTAATAGTTTTTATTGTACAAAACTTTTAACTATGACTATAATTTAAATAAACTGTTTAAATAAGGAGAATTATATGGATAAAAAGGAAAAAGTTTTAAAGAAACTAGATGAACTAAATATTGAATATGAAGTAATAGATCATCCTCCTGTTTATACTATTGAAGAAATGGAAAACCTTAATTTAGAAGAAAAAGGACATATAGTTAAAAATCTTTTTTTAAAAAATTCTAATGGAAAAACTCATTATCTTGTAGTACTAAAGGGAGATAAAAAAGCGGATTTAAAATCATTAAGATCACAAATTCAATCTAGCGCTTTAAGTTTTGCTTCAGAGGAACGATTACATCAACATTTAAATTTATTAAAAGGCGCTGTTACACCTCTAGGTATTATTAATGATAAGAACCACTGCGTAAATGTTGTTATAGACCATGACTTGAAAAATCAAAACATTATTGGAGTTCATCCCAATGTAAATACTTCTACAGTTTTTATAAGTTATAATGATATGTTAAAATTTATAAATAATTGTGGAAATAAAATTCTCTATGTTAATATATAGTGATAAAATTATTTTATTAATTTATAAGAAATAAGCTCTACTATCTAAACAGATAATAGAGCTTATTTTTACTTACTAATTCCTTCAAATACAAACTTTCCAGATTTTCCACCAGTTTTTTCAACTAAATGAATATCCGAGATTACCATATTTTTATCTATTGCTTTGCACATATCATAAATAGTTAAAAGCGCCACATTAACACCAGTTAACGCTTCCATTTCTACTCCAGTCTTACCTGCTAATTTAACTAAAGAAATCGCTGTAATACTTTTTTCTTCCTCATTAAATTCAAAATCTATTTTAGACTTTGTTAACATTAAAGGATGACACATAGGAATTAACTCTGATGTTTTTTTAGTAGCCATTATTCCTGCTACTCTAGCTACTCCAAGAACATCTCCTTTTGCCATATTTCCTTCAACTATTTTTTTAAATGTTTCATCATTTACAAATATTTTTCCACTTGCTATTGCTTGTCTTTGTGTAATATTTTTTTCCGTAACATCTACCATTATAGCATTTCCATTCGAATCAAAATGATTTAATTTTTTTTCCATTTTTATCTCCTTCATTTAGTAATACTCATTTAGAATGCTTTGTATCTTATCCTTATCTAATACTTCTGCCTTACCAACATTTCCATCAAGCATTTCCCATACATAGTTATGCACCTCTACTGCGTTAGAGAAATCTCCAGATTTCCATTTTGTTAAAGAGTTTCTTAAGTGCATTCTATCATAATCATTTTTAATTTCTTCAACACCTTCCAAAGCCAGATCTATGGTTTTTGGCGTAACTTCACTACACTGCCATTTATATTCAGCTTCAACTAAAGTATTTGCCAGAGAATGAATAAGTTTAATTGCTTCATTATTACCTTTTGGTTTTTTTATTTCTTTCTCTTTTATATAAATAGTTTCTACAGAAGAAGATTCACTTCCTTCAACAACTTCTTTTCCAATACCAATAAATGATTTTAAGTTATCAATTTGAATAAATTCATTTATATTTTCAAAAACACCATATACTTTTGGAGCTTTTATAAATATATTTGGATAAATTGCTCCTATTACTGGTAATAAAATTATGAGTACAAAAGTAAGATCCAGTATTTTATATCTTAGATTTTTTCTTTTTTCCTTTTTTAATTCTTTAAAAGGTATTTTTATGCTAGATTTAAGATCATTGGGAATATGTATTAAATCAAGATCTGCATTATTTACATTAAACTCCTTTATATACTTATCTATATCTTTATCAATATTTTTTTCTATTTCCAGGCTATCAAAATCTATATTGCTCACAAGGTTCTTATCTGGCTTCACATTTGTCATCTTTAAAATCCCCCTTTATATTATCTTTCATGAATTTCAAGGAATTTCTAAGATACAATTTTACAGTACTTTCATCCATATTAAGAATTTCTCCAACATCCTTATAAGACATATTATAAAAATATATTAAAACAACTACATTTTTTAAATGAATATCTAATAAATCTATTCCTTTAAATATATCAATATATCCATTTTCATCTATGAAGTCTTCATTATCATCTTGTTCTACCATTCCTATTTCTTCTAAATATTCATTTATGTGCTTTATAGTAACCTTTGTCATATATTTTTCAAAACTTTCATATTTAGATAACATACGAAAATTATCGTTAATATAAAGAACTGTTCTTTTCATTATTTTTTGTGCATCCTCTTCATACTTAGTGTGAAGAAAAGCTAATTTATATATATATTCACTATTTTTTATCATAAGCTTTTTAAAGGCTTTTTTTTCATTGCCAATAACTTTTTCAAATAAAGTCCCCATAATAAAAATCTCCTCTCAAATGAATCACTTCCAATAAAAAATGTCAGCATTTTTAAATATTCCCTTTAAGTTATTTTACACTTTTTTACAATTATCTTCAAGAATTGTAAATTTAAATAAATACTTTATTTATACTTTTTATTCTCTTTAGCGCATATAAATAGTATATAAATTAAAAATAATATTTTCTATATATTACAAGGAGATAATTATGAAAAGAAGAAACTTACTGATAAACGTCATATTACTCACCGCCTCAACTATGACTCTCGGTTTTATAGGTATGGCTTTTCGGGTCTATCTATCTAATAAAATTGGTGCAGAAGGTATGGGTTTATTTCAACTCATTATGAGTATTAATGTTGTGTGCCAAACACTAGCTATATCTGGTATAAGAGTTACTATGACAAGACTTGTTGCAGAAGAGCTAGGAAAAGGCAATGAACATTTAGTAAAAAACATTATTATAAAAGGTCTTTTATACACTTTGTTTTTCAGTATACTAACAGGTATTCTATTATTTAACTTATCAGAGTTTATATCAATAACATGGATTCAAGATGAAAGAGCCATTATTCCATTAAAAATTCTTTCTTGTTCTCTACCTTTTGTTGGAATATCTTGTTGTTTAAATGGATACTTCTATGGCTGTAGAAAAGTAATAAAATGTATAAGTGCAGATATTATTGAAACGTTAGTTATGATAAGTATTGTATCTTTATGCATAACATCTTTTTCAACAGGTAGATTAGATTATACTTGTGCTCTTATTTCTGTAGGAAATTCTATTGGATGTATATGCGCTGCATTTTATTCTTACATATTATACATATTCGAAAAGAAACATTTTACATTATGTAAAAGTAATAAAAATAAATATTCTTTTTTTAAAATCACAAGAGTTGCAATACCTTTGGCTTTTAGTTCATATATCCAAACTTCACTAAAAACTGTAGAAGATATTTTAATTCCAAAGTCTTTAAGGCTTTACGGCTCTTCAGGATCTATGTCACTATCAATCTTTGGTATGGTAAAAGGAATGGCAATGCCTCTACTTGTATTTCCTTCCATATTTTTAGCTTCTTTTTCAACATTAATTATTCCAGAAATTGCAGAGGCAAATGCTTTAAATAAAAAAAACATGGTAAATTATATAATTTCTAGAGTAATTAAATTTACCATGCTTATTGCAATATTTGCCACAGGAATATTTATTGTGTTTTCCAATGAATTAGGAGTAGGACTTTATAAAAGTGAAGAAGTGGGATATTTACTTAAGATTTTAGCTCCTTTGATTCCATTTATGTACTTGGACAGAATAGTAGATGGTAGTTTAAATGCTTTAGACTTGCAAGTTACAACTTTAAAGTACAATATAATTGACATGTTTGTTAGAATTAGTGCTATAACCTTTTTAATCCCTAAATATGGAATAAAAGGTTTTGTATTAGTTTTGTTTATAAGTACAACATTTAATACATCCTTAGGTGTAATAAAAATATTGAAAGTAACAAAACTAAAATTTGATATACTTGACTGGATTTTAAAACCAGCTTTATCCGTAACCTTATCTAGTTATGCAACAAAGATTATTCTTTATTGTTTACATATTGAAAACTCTGTTTTTGTAAGTATAGTATTAGATTTATTTATTTACTTTATTATGCTTATTTTATTTAAGGCAATTAGAGGAAAAGACCTTCAGTGGTTTGCAGATGGATTTAAAAAAGATGTAAAAAAAGGAAAATGGGAGAGCATGGGACTTTACAAACAAATATAAAATATAAAAGAGTTTGCAAAATGCAAACTCTTTTATTATTGTATATTATATAAAAAATTAACTATATTTCTCACTGTTATATCCATTTGTTCATCCCTACTTATTAAAGCCTCTTCATCTCCACCATACATGCCATAATTAGCAAATTGAGAATGATTAGCTCCTTCTATTTCCACATATTTTGTATCTTTTGGTAGTTGTCCTTTAGAATTAATTAATTCTTTATAATCTACAACATTATCTTTGCTTCCCCAAAGAGATAACACTTTGAAACCTAGTTCACTTATATTGTCTCTTGGATATGATGATACTAATACTATTCCTTCAACATTTTTATTGTTTACAGCATATTCACAAGCAACAGTTCCCCCTAGAGAATCTCCACCTATAACCCATTTTGTAATTTTAGGATTATCTTCAATTACTTTATTCGCCTTGTTTTTTCCAAAATTAGCATAATTAAAAGGCATATCTACAGCTACTACCATATACCCATAACTTGCAACATCATTACATAATTTTGCATAAGATGATGAATCTACTCTTACCCCAGGGTAAAAGATAAATCCTTTTGTTGCACTTACATTCTTCGGAGTAAAGTATGTGTAATCTCCTTTTACAGTAACCTCAACTTTAGAGTTACCTTGTAAATACTTCATGTCTTCTTTTTGTAAAGAGTATCCATTGCTTAGCCATATGAAAAAACCTATTACAAATATAGTTAATACAGTTAAAAGAGTTATAATTCTTTTTTTTCTTATTTGTGATTTATTCTCTTTGTTTTGCTTATTATTCTTGTCTGCATTATTTTCATCATTGTAAAGCAAAGGTCTTTCTAACTCCATAGTAATACTAAAAGTATCATATTTACTTTCACTGTTTGACTTTGCTTTCCTTTTTTTCATATTATCCCTCCAAAATTTTTCACTACATTATATTCTACCATATAAATTTAATCATTTCATCTTAATAAATAAATCAAATTTCTTACAATTATTATAATATAATAATCATTATTTACAATATTGTAAATAACAATTGCTATAATACAATAATAAGAGATATAAAAAGCTTGATTATTGGCTTTTCATATCTCTTATTTTTATTTTATTCTGATGTATTGTCTTTATGACCTTTCAAAAATTCTCTTCCTTCAATTTCTATAGAATCTGTTTCTATTACACTGTTATCTATTATTATTTTATCTTGAAAATCCTCTTCTTCTAAAGCTATTTCTTCTTTCTCCTTTAAAAACTCCTTCCCAGAATCTTGATCTGTCATGCTTACTTCTGGTACTTCTTCAATTATAGTATCCTCAAACTTTGCTTCTTCTTTTACAAAATAAACTTCATCATAGTAGTGTGTAGCTTCTTCTTTTATCTTACTACCACAGCATGCACAGAAGTTTGAATCCTTTTCTGTTTCTTGTTTACAATGGTTACAAATTATATAAGATTTTTCTTTTTCAATTAAACTTTTACCACATTGAGGACAAAATTTTTCGTTTTTAAAAGCAACATAACCACATTTACAAACAATCTTGTTACTTTTATTTTCAAAACTTCTAAGTTTCATGTGTTTTGTATAAATTTCTATATCAAAAGCCTTTATTTCATCACATAATAAGTTGAACTCTTCGTCAACTATTTCGCCTTTTCTAATTTTATCATAAGTCATTATTCCTAATTTTAATAATGCCTGTGCTTTTAAATCTTCATAATCATTGATATTTTTTTTTATTTTTATTTTTTCTGATTCTTTTTGTATATTAGAAAATTTCATATCCTTCATTTTCATCCTCCAAATTAATTAAAAATATTTAATTTATAACCGATTAAAGTCATTATAAAGCTATACATAAATGAAGCAATCAACCCTATTATACAGTTGAATCCCATTTGCATAGGGCTTAAATAACTTAGCATAGATGCAGCATTATTTCCTATATAAATAGTTGTTAAAAAGCCAATTATAGCCATAATTACTGCATAACATCCACTAAATATTATCACTGGTTTTATATTTTTACTCTTATATTTACTTTCAATTTTACATCCAACTATTATGAATATTAAAGCTGATAAAGCCATAATAGCTCCTAAAAGTAAAATTAAATCCAAAGAAATATTTGAATTAAATAAAGATAATATTGATAAATATCCACTACCAAGGCTTACAGGCACAAAATTTGCAAATGACCATAAATACATGGCAAGTTGACTTAAAAGTACACCTAAAGATACATCATTTGCATAAGAGTTTAATCCTAAGTCAAAAACGTAATTTATATTTGCAAAATTAAGTACTACAGATATTATAAAGACTAATATATATCCTATAAAAATAGTTTTAAAAGCTAATTTTGATAAATTAGCAATCATATTTTCTTTTTCATATTCTTTTTTTATTCCCATAAATAACATAGTAATAAAACTTATTATGAATCCTTTGAATAAAGCATTAAGTGTACTAAATTCAAATAAAATTCCATACCCATTTTGATTAAATCCACTAGACAAGTTAACTTCCACTTGAGATACTCTAGATATTATACATAGCATAATAGCGTAAATTATTGACACTCCTAAGGAATTTTTCACATGAGCTATAAAAGATGTATTTCTTGTTTTGACAAACATTCTATATGGTAGTATTAAGGATACAATTGGTAATATTAATAAAATTAAAAAACCAAAGTTAACACTTGATTGAGCACTATTCATAAAAAGGGACATAAAAATATTTACACTAGCTAAATTACTAAAAAGCATAATATGTAATGGATTTATTAATTCATTAATTTGATTATTGCTTCCAAATAATATAAATTTAATTATTAAAGAAAGAGCAAATAATATTGAAATGGCTAAACCTGCTGCCTTTAATCCATTTTTTAAATCAAAATTTGATGCGATATCTTTAAATTTTGTTTTTTCACCTTCTTGGTTTATAAACTTTTCCCTTTTGTTTTTAATATTTTCCAAAATTTGACCACAGTTGCTACAATAAATATGGTCTTTACTAACTGAATTTTCACATTTAGGACAGTTCCCTCTATTGTCTTTTTCTATAGTAAAATAATTAATATTTTCTTTTATATTTAAGCTACCATTTTCTCTTGAATAATTATCATACTTACTTTTATTTAAGTTTTTTTCCATATTCATCTTCATTTCTCCCTCCTGACTTACTTCATAATAGATTACCTTATTACATTTATGAATTATAGCAAAGTTTTCTTAATTATACCTTAATTCATTATTAATTTTTCGTTAATTTCTCACTTTGATACTTACAAATTTGTATACTTTAAACTTATGTTGTTTTAATAATGAATTTTCTATACAATCTTTGTATATAATTGCAAGATAAAATTTGGTGTTAATATGTAGGAATTAGCTCAAGTAGGTAAAAATACATATTATATAAATAGTCCTGATAAAATAGTAATTTATAAAATATGTGATAAGGATGTATGTTTAACAAAAAAATAAAAAGCACCTGATAAGTGCTTTTTATTTTTTGTTTATAAATTTTATTAAATCTTCATAACATTCTTTTGCATCGTTATAACCTTCATTGTAAAGAGCTTTTAGCTTTGTCTTATCTTTTTCCACTCTACTAATACTAACTGGACCTTTTGGTTGTATTACAAAAGCATCGCCACTTTTTCTTTTTTCTTCAATAAAATCTATGGTTTCATTATACATTTTATATCTATTTTCAATTGATTTTACTAAGTTTGGATATTTTTTATATTTCATTTTAAATAAATGTAAAAAACCAGCTTTCGTCTTTCTATAAGTTTGATCTCTCGTTAATATTACTACATTTTTTATATGATTATCTTCTATAGATTTTTTTATTGGGATAGAATCACTAATACCTCCATCTAAGTATTTTTCCCCATTTATTTCTACAATTCTAGAAAGTAATGGTAAGGAGCTAGATGCCCTAACAGCAATTATGTCTTTTTTCATATCCTTTATTTTTACATATTCAGCTTTTCCAGTTTTACAATTTGTAATAACTGAATAAAAGTTTCCTTTAAATTTATTAAAAGTATCATAGTCATATAATACTAATTCATTTGGAACTATGTCATAAAGCATTTCGGCTCCAAACATATCCCCTGTTTTAATCAAGCTATTAATACTACAATACCTTTTATCATTAATATAATCTAAAATTACTTTCAATGACCTACCTATTTGTTTTGAGTAATAACTCGCTGCATGACAAGCACCTGCTGATACGGCGTAGCAATCTTCAAAATATAAATCTTTTTCCATAAAAAAATCTAACACACCTGCAGTATATACTCCTCTCATTCCTCCACCTTCAATTACAAGCCCACTATTAATCATCTACTCCATTCACTCCTTAAATTTTCTTCTATAGTTAATATAATTCTTTATATTAATGTAGTCAAATAATTTACATATTTAAACTGAATAAAGTAATTTAATTATAAAAGATTTGCAATAGCTTCTATAGTGCTTTTCAGATCTAAATTTCCATAACCATAAGATTCATTGGGATAAATGTATATATTTTGTTTTTCTGCACCTAACATTAAAAAAGTTTTTAAAACTTTTGTTGTCATACGACTTTTTTCAAAGGCTCCTTGTTCTCCTACATATTCCATAATTATAGCTAATGAGCCACAAACTAAAGAACTGCTAACACCCGTTCCTGTAGACGTAGTATAAGATTTATTTATAAAAGTAGATATTAGATCTACTCCAGGAGCTACTATATCTGGATTTATTTGTCTTCCATCTTCTCTACTACCTTTAGAAGAACCTACCCATAGACTAGAAGTTTTACTGTCATAAGCTCCAACTGTAATTACATTTTCTCCAAATCCATATTTAGTTATTGTAGAAAATGAGTTTGGATCTATAAACCTAGTATTACTTGAAATTAAGTTTTTATTAGGAAGATAAATATTAAACTCTTTGCTTATAGTAAATTCGGGATATAGTCTTAAAGTCCAAATACCTGGTACAATATTATCTAAAAGTATTCTCAACATTTGATTTCCAGTAAAAAAATAAGGATATGTTATTCTCATAGTATAAGTTGTATTTTCTAAATTTAATTTACCATGATAAATGTAATTATCTGGTGCGTAAGTTACCCTAAAGCTTAATTCTCCTGATGGAGATATGATCATTGCACCAATCTTATCTGGACCTACCCCTAATACGCTTATATCTAAAGCCTTTTGTTCTCCAACTTGTATTTTCACATCACTATAAGATTCATTAATAAAATTTCCTTTATAATGAATATCCGTATTTCCTTCATTTCCTGCACCTGATACAAGTATAGTATTTGCAGTACTTAAATCAGTAAAAGTATCTAAATAAGTAGTCAAATTTCCTGATGATGTTTTAGCTCCTACTGTTAAATTTATTATTATACTCTTATTTTCTTTTTCTGCCACATTTAAAACATACTTTATTGCCGCTAAAAAATCTGTATCAACATAATTTTTTATACCTACTTTAAATCTATCTTCATATTCTCTAAGTTTTACAACTACTAATTCACTATTAACTGCCACTCCTGAATAATCAGGATTTAAATTTCCTCTTCCACTACATATTCCTGCAGCAATAGTTCCTGTACCTACCTCGTCTTGTGTCAAGTTCTCATTATTTTCTTTGATTGCTCTATTTATATCTTCTCTTGTAAATTCACTTCCAAATATTCCTCCCTTTGGAGGGGATTTTTTATTGCTACTTTGGTCCCATATAGATACTATCTTGCTAGTATTATCACTATTTATAAAATCAGGATGAAGATAATCTATGCCAGAATCTATTATGGCTATTAGTATACCTTTACCACTAGCTGTGATATAGGGATTTTTATTGATGTAATTTATTTGTGAAGCTTCTGATACTATTTCTCCAATATCTAATCTATTAGTTATGTTAATAAGAGAACTCATCTCTTCTTCTCTTGCATAATAAGAAACTTGTGGAATAGTGGCCATTACATTTTCATCAAATAGTTCATCTTCATATACTACTGCCAGCCTATTATTTAATATCATAAAATTAGTTATATTATTTCTGGTTAGGCCATCCGCTATGTCCCCAGAGTATATAATAGTATAAGACTTATTCATATATTTTTCACCTACCTTAACTGGTAAAATGCTCCTTTTATATTTAAAAAACCATAGCCTAAATTATTATTTGGATATGATATATTATCAAGCCTTGTAGCTCCAGCTCTTAAATATGTTCTTATTTTCTGTACATATGCTAATCTAGGATAATTTTCTTTTACAAAATTATTTTGTAACAAATATGCTATACAACCTGATGTATAAGCTGCTGCTGGTGCAGTTCCTGTTACAGTTGCATATCCACCGCCTGGATATGGGGCAATAATATTTACACCAGGAGCTACAATATCTGGCTTAAGTAAATTGTTTATAGTATTGCCTCTAGAAGATGATGGCCATATACTATTATTAAGGGTATTATATGCCCCTACAGTAACATTATCGTTATAGGTTGCAGGATAGTTTATTGTTTTATTTGGATCAGAGTTAGTAAATTTTGTACCTGGTTTTAATATTGCACGGTTTGGTAAGTAGGCATTGTATTCTCCATCTATTATATATTCTCCAGTTAGTATTATTTTCCAAATACCCTTTGGCACATTAGTTAAATTTATTATAACTTGTTGTTGTCCAGAAAATAATGTTGGAAATATATATGTAATTGAATAAATTGTAGATTCTAAATCCAGTATTCCAACCACAGTATTTCCTATAGATACATCTACATCTCTAGTTAATTCACCACTAGGTGATAGTACAGCCGCCCTTGCTATATCTGGTTTGTTAAGCCATATTTCAATATTAATACTTTCTTCAAAATTATTAACTTCCAATTCTATAGTTTTTACATCATTTTTGTATAATAACTTTCCACTATTATGAGTATCAGTATTTCCTTCATTTCCTGCTGCATTTACTAAGGAAACTCCTTTTTCGTAAAAAGTCAACTCGGTTAAATCTCTTTGTGATATTCCCACAAGACTATTACTTCCAAATCCAAAAGTTACTACAACTGGCATTTGAAGTTCTCTAGCTTTCTGCTTAATATACTCAAACCCTGCGGTAACCATAGCATTATTATAATTTCCATCAACTTTCCCCATTTTTACTATTACTAACTCTGCATCTTCAGCCACACCTACATAGTTTTTATTTACTTTTCCCATTCCAGCACAAATTCCTGCCAACATTGTTCCACTACCCTCATCATCAACTGATAATGAACTATCATTGTTTAATATTGCATTATTTATATCTTCTCTAGTATATTCGCTTCCTATGAAAAATCCATCTGGAGGTTTTCCTTCTTTACTTTGGTCCCACAACGATGTAATTTTTGTTGTGTTGTTATCATATATAAAATCTGGATGTAAGTAATCTATTCCTGTATCAATTAAACCAATTAATACTCCTTTTCCACTTAAAGATATATTTGGATTATTTTTAAAAAAATTTACTCCTATTTCCTCATTTGCAGTTACTCCATTTGATATTCCCTGTGAAATAATTGAAAGGGAGTTGTATCTCGCAAGATTTAACATTCTATCTATACTACTAATAGCCAACACGTTTTTAAACGTTTGTACAGAATTAATATCTTGATGGTTAACATATGCAAATAATACACCTAGCCTATCGCTTATTTTTAGGAACTCATAATTAGGAGCTATTGCTTTTAAATCTTCTTCAAAACCTGGTTTATATAATACAACAAAATCAGCCTTAGTATTAAAATAGGATGGTAATTGTCTATTTAATTTCATAAGTTTTTTTAAATCATAAAAAGAATTGTAATAATTAATATAAACATTAACTCCTCCTCTTACTTTTTCCTTACATTCAAATAAAAGTTTCCATTCCCCCTCATTTATATTTTCTTTTTCATCAGTTGCCGACAATATAATTCTTATTTTCTTACAATAACTATTTTCCTTAAATATATATGTCTCTCCTTTTATCTTCACATTATCTATTTTATTTTTTACAATAGGCATATCATTTGAAATAAATTTAGATCTTTTGTTGTTGGGATTAATAATACATAGTTGAAACTCTTCATTAAAATCTGCATAAATATGAATATCGACTTTTTTTTCTTCTTTTGGAACTTGAAATGATATAATTTTATTTGAATCATTATCAAAACTAATACTTATCTTTTTAATATTAATCACCTCCTTTAAAAGACTATATTTGCATATATAAATAGCTTATTGTAGTTAAATTATAATATTCTTTTATATTTTTAATTATAACTGAAAATTTTTAATACTCTTTAAAATAGTCAGGTGCTCTTATGTTCGATAGATTTCTTAAATTATTACAAATATATACTTGCTCTTTTATATTTTCACTTACCTTAACTGATAAAATGCTCCTTTTATATTTAAAAAACCATAACCTAAATTATTATTTGGATATGATATATTATCAAGCCTTGTAGCTCCAGCTCTTAAATATGTCCTTATTTGTTGAACAAATGCTAATCTAGGATAATTTCCTATTACAAGATTGTTTTGTAATAAATATGATATACTTCCTGATGTATAAGCTGCAGCTGGTGCTGTTCCTGTTACAGTAGCATATCCGCCTCCTGGATATGGGGCAATAATATTTACTCCAGGAGCTACAATATCTGGCTTAAGTAAATCACTTATGGTACTACCTCTAGAGGATGATGGCCATATACTATTATCAATAGTATTATATGCCCCTACAGTAACATTATCGTTATACGTTGCAGGATAATTTATTGTTTTATTTGGGTCTGAGTCAGTAAATTTTGTACCTGGTTTTAAAAGTGCTCGATTTGATAAGTAGGCGTTGTATTCTCCATCTATAATATATTCTCCTGTTAATATTATTTTCCAAATACCCTTTGGCACATTAGTCAAATTAATTCTAACTTGCTGCTGTCCAGAAAATAATGTAGGAAATATATATGTAATTGAGTAAATTGTAGATTCCAAGTCCAATATTCCAACTACTGTATTATATACACGTACATCTACATCTCTAGTTAATTCACCACTAGGTGATAATACAGCCACTCTTGCTATATCTGGTTTATTAAACCAGATTTCAATATTAATACTTTCTTCAAAATCATTAACTTCTAATTCTATAGTTTTTACATCGTTTTTATATAATAACCTTCCACTATTATGAGTATCAGTATTTCCTTCATTTCCTGCTGCATTTACTAAACAACCTCCTCTTTCATAAAAAGTTAACTCGGTTAAATCTCTTTGTGAAACTCCAACACGACTATTACTTCCAAATCCAAAATTTACTACAACTGGCTTTTGGAGTTCTCTAGCCTGCTGCTTAATATAGTCAAATCCTGCTGTAACCATGGCATTATTATAATTCCCATCAACTTTTCCCATTTTTACTATTATCAACTCTGCATCTTCAGCCACACCTACATAGTTTTTATTTACCCTTCCCATTCCAGCACATATACCAGCTAGCATTGTTCCACTACCCTCATCATCAACTGATAATGAACTATCATTATTTAGTATTGCATTATTTATATCTTCTCTAGTATATTCACTTCCAATGAAAAATCCTTTTGGTGGTTTTCCGTCCTTACTTTGGTCCCATAGAGATACAATTTTTGTTGTATTATCATCATATATAAAATCTGGATGTAAGTAGTCTATTCCTGTATCGATTAAACCAATTAATACTCCTTCTCCATTTAAAGATATATTGGGATTATTTTTAAAAAAATTTGCGCCTATTTCTTCATTTGCATTTATACCATTTGAAGTTCCTTGTGAAATAATCGAAAGGGAGTTGTATATTACAAGATTTAATGTTTTGTCTATGCTACTAATAGCTAATACTTTTTTTAACGTTTCTACAGAATTAATATCTTGATAATTAACATATGTAGATAATACACCTAGCCTATCACTTATTTTTAAAAACTCATAATTAGGAGCTATTTCTTTTAAATCTTCTTCAAAACCTGGTTTATATAAAATAACCAAATCATACTTAGTATTAAAATACTGTGGCACTTGTCTATTTAATTTCATAGTTTTTTTAAAATCATAAAAGGAACTAGAGCAGTTAATATAAACGTGGATTATTCCTCTTACTTTTTTCTTAAATTCAAATAAAAGTTTCCATTCACCTTCACTAATATTTTCTTTTTCATCATTTGTTAATAATGTAATTCTTATTTTTTTGTTGTAACTATTTTTATTAAATAAATAAGTCTCTCCCTTTATTTTCATATTATCTATTTTGTTTTTTACAATTTGCACATCATTTGACACATATTTAGATCTTTTGTTATTTGGATTTATAACACATAATTTAAGGTCCTCATTAAAATTTACATAAATATAGATATGAACTTTCTTTTCTTCTTTTGGAACTTGAAAGGAAATAGTTTTATTTGAATCATCATTAAAATTAATTCTTATTTTTTTTATATTAACCACCCCCCTTAGAAGTCTCTATTAATATATAACTGGTTATTATTAAATAATAATATGCTCTTATAATTTTTTACCTACCTTAACTGATAAAATGTTCCTTTTATATTTAGAAAACCATAGCCTAAATAATTGTTAGGATATGATATATTATCAATCCTTGTAGCACCCGCGCATAAATATGTCCTTATTTGTTGAACAAATGATAGTCTAGGATAGTTTTCCTTTACAAAATTATTTTGCAATAAAAACGCTATACATCCTGATGTATAGGCTGCAGCTGGTGCAGTCCCTGTTACAGTGGCATATCCACCTCCTGGATATGGGGCACCAGGTGCTACAATATCTGGATTTTGTAGATTACTTATTGCATTACCTCTAGAAGATGATGGCCAAATACTATTATCAATAGTATTATAGGCACCCACAGTAATATTATCATTATACGTTGCAGGAAAATTTATTGTTTTATTTGGATCGGAGTTAGTAAATTTTGTACCCGGTTTTAAAAGTGCACGATTTGGTAAGTAAGCATTGTATTCTCCATCTATTATATACTCTCCAGTTAATATTATTTTCCAAATACCCTTTGGTACATTAGTTAAATTAATTATAATTTGTTGTTGTCCTGAAAATAATGTAGGAAATATATATGTAATTGAGTAAATTGTAGATTCCAAATCCAATATTCCAACTATAGTATCCTCAATAGACACATCTACATCTCTAGTTAATTCACCACTAGGTGATAATACAGCGGCCCTTGCTATATCTGGTTTGTTAAGCCATATTTCAATATTAATACTTTTTTCAAGTTCACTAACTTCAAATTCTATAGTTTTTACGTCATTATTATATAATAACCTTCCACTATTATGAGTATCAGTGTTTCCTTCATTTCCTGCTGCATTTACTAAACATCTCCCTTTTTCATAAAAAGTTAACTCAGTTAAATCCCTATCTGATCTTCCTGCAAAACTATTAGTTCCGGATCCATAGTTAACAACAACTGGCCTTTGTAGTTTCCTAGCTTGTTGCTTAATATAGTCAAATCCAGCAGTTACCATGGCATTATTATAATTTCCATCAACTTTACCCATTTTTACTATTATCAACTCTGCATCTTCAGCCACACCTACATAGTTTTTATTTACCCTTCCCATTCCAGCGCATATACCAGCTAGCATTGTTCCACTACCTTCATTGTCAACTGACAATGAACTGTCATTATTTAGTATTGCATTATTTATATCTTCTCTAGTATATTCACTTCCTATAAAAAATCCTTTTGGTGGTTTTCCGTCTTTACTTTGATCCCACAGTGATACAATTTTTGTTGTATTGTTCTCATATATAAAATCTGGGTGTAAATAGTCTATTCCTGTATCAACTATACCAATTAGTACTCCTTCTCCACTTAAAGATATATTTGGATTAGTCTTAAAAAAATTCACTCCTATTTCTTCATTTGCAATTACTCCATTGGAAATTCCTTGTGAAATAACTGAAAGAGAATTGTAATTTGCAATATTTATAATTCGATTTGCACTATCAATTGATAATACTTTATTAAATCTTTCTACAGAATTAGTATCTTGAAAATTGACATCTGCAAAAAATACACCTAGCCTATCACTTATTTTTAAAAACTCGTAATTAGGAGCTATTTCTTTTAAATCTTCTTCAAAACCTGGTTTATATCGAACAGCAAATATGGGCCTAACATTAAAATAGGATGGCAATTGTCTATTTAAGTTCATAAATTTTTTTAAATCATAAAAAGAACTAGAACAGTTAAAATAAGCATTAATCATTCCTCTTACTTTTTTCTTAAATTCAAATAAAAGTTTCCATTTACCTTCGCATATATTTTCTTTTTCATCATTTGTTAATAATGTAATTCTTATTTTTTTGTTATTACTATTTCTATTAAATAAATAGGTCTCTCCCTTTATTTTTACATTATCTATTTTATTTTTTATAATTGGCATATCATTTGAAATGTATTTAGATCTTTTGTTATTTGGATTTATAACACATAATTTAAGGTCATCATTAAAATTCACATAAATATAGATATCAACTTTCTTTTCTTCTTTTGGCACTTGAAAGGAAATAGTTTTTTTAAAATTATCATTAAAATTAATGCTTATCTTTTTTATAATGACCACCCCCTCTAGAAATCTAGATTAATATATATTACTTGTTATAATTAAATCATAATATGCGCTTTCAATTTTCCCCCTACCTTAACTGATAAAATGTTCCTTTTATATTTAGCAAACCATAGCCTAAATAATTATTAGGATATGATATATTATCAATCCTTGTGGCTCCAGCGCTTAAATATGTTCTTATTTGTTGAACAAATGATAATCTAGGATAATTTTCCTTTACAAAATTATTTTGCAATAAAAATGCTATACATCCTGATGTATAGGCTGCAGCTGGTGCAGTTCCTGTTACTGTAGCATATCCGCCTCCTGGATATGGGGCAATAATATTTACACCAGGTGCTACAATATCTGGATTTTGTAGATTATTTATTGTATTACCTCTAGACGATGAAGGCCAGATACTATTATCAATAGTATTATAGGCACCCACAGTAATATTGTCATTATATGTTGCAGGAAAATTTATTGTTTTATTTGGGTCTGAGTTAGTAAATCTTGTTCCTGGTTTTAAAAGTACACGGTTTGGTAAGTAAGCATTATATTCTCCATCTATTATATATTGTCCCGTTAATATTATTTTCCAAATACCCTTTGGTACATTAGTTAAATTAATTATAATTTGTTGTTGTCCTGAAAGTAATGTAGGAAATATATATGTAATTGAGTAAATTGTAGATTCCAAATCCAATATTCCAACTATAGTATCCGCAATAGATACATCTACATCTCTAGTTAATTCGCCACTAGGTGATAATACAGCGGCTCTTGCTATATCTGGTTTGTTAAGCCATATTTCAATACTAATACTCTCTTCAAAATTATTAACTTCCAACTCTATAGTTTTTACATCATTATTGTATAATAACCTTCCACTATTATGTGTCTCTGTATTTCCTTCATTTCCTGCTGCATTTACTAAAGAAACTCCTTTTTCGTAAAAAGTCAACTCGGTTAGATCTCTTTCTGATATTCCTAAAAGACTGTTACTTCCAAATCCAAGATTAACTACAAGTGGCTTTTGAAGTTCTCTAGCTTTTTGTTTAATATAATCAAACCCTGCAGACGACATTGCATTGTTATAATCTCCATCAACTTTTCTCATTTTTACTATTATTAACTCTGCACCTTCAGCCACACCTACATAATTTTTATTTACTTTTCCCATTCCAGCACAAATACCTGCCAGCATAGTTCCACTACCCTCATCGTCAACTGATAGTGAACTATCATTATTTAGTATTGCATTATTTATATCTTCTCTAGTATATTCACTTCCAATGAAAAATCCGTCTGGAGGTTTGCCATCTTTACTTTGATCCCACAATGCTGCAATTTTTGTTGTATTATCATCATATATAAAATCTGGATGTAAGTAATCTATTCCCGTATCAATTAAACCAATCAATACTCCTTCTCCACTTAAAGATATATTGGGATTATTTTTAAAAAAATTTACGCCTACTTCTTCATTTGCAGTTACTCCATTGGAAATTCCTTGGGAAATAATTGAAAGAGAGTTATATATTAATAAGTTTTTAATTGTATCCACAGTATCAATAGACAATATATTCCTAAATGTTTCTACAGAATCAATATCTTGAAAATTAACATATGCAAATAATATGCCTAAATTATTACTTATTTTGAGAAACTCATAATTAGGAGCTATTTCTTTTAAATCTTCTTCAAAACCTGGTTTATATAAAATAACTAAATCCGACTTAGTATTAAAATACTGTGGCACCTGTCTATCTAATTTCTTAAGTTTATTTAAATCATAATAATAACTAGAGTAATCTATATACACATTAATAATCCCTCTTACTTTTTCCTTAGATTCAAATGAAAGTTTCCATTTACCTTCCCATATATTTTCTTTTTCATCATTTGCTAATAATATAATTCTTATTTTTTTGTTATAACTATTTCGATTAAATAAATAGGTCTCTCCCTTTATTTTTACATTATCTATTTTATTTTTTACAATTGGCATATCATTTGAAATGTATTTAGATCTTTTGTTATTTGGATTTATAACACATACTTTAAAGTCCTCATTAAAATTTACATAAATATAAATATCAACTTTCCTTTCTTCTTTTGATACTTGAAAGGAAATAGTTTTATTTGAATCATCATCAAAATTAATACTTATCTTTTTTATATTAATCACCTCCTGCAAAAGGCTATATTTATATATATACAAAAAAAGAACTTATTATAATTAAATTATAATAAGTTCTTTTATTTTATTGTTTTAATTAGAATTCACAGTTTTTAGGAGTTCTAGGGAATGGTATAACGTCTCTTATGTTTGATACACCTGTTAAGTACATTATCATTCTTTCAAATCCTAAACCAAATCCTGAGTGAGTAGCAGTACCGAACTTTCTAAGTTCTAAGTACCACCAGTAGTCCTCTCTATTTAACTTGAATTCATCGATTCTTTCTAATAAGACATCATGTCTTTCTTCTCTTTGAGATCCTCCGATGATTTCTCCAACACCTGGAACTAATAAATCCATGGCTCTAACTGTTTTTCCATCTTCATTTAATCTCATGTAGAATGCTTTTATATCTTTTGGGTAGTCAGTTACAAATACTGGAGCTTTATATATTTGTTCTGTAATGTATCTTTCATGCTCAGTTTGTAAATCTATTCCCCACTCTACTGGATATTCAAATTTTTCTCCACATTCAAGTAATAATTCCACCGCTTTAGTATAAGTTATTCTTATGAAATCAGAGCTTACTATACTTTTTAATCTTTCTAATAATCCTTTATCAACAAATGCATTGAAAAATTCCATTTCTTCTGGACAATGCTCTAGTACATAATTGATTATGTATTTTACCATATCTTCAGCAAGTTCCATGTTGTCTTCTAAGTCAGCAAAAGCTATTTCTGGTTCTATCATCCAGAATTCTGAAGCATGTCTTCCTGTATAAGAGTTTTCTGCTCTAAAAGTTGGTCCAAATGTATACACATTTCTAAATGCAAGTGCCATTATTTCTGCGTTTAATTGTCCTGAAACTGTTAAGTTAGCTTCTTTTCCAAAGAAATCTTCAGAGTAATCTATTTTTCCTTCTTCAGTTTTTGGCACATTATCTAAATCTAGAGTTGTTATTCTAAACATTTCTCCTGCACCTTCACAGTCACTACCTGTTATTATTGGAGAATGAGAGTATACGAAGTTTCTTTCTTGGAAGAATTTATGTACAGCATAAGCTGCCACACTTCTTACTCTAAATACTGCTGAGAACATATTACTTCTTGGTCTCAAGTGAGCAATTGTTCTTAAATATTCAACTGTATGTCTTTTCTTTTGTAAAGGATATGAATTATCAGATTCTCCTTCTAATACTACTTTTGTTGCATGTATTTCAACAGGTTGCTTTGCTCCTTCTGTAGCCACTAGTTTACCTTCAACTAATACAGAAGAGCTTATTGGTAACTTTCCTATTTCTTTAAAGTTTTCTAATTTATCATCTAGCACAACTTGCATGTTTTTGAAGAATGAACCATCATTTAGTTCTATAAATCCAAAGTTTTTTGATATTCTAGATGTTCTTATCCATCCAGCTATTTTTACATCTTTTTCTATATATTGTTCTTTATCTCTGTAAAGATCTTTTATTTCTATAAAGTTTTTTTGCATAATTTTACCTCCTACTTAAGTATTTTATCTATTTTATTTAAAAATATGCTTTATTAAATTATACATTAATTAAAACAAGAAATTTTTATTTAAAAAACTAATTTTTTATTTTTATTGCCTTAATTTCACCTATTTATACAGTTTAAATTAAATACAATAGGTAATAATTAAAATAAAAAAAGCCCTTCATCCTAAATACTTAGGACGAAAGACTATACTTCCGCGGTACCACCTAATTTAACTTTAATCAAGTTCAGCTCTACTGATGTACTACTATACATCACCAATATGATAACGGTTTGGTTCCGACTAAATCTACTCTCATAAAAGATTTCTCTTAGTAGCTCGAGGATGTTTTTCATTATATAATCTGTACTGGACTCTCACCATAACCAGCTCGCTTAAACTTCAAAATATAATTACTCTTCCCTTCATAGCATTTATTTTAGTTTATTAATTTTGGTAATTTAAATGATATATCAATTAATAGGTAATGTCAATACGTATTTTCTAAATGTTATTACAATTTATAAATAGCTGTGGCTAAACTTATACTTTATTTCAATAAATTAAAATAGGGAGTTATACTCCCTATTTTAATTTATTATTTTAAGTTCTACTACCATTATCTACCCAATCCTTTGCTTCTATTACACTCTCTAAAGAAGGTATGGAAACCTTACTGTCTGGATACTCATCATTTTTATCTAGTATCGCTGCTGTATAAGCATTATTCACTGGAGTAGTTGAATATAATCTATCATTGTCTTTCCCACTAAGTTGTCTACTAACTCCATGATTTACGTTGTCTTTTTTTGTCTTCAATTTATGCCTCCTTTATAAGCCTTTTTATTATTTTTCACTAAATTTCTATAATAATTCATACTAAATTTTATTTTCTAATAAATTTAATCTATATTTTTAGCAATTTTTATTAAAGTGTTTTGATAGTTTAATAGTCCATATCCTTGTGATATGTTTGGGTAATTATATAAACTATTTTTTGTTGCCCCAATCATTAAGTATGTTTTTAGTGGTTCGTTATAAAGAGAGTATCTTGGCAAATGACTTTGTTTTAAAATATATTCCATAATTAATGCCAAAATTCCACAAACTATAGAAGAACTTATTCCACTTCCAGTTCCTGTATTATAATTATTATTTAAAAAAGTAGAAATAACATCTACTCCAGAAGCTACAATATCAGGTTTAATTTTATTTTCACCATGTGGTCCTTTTGATGATCCAAGCCACATGGAATTTGTCTTTTCATTGTAAACTCCTACAGTTATTACATATTTTAGAAGTCCAAACCTTGTAATAGTATAAGAGGAGTCTCCATCTAAGAATCTGGTTGTTGGAGATATAATATTTCTGTTTGGTATATATAAATTGTAATTACCATTTATAATATACTCTGGAATAATCCTAATGGTCCAAATACCTGGCTTAATATCTTTTAATTTAATTTTTATAACAGTACCACCTGATAACAACCACGGTAGAATATATTCTATAGAATAATTTGTATTTTCCAAATTGAAGCTACCCTTAATTTTATAATTATCAGGAACATATTCAGATAATTGACTTATTTCTCCTGATGGAGATATAATTGCTACCTTAACTTTATCTGGTCCAAGAAAATTTATAGTAATATCAATATTCGTACCTTCTCCTTCTTGTAAGATAACATCTTGATAATCATTTTCACTAAATGATGTACCTTTACTAAATTGACCAGAGTAGTGTGTATCTGTATTTCCCTCATTTCCTGCACCACTTACAATTACTGTTCCTGATTGAGATAATTCAGTAAAAGTATTAAGAATTGATAGATTATATATGGATGTGGATGTGGCTCCTACAGAAAAATTAATTATCAAAGGCTTATTTAGTTTTTTTGATACTGATATCACATAAGATATAGCTGCCAAAAAATCTGAACTTTCATAGTTTATTCTATCTTTACTATATGTGTCTTTGTGTTCCCTTAATTTAACTACGATTAACTGAGCATTTGGAGCAATTCCTTTATAAGATTCTTTTACTTTTCCTCCAGATACAATAATTCCAGCAGCAATAGTTCCTGTTCCAATTTCATCTGTACATAAATCTCCATTTTTGTTTTTTATTGCTTGGTTTATTTCCTCATTTGAGTATTGCGAGCCAAAGGTCATACCAGTTGGCGGATTTGACTTATCGCTTTCTTGATTCCATATAGATACTATTTTACTAGTACCATCTTCTTTTATAAAATCTGGATGTAGGTAGTCTATTCCAGAATCTATTATGGCCACTAAAATACCCTCTCCAGTTAAATTAACATATGGGTTGTTAAAAGTACTTATGCCAGAAGCTGTTAAAATATCTACTCCTTCTTGCAAATTATTTGTAATATTAATTAGTGTGCTCATTGGAGTAGATTCTTCCCACCAATCTATCACATCTATGCTATTAAGGTTTTTTGAATCATAATCTTTAGGTGTGTATATAATCCCCGCTTGATTATTTAAAGGTGTAAAGTTATCTATGCCATTATCTTTTAGACTATTTTTAACTTCTTCTATTGGTAATTGATATAGTATAATATATGAATCTTCCTTTTTTATAATTTTTTATTCACCTCCTATCTAAATTGTTCAAATGTGCCTCTAACATTTAATATTCCATGTCCCCCTATATTATTGGGATATATTGTTCCTTCATTTCTTCTTGCACCTAGTTGTAAAAATGCTTTTATATTAGGTATGAATCCTTGTTTTGGATATTTATTGTCTACTATTGTATACTGATAAAATAAAGCACAAGCTCCACTTACATAAGCTGATGCTGCTGTTCCTGTTAATTTGCCATAAGTATTATTTGGATACGGTCCAATAATATTTACTCCAGGAGCTATAATGTTAGGATTTAATTCATTTTGTATATTAGGACCTCTAGATGATGGTGGCCACATATTATTATATTGCAAATCATATGCTCCTACTGATATAAGATAATCTTGAATTGCCGGGAAGTTAACTGTATAAAATGGGTCTGAGCTTGAGAAATTTGTTCCCTCATTTAAAAAAACCTTATTATCCATATATATATTGTATTTACCGCTTATTATAAACAATCCTGTTAACCTTATCTTCCATGTACCCCTTGTCATATTATGAAAAATAATTTGAACTAATTGTTGACCAGAAAAAATAGTTGGGTAAATATAATTTATAAAATATTTAGTGTTTTCAAAATTGAACTCTCCATCTACTGTTATATAATACCCAACTGAAATATCCTTGCTTTCTTCTCCACTTGGAGATATAATTTTTGCATTAATTTCATCCGGCCTATCCACCCATATATAAACTTGCAAAATAGGCTCCGTCTTTGTTACCTCAAACTCAATATCCTTACTTTCTCCCGCATTATTAATTCTTCCAGTAACATGAGTTCTGGCGTTAGCTTCATTTCCCATAGCTGCTACTTCACAATACCCTTTTATTAAATTTAATTCATTTTCTACAATTCCACTTATATAGCCAGCTTGTAAAATATTGCCTACAGAATCATTCATAATTATAGGTTTTTTAAGTCCTCTGGCTTTAGACAGTGCATATTGTCTTGCTATATAAAAATATGCATTATTTGTAAAACCTTCTTTTGTTTTCAATTTTACTATTACTAACTCTGCCTGGGGTGCCACACCCTCGTATTCTTTTTTCACGTTGCCAAGACCTGCGCATATGCCACTTATCAGAGTTCCACTACCTGTTTCATCTTTTGTCAAGCTATCATCCTTAGACGCTATAGCTTTATTAATATCTTCTTTTGTATATTCCGTTCCAATATTGAAACCCTTTGGAGGAATACCTTCTTTTGTTTGATCCCATATATAGGCAATTTTACTAGTCCCATCATCGTATATAAAATCCTCATGTAAATAATCTATACCTGAATCTGCTACACAAATAAGCACACCTCTTCCTGTAATATCCATATTAGGATTATTTTTTATGAAATTAACACCTATTTCCTCATTTGCATTTATCCCTCCACTTTCTCCTGGTGATGGCTTGCCCATTGGCTCCATACTTAATACATTTGTTGCTCTAACTGTAACTTCAGATTCTAATAATTGTAATATAGCATCTTCGTTAACTTTAAAAGTATTCAAAGTCCCTGTATTTTCCGATAACTGTGTAAATTCATTTTCAAGTCCCATACTTTTTAATTTATCAAAGAATCCTTCTCTTACAACAAGAAAAGCGCTATAAGTTGTGTCATTTACTCTAGTATTAATTTTATTTGTAATTTTACTGTTTCTAAATAAATTATCTATTTCATTGTCCTTATAAGATTTTAGTGTTACATTTCTCATGTCTAAAAAACCATACCCAAGTTCATTTGATGGATAAGACTGTCCTTCTATTCTTCTTGCATTGTCTAATAAAAGTGCTTTTGATCTCTGTGAATATAAAAATAAATCATTTCTTTGTACTATTCCCCATTCCATTAACAGTGCACACACTCCCGTTACATGGGGAGTTGCCATACTTGTTCCCGTAAGTACCCCTGTAGTCCCACCTGGAAAAAAGGATAAAATATTTTCTCCAGGTGCCAATATATCTGGTTTATAAATTCCTAAACTTACATCTCCTCTTCCAGAAAAAACTGATACTGTATCAGTTCTAGAGTCAAAACTCCCTACAGTTATAACCCTAGTCGCCGTTCCTGGAACGGTTACTGTTAATATATTACTTGGAGAAAGAAACCTTGTATCTGGGCTTATACCTTCTGATGTTGGTAAATACAAGTCGATTTGCCCATTAGCTATTTTTATAGGCTTAAATCTAAGTATCCATATTCCAGAATTTATCCCTTGTTCAATTGATGTAGACAATAATCTTATAGTGACTCTTCTAGCAAGAGAGTATGGTTCTATAGGATAAAATATACCTGTAACTTTTGTATTTCCCATTGTATTATTTAAGTTTGGATTATCTATAGATAAAGCCTGAGATGATTGATTTGATGGGCTTATCACTGTTATAGAAAAATCATCCATAAAATCTGGCCAAATATTTATGTTAATAATCATTTCATTTTCTCCAATAACAACTTCTACATCTTGGTCTAAATTTTCTGTAAGCTGAATTCTTTTATGGCCTCCTTTATTTGCATTATTACCTGCTGCAACTACTATATTATTTTTCCAAAATAAGCATTGATCATCAATATATTGTTCAAATAATGATATTCCTCTATGAGAACCTTCATTACTACCATAACTAATATTTATGGCTACCGGTCTTGTTAATTCAAGTGCTTTATCTAAAATAAATTTAATCGCTCTCATAAACTCCGTACTTTTAGAATAATAATCTGTCTGTCGATTTCCAACTCTAACAAAAATTATATCCGCATCATTTGCAATACTTGCAGCTATTCCTGATACATGAGTACCATGGGTTGCTGTTATTGATATGGGGATATCTTTCACCCCATCTATTGCTTCATTTATATCTTCATTTGTATATATAGACCCCGATTTAAATCCCTCTGGTGGTGTTCCTTTAATAGATTGATCCCACAAATATAATATCTTTGATTTTCCACTAGCATCCCGAAAAATAGGAAGAGTATAATCTATGCCAGAATCAATAATTCCTAAAATTGTACCTTTTCCAGTTAATCTTGTTCTGATTTTAAAACCTAATATACCTGTACTAGAAAAACTTTGTACATCTTGTGTTTCTAATATAAATGGTTTCTCTACGTATTCTATTTCACTATAATTTAATAATTCATCAAATTTACTTGGATTATCGGCTATTATTATGGCATAAGTAGGGCTTAATATTTCAACATCCACTCCTAGTTCATCTTCTAGTTTTAAGATATCACCATTATATTTAACAACTACTTCATAATCTATATTAATCACCTCCATTATAAGCAAATAAAATTCTATATTAATTATATTAGTTACTATGGACATTTATGATGGTTGAAGGTTTTAATTCATGAAAAAAGCCCCATATAAAATGGGACTTAAAGTCTATTACTGACGAGTATCTTCAATTTTTTTACTTAACCTACCCATCATATTTTTAGAAAAATTTGAGATCTCTTTTGGAACACATTTTGACTCAGCTAATAAGCAATATATCTCTAAGGCTCTTTTATAATCTCTTTTACCAGCATAAGCCTTATATGCTTCTTCTGCAAGATTTTTAGATATCTCGTTAATTCTCTTAGCTCTTCTTTCCAATATAATTCTCTCCTAAATTATTCTTTTTACTAATATATATTACAATATCTATATATTATGAATAAATTAAGTTTGATCCTTAGGTAATTCTTCTTTTTCATCCTCAGTTTCATCCGCGTCTTCTTCATCTTTTATAATAGTATCTTTTATACTTTCTATATTACTTGGCTTAGATGTTCCTTCTTCATTTCTCCCAACTACGTATATTTCATATGCTATCTCCTCAATGTCTTCATCTAATTCTATGTTTATCATAATATTTGAGTTTTTTAGAAAAGATTCTTGAGTTATAGATTTATATAATTCAAATCTGGAGTCACCTTTAATATCATCTTTGATATAAATATCATAATTTGTAGCACCATTTAAAATATCCCAACTTAAAGCGATTTTAAGCTTATTATCTTCAATAATATATTTAGAATACAAATTTCTTACCATACTATTTTCTAAAGTTCCTTCTTTTACATTTATTGTTACTACTTCGATTCTTTTATTTTCTCCTTCTCCACAGCTTATGGTTATTTTTTCACTGCCTTGTCTTATACCAACTATAGTTCCATCATCTTCAAAAGTTACTGCCCTTTCAACAGGAAGTTTAGATTGAGAAAATTTATATGAAGTTTTTGGTGGAGTTAAATTTTTAGGAGCAGTTATTATTTTAGGTTTTAACTTTATTGCTTCTCCTACTGCTATATCAAAACTATTATTTATTTCAATACCTTTAAGTCTAGCTACAATATTATATCTTCTTGCCTCAACCTTATCCTTTGATTTTGCGTATACTGTTGCTTTTCCAACTCCAACAGCTTTAATTTTATTATTAATTACTTGTAATACATTTTCATTTGAACTTTCATAAGTTACATTATATGAATTATTAAATTCTTTGTAGTCTACCTCTACAGAACTACTAATCTCTGCTTCATCACCAACGTACTTTAATGTACCATCCACAGATACATTTAAATCTTCTATAGAAGGGTCAACAACTCTAATAGTTGCCTTTTGAAGTACTCGAGAATTTTGCATAATTGCCACGGAAGTATAACCAGTTTTTAACGCTTTTAATATCACGGTATTTTTTTCTTTATTATTATTGTTTTTAAGTTTTATTGTTTTTGTATTGTCTAAAATAGTAAACTTTATATTTGGATCTTTTGCATAGCCGGGAATTTTAATATAATCTCCTGCTGATAATACTACGTTGTCCCCAAGTTTAACTACATATTTATCTATATCTTGTATATACTCTCCTTCTATTATCTTAATGTTTACACCTTTAATCATAGGAGGAATATCTCCAGACTTAAAAAGATAATATTGAACAAAAAATAATAAAGGAAGAAGTACAACAATGAATATAACTTTTTTATCTTTATCAACTTTTTCCATCTCCACCCTCCTTAAATCAATGTTGTTTATTCATACTAATATATCTTAATATAATATTTTTATTTACTATTATAATTATTTATATTTATTATAAATCCTTGTAATATTTATAATAAATATTATTTCAAAATAATTCAAATTGTCTTATTAAATCTCACTATTTTTCATTTTCAATTTATTATAAATGATAACAATTATCTTCTTTTTCTTCTATAGTTCAATTATTATCATTATTGTGATTTTTAAAACTAAATATTTTTATGTTAAATTATTAATAATATTTGTATATAAAAATAAAACTAATTATAATATTTGTAAAGGTGATTATTGTTGAAAGGAGTTTTATAATGGGGAAATTTAGAAATAGGCGAAGCCTAAAACAATTCGCTAAAGATAAAAATATAGAAATATCTGTACAAAGGTATTTAATTGATGCCTTAAGCTATATGGCTCTTGGACTTTTTGCTTCATTATTAATCGGTACTATTTTTAATACTTTAGGAGATAGGGTTGGAATAAGTTTATTTACAGATGTAATAAATCCACTAGCTAAACAAGTTACAGGCCCTGCAATTGCTGTTGCTATTGCCTATGGACTTCAAGCACCTCCTTTGGTTATGTTTTCTTGCGCCTTAGTTGGTGCTTGCGGAAATGAGTTAGGCGGTCCTGTAGGAGCTTTTGTAGCTACTATATTTGCAGTTGAGTTTGGTAAAATTGTTTCTAAAGAAACAAAGATTGATATACTTGTAACTCCAGCAGTGACTATTATAATTGGTGTTTTAGTTGCACAGTTTACTGGTCCTGCCGTATCTGCATTTATGACTACATTTGGAAACCTAATTATGAAAGCAACTGAAATGCAGCCTATATTTATGGGTGCTTTAGTGGCTGTATTAGTTGGAATAGCCCTAACCTTGCCAATAAGCAGTGCAGCCATTTGTATAATGTTAGAACTTAGTGGACTAGCCGGTGGTGCTGCGACAGTTGGTTGTTGTTGCCAAATGGTTGGTTTTGCAGTAATGAGCTATAAAGAAAATGGCATGGGTGGCTTGTTTGCACAAGGAATAGGAACTTCTATGTTACAAATGTCAAATATAATAAAGAACTGGAAAATTTGGATACCTCCAACATTAGCATCAGCTATTATTGGACCTTTATCTACTACAGTATTTAAAATGGAGAATATTCCAATAGGTTCTGGTATGGGTACTTGTGGCTTAGTTGGTCAATTTGGTACTGTTACAGCTATGGAAGCTGCTGGAAAAGGTGGTTCTATGATGTGGATAGGAATTTTGCTTCTTCATTTTATTTTACCAGCTATCTTAACTCTTACTATAGCTAAGTTTATGAGAAATAAAAATTTAATAAAACCTGGAGATTTAAAACTTGATATATAAAATTATGCGCCAACGACTTGGTCCGTTGCTTAGAATTCCCTTCTCTCATGGGCAAGCCATATATTAGTATAAAAAAATAAGGCTGTATAAACACAGCCTTATTTTTTTAATACATTTTTTAATAACCAATCTATAGATCCTTTAGTTTTTTTCCATAAGTTTATTGACTCTTCACAATAGAAGTTTGCTTCGTTAAATAATACAGGGTTTATATATACTCCTGACATTTGCATAAAAGCAGTCCATTTTATTAATTTTAATGCTATATACTTATTTGTATTTACTGCATCTTTTAATGCATCCTTTGCCATAAACATATTATTGTTTTTATAATAGTACAAAGCTTTACTGTATAACCATATTGCAGTTTTATCATCTTTATATCTTGCAAATAAATCATTTATTTCTTTTCTATCATTTTTATCTATAAACATATTTATTAATTTATATCTTATACCTTGATGGTCTTGTGGATTTAAATTTAATAATAATTCATATACTCTTTTAGCCGAATCATAGTCTTTGTTATTATTAAATAAATTTCCTAAATCTTGTAAAGCTATCATATATGGTTTTGTTATTTCATCTTCCCAATATATAACTTCACCATTATTTTCAATCATTTCAACTGCAACTTTTATGGCATTTTCAAAGTTTTCAACTTTTTCTTTTAACTCATTTGATTCATGAGCTAATTGCATGAAATGTTGATACAATTTTTGTTTTTCATCTTTAACTTCTTCAACTGGTGATTCAGTCGTTACAGCAACTTCTTTTTTAGCTACTATTTCTTTTTCTTCTACATTATCAGTCGTATCATTTGCAGAAGTTATTATTACTCTTACGTCATTTTCTTGTAAGTTTAAGATTTCTTTAACAGTTTCAGCTTTATTTTTTATCGTTCCTGCTGATACTCCTATTTTTTGAGAAAAATCTTTCTTTGTCATGTACATTGAATGTTTTTTGTTAAATACTCCGTTCATATCTAACACTATGTTTAATATAGAAGCAGCCCATATATCAGTTCTTGAAGTCTCTAATATTTCTCCATTTGCATCTTCTAGTATGTCTAGGATTTCCGTACTCTTTTGTGTAAAATCTTTATTTAAGTTTTCATTTGAGAAATCCATTATTATATCTTTTATTTGTGATTTCGTATTGCTCATTTAAATCCTCCATATTATATTAAAATAACACTATTTACTATTATAACATTTTTTTCAAAAATGTATATTTAAACTTTAAAAATGTTTAATATATGATAATAAAATGTTACAGGTTAAATTTTAATTTGTAATAAAAAACTCTAGGATAATCCTAGAGTTTTTTATTACTCATTTATTACAACAGCTATAAATTCTAAATCTTCATTACCTATATTTTCTATGCAGTGTTTGTTTCCATCCGCAGTGTATATTACATCACCTTCATTTACTTCTACAAACTCATCATTATCTAAAACTTTTCCTTTACCCTTTGTTATGTAATAAATCTCAAAGTCATCTATATGGTCATGCATTCCTATAGAGTTTCCTACTGGTATGGTTATTTTTGAAAATAATTTTGCCTTTCCCCTTAAGTTGTCACCTTCAACTATAAATTCTCTTTTAACTAATCCCTTTCCATCTTTTAAATTAGATTCATCTGTTCTAATTTGTGATTTTCTTATTATCATATAAAAACCCCCCTCTTTATAATACACACATAAATAATACCAAAATTATTAGTTTTTATCAATAAAAGCTCCTTCATAAAAGGAGCCTTAATTATCTTAGCTATTTTTCATAATTTTAAATTTTAATATTAGATATTTACTTTAACATCATATTTTTCTAAAGCATCTTCTAATAGTGTACTTTGCTTATCATTACTTAAAGTTTCTAATAGAGATTCTTTTACATCATCAAAATCACTATATTTTTCACCAGTCTTTTTAATAATATGATATCCATAATTAGTTTCCACTACCTTAGGGTAAATTTCATTAGTTTTTAAAGAAAATGCTGCTTCTTCAAAGTTATCATCCATTTTTCCTTTGCTAAAATACCCCAAATCACCACCCTTACTAGAATTATAAGAGTCATTAGAATATTCAAGGGCTAAATCATCAAAATTTTCTCCCTTTAGGGCTCTTTTAAGTAGTTTTTCTGCTAATTCTTTATTTGCTTTCTTTTTATCATCGCTTAATTCTTTTCCATTTTCATCGTAATTACTAATTAAGATATGAGATGCTCTTATTTGGAAGAAATCCTTTTTATTATTGCTATAATAATTTTTAGCTTCTTTTTCACTTACTTTAGAGTTTTTTTGTAGATAGGTCGTTGCTATCATTTCTTTTTTTAAACTTTCTTTCATATAGTCTTTAGTAAGATTAAACTTACTTAAATACGCATCCTCTGTCAAATTAAATGATGATTCAATTGATGACATATTTTTAGAATAGTTACTATTAACCTCATCATCTGTTACTGTAACCTTTGCTTCTGTTCCAGCTTTGTATAATGCTTCTAAGTTTGTCATATAATTTATTGTACTTGCTTCTTGAGATTCAATTTCTTCATTTGATAATTTCTTTAATCCTTGGTAATAGAAATAGGGTTCCATTCTTTTTGCAAAATCTGCTCCTGTTATCTTAACATCTCCAACAGTTGCTAATACTTGTGATTTATTATAGGATTTATGAGTAGCAGGTAAAGTTCTTCCCATATCAATTCCTACATAAAAACCTGCTCCCATACCTATAATTGCTACAAATAAAATAATTAGTATTGCCTTACCTCTTTTACCTCCTATGTATTTTTTTAATTTACTTTGCTTTTCTTCACTATTTTCTTTATGTGAATGATCTACAGTCTCATCTGTAGTTTCTAAAATATCAATGATTTCACTTTCTTTATTTGGTTTATCTTGAGACATTTGGATCCTCCTAAATTTATTTCTTATTTATATATTACAACATATAATATTTTTTGTGTGAATACAAATGGAAAGTAACATGAAATTTATATGAATTTTGAAATATATTTATAGTTTCTACAATAAAAAAGGAGTAATAATTACAGTTTCAATTAAGCCATCTACCGTAAATGTAGTACATAGTCATAATGATTTATTTTTGACCCTATTGTCCCTTATAAACTATAATATTTTAGGATCAATTTTGTTTTTACCTTTATCATAATCTTTTAAAGGTCTCAGTGCTGGTCCATTTATAACTTCACCTTTATAAGAAAATCTACTTCCATGACATGGGCAATCCCAAGTCTTTTCTCCACTATTAAAACGAAGTTCGCAGCCTAAATGAGTACAAGTAATATCTAGTATATATAAATTGTCATTTTTATCTCTATATGCTCCATATCTCTTTCCATTTATACTTACTACTTTTCCTTCATCTTTGCCAGGTAGTTCACTACTTCCTGATATAAACTTTCCTTTTATATAGTCAAGTGCAACTTCTATATTAGTTTCTAAAAACTTCATATTTAAATAGCTTTTTAATCTACTTGGATTATATAACTCCTCATATTTAGAATGGCTTTTAGTTATTAAATCTTTAATTAAAATAGCACCTACGCTACTATTACTAAGTCCCCATTTACTAGTTCCAGTTATAATATATACATTATTTTTTTCCTTATCAATTCTTCCAATGTAGGGTATATTATCTAAAGAAACATAATCTTGGGTAGACCAGTTAGCTATAATATCTTTATCTTTCAAATGGAATGCTCCCTTAGCAAAGTCTTCTATAGCTTTAAATTTATGGCACTCATTATTACATTTTCCAGTTTTATGGTCATACCCTCCAGCAATTAAAAGCTCTCTTCCCTTATCATCTTTACAAGTTCTAAAGGTTCTAGTTGGCATTTCTACACTAATATAATTTCCTTGCGATATTTTATTTTTTAATTCTCCACATAATAAATATGATCTTGATGCTTCTTCTTTTGCAAAAAAAAGTCTTAAGCCATCATACCATGCATTACATGATGCTAATATTAAATTCTTTGCTCTAATAACATTGTTACTTCCACATTTCACTAAACATACTTCATCAATATCTACATCAACTACAGGAGTATTTTCGTAAATTTTTACCCCCATTTTTTGATTTATTTTTCCTAAAGCGTCTACATATTTCTTAGGATTAAATTGACCTTGATTTTTAAAACATAAAGCTCCTTCAATGCTTAGCGGTATTCCTTCGATAGAGTCCATATACTCACAAGGTATGTTTAATTCTTTACAAATTTCATATTCTTTTTTTATATCTTTAATATATTTTTCTTCTTCTGTATAAACAAAACTTGGAACTATTTTAAAATCACAATCTATATTATTTTCTTTTATTATGCTTTCAATAAGTTTTAATCCTTCCTCATTTGCATCATAGTAAAGTCTAGCTTTTTCACTAGAATACTCTTTTTCTATTGTAGAATATATAAGACCATGTTGACTAGTTACTTTTCCAGTGTTTCGTCCTGATGCTCCAAATCCAATTTCATCAGCCTCTACAATGGTAACTTCTTTATTTTCTTTAGCTAATAAGTATGCTGTAGTTAGTCCAGCTATACCACCACCTACTATTAAATAATCTGTGCTTATATCACTGTTTAAATCTTCATAGCTTTTCTTTTTTTCTGATGATAAAATCCAATATGAATTATTCATTTTTTCATCCTTTCATAGTTAATAATACTTATTATTAGCTATAATTTACTAAAATATTTTCTATCTTTGCATAAATTATTTTATTCATATATATTTTTTATAAACTTGCTTTTTATAAACATATTATCTATAATTAAATTATAAAATTGGTATATACCAATAGGTATATACCATAGGGGAGAGACTGATGAAATTAGTAGATAAAAATTCACAAATACCTCTTTATATTCAACTTATAGAAATAATAAAAGATATGATTAATACAAATAAATTACAAGAAGGACATTATTTAATGTCAGAAAGAGATATTTGTAAGATCCAAAATGTAAGCAGGATGACAGTTAATAAGGCTATTATTAACTTAGTCAATGAAGGAGTCTTAGAAAGACGACAAGGAAAAGGAACTTTTGTTTCATATAAAAAACAAAAACTTACCTATGAAAAAATGCAAAGCTTTACAGAAATAGCAAATGAAAAAAAGCTAAAAGTAAAAAACGAAATTTTAAAATTTAGATTAGACAAACCTAATGATGTGGTTAAAGAGTACTTGCAGATAAAAGACGATTCTTTACTTGTTTTTCATATAGAAAGAGTCCGTTTTGTTGATGATGATCCTACAATACTAGAAAAAATATATATTCCTGAATATATGTGCCCAGATTTAAACGAAGATCTTATAAATAAAAATTCTTTGTATAAATTATATAGAGAAAAATATATGCACAAAACTCAAAGGGCTAAACAAATTATTAATCCTATTACATTAGATAAAACTCAGTCAAAATTATTAAATGTTGATTTAAACTCTTTAGCTTTAAAAATTGATAGAGTTGTTTTTACTGATAAAAAAGACGTTTTAGAGTATACTAGTTCTTTATTTATTACAGATAAACATCAGTATGAAGTAATACTTAATGAAGATTAACCATTCGGAGGGAATAATGAAGGCTATTATTAATGGTAAAATAGTTACAGAAAATAAAATAATTGAAGATAAAATTCTTTTATTTAATGATAAAATCATAGGATTTTGTGACCAATTAGAAGAAAATGTAGAGATAGTTGATGCTAAAGGTCTCTATATTTGTCCTGGTCTAATTGATATACATGTTCATGGTAGTTGCAATTGCGACGTAATGGATAGATCTTTACAATCCATAAGAGCCCTAGGTAATGGAATTAAGGAAAATGGTGTTACTTCTTTCTTACCAACTACAATGTCAATGTCAAAAGAAGATATATATGGTGCCCTTGATACCATAAGAGAAGCCATAAATATAAAATATGATGGTGCTCAAATTTTAGGAGCTCATTTAGAAGGACCTTTTATAAATAGTAAATATAAAGGTGCTCAAAGTGATAAATTTATTCAAGATCCTAACTTTTCTTTTATAGAAAACTATATAGATGTAATTAAAATAATATCTTATGCTCCTGAAGTTGATGATAGTTTAAATTTTACAAAGGAAGTAAAAAATAAAACTGATATAACATTATCCATAGCTCATACTAATGCCACCTATGAAGAGGCTAAGCTTGCAATAAAATTAGGTGCATCGAGTGTAACTCATTTGTTTAATGCTATGACACCTTTGAACCATAGAGAGCCTGGCGTAGTTGGGGCTGCTTTTACTAGTGATGTTTTCTGCGAAATAATTTGCGATAATATTCACGTAAATCCACAGCTATTTCAATTTGTGTTGAATAACAAAGGTAAGGATAAAGTAATATTGATAAGTGATTGTATGAGAGCTGGTTGTATGGCAGATGGAAAATATGATTTAGGTGGTCAAGATGTTTTTGTAAATGATGGCGTGGCAAGACTTGCTTCTGGTACTCTAGCAGGCAGTGTTTTAAGATTAAATAAGGCAGTCTATAATTATAAAAAACACACAAACTTATCAATAAACGATGCAATCAATTTAGCTTCACTAAATCCTGCTAAATCAATAAATATGCATAAGACAAAGGGGAGCTTAGATATGAATAAAGATGCTGATATAGCATTATTTGACGAAGAATTTAATTGCTATATGACTATTTCTCATGGAGAAATTATTTTTAACAATTTAAATAAATTACTATATTAATAAATTACTAAATATATTATAAAATTTTGGAGGGATATATTATGAGAATAATAGTTTGTGAAAACTACGAATCATTAAGCAAAAAAGCAGCACAAATAGTAGGAAGTCAAATGATTTTAGAACCAAAATCAGTTCTTGGTCTTGCTACTGGAAGTACTCCTATAGGGATGTATAAAAACTTAATAAAAATGTATGAAGAAGGATTAATCGACTTCTCAAAAATTAAAACTTTTAACTTAGATGAGTACTATAAACTTCCTATAGATAATGATCAAAGCTATCATTATTTTATGGACGAAAATTTATTTAATCATATAAATATAAATAGAGCAAATATTTATATACCTAATGGTATGTCTGATGACATAGAAGCTGAATGTGTTTCATATGACCAGTTAATTGATAATAATGGAGGCATTGATATACAAGTTCTTGGTATAGGAAATAATGCCCACATAGGATTTAATGAACCTACTATAAACTTTAAGAAGGGAACTCACGTAGTTACTTTAGATGAATCTACAAGACAAGCCAATGCAAGATTTTTCAATAGCTTAGATGATGTTCCAACAAAAGCAATAACTATGGGAACAGGTTCAATATTCAAAAGTAGAAAAATATTACTTTTAGCAAGTGGTCAAAATAAAGCTGAAGCAATTTATAATACAGTTCATGGTAAAATAACACCAGAAGTACCTTCATCTATATTACAATTACACAAAGATGTAATTATAATTCTTGATAAAGAAGCTGCTAGCCGTTTAAATGAAAATGATTATGAGTTAATTAAAGAATATGCAAAAGTAAAATAAACTTTTTAATAAAAAATCAGTAGCAATATGCTACTGATTTTTTTATATTTATTCATTTAATAAATTACTTTGTATTTAATTTTTCGTATAAATCAACAAATTCTCCTGCTAGCTGCTGAAATGTCATACTTGTCATTAAATGATCTTGAGAGTGAACTAACATAACACTCATATCAGTTTTTTCACCACTAGCTTCTCTTTGTATTAATTCTGTTTGAAACTTATGAGCCTTAACCATAACAGCCTTTGATTGTTCAAGTTTTTCTCTTGCTATATCTATATTTCCTTTTTTAGCCTCATCTATAGCTTCAAAAGCTAAAGCCTTAGCATCACCAGCAAACCCTATGATCCCAAAAGTTATTTCTATCATTTTTTCATCCACATTGTCTTCCCCCTATAAGTCTTTATAATTTGTTAATAAAAAATTATCTTGTATGAAAGCTTTCGTATCCTTTGAAGTTAATATTTTATGTTCCTTAATTCTTGCCATAGAATATGATGTTGTTTTCATTAAAAAATCATCAATATAAGCAGGATGGCACATTATATCAGCTATTTCATATTCTTTAAGATAATTGATTTTCTTTACGAAGTAATCTTCACTTACATTGTCACCATAAAAGGAGTCTACCAATGGTATAATCTTAGAGTAATTAAAGTCATACTCAAATCCACCCCTTATTGGCAAGTTATATCTTTTTAAAATTTTTTCTATAACTGGCCTTAGATTTTCTAAAGTGTGAACATGATGATGACTATCTAAATGTGTTATAACTGTTTTAGATTTCACCTTTTCAATTTGAGCACATAATTCATTGTATATTTCATCTAAATCCATATTTTCAATCACTTCGTTGGTTATTCTTCTTATAAAATATCCATTATTATCTACCATAGTCTTTGAATTTGAAAGTAATGGTTTATAACAGCTTAAGGTCATATGAACACCACAACCTAAATTTTTATTTTCTTTCAAAAGATTCATGGCATGCTCTAATGATGGCATATTTGCCATGGCACTAGTAGATGTAACTACACCAGATTTGTATGCTGAAATTATACCATAATTAACGGCTTCAGATAGACCAAAATCATCTGCATTTATTATTAGCTTAGTCATTTTATCACCTACTTATTAAATTGTGGTAAATACTCTTTATGAACTTCCATCATTTCATCTAATACCACTTTAGCAATATCATCTGATGGTACTAGTGGGTTTATACAAAGTGCAAGCAGTGCCGTCTCATAGTCCCCAGTGACTGCAGCTTTTGCTGCTAATGATTCGAAACTCTTAATTTGACTTACTAATCCATCAGTACATTCTGGAAGATATCCAATTGAGAGTGGTTTTGGACCTTGGGCAGTTATTATACTACTTACTTCTACAGCTTGATCATCTTTAAAATTTCTTATGGCACCATTATTCAATGTATTTACCACTTGAATATCTTGTTTGTCATTATATATTGAACTTATTAAATTACATGCTGCATCACTATAGTATGCTCCACCTCTTTTTTCTAATTGTGGTGGTTTAATATCTAGATTCTCATCTTTATAAAGTTCAAATAACTGATCTTCCAGTTCTTTAACCACTTGACCTCTAGCTTTTCCTTTTTTAAATTCATCTAATTCTTCTACTAACATTTCTTTAGTCTTATAATAGTATCTATGATATGGACAAGGTATTGCTCCCAATACCCTTACAAACTCTGGATTAAAATCAATAGCTTTTATATTTTCCATACTTATTTTCGTTGTAATAAATCTTTCAATAGCCTCTTTTGTTACATCTTTTCCATCTAAGCATACCTTCAATCCATACACCATATGATTTAGCCCACCAAACTCCATATAAATTCTATCTGGTTCCACCTGAAATAATTTAGCTACATCATTTTTTAAATGTATTGGTACATTACAAAGACCTATATATTTTTTAAAGTTTGTATATTTAAATACTGCTTCACTTATTATTCCCGTTGGATTTGTAAAGTTAATCAACCACGCATTTGGACATAATTCTTCTATGTCTTTTATTATATCAAGTACTACTGGTACTGTACGAAGAGCTTTAAAAAGCCCTCCTGCACCATTAGTTTCTTGACCTATTAATCCGTGAGATAGTGGTATTCTTTCATCTTTTATTCTAGCATCTAAAAGTCCTACTCTAAGTTGCGTTGTCACAAAATTGGCATCTTTTAAAGCTTCTCTTCTATCTAGCGTAAGATGAACTTCCATATCTATTCCTGCTTTTCTAACCATTCTTTTGGCTAAACTGCCCACTATTTCTAATTTTTCTTTTCCTTCTTCTATATCAACTAGCCATAATTCTTTTACTGGCAATTCTTTATGTCTTTTAATAAAACCTTCTATTAGCTCGGGAGTATAACTTGATCCTCCTCCAATTGTCACTACCTTCAAACAGTTTTTCATGTCATACACCATCCCATCTAAATATCTATATGTCTAGATATCTTACAAATTCGCAATTTATATTTTATTCATTTAAATTATTTTTAATTATACATTCTCTTGCGTCTTTTTATTTAGTGCTTTCTTATCTGCCATAACAAACGGTAAATAAATAAAAACAGATAATATTATATTAACTAATGCTAATATTCCACCTTTTAAACTTCCAGTAGCCATCACTGCACTAAATATTGGTGGAGTTATCCACGGTATCTTCGCCATTATTACTGGTGGCACAATTCCCCAAGATATAGCTAGATACGCTACTATTGTACATACAATTGGCGCTAATACAAAAGGTATCATATACATTGGATTTAACACTATTGGCATACCAAATATCATCGGTTCATTTATATTAAAACATGCTGGCGCTGTACCTAAAGCTATCATATCTTTACGATGTTTTCCTGCTAAAAATAGTGCAATTACAAGTCCTATTATCATTCCTGATCCACCTAGATAAACAAAGGCATCAAAGAATGCTCCGGCAAGTACATGGTATCCCTCCGTAGCTCCTGATGCTAATAACTCAGCATTTTTCCCACCAAGGTCCATTAATATAGGTTCAACAACTGGTAGTGCTATGTTTGCACCATGTAAACCAAATATCCATAATACATGAACAAATATTGCAACGAATATTGCTCCACCTAGAGAATCTGCCACACCTGCTAAAGGCTTAGATAAATAAGTTTGTAATAAATCATTTATAAATTTGCCATCTGAAAGAGTAGATATTATAACTCCGATTATTGCCATTATTGTCATTGCTATTAGACTTGGTAATAGTTTTGCAAATGATCTTGAAACTGCTGGTGGTACACTATCTGGCATTTTGATAGTCAGCCAGGATACATTTGATAATTTAATATATATTTCAGTAGTTACTAAAGCAACTATCATAGCTGTAAATAATCCATTTGTAGAAACATAAGTCCAATCAATAAATCCCCATCCAACTATTGCTTCTGTTGCGCCTTCTGGTGTTATTGATGCTGTTTGTGGACTTAATATTAAGAATGTACATAAAGATATAAGACCTGCTTGCAAACCATTTCCATCGTAAGATTTTGCAAGAGAATATGCAACTGAAACTGCTAAGAATAAAGACATTAGTGCTATGGATCCCCACCATAAATTTCCACCTACTGCTCCTATGTGTCCACCTATTGTAGTGCCTGTTATAAATTTTTGATAAGGTTCAAAAGGTAAGTTTTTAGCAAGATTCCCAAATGCTCCTATCATTGCTATTGATATAATTCCAACAAAACCATCTCTTATTGCTACCAAGTGCCTTTGTGATCCAAACTTTGCTGCAACAGGAACAAAATAACGTTCCATGAAAGACATAAATTTTTCCATAAAATTTCCCCCTTAATTTTTATTTTGAATTTGCTATCTCAATTGCTCTGTCTAATACAGCCTTTCCATTGCATGTTCCATAGTGCATCATATTGATTACTTCAACTGGAACATTATAAGGCTTAGCTATTTCTGTAGCTTTGTTTAGCATAAACCTTACTTGTGGCCCAAGTAAAATTACATCTGCATCTTGAACCTCCTTATCAATATTAGCCTCAGGTATGGCCCATATTTCAGCTTCAATACCTGATTCTTTTGCTGCTGCTTCCATTTTTGTTACCAACAAACTTGTTGACATTCCTGCTGAACAGGCTAAAATTATTTTTATCATTTTATAATACCTCCATAAAATATTAGTTTTTATTTATTTTTGTGTAATTTATATTTATATATCTTGTCTTTTATTATTTAAATAAAATATATAAATATATAAAATGTCTATACATTTGTTTTATTAATCTAATTGTATATCAAATGTATAGACATTTCAAGAAAACATTTTCATTTTCATTATAAAATTTTTATTTTTTACTTTTCTATTGTTTTGTTACAGCGCTCAAAGTTAAAGTATATCCATAATGATAAGTGTGAGAATACTCAAATACATGACCATTATCAAATCTACTTACTTGTTTTATGTACAGTATTGGCTCTTTCTTATTTAAATCTAATTGTTCTTCCAATTCTTTTGTTGATATTATAGCTTCAACTTCTCTTTCCGCAATAGCAATTTTATATCCGCAATCTTCTTCTATATATTTATATAGTGAATCTTCACAATCCCTCTTTGTTAAATTTGGAAAAAGCTTAACAGGCATATAAGTAACCATGTAAGATACTTTCTTTTTATCTGCCAATCTAACTCTACAAATTTCCCATACATTTTCACCTAAATTTAAGCTGAGATTCCTCGCTAACTCTTCATCTGCCTCAAGCACCTTTATATCAATTAATATGTTAGATACTTCTTTATTTTTGCTTCTCATCTCCTTCGTAAATCCACTAACAGAAGATATGTTATCATAAATATTTCCACCTAATACAATACTTCCAATACCCCTCCTTCTAGTAATATATCCTTCTTTCACTAAGTTACTAAGAGCTGATCTTACGGTCATTCTAGTCACATTAAATTCTTCACATAATTGATTTTCAGAGGGTATTAAGTCTCCTTGACTTAACTTACCTGAGTCAATTAAATTTTTAACATACTCTTCAATTATTTTGTACATTGGTTGCCCCATATTTTACACTCCTTTGATAATTGTGTTTACAATAAATAGCTTACATTTATACTATAATCATCCTAAATTATATACAATCAAAATAAATATATATACATATACATTATATTAATGTACATTTTAAATCAAGCAATTACTTGTATTTTTTGCAATAAAAAACACCTTTTAAAAGGTGTCTCTTATTTTGCTTATAAATTATATAATACTTTTAATCCCATAATTTTATTTAAAATTATAAACTTATTTTACTTTATTCAGTGGTTTTTTTAGAATTGCAAGTAAAATTGACCCTACTACTGAACCTACCACCAATGCAACAATATACATTAAAGGATTTATTATTGTTGGAAGTACAAATATTCCTCCATGAGGAGCTCTCAGTCCACATCCAAACGCCATTGATAAAGCTCCTGCTAATCCCGAACCGACTACACAAGCAGGTATAACATGAAGTGGATCTGCTGCTGCAAATGGAATTGCACCTTCTGTAATAAAAGATAATCCCATTATATAGTTTACTATTCCTGACTTTCTTTCACTTTCACTAAATCTATTTTTGAAGAAAGTTGTAGCAAGAGCTATTGCTAAAGGAGGCACCATCCCACCGATCATAACTGCTGCCATTATGGCAAATTGTTCTGACCCTGCATTTACTACTGTAAGTTGTGCAGTACCAAACACGTAAGCTGCTTTGTTAAATGGTCCACCCATATCTATCGCCATCATCCCTCCAAGAACTGTTCCAAGTAATATTTTACTAGTTCCATTCATTGAAGCTAAAAAGTTGTTAAGAGCTGTGTTTACTGAACCTACTATTGGATTTATACTTATCATTATTAATCCCATTAGAAGTATTCCAAACACTGGGAATAATAAAACTGGTTTAATTCCTTCTAAAGAATTTGGCAAATATGAAAATAATTTTTTAAGTAATAATACTAAATATCCACCAACAAAACCAGCAAGTAATGCACCTAAGAATCCTGCACTTATAGCAGTTTTTGCATCATAATGCATAAGATTACTAAAAGTATATCCTGCACTTGCTATAATTCCACCAACAAAACCAACTGCAAGACCTGGTCTGTCAGCTATACTCATTGCTATATATCCAGCAAGAACTGGCAACATAAATCCAAAGGCTTGACCACCTATTGTTTTGAAAAATGCTGCAAGAGGCGTATTCATACCAAAGTGAGCTGGATTAATTGTGTAATCATCAAATAAGAAGGCTAGGGCTATAAGTATTCCTCCACCAACAACAAATGGTAACATATGAGACACACCATTCATTAGATGTTTGTAAAATTGTCTTCCTATACCTTCTTTTTCATTTGATGATTCTTCTGTATTATTTCCTTTAGACCCACAAAAGATTTCGGCATCACCTTTAACAGCTTTGTCTATAAGTTCATCTGCCTTATGTATACCGTCGGCAACTTTTGTTATTATAACTTTCTTACCATTGAATCTGTTCATTTCAACATTTTTATCAGCTGCTACAATTATACATGTCGCATTATCTATTTCCTCTTTTGTTAAAGCATTTTTAATACCTGCTGAACCATTAGTTTCAACTTTTATACTTATTCCTTTATTTGCAGCTTTTTGGCTTAAACTTTCTGCTGCCATAAAAGTATGAGCTATTCCTGTTGGACAAGCTGTAACTGCCAGGATTGTAGGTAGGTCAGATTTTTTATCTTCAACTACTACTTCTTTTGCTTTTTCTTCCTCTGGGAATTTTTCTTTTTCTTTTATATTTATTAAGTTTAAAAATTCATCTATTGAAGATGCATTTATTAAGTCATTTCTAAATTTTTCATCCATTAAGATAGTAGAAAGTCTTGATAAAACTTCCAGATGAGTGTCATTTGCTCCGTCTGGTGCAGCTATCATAAAGAATAAATGAGATAAACTATCATCAAATGCTTCGTAATCTATTCCTTCTTTTGATATTCCAGCAGCTAAACAAGCTTTGTTTACAGCTTTGTTTTTTGCATGTGGAATTGCTACACCTTCTCCTATGGCAGTAGTACTTAACTCTTCACGAGCAAGAATTGCCTCTTTATATTCTTTTTTATTATTTAAATTTCCACTATTGTTAACTAAATCAACTAATTCATCTACTACATTCGATTTATCTTTTGAAACTAAGTTTAGCTTCACTGAGTTTTTATTAATAAGATCAATTATTCTCATTCTTTATCTCCTCTTAACACTTATTTTTTTTATTAATTCTTCAATAAGTTCTTTCTTTGCTAAGTCTGATGAAAATGCAGTTGCGCTTCCACTTGCCGCTCCTAGTTTTAAAGCTTCTTCATAAGAATTGCTATTTATATATCCAGATATAAAGCCAGCTACCATAGAATCTCCAGCACCAACGGAGTTTACAACACTTCCTTTTGGTACATTACTTATAAATACTTCTTTATTTTCTGTTATAAGAAGAGCACCATCTTTTCCTCTTGAAATTAGCACATTTCTTGCTCCCATTTCTTGAAGTTTTTTACCATAAGTTATCATATCGTCTATGGTTTCTAGTTTTACATTAAAAATTTCTTCTAACTCATGATTATTTGGCTTTATTAAAAATGGATTATATTTTAATACATTTAAAAGTAATTTTTTAGTTGCATCGACTACAACTTTTACATTATTTACTTTTACTTGTTCCATGATTTTTTCGTATAAGTCTTCTTTTAAAGTTGATGGAATACTTCCAGCAAGGACTAAAATATCTTCCTCTTTTAATTTACTTAGTTTATCAAATAATTCTCTAAGTTTTTCATCGCTAATATGTGGTCCCCCACCATTTATTTCAGTTTCTTCATCACTCTTTATTTTTACATTGATTCTAGTAAATCCATTATCTAATTTTATAAAATCTGATTTAACATTTAAATCAGATAAAGAGTTTGTTATAAAGTCTCCTGTAAAATTACTTACAAATCCAGTAGCTATATTATCATGTCCTAAGTTTTTTAGTATTCTTGAAACATTTATTCCTTTTCCTCCTGGATATACATGTTCACTATTTACTCTGTTTACATGTCCTGTATTTAAATGTTCAAGATTAATAACATAATCTATAGAGGGATTTAGGGTTACAGTGTATATCACTTTATTTCCTCCTTTACTTTTCGTATATATTATTTTACTCTTTAATTTACTTTTGTATCCTATGACTATATTATATGAAAAGGGTTTCTCCAAAAAGACAAAAAATTTCTCTTAATTAAAAGAGAAATTTAACTTTGTCTGCTTTAGCCACTTCAAATAGTTCCGTTGCTTAAAACAGTTTTATAAACTTTTCATAAGATTTGTTTTCACAAATATTCACCACTTTTGATGTGGTGTCTAATTTATTATAAATACTTGAAAATACTTGTTCATAGTCAAGTATCTTTTCGTTGTTTAATGCTAGCATTATTACAAGTCTAACTTTTCCATACTCCCAGTCTATAGGTTTTTTTAAAATACCAACAACTATTTTGTTTTCTTTTATATTACCTTTAGATCCATGGGGCATTGATACCATATTTCCTATTTCTGTTGTAGCGATTTGTTCCCTTTCAAAATATGATTTTTTCATTTCATCATCGATAATGTCTTTTTTTAATAATGCATCACTCATAAAGTCTAAAACTTCTTCTTTATTTTTACAATCCAAATCTGTAAAATATAATTCCCTATCAAAGAAGTCTTTAACATTTACATCTTCATAAACATATCCTGTATCCATGAACTTTTCTATTATTTTAATTTCTTTTTCAGTTAAAAATGGTGATACATTAATAATAGGTATTTTGTTGTATTCCAAAGGCATTGTTGATATTAAAAAATCTACTACAGCAGGATCTATATACTCAATTAAATAAGAAGGAATAATTTTTACTATTTCTATTCTATCTTTAAATAATTGCTGTAGCTTAGTATTTATTAACATAGAAGTCCCAGCTCCAGATGCACAAACAATAATAACTTTAAATATTTTTCTTTTTTTATTACTTGAATATCTCTCTACTGCCCCACCCACATGAACGGCAATATTTGATACTTCATCCTCTCCAATTTTCAAATCTAGTTCATTTTCTATAGCTTTTTTAGCAATTTTAGCTAGTTCATAAGCATAAGGATATTTAATTTTAACATCATTATTTACCACATTATAGTTGCAAATTCCCAGCTTATCTTTTTTAATCAAATTGTTTATATGGTTATATAAGCACTCCATAAAGAACTCATCTTTACTAATATCTATAGCTGTAGCTAATTTTAAATTTTTACAAAATGAAGCAATAGCTTTAGTTATTTTTTCCTTATTTACATTATCATTCATTATTGCTTCACGTTTAATTTTATATTCTTTGATATAATTTTTAATAAACTTATCATAATCTTTATAATTATTTCTGCTTAGTTTAATAAAAATTGTACTACATAAATTTTTGAATTCTATATCACTTAAAATTAAATTTTCATTGTTTAAGTATTTTAATATTTCATTTTTCAAGTTAAATACTTTATTGCTTATCTCTTCAGTTAAAAAATCGTGCAATATTAGTTCATTATCTTTTCTAGAACATAAATCTATTACGCACCTTACAATCTCTGATTCATCAGCTTCAACACCTATTCCATGTTTATGTTTAGATACAATATTTATATTATATTTACTTAGAATTTCTTTTACTTCTTTTAAGTCATTTTTTACAGAAGAAACACTAATAAACATAGCATCGGCCAACTCTTCTAACTTAATACTATTTTCTTCTTGTAAATTTAAGTTGAGCATTGTTTTAATTATAAATTCAATTCTATCTATGTTTCCTAAAGTATTATTATTACATTCAGATACATCAATTTTTCCTTCTAATTTATAACCTACTCCCCTAATAGAAATTATTTTTGTATCCTTAAGTTGTTTATTAATATCTTTAATTTCACTTTGAATTGTTTTTGTTGAACACCCAATCTCTTCACTTAAAGCTAAACTACTTATAGGATGATTTAACTCTTGTAATATTTCTATTATAGCTAAGGCCCTTGTACTTAAATTATTCATACTCACACCTCTTTTGCTCATAGATTTCATAGATTTCAATAAAATTTCCCAAATATTATTTACCCATTTTTTATATTAAATATTTTATTTTTTTAATTTTGCTAAAGCTTCAGCAAATGGATTGTTGAAACTTTCTTCTTTTTTATTTTGGTTCTTTAAGTATTTTTGTATATCTTTTTTAGATCCTTTTTGCTTTTCTTCTTGCTTTCTTTTATTAAAAGTAGATAATTTTTCTCTATATCCACATGCACATGCAAATAGTTTATTTTCTCCTTCTCCTCTAAGTTCTAATTTTTTATGACAATTAGGACATCTAGAATTGGTTACTTGTGATACTGTTTTCCTTGTATTGCACTCTCTGTCTTCACAAACTAACATTTTCCCTTTTTTACCATTAACTTTAAGCATAAATTTACCACAGTTAGGACATTTATTTTTTGTTAAATTATCATGTTTGAACTTACTATCACTTTTATTTATATCTTTTACTATTTCTTTTGTATAAGTTTTAATATCTTCAATAAAAGTCTCTTTATCACCTTTTCCATTAGATATATCTGTAAGTTTCTTTTCCCACTGAGCTGTTAAATCTGGTGTTTTTAATTTTTCAGGAGCTAAATCTAATAATTGTCTACCTTTTGAAGTAATATGCATTTCTTTATTATTTTTCTTTTCCACTGAGAAAGAATTAAATAATTTTTCGATTATATCTGCTCTAGTGGCAACTGTTCCCAGATTATTTTTTTCCATTTCTGTAAGCAAAGTTCCTTCGTTTAAATATGGAGGTGGATTAGTTTTTCCAGTTTTTATTTTTACTTCTTCAATTTTTAATACATCATTTACTAAGATTTCTGGAATACTACCTAGTTTTTCCTCTTCATCATCACCATATCCTTCTGTAAATCCTAGGTTAATCACTTTATTACCTTTAACTCTAAAGTTCTCTCCTTCACAACTACCAATAATAGTAGTTTCCACATATTCAAATGGAGGAGAAAGTATGCTTAAAAATCTTTTTACTACTAAGTCATAAATTTTTCTTTCTTTATCACTTAAATCACCAAGAAATACTCTTTCTTCTGTGGGTATTATTGCATGGTGGTCAGTAACTTTAGAATTATCTACAAAGGATTTATTTCCTTTTATATTAGTTTTTAATAATTTATTACAAACTTTTGAATAATCACTTACATTAACTGCTTTCACTCTATCCTTTAACGTTTCAACTATATCCGTAGTCAAATATCTAGAATCTGTTCTTGGATAAGTAAGAACTTTGTGATGTTCGTATAACTTTTGCATTATTGATAATGTTTCTTTTGCTGAGAAACCAAATTTTTTATTTGCATCTCTTTGTAACTCAGTCAAATCATATAGTGGTTTAGAGTATCTTTTCTTATCTATTTTTTTAACATCTATAATTTTTATTTCTTTATTATTTAATTTTTTTGCTATATTTTCTATTTTCTCTTCATTAAAAGAAGTAGTGTTGTTTTTTTTATCTATCCAATTCAGCTTAAAATTAGAGCTACCTTTTTTAGTCGAAATATCTATAGAATAATACTCCTTTGGCACAAATTTTCTTATTTCTTCTTCTCTTTTTAAGATCATTCCAAGAGTTGGAGTTTGAACTCTACCGCAAGAAAGTTGAGCATTATATTTTGTAGTAAGAGCACGAGTACCATTTATTCCTACAATCCAGTCAGCTTCTGCTCTTGCTATTGCTGAATAATATAAATTATTATACTGCCTTCCATCTTTTAATTTTTCAAAACCTTCTTTAATTGCTTTGTCTGTACTTGATGAAATCCAAAGACGTTTAATCGGCTTTTTTACATGAGACTTTTCTATTATCCACCTGGCAACAAGCTCTCCTTCTCTTCCTGCATCTGTTGCTATAACTATTTCACAAACATCATCTCTGTTTAACTGAGATTTAACAGTGTTAAACTGTTTAGATGTTTTTTTAATAACTACTGTTTTTAATTTTGGAGGAATTATTGGTAAGTCTTCCATTTTCCAAGACTTGTATTTTTCCCCATAACTTTCAGGATCGGCAAGGGTTACTAGATGTCCTAATGCCCAAGTTACTATATATTTATTTCCTTCTATATATCCGTTTTTTTCTTTATTACAATTTAATACTCTAGCAATATCTCTTCCAACTGAAGGTTTTTCTGCTAATACTAATATTTTTTTCATTTTAGTCCTTTCTTATTTTAAATACATTTTAAAATAATATGTTATATATATCTTTATCTTTATAACTAATAATTTTACCATAAAATCCACTTTGTTAATAGGTTCAACAAAATCTATCACATAATACTTCATATAACTTATTAAATTATGGATTATATTGTGATAAAAGATTTAGTTGAACTAATAGAGCTAGTTGAATTTTTTTCTTTTATATATCTACATAATAATCTTATTTATGACAAACCAATTATTTTTAATATTATTTATAAGATTTTTTTTATATATTTTTGTCGTTATATGTATACTAATTTAACAAAGATATTAATTTTCCTGTGCTACAATTTATTTAACAAAATAAGGGGGTGTGTAATTTGAACAAAAAATTACCAAAAGAGGCTTATGGTGGTGTAGATGGAAAAAACTATGTTCCATATATTACTGATAAGTCAAGAACTGGTGGAAATGTTGCTGTACTTATTATAGGTATCATTTTTTCTGCCATATTTGCAGCTTCTACCGCATACTCCGGTATGAAAGCAGGTCTTACTGTTGCTGCCGGAATTCCTGGTGCAATCATAGGTTCAGCATTTGTTGCTCTTTTTGCAAAACAAAAAGGCATACTTGGCAAAAACTTAATTCAAGGTATGTCAAGTGGTGGTGAATCTGTTGCCAGTGGTCTTATATTTGTATTACCATCAGTTATATTAATAGGTAGTGAAGTTTCTTTCATAGAAGGTCTTGCTGTTGGTGTTGGTGGTGTTTTATTTGGTATTGGTACAGCTTCATTAGTATACAATTACCTAATTATTGATCAACATGGTAAACTTGTTTACCCTGAATCTATGGCCATATCTGAAACATTAGTAGCTTCAGATAGTGGTGGAGACTCTATAAAATACATGGGGGTTGGATTTCTTATAGGTGGTGCTATAAATACACTTACAAGTGCTTTTTTAAATATAACAAACAACGTAATGTCTTTTACAGGTAAATCTTGGTATAAGTGGAAATTCGATTTGGAAGTTAATCCACTGTTATTAGGTATTGGATTTATAGTAGGTCTTGATGTCTCTTTAACAATGTTTGCTGGTTCTATACTATCAGTATTTGGTATTACTCCACTTCTTGGTTATTTCACTGAAATGGCAGGAGACGGTATCATGGTATGGAATAATTCTTCATTGGCAGTAAATCAAATGGCTGTTGCAGATATTTCTAGTGCTTACGTTAAATACATAGGTGCAGGAATGATGTTATGTGGTGGTATAATTGGTGCTATAAAACTTATACCAACTATAATTGCTTCAGTCAAGGAAACTGCTAAAGCAAGATCTACTGCTACTAAAGGTGATGGTTCTTCGACTCAATTATTAATTTTAATAGGTGGAGTTATTATGGGGTTCATTGCTTCATTTATTATTTCTGGAAGTATTTCAATGGCTATAATAGGAGCTATCTTATCATTTATCTTATCTTTATTATTCGTTATAGTTGCTGGTAGATTAACAGGAACTATAGGAACATCTAACCTTCCTGTGTCTGGTATGACAATAGCTTCTTTAGTTATAGTTACTTTAGTATTTGTAATTATGGGATGGACTTCTACAGTTGATAATAAATCTTTACTTTTATTTGGATCATTTATAGTTGTTTCAATAGCTATTGCTGGTGGATACTGCCAATCTCAAAAAGTTACTTATGTTATAGGTGGTAACAAAAACGAGATGCAACGTTATTTTGCAATAGCAAGTATTGTTGGTGTTATAGTTGTTGTTGCTGTTATAGTTTTATTAACAGACCAATTAAAAATAACTGGTGATAATCCTCCATTTGCGCTACCTCAAGCTAACTTAATGTCTACACTTACTTCAGGTATAATGTCTGGTCAATTACCATGGGTTATGATTGTAGTTGGTGTATTTATGGCAGTAGTTCTATACCTATTAGATTTACCTATTATGACAGTTGCTATAGGTTTTTACTTACCAGTTGCAACTACTTCTATAATCTTAGTTGGTGCTTTAATACGTGTATTTGTTGAAAAAACATCAAAAGGAGAAAAAGATAAAGATGTTAAGATTAGTAATGGTATAAGTTTATCTTCTGGTTTAGTTGCTGGTGGTTCTATACTTGGACTTATTGGTATAATATGTCAAGTAACTGGTGTAGTTGGTGGAAATGCGCCTACTGGATTTGCTGCTGGAAATGGTATGGCTGCCTTATTATTAGTTGTCTTAATAGTACTTACAATTATACCTATTTTAAAATCAAAGGTTAAGGATGAGGAATAATGGATAACGAGGATGCTTTAAAATTAATATTTAAAATTTCAAACAATATAGATTACGAAGTTGATAATAAAATTATAACTGTTTTAGAAAAGCAAAATCATCCTATACAAAAGTTTTTTAGAAAGTTAAAATTTAGAATACCTCTTTATAAGAAAATTGAACTTGATGAATATTGTAGTTTTGTTTTTTTACAGATTGACGGTGAAAAAACTGTTGAAGATATAGGCAAGAATCTTGAAAATATTTATGGTGAGGATTGTCATCCTATATACGAAAGGTTATTGATGTTTTTAAATCATATTGAGATTAATTGTAATTATATAGAGAGAGTTGAGTAAATTTAAAGGGGCATATTTAATATGCCCCTTTATAATATTAATTTATCTACTCCATTTCAAATAAACCATGTCTATTAATTGCTTTCCGTTTTCAAATATGGGATGATCATAATTATCCAAGAAAAAATTTTTCACTCTATGAGATTCTTTAAATCCACACTTTTTATAAAAGGGAATTGTTAAAGTACTGTCTCCTGTTCCCACATACATTATATTGCAATCTTTATAATAATTAAGAATATAATTTATAAGCATTTTACCATAGCCTTTATTTTGAAATTTGGGAATAGTAGCTATATTTTTTAATTCATATACTCCACTACCTTCATTTGTAACAATGCATTGTGCTTTTACACCCTCATCTATCAATAAAAACATGTCTCCTTTTTCAAGATACTTATTTATCATATTTTCTTGTTCATCGGCAAGTAAAAGTAAATCCATATATTCTTTTTTGTTGCTTGCTACTTTAATTATTTTCATACTATTATCCTTATTAACTTTTATTTAACATCAAGGTAAGTTGTATTTTTAGGGATTCCTGTCACAGAAGCATCATATCCTTCATCTAATAAATTAATTTGCATCATGTCTTTTTTAGAGATTTCAAAATCAAAAATATCTAAATTTTCTTTTATCCTATTTTCATTGGATGATTTTGGTATAGGAATAATTCCCCTTTGTAAATGCCACCTTAATACAATTTGAGCAATTGATTTTTCATATTTTTCAGATAAACTAATCATAAGTTCATTATCGAATATTTTACCTCTCATTATTGGACTCCAAGCAATTAATTGAATTTCATTTTTACTACAGTACTTCACTAGTTCATTTTTTTGATTAGTAGGATGTATTTCAACTTGATTCACCATCGGTTTTATCTTTGCATTTTTTATTAATTCTTCCAAATGACTTTGTTTAAAGTTGCAAACACCTATAGCCTTTACTTTTTTACTTTCATAAAGATGTTCAAAGGCCTTCCATGTTTCATTATTTAATTTGTTTGGCCAATGAATAAGATATAAATCTATATAATCAACTTGTAAATTTTCTAATGATTTGTTAAATGCTTCTATTGTCTTTTCATATCCATGATCATCATTCCAAAGTTTAGTAACTAAGAATATATCTTCTCTGTTTATTTTACTAGATTTTATTGCGTTACCTATACCTACTTCATTTCCATAAAATGATGCTGTATCAATTTGTCTATATCCAACTTCTAAGGCATGCTTAACAATTTTTTCAGTTTCTTCATTACTTCCTGATTTATAAGTTCCAAATCCTATGGAAGGTATTTTTATTCCATTATTTAATATTTTTTGAAATTCACTCATGTCGTTTAAGTCCCTTTCTCTACTCTCATTAATTTGTTCTTTTTAACTAATTCTAATCGATTATACATTTAAGCAAATCATCCTTATTAATTTTATAAAAAATTTTGTCTATATCCAAAGTGCCTAAAAGTTTATATATTTCATCTTTATCATATTTACAGTTAATAAAGGCTTTTTCTACCTTACAAATATCTCCACTTAGAAAAAAATCGCCTTCTATAACACAATCTTTAATTATTCCTTTTTTGATATCAAGTTTAAAATCTACTCTTCCACCATCAAATCTTTTCCATCTATTAATATTAAATACTGGATTTTTACCATAATTCCAGTCCCATGATTCAAATTTTTCTTTTTTAATTTTATTTATAGCTTCAATATCTTCATTAGTAAGAGTATAGATTTGGCTATCTTTTAACAAACGTTTTAACATAATATCTTTAAAGTCTTCACTAGTAATATTTTTATCCATTACTTCACTAATATTTATTACTCTTTCTCTAACAGATTTTATGCCCTTTGCTATAATTTTATCTTCTGCAACAGTTATACTTTCAACCATTGCTTTAATATCTGTATTAAATAAGATAGAACCATGGTGCAACATGACATCATCTTTTCTATATTGTGCATTTCCAGAAAACTTTTTATTTCCTATTAATAAATCATTTCTGCTATTAAAATATGCATCAATATTTTCTTGTCTAAGAGCCTGAACAATTGGAGTTGTAAATTTTCCAAAGGATATACCATTTTCTTTATGATTTTTTTGTATAAACGTGAATTGCCAAGCTCCCATATCAGTGTAAATAGTCCCTCCACCAGAGTTACGCCTTACTACGTTTATATTATTTTCTTTTACATATTTTTCATTAATTTCACAGTATGTATTTTGATATCTTCCTATCATTACTGTAGGATTTGTTCTCCAAAATAAAAATATTTCATCATCCTCCAACTCCTTATATGTCATCAAATATTCTTCAAGTGCAAAGTTAAAATATGGACTAGTTGATTTACTATTTATATAAATCATATTTTATCCCCTCTCTACTGCTTTTGCTTCTAATGCCTCTGCAGCCTTATAAGAGCTTCTAACTAATGGGCTACTTGCTATAAATCTAAATCCCTTTTCTTCTCCAACTTTTCTATATTCTTCGAATTTTTCAAGGGATACATATTCTTTAACATCCACATGTTTTCTACTTGGTTGTAAATATTGACCTATGGTAAAGATATCACATCCAACTTGTAAAACATCCTCCATAAGCTTATATACCTCTTCATCTTTTTCTCCAAGACCTACCATAATTCCAGTTTTAGTAAGAATTTCTGGTGCATTTTCTTTCACATATTTTAGTACATATAAAGATCTCTCGTATATAGCCTCTGGTCTAACTTTTTCATATAAACTCTCTATGGTTTCCACATTATGATTAATAACATCAGGCTTTGCATTTATTATTATATCTAAGTTTTTATCTTCCCCTTTCAAATCAGGAATAAGAACTTCTATTGTTACTTTCGGATTTAATCTTTTAACTTCTTCAATAGTTTTTGCAAAATGATTTGCCCCTCCATCTTCTAAATCGTCTCTCGTAACACTAGTTATAACTACATGTTTTAAGTCTAACTTTTTAGCTGACTGTGCAACGTGTAAAGGCTCTAGTGGATCTAAATGTGTAGGTTCACCATTGGTTACATTACAAAATTTACAATTCCTAGAACATTGATTTCCCATTATCATAAATGTTACTGTTCTTTTTTTATAACATTCACCCCTATTAGGACAATTTGCTTCTTTACACACTGTATGTAGTGAATCATCTTCCATCATTTTTCCTATACTACCTACTTCACTGTCATAGGTAACTTTAAACCAATCAGGTTTTCTAACCCTTTTTCTTTTATTCTCCATCATCATTTCCCCTTTTGACATATTTTGTCTTACACTTTTTATTGTATAAATATAAATAAGAGCTGTAAATATATTATTTACAGCTCTTATTTATATTTGCTAATTTTATTCACTTTCTACAAGTCTCCAAATTCCCATCTTTGGACTTACAAATAAATCTTTTTTATATTTAAGTATTTTATCAACTTCATAACTAGAATTAACTAAATTTGAGTGAATAAGAACTTTGGCAATTTTACCTATTCTCATTTCTTCTTTTTCTTTTAGCATCTCTACTATTTTTTCACTTATTATATCCATTTCTTCTTTGGTATATTTCATATTACTCTCCTTTATATCTTTTCTTATATCTTATTATATAATATGAAACATAATATTTATACTAAATATAAGCTTATAAGATTAATATTTTATATCCAATTTATTTCTGCTTTTTTTCTTGGAGCTGTTCTTTTATATTTAACATTTGGATATCCTACAACCATGCATGCAGCAATCTTTTTATTATCTTCTATCTCTAGTAAATCTAATATTTCTTTATTATTTTCAGATGCTACTTTTAAAAATCCACTATAAAAAGTTCCAAGACCTAACGCATCTACCATAAGATTCATATTGGAAGAAGCTATTGCTCCATTAAACTCATTATTAGCAGTCACAATTATTACTACTGGTGCATTGAAAAATAATTTATCATTTTTAATTGGATCTTCTTTGTATGCTTTATAAAAATTAGTCCATAAAGTAGCATATCTTTTTAAATATTCTGTTTCAGGAGTTAAATTATTAAGAATATATTCACCTTTTTTATTTAAACTTTCAAATGCTAATTCTTTTAATTCTTTTATTTTATTAGTAACAATAGTGTAGGATACATCTTGACTATTAGTTGCTGTTTGTGTGAATCTACCTGCTTCTATTATTTTTTCTATTTTTTCTTTTTCAATTTCTTTATTTTTAAAGTTTCTCACACTTCTTCTAAATTTTATAAAATTTAATAGATTTTCAGATTCTACTTCAAAACTTTCCTTTTCATATCCAACAACATCATCCATATTATAATCATCTGTTGAAATTGCCATAGTTGGACAGACTGCTACACAATGACCACATTTCATACAGGCTTGATTTTTTATATTAGCTTTATTATTTTCTATAATAATATCGTTTACTGGACAGTCTTTTATACACTTAGTACATCCTATACATTTTTCTTTATCAACATTAAACATTTTCTAACCTCCACAATTTTCACTATTTTAATAGGTTAATAATTTCATTATAAAATATATAAAAATAATTTATAATTAATTACTAATTTACCTAGCTTTTTAATTAGTATATTGTTATTATATCACTATATTTTTAAAAAGGTCTAATGGCTATTATTCATACAATAATAACTTTTAGTTATAGATATAAATTAATTTTTTATTTTTAAGGAGAATAATTATGAACTTACAGCATTTAGAATATTTTATAACCATTGCAAAAACTAAAAATTTTACAACTGCTTCCAATTTATTGTCAGTGACACAACCTGCACTTAGTAAAGCTATTTCAAAATTAGAAGAAGAATTAGATGTACCACTTTTTAAAAAAAATGGTAGGAATATTGAAATTACTAGATTTGGAGAAGTATTTTTAAATTATGCCAAATTAGCATTAAATGATATTGAAAAAGGTATTGAAGAGCTAAAATATATGAAAAATGACGAGGAAAATAATATATCGCTTTCATATACTGAGTGTGTTGGTACTAGTTTTATTCCTTTTATAATTAGCAGTTTTCTTGAAGTACACTCTGATATTAAATTTAAATTTAATAATACTTCTGAACAAAAAATCTTAAATAACCTTAGCACTAGAAAAACTGACTTGGGATTTTTTGATGATATTAGTTGTATTAATAATTACCCTGAGATTCAAACTGTATTAGTTAGTAGACAAAAGTATGTTTTAGTAACATCAAAATCACATCATCTTTCAAATAGAACTGAAGTATCATTATCAGAATTGAAGGATGAATTATTTGTAGTTTATGATAAAGGTTGTAGCAGTAAAGGTATATCTTATACTAAATTTATTGATTATACTCCAAAAGTATCTGTACAACCTAATGAGGCAGGTATGTTAGTTGGATTAGTAGCTGCTGGTGCAGGAATCACAATAGTCCCAAGTACACCTATGATAAATACCAATGAAATTTCTATATTAAATATAAAAGAAGATATTGGTTATAAATCTATTTACATGGGATGGAATAAAAATAATTTACATTCAAAATTCATAAATGAATTTAAAAATCATATTTTGAAAATGAATAATATTTAAATTGTGTAATATAATTGTATGTTATCTATACATAACATAGTTATGTTGTGCTTACAAATAACATAACTATGTTATTTGTAAGCATATTTTTTTATCAAGTAAGTTCTTTGACTTTTCTTCATTCTACTTTATAACATTTCTATTATCCTAATGCTACATCTAGAATCATCATTATTACAAAACCTAATGCAAATCCAATAGTTCCTATATTAGAATGTTCTCCAACAGAAGCTTCTGGTATTAATTCTTCTACCACCACATAAATCATAGCTCCCGCAGCAAAAGATAAAAGATATGGCATCAAGGGTTGAATAGTTGTTGAAAATAAAATAGTTAATAATGCAGCAATAGGCTCCACTACACCAGATAAAAATCCATAAAAGAATGATTTTGATTTACTCACACCTTCACTTCTTAATGGCATGGAAATTATAGCTCCTTCTGGAAAATTTTGAATAGCTATTCCTATTGAAAGTATAAGTGCTCCAGCCATAGTTATTGTACTTTCTTGATTTATAACACCTGCAAATACTACTCCAACTGCCATTCCCTCCGGTATATTATGAAGAGCAACTGCTAATACTAGCATAGTTGTTTTTTTTATTTTTTCACTTTTTAATCCTTCTGGTTTATCATCATTATAGTGCAAGTGAGGAATAATCATATCTAATATAAGCATAAATCCTACCCCTGCAAGAATGCCTATTGCAGCTGGAGCAAAAGCTAGTTTATCCATATTACTACTCATATTTATAGCTGGTATTATTAATGACCATACTGAAGCAGCAATCATTACACCCGAAGCAAAACCAAGTAAACCTTTATTAACTAATGTATTAATTTCTTTTTTCATTATAAAAACACAAGCAGCACCTAATGTAGTACCTACAAGTGGCATTAAAATTCCAATTATTGTATTCATTATTCTATACCCCATTCTTTATATAATTTAAGTACTTATGAAATTTTCTGAAAATCAGGTTTAATATTTACAGTTTATATAAAATAATTTTGGTCTATTATTTATAGCATTTGTATATATTTTTTCATATCTATAATAACTGTATTGTTTTATTTATACCCATAATCGATAATTGTTATCAATTATAATTATATAAACATTACTTGTCAATGAATTACATTGTTTTTTTCTATTTGAGGATTACATATTTAATATTTTACAAAGAAAAAAGCCAGTAAACACTTGCTGACTTTTAATAAAACCTACTATAAAATTTCTATATCTTTTAGAATTTCAAATTTTTTTAAATTAGTCATTTCAATATTAACAGGTGTTATGGAAATATAACCATCATTTATACAAGTAATATCACTGTCTTCATCTTGATCTAATTCTCTAATATTTCCTCCAATCCAAAAATATCGTTGCCCAAAAGGACTTATCCTTTCTTCCATTACATTATCGTATTTTCTTTCTCCCAACTTAGTTATCTTACTGCCTTTTATTTTTGTATTAGGTATATTTACATTTAATATACAGTCATTAAGTAAGTTCAATTTATCTTTAATATTTTCTACAAGCATAGCTACATATTTAGCTGCATCTTTATAAACATCACTTTTAACTTTAAATTCATTATATGACACTGCAATTGATGGTTTATTTAAAACAAGCCCTTCTATTGCTGCTGATACTGTTCCAGAGTATATAACATCCGTTCCCAAGTTAGGGCCATTATTTATTCCACTTAAAACTAAATCAAAATCTATATCCTTAAATATAGCTTCTATTCCAACTTTTACACAATCTGCTGGTGTTCCTGATATGGAATAGGCCTTTATATTATCTGCAATATATGATTCTTGCACCATTATGGGACTATGTATTGTTATAGAATGTCCTGTAGCACTTTTTTGACTTTCTGGCGCAACCACATATACATTTGCTATTTTAGATATTTCTTTTGCTAATTCTATAATTCCATCTGCAAATATTCCATCGTCGTTAGTTATTAATATATTCATGAAATTCCTCCTTTATTATATTATTTATTTTGCCATAATAATTATTACTTATTAATTTTTCATAAAAAAAGGATGAGATTCATCCTCATCCTTATATATTACTTTTTATAAGTAAAAATTCCTACTCTTTTATTTAAAATATTTTTCTTTAATTTTATTTATTTCTTTATTATCTAGGGTTGATGCTATTCCAATTTGTCCATCTAGCATATGCCATACATAATTATGCACTTCTACTGCATTGTTAAAGTTTCCATTCTTCCATTTTGTGAGTTCTTTTTCTAAATATTCCCTAGCTTCTTTATTTTTTATATAATTTATTGAATTTAATGATATTTCAATATTTTTAGGCGTTATATTTATCACTCCAAATTTTTTACCATCTGCTGGGTTAATAATTTGATTAGACATTTGGTGTATAAAATTAACTACTCCATACTCATCATATACTATATTTTTACTATTACTATCTTTATTACTATCATTGCTTTCTTTCGTTTTATCTACCTTGTATCTCGTTATTTTTACAAAGTGAATTTTGTTATCTTCTACTACCGCCTTTGGAATTATTGTGTCCAACTCTAAGGCTGCGCTTATTTTATCTATTTTTAAAACATCATTTATTTTTTGTAAAACTGTCATTACTGGCTTTACATAATAAGCTAATGCTGGATTATATAATCCTATAGAAAATAAAATAACTATACTGGCTACTATTTTAACATATCTTTTCTTATTTTTGCTCTTAAATATCTCCCCCTCTGCTTTATCTATAGCATCCTTTATAATGCTTTCTTTATCAAAACTATATTTTATACCATCTATTTTTTCTTTATCTATATAAAAATCATTCATTTCTTTATCAATTTCTTCTATTGCCATGTCATCTATATTTTCATGATTTAAATTAATATTTTTTTTACTTTTACTCATTAATGTAATCCTCCTTTAGCAGGTTTTTCATGTCTTTTATTGCCTTTCTAATATGTGTCTTTATAGTATTTATTGGACGCTCCAAAATTTTGGATATATCCTCAATTTTTAAATCCTCTACATATCTAAGAATAATTACATCTTTATATTTATCTTCTAACTCATCCATGGCATTGTATAAATCAATTTTAATTTCTACTTGGTTATCATTATGTATCTCTTTTACATAATGATTTTCATCATGTTCTAAATCTATCATTTCATTTTTACTCATATAATCATTTGACACATTTATAAGAATTTTACTTAACCAAGTTTTAAAGTATTTTGGTTCTTTTAAACTTTTTACATTTTTATAAGCTTTATAAATTGTTTCCTGTACTATTTCTTTTGCATCTTCTTCATATTTACATCTTAAATATGCTTCTTTATATAATCTATCAAAATACAGATTTATTAAATCTTCAAAAGCTTCTCTATCACCTTTAATAGCTTTTTTCACTAAAAGTATATCTTCCATGATTACTCCTTTCATTTTTGTTTTCAACTGCTAGACATAAATTTATAATAAAAGGTTTTAATTTTTTAAATTTAATTTTGGATAATTACTAATTTTTTATAAATTTGTGATTAGCACATAAGTTATGAATGTAAATCACTTCATAAATATTAGGAATTTTTCTTAATTATAAATCTAATTCATAGCTATCAATTTATTGTTGGGAATTTAAAAGTAATATTTTTATAAGAAAAAAATGAATTAAAGAAAGCCAGAAAAGAACTTTACATGTGGGAATTTTAAATATCTTTTCTGCTTTTGGTGAGTTGTTAAATAACATCGTTTATCCAGGTAATGATTTATTTAAATATATAATTATACACATATTTATTAAAAACACCCCGTATAATCTATATTTTAACAGAAAAATTTATAAAAATATAGACTTACAATGAAAACATTTTCATACTACTATAATAGTATAAATATAAATCATTTTAAAAGTAGATAAATACTTTTTACAATAACGGTAGTTATCTACACTAACGATATCAACGAACAACTAAATTTTACTATTTTCTATCTGTATGAAATTAGTAAAATAAACATTTAATATTGGAGGTACATATTATGAAAATTAATATCGTCACAAAAAAAATTGAATTAACAAATTCTATTAAAGAAAAAATAGAAAATACTTTTTATAACTTAGAAAAGTATTTAAGCAGTGATACAGATGTACATGTAAAATTAGATGTTACTAAGAGAAGTCAAAAAATTGAAGTGACTATATTTACTAAAAATGGGACAATAATTAGAGCAGAAGATTCTAAAAATGATTTATATAATGCTATTGATGAGGTTTACGACAAATTATATAAGCAAATAAGAAAATTAAAAACTCAACTTATAAATAAAAATAGAACTAATGAAAGTATTAGATTCAATAACATAAATGAGTTTGATGACATGAATATTGAAAGTGAAAATACAATAAAAAAAGTTAAAAAATTCAACCTTGATAAGCCTATAACTACTGAAGATGCTATTATGCAAATGGATTTACTAGGACATAACTTCTTTGTATTTAGAAATTTAGATTCTGAAGATATAAACATTATTTATAAAAGACATGATGGTTATGGTTTAATTGAACAAATCTAATTATATAGTTCAATATACAATTTGTTTTTTTAATATTATTAAATAAAAATAATCTGCTAAATCTTTTCAGAAAGTAGGTTTATATAGTAATTTTAGTTAAGGTATGGATCAAATAGACCATACCTTAACTTTTTCTTTATATAATTAATAGCTTTTAATAAACTTGCTAGAATCTTATTTTATTTTTAAATTATAGCTTCTTATTCAACTCTTCCTTGTAATGTTTTAAATGTTTCAGAAATTCCTCTCTTCCAGAGTGCATTGCAAAAATAAATTTTTTCTTTCCAATTAATTCTTCATTTCTTTTTCTAATGTTTTCTTTTAATAACTCATACTTAACAATTATTTCATTGTCATTAGCAAATTTTCTTATATGAACCATAATTTTTAAAGAATAACATACATCTATAACAAATACGCCGTAGAAAAAACCCATTACAAAAGAAAATGATAAATGGTTTGATAGCCAATAAAGAGATTCTAGTATATGAGGATGAATTAAAAAGTAATATATTGCACTTAAAACAGCCCAGAAAAACGAAAATTTAGGACAAATAATTCCTTGTATATTACAATGTTCATCTGTATAATCCCATAACTTTATATTCATTCCTTTAATAAAAATAAGACCAGCTAAATATTCAATAAAAGTAACAACTAAGGCCATTATAATAAACAGCACTAATTCCTCTATAAATTTATTGTGTATAAAATTAATATTTATTTGAGCCAATAAAAACAATACACATAAACTAAATCCATAAAGGGGCAAGTATGGTCCTATTAAAAATCCTGGATTTATCCATCTTCGTTCTGGATTTGCTCCAGAGAAAAATCTTCTAAAAATTAATTCTATTACCCATCCTACAATACTTCCAATAAAAAATATAAATGCTAGTATTAAAAAATAACTCAAGATGTTCACCCCATTTTTTATAAGTTTTATATAATAGATAACTATTTAAATCTGTTTATAGTTAATATATTTTAAATCCACTATTTACATATAAAATCTAATAAGGTCTATAATTCACTTAACTTATTAATAACATAATCCACATGCTTTATATCCCTTTGATTTAGCTTGTGATTTAGTCATTTTAATAGCTCCCTTCATCCCGTGTGCATGTTCAAAGGAATGATATTTATTTGAGCTTGAGTTACCTCCATTTGCGTATACAATTTCATTTAAATTACTTTCACTTTTATTATTACTAGAGCTACTATTGCTTGATATAGCACCTTCATTATTATATGTATCTACATCAAAACCTTTGTCTGTAACATATCCATTAACAGACCATATATTTAACTTGCTTACCTTAGCTTTATCTTCAGCTTTATATAAAGTGTCTAAGTGTCTTCTTTGAGAATAAACATAACCAACTCTTGCAAGACCCTCTTCTACAATTTTTTCATTGAACATTTTCCAACTTTTATCTTCTTTGTTGTAAAACCATAAATAGCATAAATGTCTATCATATTTATCAGTTTTATCTCCTTCATCATATTCAATATATGTCTTATCTCCTATTTTAAGCAATTCTTTTGCAAAGTTTGATGCATCTATTGAATATGGTTGTGGATCTACACCAGGCTTTACAGACTCTGGTGTATCTATTAATAATAATCTTAGTGTAACTGTCTTTCCAGAATCTTTTAATTTCACCTTAATTGTATCACCATCAACAACGCGTTCTATAGAAGCTTCTACCGATGCCTTTGGTACTGAAGATGTGCTGTAATTATCATTTTTATCTTGAGTAGTGTTAAAATCAGTTAGCGTACTTAAAGTTGTTGTACTACTAGAACATCCTCCAAAGAATAATGATAAAGACAGTACTCCTCCTAATAATAATGATTTAATTTTGTTTGTCTTAAATAATTTCATCTGTCTCTCCTTACCATCTATACATTTTTTTACATTTTTTTAATCAATAATATAAGTATAGCTTTTTTATGACAAATACTGAATAAGTTTTTGTTATAAATTTTCTTTTAACGCATAAAAGAGCCTAAATTAAATTAGGCTCTCTACATTATTTTTTATTAAATATTATTAATGTTTATCTCATTTAGAATAAAGTCTAATTCCAACCAACAAACATCCATCTATATAATCATAATTATTTTCATCTAAAAATTTAATAATTTCATCACTACCTGCTCCTGGTTGTATAACAACACATTTAAATTTCTTTTTATTTTCCTTTAATAATTTTAATCCTGCAGGAGGATTGATACATAAATCAATAATATCGATTTCTTCATCAATATCATTGATAGACTTTAATTCTTTTCCAACAGAATATACTTTATAATTACTATTTATAAGCTCATGTTTTATCTTATAAGCATATTTTTCTTCATTTAATGTATCTCCTAACACTACAAAAGTATTATATTGCATTATTTCTTTTAAATCCATAATTTTTTCCTCCTAAGTTTTATGTACTTTATTATAATTAGTATTATTCATTTCAGTATTTATATAAATAGTAATTTAAAATGTAATTAAAACTTTCAAAATAAAAAGTCATATGGATATATACCCATATGACTTAAATTGCTAACTATTTTTCAATATTTTATTTCTTATCTGCTCCATACGGTTATCAAGGTCAGCACTAATTTCAGCACATTCTACTAAGTTTTTAGCAAGAATATCTGCTTCTTCTTGAGGTATATCCTTTTTATAACGTAACTTATGCTCTAAACTTGCCCAAAAGTCCATAGCTATAGTTCTTAACTGAACTTCAACCTTCATATTTTTCTTCTCATTCTCTAAGAAAATTGGAACTTCTATAATTAAATGCAAGCTTCTATATCCACTTTCCTTTGGATGTCTTATATAATCCTTAACTTCTACTAAAGTTATATCATCTTGTTGCAATAAACATTCGGCTAGTAAATATATATCTTCTGTGAAAGAACAAATTACTCTTATGCCTGCAATATCATTTATATTTTCCTCTATTGAGTCAAGAGAAAATGGAAATCCTTTACGCTTTAATTTTTTTACTATGCCCTCAGGCGACTTTAGTCTTGATTTTATTGTTTCTATTGGGTTTCTATCATATTGAAGGGAAAATTGTTCATTAAGTACTTTAAATTTTGTTTCCACTTCCATAATTGCACAACGATAATAAGACATAAGCTGGTTAAGAGGCATCATGTTACGTTGAAATAAATCTATAACATTATCATCAATTAATCCTTTTATAAGTTGATCTCTTATTTGCTCTTTTATCATTTGTAAGTTCTCCCTCCATACTAAAACACACTTTAAATTATAATAAGTATAAATATTCTTTAATTTTTATACCTTATTATAATATCATAAATTTTAAATCTATTACATAAGTAAGTTAATTAATAGTATTGCATTTATAATTAAAAATAGAATTTTTGAGATATAAATAATTACAATCTTTTTCTATAATAAAAAAAAGAAAATATCTTAAAATTAAAAATAATTTTAGGATACCTTCTTTTTCATTAATTTATATTTAACTTATTTACTCAAATATAAGTTTTCATTTTAATCAAATATATATATTTATATTAACTAATTTTTTTGATTTTTTCTTTTTTATTCATTTTTTGGTTTATATGGTCAACTACTACTGCTATTGCATTATCCCCTGATACGTTTGCAGCTGTTCCGAAACTATCTTGAGTTAAGTATAATGCTATCATTAAACTTGCAAGACCACCATCAGATGGTATTCCTATCATAGGTAAAAATGGTAATGCACTCATTATAGCTCCACCTGGTGCACCTGGTGCTGCAACCATAGCTATACCTAACATTAATATAAACGGTAACATTACTCCAAATCCAAAGTCCATATTATTCATCATTAATACTGCTACTGAAAATGATGTAACTGATATTATTGATCCAGCTAAGTGAATTGTTGCACATAGTGGCACACAAAATTCTCTTATTTCCTTACTTACTCCATTATTTTTTGCACATTCAACGTTAACTGGAATAGTAGCTGCAGAAGACTGTGTTCCTACTGCTGTTAAATAACCAGGTATTTGATTTTTTAACATTTTGAATGGATTTTTCCCAGATATTGTTCCTGCCACTGTAAATTGTATTACTAAGTATATTAAATGCATTGGTATTACTATAAGGAATACTTTCCAGAATACTCCTAAAATTGCCCCAACTTGTCCTGCGTAAGTTATATTTGCAAAAGTACCTGCTATATATACTGGTAATAATGGTATTATTGCAGTTGCTAAAGTTTTTGTTACAATCTCTTGGAATTCTTGGAATACTTTATGTAAAGTTTCGCCTTTTCCATGATTTCTAAGTGAAGATATACCAAGTCCTATTGTAAATGCAAAAACGATTGCTGCTGTCACATCTACCATTGGTTCTAGTGGTATAGTAAAGAATGGAGATAGCATTCCTGCTTCTGGATCTCCTATTTGTGATGCTACACTTGAATCAATAAATGCTGGGAATATTGTTGATGCAACTAAGAATGCTGCTGTACCTGCTACTATTGTAGATCCATAAGCTATTCCTGTTGTTATTCCTAGTAATTTCCCTGCTCCTGTTGCTAGGTCGGCTATTCCTGCTGTTACAAATCCAATTATTATAAATGGTATTACAAATTTTAAAAATGCTGAAAATAAAGTACTAGCAGTAATTAATACTCTAACCAAAACCTCTGGAGCATAACTTCCTAATAAAATACCTACAATAATTCCTAAAATAAGTTTAGGCACTAATCCTATTTTTTTCTTCATAATTATCTCTTCCTCCTCAGTTTTTATTTATTGTCACGTGTTTAATTATAGTAACGTTTTCTTCTTATGTCAACGTTTTCTTTCCTTTTTATTACTTTGTATCAATTTAATTTCACTTATTAGTCTAAACTATTCTAAGTAAAATTATTAGTAAAAATTAAATTTTAAGTTGTAATTTGTTCTATTATTTAGATGTAAAACATTACTATATTTTGTTCTTATTTAATAATACAATTCTTACAACTACTGTGTTTATTTACTTATTTTACATTTGTTTTTTATATCACAACACCTTTCCATGTATTGTAAATATCCTTGTTATAAAGCTCTTCATTATCTATTGTAGGAAGATTCAAAGTACAATTGTTTTCCTCATCAATATGTAAAAATCCTCTTTCTAAATCTTCAACACTTAAATTCATCTTGTATATATTTTTTTTAAATAATTCTGGTCTCATTAAATAAACTGCAGCAGTAACGTCCCAATTATACGTCCCACCAATTCCAAATTTATCTAAATTATAATCAAACCAATAATCTACACTATTTTTTATATAAGGTACTATAGGATTTGTATAATCACTTAATTCTCTTTCGTAGTCTTCTCTCGTAACAAGAACTTTTAAACAGTTATTTCCAGTAATTACTGAAACATTATTACCTTTTGTTAAAACAGTATACGTTGCTATTGGATCACAAGAGAAATTTAACTCGTCCATTTGTCTTTTAGCAAATATTAATGGTTCAGTTATTCCTCCCATTAAAACGATTTCTTTGACTTTTTCAAAAAAAGTATTATCTTTTAGATAAGCTCCATAAAGATTAGTCAAAGACCCTGTTGCTAATATAGATAATTCTCCTTCATATTCATTTGCCATTTTCACTAAATAGTCACTTGCTTTATTATCTAAATCCTTTGGATCCTTTCCTCCTTCAATAACAGGCAAATTATCAACTTTTAATTCTTTTATCATCTTTAAAGTATTTGGATAAACTATTTCCACCTTATTGTTTCCATAAGTAGTAGTTACTCCTAATAAATTTGCATTTTTATTTCCCAGTAAATATATTAATGTAAGTCCATCATCTACATCACAATCTGGCACTCCATAAGTATTGTCACAATCAAATATTATATTTTTCATAATTAATCCTCTTTTATTCAAATTTAAAGAAAGAAACTTCTTCTTCTCTTATTTTTATTCCTACTTTATTATTTACTTTTATATTGTTATTACTCAAAATTTTAGAGCTATCTTTTACCAATATTTTTTCATTTTTCCCCCTTAAAACAAGTTCTACAAAATCTCCTATATATATAATTTCACTAATTTCATAGTCTTTTTTCTTTTCATCTATTTCTATACTTGATGGTCTAACCATAATTTCATACTTACCATCTTTTTTATCACAATTTAATTTAAAATTATGGCATTTAAAAATATTTTTCACAACTTCACCTACAAAGTAGTTATTTCTACCAAAATAATCAGCCACTTCTTTTGAAATGGGCGAACTATAAATATTATAAGGTTTATCGTACTGAATTATATCACCGTGCATCATAAGAGCTATTCTATCAGATAGTTGTAATGCCTCATTCTTGTCATGGGTCACTAATATCATTGTCATATTATTTTCTCTTTGAAGTTTTTTCACAAGTTGCCCCATTTCAAGTCGTAACTTTTCATCTAAACCAGAAAATGGCTCGTCAAGAAGCAATATGTCTGGGTTTGCAGCAAGGGCTCTAGCAAGGGCTACCCTTTGCATCTGTCCCCCTGAAAGTTCTTTTATTTTTCTTTTTTCAAATCCTTCTAACTGAACGTTTTTAAGTAATTTACTTACAACTTCTTTTTGTTTTTGTTTATTTATTTTATTTAAATTCATAGCAAATGCAATATTTTTTTCTACAGATAAATGAGGAAATAGCCTTAAGTCTTGAAAAACTATTACTGTTCCTCTTTTTTCAGGAGATATGCTTTGAATTTCATTTCCAAATAAAATAACTTTTCCTTTTTCTAAATCATTTAATCCTGCTATAGTTTTTAACAAAGTACTTTTACCACAACCTGACGGACCTAAAAGAGAGATAAACTCTCCACTGTTCATATCTAAATTTATATTATGAAGGATCTCATTCCCTCCCATATTTACTTTTAAATTTTCTAATTTTAAACTCATTTATTTCACCTATTTTCTATATCCCATAAAAGTCTCTGCTTATATTTTTATTAATTTTAGAAACTGCCACTTGGAAAATGCTAAATATTATTATTGTTATACCTAAAAATACTAAAGAATATGTAGATGCCATATTTCTATCTCCTCCTGATAAGTATGGAAACATTACAATGGCAAAGGTCTTAACTTTACCACCACCTATTAACAATGTTAAAAAATACTGACTAAAAGATATTATATATGACATACTAATGGATGATAAAATAACTGGAGACAAAATAGGCAAAGTTGTTTTAGTAAAAGCTTGACATTGTGTAGCTCCAAGAACTTGAGCTTGTTCTTCAAGTTTGTTACCTATAGCCATTGTTCCATCCATCAATAGTCTTGTTGCATAAGGTAGAGAGTAAATTAAGTGAACAATAATAACTCCCAAAACACTATTACTCAGTCCCCATTTTATAAACATTACATGTATTCCCATAGCAAACACTGTGGATGGTATTAAAAATGGCAATAAAGTTGAAAAATAAAGTTGTTTTTTAAATTTAAAATCGTAAAATACAAAGGCTCTAGCAGTCATTAGTCCAATTATAACTGACAATATAGCAACTACAAATGAAAGTAATATGCTGGATGCAAATAGTTGAATCATTTCACTTTTTCGTGAAAAAATTTCATTTAGTGCCCTTAATGAGCAACACTGTGGTAATAAGTCAGGCCAGGCCCATCTTTCCGTAAAGGACCATATTATCAAATTTATTATAGGCAAAATTATACATATGCTCATTATAATTAATATAATTTTATTAATTTTATTATTTTTCACCTTATCACCTACTTTTCTTTCATTGATGGTATGTTATTTTTTATTAAATTGTAGTAAATAATTGCAGCTATTAAGGAAATTATAATTATTATTCCATTTAGTGCCATAGCATATGGTCTGTTCTGTAAATTTGGATGAATATATTGAATATAAGAAAGAACAGGCAAAGCTTTGGGCAGTGTAGGACCTAATAATTGAGGTATTTCATATGCTCCTAGTGAAAATACAAATATGATTAAAAATCCACTTAGTATTGTATTTTTACATAAAGGTAGCGTTACTTTTTTAAATGTTTCATACTTACTAGCACCCAAGTTTATGGCTGCTTCTCCTAAACTATCATTAATATTTGACATAATAGATAGTACAAAATAAATTATAAAAGGTATCTCTTTCCATAAATATGCTAACATTATTCCTATTCCATATTTATCATAAATCAAATTTAAAAATTGATCTGGCGAAGAAATAATACCAATAGATGCTAAAATTCTAGCCATAAGTCCACTTTTAGAAAAAATGTTTAATATAAAAATGGCCACAACTATATGTGGAACTACAATTGGTATCTCAATTAACTTTTCATAAAACCATTTAGTTTTTTTGTTTATTACTATTATTACACAAATTAATGTGCCTAACAAAACAGAAAACATTGATGATAAAAAAGCTATATATAAACTAAACACAATTGAAGATTTCATCTGTGGTGACGAAAGTACTTCCATGTAGTATTTTAATGTGGGCTTTTCTAAACCAAAAGTAGGAATCACCCCAAAACTTTGGGTGATTCCATTAATAAGCCCTATTATAAATATTATTAGAAGTAATATTTGTGGTATTAACAATATATAAGGCGTATATTTCTTTTTCATTATTTTCCAACAACCTCTTCTAACCATATTTCTTCAATTATTGGAACTAAACCAGCTGGCATTTCAGGAAGTCTTTTTGATAATAATTCATCTTGAGGTATTGTACCTTTTCCTATATCTACTTTATCAAATTCTGCTTTTTCTTCTTTACTTAATTTACTATTGTCAACTACAGGTATAGTTTTTAGCTTTTCAAGTCTTGATACTTGTATTTCTGCACTTATCATTTCATTTATAGCTACCATTGCCCCAGCCTTATTTCCACTATTTTTAGCTATAGCCATATAATTTGTATTACCTATAGTTCCTTTATCAAATAAGAAAGTTTTTGTAGTATCAGTGTAACTTCCATTTTCTATTCCTCTAGCAACTGCATAAGCTGAATAAGTCATATTCATTACTACTTCATTATCTTTAAACATATTATCTAATTGAGTCGAATCTGCGGGGAAAGATTTCCCTTCATTCCATAAGTACTTGTTTAATTCAACTAAATAATCAAGTGCTGGCTTAATTGCTTTTTTAACAGTTTCTTTGTCCTCTTTCATATCTTGGAATTGTTCATATCCACATATATCATATATTACATTACGAACAAAAGCACTTCCTGTAAAATCAGGTAGAGCTGGGTATGTAACCTTACCTTTGTTTTCTTTAGCAAAGTTTAATAATTCTTTTGTGCTACTTGGTGCCTTTTTTGTAACTGCACTATCATTCATAAATACTAACTGAGCTTTTCCGTAAGGTGCTTCGTATCCTTCAGTTGGGAAGCCAAAATCATTTTTGTTTTCATCTGCATTTAAATCAAGATATTTATCTCCATTTGGAAGTTTTTCTAAAAAAGGTCCGTAAAGCATGTTATTTTCTTTAGCTGATTTAAAGTTTTCACCATTTATCCATATCATATCTATACTTCCATCTTCTTCACCAGCCTGTATTTCCCCAGATAACTGACTAAGTACTTGGTCTATATCCATTGGAACTCTTTCCATTTTTATATCGTATTTTTCTTTCATTTTTGGCGCGAAAACATCATCTAACCAAGCGTTTAACTCTTCGTCTCCACCCCATCCGTAAAATGTAACTGTGCTACCTTTTGCTTTTTCCAATACTTCTTCCCACTTCATGTTATCTACATTTGTGGCAGTATCATTGCTTTTTTTACAAGCAACCATTGATAACATTATAATTGCACACATTAAAATTGATATAATTTTTTTCATATCTTCACTCCTTTTTCTTATTCTTAAACAGTCAATTTTTTATTTTTTAAATTTAAACATAGCTCTATTAAACAAAGATTTCATACCTAAAGGTATCTCTTCTTCTACATTTAACACTAATGGAAGTAGATGATAAGAATTTAAAAATCCTTTTCGTCTAAAATTTCCAACGCAAGATGCACAATAAGTAAATAGTTTTTCTTCTCCTGCTAAGGATACTGATTTTGCAAATTTCGTTGATATTTCACTTTCTTTAGAGCTAGCGCATCCTCCTAAACCACAACACTGGGTATCCTTAAATGAATTTTTAATTTCTCCTTCTAAAAAAGGTCTTATTGTATTGAAAAACAATTTTTCTTCTCTGTCTGGGCAAGGATAGTAAATAGGAAGAGTTTCTTTTTTTATACTTTGTCCTAAATTAAGTTCTTTTAATTTTTCATAAATAGTTATTACATTTATGTCTAACTTTTCATTTAAAAAATAATAACAATTAGGGCACACTACTATAACTTCTTCTATATTCTCTTCTTTTATCTTATTTCTTAAAGATTGTAAATTTTTATTTGCATCGTCTTCTAAACCTAATTCTTCTATTGGTTTTTGACAGCAATCAAAAATAACGCCAATGTCATACTTTTTAAGTTCATCTATTAATACTTTTCCTGTTTTCGGAAAGAATGACACAAAATTACATCCCGGAAATAATACTGATTTTTTATTTGAATTTTTATAGTTTGCAAAAATATAAGGATTTTTTTCTTTTAAAAGCATCTTATAATCCTTATCCATTATAGCATTATTATTATTTTTAACCATTTCTTTTCTCATACTCAGTGCAATTTCTTTTCCATCTATATCTTTAGGACAAACAGATTTGCATTTTCCACAAAGAAAACAATGATAAGCCAAATCTTCTCTTTTTGAAAAACCTTCCAAATCCATATTATATTTTTTTAAAAAATCACAATTTTTAGTACATAATTTACAATGAATACAGTCTTGTGCTTTATTCTTCATTATTCTATTACCTCTTTACTATCTCCTAGATATTTTCTTTGAATAAGTATTCCTGCAAGCGTAACAACTATAGCTAAAACTCCTGCTATAATAAAGTATTTCCATTTGTTATCACCTGCTGTAAGCCCTGCAGAACCTATGGTAAAGAATGATACTCCTGGAAACATGAAAACAAATGTATATATTGTATATTTCCAAAATCCAATATCTGTTATTCCATAAGCAAAGTTTTGCAAGTTATAAGGAAATATAGGAACCATTCTAGTAATCATTAAAATTATTAAGTCGCTTTTTTCATTATCAGAAAAAAGAAGTTTTTTCAAAATTTTATTTTTCTCAAGCATGGGCTTTATCATATCTTTCAAAAAAAATCTTCCTACTAAAAATGCCATGGCCGCACCTAAAGTTGTAGCAATTAAACAAGCAAATATACCTAAAACTGGTCCAAACAAAATCCCTGCAAAGACAGCAAAAGTTACCCCTGGAATAGCTAGTACAACACATCCTACTATGGTTAAAATCATATAAATGCTCAATGCCAGTAATATATTCTCCGTAACCATTTGTTTTATAAAATCTAAGTTTTTGGTATCACTTATATAATCTGACCATCCATAATGATTATTTAATAAAATTACAAGTATAATTATAGCTATAAATATACTTGTTTTTATAATATTGTTTTTATTCATATTTTTCTCCAATCATAAATTATTTCTTAAGGGAATAATTATTATACAGAAAATTAGCTCTTATACTCTTTTCTATCTGAAAATAATATTAAAAGCAAACCTAAAATTAAAATAATTAACAATATCAAATTTATTTTAGAGAATGGCACTCTCGTAATATTTATACCCTCTCTAATAATTGACGCTGGTACAACTTGTAGCCTTTTAAATCCGTATATAAAATTACCATAAATAAAACAAATAACAATGTTTATTATAGTAAATTTAAAACCAAATTGTAAATTTTTTTTTCTTAAATAAATACTAAATATTACAGTTAATACTCCAAAAGCAATAAATAAAATATATCCTATATTAACTCTCATTTCTAGCCATTCACTTTTAAAGCATGTTATTGCAAATACTAATGCCCATAAAAAAGCATTGTACATAATTTTTAAATATTTCATATAACCACCCTATTTTTATTTTTCTTTTAAAACGCCTTTTTCCATGCAATACGTTTTGTTTGTATAGTCTAAAAACTCTAAATCATGTGTGCTTATTAATACAGCTTTATTTTCTTCACTAATACTTTTAAGCAATTTCATTACAATATGAGAGTTTTCTAAGTCTAAGTTGCTAGTTGGTTCATCTGCTATTATTATGTCTGGATCATTTATCAAAGCTCTTATGATAGAGACTCTTCTAAGTTCACCACCAGACAAACTACTTGGATATTCATTTTCCATACCTTCTAATCCTACTTTTTTTAATAGACTTAATGCCCTATCATAAACATCTTCATTTTTATCCGATAAATAATATGGCATACACAGGTTATCTATTATTGTAAAATTAGATAATAAATTTTGACCTTGAGTAATGTATCCTATCTTCTCATTTCTAAGTACTGATAACTGATCTTCACTCATAGAAGTTATATTCTTATGGTCTATTAGTATTTCTCCATGACTTGGCTTACATAATCCTGTTAGCAAATGAAAAAAGGTGCTCTTTCCAGACCCTGATCTGCCAATAATGCCTATAAAATCACCTCTATATACAGATAAGTTTACGTTATTAACGGCTTTAAAAATTTCATTTCTTCGCTTATATTCTTTTACTAATTTTTTGGCTTGTAAAATCATTATTCATTCTCCCTTATAAGTATATCCGTATCCTCTTTACTAATTTTATATACACTTATAATTGATGCTATTAATCCTGTAACTACAGAAATAACTAAACACATAATTGATATTTTTAATGTTTCTATATTAAATGTATTTAAATAAGGTATATCCATACTCATGCTTATTAAATTTTTAAACAATGTAATTAGCGTTAATGAGCATAAAACTCCAATTATAGACCCTATAGTTGTAATGATTAACCCCTCTAACATAATCATTAAAGAGATTTGTTTTTTCTTGGCTCCAATAGTATATAGTATACCTATTTCTTTTTTTCTTTCATTAATAGTAATTATAAAAATGCATATTATGGCCATAGCTGTAACTATAAACAATAAAACTGAAAAAACTGTGCTATATACACTAAATTGCTTAACTTTATTAATAATTCCACTAAATAAAGAATTTGATGTATATGCAGTAATATTTTCATCATCAAATGTTGTGTTTATATCAAATGCTAATCTTTCATTTGAATATTCATCATTTACATCTAATAATACCATTGATATGGTATTTTCCATATTATCCAGTTTTAAATTATCATTTGCAGTTTTAGAGTTTTTCAATTCATAGGCAGTCTCATAGCTCATAAATACTGAGTTATCATTGCCAGTTCCTGTTTTGTCTAGTTTGTCAACTACATTAAATTTAGTGTTGTAAAAGGTAATAATATCACCTGGTTTTGATGCTACATTATGTCCTACAACAACTTCTCCTTTTTTCAAATTGATGTTTCCTTCTTTTAACCAAGGTTTAATAACAAAATCTGTTTCTGGATCAAATGCAATTAATTGAACCGGTGCATCGCAACAAGTCGCTTCCATTGTTTGAATGTAGAATTGTGTTGACATTTTATCTATATTTTTAATAATACTTAGCTTGTCTGTCCATTCTCTATCAAAATACATAGTACTTGGTTCACCCATAAATAGTGACTGCTCAAGCTCTTTTGAATATTCATTTGGAATAACAATAACATCTGCACCCATTCTTTGTGTAACATTTTCTATGCCATTTTTCATAGAGCTCATTAAGAATGTACTTGTAAATAAAGAAAATGATTGTATTATAACAAATAAAACTAAAAATAAACTTCTTACTTTTCTATACTTTAAATTATTTAAAGATATTGAAACAATGTTTTTCTTCTTATTTATATTGTTCATAATTATTTATTTCCTTCGATTTTTTTCCTTAAATATATAATATTTATTATAGAAATAATAATTAAAACTCCACATATCAAATATATTGAAGGAAATTCTACTGTCAAACATGGCATAGTTTCTTTTTTACATCCACCTATTAAAAATTTTGGTATAGCTATAGCGTACATACCTATAAAAATACTCATTAATGACATTCCAAGATTTATCCCTTTTGATTTTATCAACATATAACAAATCCCTACTATTATAAGTAAAATGCCTATACCTAAAATTGCTTGAGTTGACCACCAACACTTCATTGGACGTTCTGGATTAAATCCACACCCTACAAAAATATGCTTTGGTCCAAGAAACATTAAAAGACCCGTTATTATATAAAACATTGCCATTCCTACTCTATTTTTCATTTTTTTATCTCCTCATTTATTTTAAGTCTTTAAATAAGAATATCTCAAAGTGAAACTACAACACCTTGAGATATAATATTATTATTTTTACTATGGTTTATAAAATTACTTAGCTATACGGAAAGTTACCCATACTTTAGTCCCATCTTCTGGTAGTACACTTTCATCGCCAAACCATTGAACTTCTTTATTTTGTGATGTTCCTGTTGCATAAGCTGCATCACTAGTTATACCAGTTGCACAACTGTCTAAACAAAGCACACATCCAGTGTTATTAGTTTTAGCACTTCCTAAATTCCCACCAAAACGTAAATCCATTTTTCTTTCATCACTTGATTTTATTATATCTTCAAATGGTATTTCTTTGTCTTGTCCTTCCCAAGTTACAACTGCTTCCAATTTTTCTCCTTCTACAGTTGCCCCTTTAGCTGAAGACGAAGCCTTCATATCTTCCGCAGTTAAATTATCACCTGGTTTAGCACCTATATCTAATAAAGCTTGATGGAATTCCTTTTCATCAGCCAATCCACGAAGCACTGACTTTTCTCCATTTGATCCATCTTTAAACACTACTCCATGACGAGTTGACTCTGTAAAATATTTCCCATTTACTTCTGTTAACATTTTCACTTCATTATTTTCTACTATTAATGTTTTTTCATCTGACGTTGCCTCTTTAGATTTTGAACAAGCTGTTATAGCAAACATTAATGTACCAACAGCTAATAAAGATATCATTTTTTTCATTTTCATATTTTGTGTCCCCCATAGTTTTATTTTATTTATTAAATAGATAGCCCTATTTAAAATTCTTTTTAATTTTTTTTTGTCTGTCACTATATACTTGTTTCATTAAGAAAATTAATATTGTTAAGGCAAATAGTATTAATAATCCTGTTACTAATAACTTAGCCCCACCAGTTAGCATTCCTCCAACGTAAGAATAAACTATTGTTGCAGGCAATTGACCTAGCCCAGTTGCTATAAAGAATCCCCAAAACCCCATACCAGTTAATCCTGCTGCATAACTTACAATATCAAATGACATAAATGGTAAAAGTCTAGAGATTAATATACTTTGTTTCCCATATTTAGTAAAAAAAGTATCTACTTGTTCTAAACCTCTTCTACTAGTCAATTTTATAGCTACATCACGTCCTAGTATTCTAGCAATAAAGAAACAAACTGCTGCTCCTGCCATTGCACTTGACCATGATAATATAGCCCCTTGCCACCAACCGAATAAGTTAGCGTTTGCAAAAGTAATAAGAAAAGCAGGAAGAGGTGCAGCTATAGATTGAAATATCATTAACATGAATGATACTAGTGCTGCATAAGGACCATAAGATTCAACAAAGTCTCCTACCTTTGTAAAATCCCCTGATTTAAACATAAAAGCAATATTATCAATTGTTGTTTTTATAGATGGAACTAAAAAATAACTTAGTATACATATCAATAATAGAATTATAATTGCTATTTTCCCATAAACATTACTTTTTTTATTTTCCATAATTCGACCTCCTTATATAAATTTTTACATTTGTAAATTCATTTTATCATGTGCCATAAGTTAAATCTAATTATAAATTTTTATATAATTTTTATTATATAGTTTTTTTCTATAATGAAAATTATAATTCTCATTTTATGAAAGTTCACCCTCATTATTAAAGCTATCATATATATTTATCATTATTTGTAATCTTCTTATTGATAGTAAAAAAAGCATGCTAAAGTTAGCACGCCTAAACAATAATCTTATAAATTTTTAAAATATCTATTTTCTACCATATCTAAGAAATCTTTTGATAAGTAATCATCCAATTTTTTAGCTGTAAAGTCATTTCTTATTAATTTATCAGGATCTTTATATTGAACCCAAGCCATAGCACACCAAGTAATTCCTCTTAAACACGTTATTGGAATATATAAATTTAATCTATTTGCTATGTCATTAGTATTAAAATTATTTCCAACAACTTTCATATATTCCTCAGTAAATTTTTCAATTTCTTCCTGTGATAAAATAACATCAGTTTTCCAAAATGTAGTTGTTGGTGCTAGAAAATGTCCTAAATCTTGTGCCGGCTCTCCTAATATTGGTTTTTCCCAATCTATTATATAATTATTACTATTTTCACCGTTTATTAAGAAGTTACTTGAATTTAGCTCTGTGTTAATAATGCATCTTCTTCCCTTATAATCTTCTGTACTTTTTATCATCTTTTGCCCTAAGCTTAACATTCTTTTTATTTGTTTTTTCTTTTCTTCATCCCCCAATTCACTATTATAGTAAGTTTGGATCATGGTTTCACATTCATCAATTATTGATTGTAGTGGATTTTTAGGACACAGTAAATGTGAGTTTTCTTCTAATTCCACACTGTGAATATCTCCTAAGCAATTTGCCGCTATACACAAATCTTTTCTATAATCTAAAGGATCACCTTGTAAAAAATTCATAACCAAAACACCATAGTCAAGGTGTTTCTTACTTCCATCTACATATATGGGTATTGGAGTTCTATTACTTTCTTTTAATTGCAATAATGATTTATATTCATATTCAATTTGATTGCTTAGGTTCATTTGACTTGCTGTATTTACCCTAAGAATCAAGCTATCCTTAGTTACCGGATGAGCAAATAAATAATTTATATTATATTCACCTTGTGCAAGCAACTGAAAATCAATTTTACTATCTTTAGGAATATTTAATGCTTCTAAAAATTCTTGTCTCTTTACGTACTCTTCTAAACCGTTAATTGTAAACATCCTCTTTCGTACTCCTCAATAACTTTAATAATATATTTTGATGTGTTCATATTTTTACTTATATTTTCTTTTTTTATCTCATTATAAAAATAAAATAAATCATCTTTTTCGTCTATATCAATATTTTTATTAGTTAAATCATAAGTCAAATTTGAATTTTTTATTGATGCTATAGTATCATCTAATACATTTCCATAACCATATTGAATATTTTCAAATACTGCTTTAGTAGTGTTTTTCATCCCTACTAAATAATATCCTTTGTCAACTGTTGGTCCTAAAACAATATCTTTATCTTTTAAAATTTCAAAAGCTTTTTTTAAATCTTCTTCTTTTAAAAATGGTATATCACTTCCTATTAATATACAAGATTTGTATTTTTTCCCCAGAACATATTCTATAGCCTTATACATCTTCTCACCTAAGTCTTTTCCTTCTTGAATTTCATACTTGAATTTATATCCAAAAATATCTTTCAGTACATTATCCTTGTCTTCCGGTGTATAAAATATAAAAATATCCCTTTTTAATTTTTCACAAGTATATTTAATATCTTTTAGGAAGTTTTTGTGAATCTGTGCACATTGTTCTTTTGTAAGAAAGCTCTGTAGCCTTGTTTTTGTTTTTCCTGGTATAGGAACCCTTGTAAAAATAATAATTGCCTCTTTCATTTTATCACCTAATGTCTCTATATTCTTTGTTAATTTCATTTATATCTCTTCCACACAAATATTGAAGTTGTAGTTTTTGCATTTGAGTCATAGCCTTAAATATACCTTTGTCCAAAAATCTTCTAGATGAAGTTGTTATTTGGCTATCTATTTGTTTAAAGTAATATTTTTTTCTTTTTAGCATTAAAGAAAATTCTAAGTCTTCCATTATGGGCAAATTAGGCATTCCACCTATTTCTTGGAATAATTCTTTTGTTATAAATATTCCTTGATCTCCAAAGGCTATTTTTCTTAGTTTAACTCTTAAGTTAGACATATAACCACAAATCTTCATCCATATTATTTCATTATCAAATTTTAGTTTTAAACAGCCTAATTCACAACCTCTATCTATTTCATTTTGAATTTTTATAATTACATCTTCTTCTATTACACTATCACAATGAAGAAAAAATAGTACATCACCATTTGATACTTCACTCCCATAATTCATTTGGTTTGCTCTCCCCTTAGGACAATTAACAAGAGTAAAGGTAGTTTTTATTAAATCTTTCGTTTTATCACTACTTCCTCCATCACAAAATATAACTTCAAAATTTCCCTTTAATTTAGCTAAATTGTCTTGAAGTTTTATAATGTTTTTTTCTTCGTTATAAATTGGAATTATTATTGAAATCATTCTTCCACCTTTAAAAATCTATTTTTTTCAATTGTAACAATAAAAAAAAATCTCGTCAAATAAAGAATGTGTACTTAATAAAAGCACACATTCTTTATTTTAAATATATTTTTCACTATAATTCATATTAAAAATCTCATTGATGTATTGTCAATGAGATTTGAAAGTGACCCATCTGGGACTCGAACCCAGGACCCCCTGATTAAGAGTCAGGTGCTCTACCAACTAAGCTAATGAGCCATAAATATTTAATTACAAATTAATTATAGCTAACATTATTTAAAAAAGCTACCCTTAAATAATTATTTTATTATTAAACTTTTCCATATAATTTTTTTAATATAATTTTAATCTATTTATAAATATAATCAAAAAATGGTATTTTCCATTTTTTGATTATATTTGATTTTTAATATTAATTATTATATAGTTACTACTTTATAAACTATATTTAATCATTTCTTATTCAATAGTTTGTTTAACCAATAATTAACAATATTTTCTTTTTAATTTATTTAATCTTCTTCTATTAAAGGAACTACATTTCCTCCATAGGGAATTATATATATCTCTTTATTTTGACAATTAATTTTATTTAACAACTCTTCAATATTATTTGAAGTTATTATGTTCATATCTTTTACCACGTCTGGATCTATGGAACTTAGCATATAAACATTACATTTTGCTATAGCCTCACAGGCTGCATAAAATATATACCCACCTATTGTAAAGTTTTTTCTAAGTCCTTCATCTAATACTCCCCTTTTTAGTGGTTCAATCCAGTTAAAGAAATCCGGTGCTCCTCCACCTTCACTACACTCAGCAAGTAATATTAATGTGCCTCCTTTTTTTACTGCTCTAGTTGCATTAAATAAGGATTTTGTTGACTGATATAAGTTAATATCCTTTGGATATCCTCCACAACTGGCTATCACTATGTCTGCTTCTTTTTCTATTAGCAATCCATATGTATCATCTACATATTTGCAGCTTTTTAGCCATGCATCATAGAAATTGCCACATATTAATTTACTATGCTTTGATGATGAATTTACTACTATATTTATTCCAAAAGCTACATCTATCAATTTTGCAGCTTCATTCATATCTTCATTTATTGGATTATGATTTAAAAGTCTTGTTCCAACCAATGGATCTGATCGTTTTTCTGTTTTGCTTAAACTTTGTATATGATTTTGTTTTATTGTTTGTCTTCCAGCTACACCAGGTATTACACTTTTTCTACCTCCACCAAATCCTGCCATTATATGATGTACTGTACCTGTTATCATTATTACTTTTCGTCCTATAACTAAAGGATTAACATAAACTTTAGTACCTGAAGGTGTAGTTCCAACATTTATTAAATCATCTGCATCACAGTCATGATTTACAACTTTAACCTTATCATAAACTGATTTTGAAGCTAGTTGACAAAGTTCTTCTTCACTTTGCTTTCTATGGCTTCCAAGGGCCACAACTACCACTATGTTCCCATACTTTACTTTTAATTCTTCAGTTAAATAATTTACTAATTGCTCACATATTAAATCTTGTCTTTGCCAAAATCGCGTTAAGTCGCTAATAACTATGGTTACTTTGTCATTTTCATCTATAATCTCATTTAAAGGCTTTGAGTTTATAACTTCTGTAGTTATTCCTTTTATAAAAGCTTCCTTCAAATTTTTTATTTCATCCATTGGCTTTTCTTTTAAAATATTTACTGATTTTGCTCCTTCTAAATTAATACTTATCTCTTCTTTTCCATATTTCAGTTCTACTGTATCCATATTCTACCTCCTCTATTTATATTTTGTGTATTCTATTATCAACATAACATTCTGTAATTTATTTTAAAAATCAATCTATTTTTTAATTTTTAATTTTACTAATCTATTTGTCTCTTACTAAATTCAAATTATCAATAATGTTTTCTTTATCATATATATTCACTTTGTTTTTTTCCACTAGGCTTATTACTGTAAAAGTAATCCCACTAACTGCTATCATCCAATACCCAATATCTTTAAATATGTTATGAAGTGTTGGACATACTAACCATGATATTACAGCAAACACTGATGATAATATGGTGAAAAAACCTGCATTTTTACTTGCAAATTTGGGGCACCAAAGACCTGCTATTACTATTATAGAGGTTCCTATTGCCATAGATAGACATACTTTCATTGCACTTAATATGCTACCAAGTTGCGATGATAATATATAAGTTAAAATTCCAACTGCTAATATTATCATTTTATTTATCATAAATGATTTATCTTTGAATCTATTTCCTGCTTTAGTTCTAAAAAATACATCATGACTAACTGTAGTAGAACATCCTATTAACATAGAACATGCTGTAGACATGTCTGCCGCCCATAATGCTGATAATGTAAGTCCTGCCATAACTGGTGGTAAACTCATTATTATCATCGGAAGAGCCTGGGTTGCTTCCACATTAGGAATTAATGCTTTAGATGCTATACCAAGCATTGCACATATAAACCCTATTGGTATCATTAAAATGGCTCCTATTCTAAAACCATTTACTGCACTTTTATCATCTTTAGATGTTAAACCTATTTGTACAGCTCCTTGTACTGAGTTTGTATTACCACACATAACTATCATCCATGCTATAATTGCTGGAATTCCCATTCCCGAAGTTAAGTTCATGTATGGTACATCTGGTGTTGATTCAGCCATAATTTGAGCTGCCTCCCATCCACCTTGGTAAAACAAAACCAATACTGCTGATGTTACTACTCCTATATAAATCAAAGAAATATTTAATATATTACTTACGCTTGCAGAGCCCATTCCTCCAACAAATCCTACTAGCATAAATATTATAAAAGAAAAGAATGTGGCAGTCTTCATATCAAATACATTCGGTAATAAACTAGACAATATTGATCCACCTGCTATATATTGAAGTGCTATAATTGTGCATTGAATTATTATCATTGCTATAGTCATCATTACTCCTGCTTTTTCATCATATATGCACTGAACTAGTTTTGTAACTGTACTAAATCCTGATTTTCTTAGTTTTTTTACTATGGTAAAACTTGCTATTATTGCACCAAATGCCCATGCTACATTGTACCAACCTGCTGACAAACCAACAAAAAATGCATTTTCTGCTATACCTATGGTTGATGCTCCACCTATTGCCACACCTGCTATTGTAACAGCTGTAACCAATGTACTATTTTTATTTTTATATAATAAGAAGTCATCTCCACCATCTTTTTTTGATTTAGTGGATACGACAACACTAATTACAAGTAGCGTTATAACGTATAAAATAACAATTATTAATGGTATATTCATTTCAGTTTCCTCCTTTTAATAAAATAATTTTAAATGTTTTTGTAAGTTGTATTTTCATAAAGGTTGCAACTACTTTATTAAAATATACATACTAAGATTTTAATATTAATTTACGAAATATTCTGTATTTTAAGCTTAAAATTTATCATTTATTTCTTAGTGGTTTTCACAAAAATAAAAAAGCCCTCGTCCTCAAAAGGACGAGAGCTTATCTCGCGTTACCACCTTAATTTATAAGTAATTTACATTACTTACCTCCACAAGTACTCCTTAGAATACTTTGCCACTATAACGTGTGAATACGTCACATCCTACCAAGCTTTGCTCTTCAGTGTGAAGCTCAAAGATGTATTCATAATTAAATAAGTATGTACCTCTCATCAACCGGCAACTTTCTGTATACTTTTCTTTTAATTATTACTTCTTCTTATCATCGCTTTTGTTTTTTAGTTTGATTTAATAGTAGTTTTATTTTTTTGTATTGTCAACTACTTTTTTATAATTTCAAACTCAAATTTTATTTTTTAACAAGAACAATAAAAAACTTAGCACTTTTTAGCGCTAAGTTCTTTTTATATTAACTATATTTTATTGTAATAATTCAAAATATCCTGATGGATGGAAGAAATATATTGATCCACTATCTTTATCTACTAAGTAAGCTAAATCAGTTTCTATATTTGGTAAAAATACATATCCTCTTATTCCTTTTTTGTTCATTGCTTTAAAAGTATTTTCATTACCTTGGTATGTGTAAGTAAAGTCAACTTTTTCAACTTCTTTTAAATATTTATTTAAAACTGCTTCAGCCTGTGATTTTGTCATTCCTGTTTTAACTTCTTCTTTATCTTTATCATCTTTTAAAACTGTGTTATTAGCTGGCTTAGTAGTTTCTTCTTTTTTAGTCTCAACTTTTTTAGCTTCTTCTTTTTTAGTCTCAACTTTTACTTTTGCAGTTTTTTTAGTTTTTACAGCCACAGTTTCAACTTTTGCTGGCTTTTTAGCTTCTTGTTTTTGTGTTGTTTTCTCTTCATTATTTTTTACAACTTCTGTTTTTGCAGTATTTGTAGCTTGTTCAACTTTTACTGGCGCTACATTTTCTTGTTTATTGTTTTGTGAAATTGCGTTTGCTATTGGAGTTATTAATAATACTCCACTTACTAATAATGCTATTGCGATAATTCCTTTTTTCATATTTCAACACTTCCTCTATAATATATTTTATAATTGCTTAAATTTTATCTTTTATTTATACTATTATAATATCATTACCCCTTGAAAAATTACAGTTACATACTTGTTACTTTGTATTACAAAATAGTAACATAGGTAATTACAGATTGTTACTAATTCTCAATATTATGTAAGATTCACTCTCTTTATGTAAACATCTAAATGTTTTTGTTAATACTCTTTGCTGCAAAGTTTTTAAATTAAAAAACAGAGTCTTATATTAAACTCTGTTTTATTATGAAAAATAAATTTTTTATTCTTTATTTAACTTTAGATACGTTTCTAAACCTTCTTTTAAAAGTGTGGCTGCCTTACGCAAATCCTTAGTGTTTAGAATATATGCCAATCTTATTTCATCAACCCCAAGTCCAGATGTTTGATAAAATCCCTCAGCTGGACAAGGCATCACAGTTTCTCCATCTTTATCAAAGTCACTTAATAACCATTTAGTAAAGTCATCTGCATTATTTACTGGTAGTTTTGCTACTATATAAAATGCACCACTAGGTTTTTTACAAATAACTCCTGGTACTTTTATAAGTTCATTGTAAAGCACATCTCTTCTTTGTCTATATTCTTCATTAACTTCTGCTAAATAAGAATTATTTGTTTTGTAAAGCTCGATTGCTCCTACTTGTTCTAAAGTTGGCACAGATAATCGCGCTTGACATAACTTAAGTATGCCTTCCATAAAAGACTTATTTTTAGAAGCTAATGATCCTATTCTTGCTCCACAAGCACTATAACGTTTTGATACAGAGTCTACAATTATTACTCTGTCCTTTACTCTTTCAATAGTACCCACACTAGTGTACTCACCATCATAGACAAATTCTCTGTAAACCTCGTCTGCTATTATCCATAAATTATGTTCAAGTGCTAGATCTGCAATCATTTCTAATTCTTCTTTTGTGTAAACTACACCCGTTGGATTTCCCGGATTAGAAAATAGTATAGCCTTAGTTTTATCATTAATTTTTGATACTATCTCATCTTTATTAGGTAAGTGGAATCCACTTTCAGCTAAAGTAGTAATTGGATTAATATTTACTCCTACAGATTTTGAGAAATTAAAATAATTTGAATAAAAAGGCTCTGGAACTAGTACATTATCTCCTTCATCACAAATAGTAAGCATGGTGAATAATAGTGCCTCGCTACCGCCATTAGTAATTAAAATTTCATCATTTTCAAAGTTTAAGTTATAACTTGTATAATACTTTCTTATAGCTTCTATTAGCTCTGGTAAACCTTCTGATAAAGCATATTCTAAAACTTCACCTTTATATTCTCTTATAGCTTTAAAAAAACCTTCTGGTGTCATAATATCTGGCTGACCTATATTTAGATGATATACTTTTTTACCTTGATTCTTTGCTTTTGCTGCAAAAGTTAATAATTCCATTATAGTTGATGGTGGAACTGATTGTATTCTTTTTGAAATATTCATAAATTATCCTCCTAACTTACTTCTTCAAACTTAGAATTTCCATATATCACAAATAATATTTTGTAAATAATGATATAAATAAAAAAAAAGCTAAGAATATGTAATTTACACATTCTTAGCTTTCTTTTATAAATTTTTTTCAAATTTTTCTATGTTCATTTGCAAATTATTTATTATGAATTCAATGCAATTATTATCAAAAGGAGATATTAAATTCCCAGTTTTAACTATTTGCATAAAAGACTGTTTTCCACCAACTTTACAAATTCTCAAATAATCTTCCCATCCTTCTTCTCTGCTTTCTTCCATTTTTTTAAGAAATTGAAATGCACAAATTTGTGCTAATACATAGTCAATATAATAAAATGGATCTTTAAATATATGTCCTTGTTTAAAGAACCAACATCCTTTTTCCAATATTTTATTTTTTTCATAATCTCTATGTGGTAAATATTTGTTCTCTAAATTGCGCCATACTTTTTTTCTTTCATCCTTACTCATATTAGGATTATCATAAACAATATGCTGAAACTCATCTACTACAACTCCATAAGGCAAGAATTTTATAGCAGAGCATAAATGAGCAAATTTATATTTATCCGTATCTTCTTTAAAAAACATATTCATCCAAGGATAAGTTATAAATTCCATACTCATAGAATGAATTTCACAACTATCTAAAGTTGGAAAGTTTATTTCTTGCATGTCTATGTGTCTAGACATAAATAGTTGGAATGCATGTCCTGCCTCATGAGTTAGTACATCCATATCTTCACTAGTTCCATTAAAATTAGAAAAAATAAATGGAGCTTTAAAATCTGGTATATATGTACAGTAACCTCCAGCAGATTTATTATGTTTAGTTTCTAAATCCATAAGATTATTTTCCAACATAAAATCAAAAAACTCTTTAGTCTCTTTTGATAATTCATTATACATTTTTATTCCATTTTTTATTATATAGTCTGAGTCACCCTTAATAATAGGGTTTCCATCTAAAAATTCTAGATTTTCATCAATATAAGTTAATTTATCTAAACCTAATCTTTTGGCTTGTTTTTCATATAACTTATTACAAAGAGGTACTATGTATTCTAATACTTGTTTTCTTAAATTAACTATCATTTCTGGGTTATAGTCTGTTCTGTACATTCTTATATAACCTAATTCTGTAAAATTACTGAAGCCTAGCTTTTTAGCTATGTCATGTCTTATTTTTACTAATTTATCATAGATTTCATCAAATTCTTCTTCATGTGTTTCAAAGTAGTTATAATAAGATTTAGATGATTCTTCTCTAACTTTTCTATCTTGTGATAACATATATTTATAAAGACCAGATAAATTTAACTCTTCTTCATTAAATCTTATTTTTGCAGAGGCTAATAGTTTTGTATATTTGGACATTAGCTTATTTTCTTCTTGTAACTGTGGTATGATCTCTTTTGAAAAAGATTTTAAAGAGTATTCACATATTTTATAAAATTGTTCACTAAAGTCATTTATTATATTCTCTTTAAATTTAGAACTAACAATAGCATTATAGAAATCTGAATTTAATTGTGTATATAGTGGACCATATTCATCCCAATAACTTGTCTCTTTTTCATAAAACTCATCTGCCGTATTTATACTATTTCTTATTGAAGCAATAGTAGACATGGTTTCAATGTGTTTTCTAATATTATTTAAGTCCATTATATATCTATGTTGAACTTTATAGTCCTTGGCATATTTTATTTTATTTACTAAGTCTAAAAATGATTTTTTTATTTCTTCATAGTTAGGTCTTTCATATTTGTAATCTTGAAATTTCATTTTTGCCTCCTAAGTTTTATAATAGTTATAATTTATCATATACAAGGTTACTTTGCCAATTATTACATCTTTATCTAGTGATTTTTCTAGCTAAAGTAGCTGTCCAAACTCCTACCATAGTAACTCCTAATAACATTTCCACACATGAAAATAGTACACTATATCCTATGGGAAATATATCTCCATATCCTACTGTTGTAAACGTAACTAAACTAAAGTAAAAACAATCTATAAGATCCATATACATTAGTTTTCTAGGCAAATATGATAATATATTTAAATTATAATGAATTATTCTTTCATTTACACAAAGGCCAGAAAACATATATATTATAGAAAATATTAATACAATCTCTAAGGATGATATAAGAGCAAATGTTGGTCTTTCTCCATATCCACAAGTATAATAAAAAACATTTGATTTTAGCCTTTCTAATCCTTTTAAATATTTTCTTTCTGCGCATTTAGAAAGATAGTAATATTCTCCAGAATAATTAAATAATCTATTTTTTTCAAATACTGATGATATACTTTTATATGTTTTAAATATATTATAGTAAGAACTTTTATTCTTATTATTTAACTTTAATAAATCAATAAATGTATTTTCATCCACCTTACTTGTAAATTCATCTTCAAAAGCCAATATATTTATATCAGTTCTTATTATTTTCATAGATTTCAAATCACAATCTGAAAAAATTATATTTTCAATAGAGCATTTATTAAAAATACTATTTCTAAGAGTACTTAGAGAAAATTTAACTTCTACAAATTTAGTAAATTCAAATACGATATTTTTAATATTAGTGGTGTAAAAATTACAACTTTTAAATTCACATTTTTCTTTAAATAATGCTATAATTTTTTCTTCATCTTCAAAATTACAGTTATGAAAGTCCACATTATAAAATCTACAATTTTTAAATTCACTTCCAAAAAAAGTACAGTTTTCGAATTTAATATTATTAAAATTACATGCAACAAATTTACTAAAGTCTATATTTTTATTAGCTATACTTTTGTATATGTGTTTTGAGTCAAGACTTTTTGTTCCTATAGTTTTGTTTTTTATATAAGTAAAGGGGCTCTTTACTTCATCAATATTTAGAATTTCTTTATTATTACCATATATTTCACTTATCTTATCTTTATTATCACTTCTATAACTTAATATTTTTTTATTTATTTTTTCCTTACTTATCATAAGTCTTTCTTCTAATTCTATATTTATTATTTTTCTGTTTTTATCAAAATCATAAATTCGCATAATATCACCTTAATTTAAGTATTTAATATATATATTGATTTTTATTTTTTAAAATCCTTTATTGTTAGATATTTTTGTTTTTCATTTTGTAATAATATAAAAAAATTTTTAATATGTATTATATATAAAAATTTACTCCTTTAGAAAATTGGAGGGATATTATGAAAAAGGAAAATAAAATTTTAGAGGATAAATTACCAAAAAATTGTTGTACTTTTTGCTCTCACTTAAGTTTGGAAGGTCCTGACGAAAACTTTAGGTATTATATAAAATGTGTTATTAACAATAAAATTCCAAGACCAACAGACTGTTGTCAGTTTTTTGATCAAGAGCATACTAACCTAACAACTTGTGATTTAGATTATTTATATTTAGACTTTTTAGAAACTAGTCTTAGAGTTAAATATGAAGATTATCTTAACTCATTATATTGGCAATTATTTAAAGATAATATACTAAAAAAACACAACTATACCTGCTCTATTTGCAATAGTATTGAAAATGTAGATGTATATCATATAAATAAAAAGTTAGGCCGAGAAACAGATGAAGATGTGGTTGTTTTATGTAGTAAATGTTTTCCAAATAATAAAAAGTAATTGTATAAAATAATACAACTTACATATATTATCTTTAATATAGTTTGTTAAGGAGGTCTAAAATTGAATACTAGTTTAAGATGTGATGCAACTAGATGTATACATAACAATGATAATCATTGTTATGCTGGAAGAATAAGCATTGATGGTTTTCTTGCAGATGATATTGATGACACTTACTGTTCTACTTTTAAAGAAAAGGACTATCAACAGTTTACTAGTTCTATCTACGGTGAAAATAAGAATAAGTTAGATCCTACTACTATACAAAATATAAAATGCGATGCAATAAAATGTTCCTACAACGATAATAAGTATTGCACAGCAAAAAAAATTAAAATAAACAGCGGTAATGCTAGCTGTGATACATTTGTTGAAAATTAAATATTTAATATAAAATTTTTAAAATAAAAAGAAGCTACCTAACTGTAGCTTCTCTTTTTATTCTTCATCAGCTTCCATACAAGTTTCAACTTGAATGGAATTTCTATTTTTTAAAGATTTTATACTTTCAATAACACTTTGGTGAGTTAGTGATTTAGAATCAATATGACTTATTTTAAAAGCAATTTGTATGGCATAGCCCAATCCAAATCCACTTATTATTGTCCCAATTCCCACACTACCTCCTAAAAGCCAACCTACTATTAAGACTGTTAATTCTATAATAGTTCTTATCGTTCCTACAGATTTTGATGATCGTTTATTTATAGCTAGCATTAAACCATCTCTAGGTCCACTACCAAGAGCGGGTTTTAAGTAAAGTACAGTTGCTATGGCAGCTAAAACTATTCCTATTAGCATCATAAGAATACCAATAAATAAATTATTTGCATAAGGTACTATATTAAGACCTTCAAATATATCTAAAAAAATTCCTATAAGAAATACATTTCCTAATGTGGCAAATCCAATTCCTTCACCCATAAATGCATCAATTATTATAATTATAACTCCTACTCCTATGGATATTTGCCCCATAGTAAGACCAGTTTTTAAAGAAATTCCTTGATGTAATACATCCCAAGGACTTAGCCCAATATTTGCATGTATCATTACTACTATAGCTAGACCATATATTATAAATCCTAATAATAACCTAGCTGTAACTTTAATTATTTTGTTCATAATATTATTCCCTCCCTCTCAAATTAATCATAACAAATAAATACAAAAAATAGTATCTAATTTTAAATATAAAAATTCACTTAGTAAAAAAGACATATCAAAAGATATGTCTTTAATATATAGTTTATTACACTTCACAATTTTCTACTTGTATTATATAATCATTGCAATGTTTACATATTATTATACTCACTATATAACTATCATCTACAAGATTTGATCTGGATAGTTTGTTAAATGATTTACCTTCATAATCTTTTTCTATAGTGCTTATAACATATTTTTCTTCCTTAGTGTAAATATAAAAATGATACTCTAAAAAAGGGAAAAATTTTTCTTTTTCTTTTATTCCTTTTAAACACTTTGGACATGCTTCTATATAAAACTCTTCACCAAATATTATTTCTTCTGGAGAGTTTTTTAGCAATTCTATGATTAGATCCTTATTAATATCTTTAACAGGTTTATCATCATCGTTGATTAATTCATCAAAATTTTGATCATCTAATATATATTCTTTTTCATCATATTTAAATTTAAACATTTAGTCACCTCTTTTATTTAATATACTGTGGCATGAGAATAACTCACAACCATTTTATTTCAAGCCTTTGAAAAGCCATAAAATCATTATCACTCCTATCAAAACTTTCATTGTGAATATTATACTTTCAAAGTATTAATACTAAGTAGATATTAAGTTGAAAGATAAATTATCAAGATTTTTTCGTGCAATTTTTAAGGTTCTTAGCCTATCAAATATAGATGAGTACATACCTTCGATATATGGTCATAAAGGGTACTCTAGACATGAACTTTTTAGAAGTTTTGTAGTACTGAAATTACAATCAATTAATCAAAAATACAATAGAGAATCTGTTAATATTAGTTTCTGAACTATTAGTCGTATTTACTAGACATACTCATAAGTTAAATTGTATAAATATAAAAGATATTAAAAATTTATTCTAATTCTTTGAATAATTTAATTTTACTACTTGAATTCTGTCCTTTTATAATTAATTTTTAACATTTTTATATCCTTATTTTTTAATATCAAGCTATTTAATTGTGATTATATCTAATGTGATTTATTCATTTTATCATTATAAACACAAAATTACAAACTTCTATATTAAAATTATAGTTAAAATATGATGAAGATACAATTAATATGGTAAAGAAATGTAGAGTGAGTATGTTCTCTGGGGTTTTACAAGGAAAATTGGGTTATAAAATATATAACAGGCATTTTAATAGGCTTAGGATTAATGAGTACTATAGTACTGATATTATTTATGTTAGGTAATATAGTAGTCCAAACAAATAGTTTACAACCCGTAGGTGTTGCTGCCTTAACAAATATTCTATTTATATTTATTATCTGGATGATTCAAGGTGCAAGTGAAGAAATTGTAACAAGAGGATGGTTAATGAATGTATTAGGTGCTAAGTATAACATTACAGTAGGACTAATAGCATCAGCCTTATTATTTGGAGGATTGCATTTAATGAGTCCTAATGTAAACTATATAGCTTTATTAAACATTATATTAGTTGGTATTTTCTTTGTATTATGTGTTATATATACTAATAATTTATGGCTAGTTTGTGGTATGCATAGTGCATGGAACTTTGCTCAAGGAAACGTATTTGGATTTGCAGTTAGTGGTAATGAAGGTAGTTCAGGAACTTTAATAGATTTAGTCTTAGTTGGAAATAAAAGCATTACAGGTGGAGAGTTTGGACCAGAAGCAGGTCTTGTATGTAGTGTTGTAATATTAATTTTTATATTAGTATTTGTGTTACTACAGAAAAAAGGATATTTTTCAAAATATGAGTAAAACTTTAAATAAAAAATAGGTTGTATAAATGCAATTAAGGATGTGATATTTTTCAAAATACCTCATCCTTAATTCTATTTTATATATTATTTACATATTATATTTCTATTTTTAATATAATCTCCAACTAAATTACCACATTCAGGGTATGTATAGATATCAACTCAATAAGTAACCTAAGATCTGTGTATGTTAGTTTCTACACTATTAGCCGTAGGTACTAGACATACTGGTAAATTAAAAATAATATAAAAGAGCTTAAAAATCTATTATAATTTTACAATAATCTAATTTTACTAATTGAATTCTGTCCTTTTTTACATACTCTTATTATCAATTCTTAACGTTTTTTATCTCCTTACTTTTTAATATCAAGACCATAGTCTAAAAAATGCCAATAAGTTTTACTTATTGACATTTTAATTATCTATGCAATTTCAGATTTAAAAGGTGTTGGGTCATTAAGTGCGTCTTTATATTCATCTTCACTTATATAACCTTGCTCATACATATGTTTTAGCACTACTTTTTGCCTTCTTTTTGCCTCATCATGTTGCATGTATTTTGCTGGGTTATTTGTAATTCCTGCTAACATAGCACATTCACTCAAATTTAAATCTCTAACGTCTTTCCCAAAATAAACTTTTGCCGCATCTGCCACACCATAACTTGCTTTTCCAAAATATATATTATTTAAATAAGTAGACAAAATTTCATCCTTTGTCATTATTTTATTCATTTGCATAGCATTATACATATCTCTAATTTTACGCTTCATAGTCCTTTCTTCACTAGTCAGTAAGTTTTTTGACACTTGCATATCAATCGTACTTCCACCTTGTGTTGAATCTGATAAAACATTATTAACAACAGATCTAGTTAGTGACCTAAAGTCAACACCTTTATGTTTATAGAATCTCTTGTCTTCCGTTGAAACAATAGCGTGTTTTAAGTTGTCTGGAATTTCATTAACTGGAACCACATTTTTAGATACATAACTATTATAAATTAAATCTTTTGTAACATCGGGAGTTCCCTTTAATGATACAGCTACTAATACAGAGGCAAATATACTTCCTATAAATGTTAATATTAACAAAACAGTTAAACATTTTTTTATAAGACTATTTCTTTTACGTCTTTTTTTATCTCTTTTTTTATAGAATAATTCTTTCTCTAATTCAAAATTTTCATCTATTTCTTTTCTATTAACTCTATTGATTTCTTGTTTATTTTTAGTACTAACTGCATTTTGATTACTTTTATTTGAATTATTAGAACTAATTTTTTTTCGTCTTATTTTATTATCACTACTATCGTAATAGCTCATATATACCTCCTTACTTGTTAAATTAATTATACATTGTAAATTAAAATAAATCAAAGTACAAAATTGTAATATTACACTATGTCAATTGTAAGGTATAAATGATTAATATGTTGAAAAAAATCAATATTCAAACTATTATTTATTATTTTTATTAATATGTTAAATATTTATTATTTTTATAATCTTTTGTTTACTACAATCGCTTAAATTTTCAAAAACCACCTTTAGTGGTTTATTTTTTTTCTCTAATACTACTCCTATTGTCACTTTTTTTTGTTCTCCACTTCCTAATGTTCCTACAAATCCTAGGCATTTATTTTGGCTTTGTATAAATGTTTGTAGCTTTTTATTATCTTGATAAACAGAGTAATTTATATTAGATAATTCTACATCATCTAGTCCAGTATTAGTTATATCCATAGTAATAATAGAATACGAGTCATAAATTTCTTCTAAACTAATTGCACTATTTATTGTTTCCACATTTGTGATTTCTATTTTAATATCTTTGTCATTAATATTATTTACATATATTGAACTTTGAGATGGATTAATTTTATTAATAGAATAGGATACATTATTAAACGTAAATACTCCTATTAGCATTAATATGTAAATTATTAGTTCTTTTTTCATTATACTCCTCCTTATTAAAAGTATTTTAACCAATATTTTCAAATATATTTCTTAACTAAAATATATTTTTTTAAAAACACTTGCATATTTTGTCGAATTTTGTTATTATAAATATACAGTTATTTCCCCAATAACTGATTACTCCCCAAATAAAATATATTCCCTAATAAACCCCTTTTTATAATATATTTTA
>OKWQ01000041.1_pt1 | contig 184092 bp, 131 predicted proteins | sample 1607071 | NCBI WGS metagenome assembly OKWQ01 (sample SAMN07501039, study PRJEB24779) | human gut metagenome
CTGCGGAAACTATAGCCTGCTTTTGCCACGGCTGTTACTTCTTTCGTTGCGCTTCCTTCTTTCACTTTCTGCACTGATATACCACTGATGGATCCTCCTATGCCTGCCAGATAAGACGCTGTATATTCTTTTGCTTCCGGCTCTTCATTCATTACAAATTCTGCAGTAACTGTCAGATCCTTTTTCATTACATCACTTCTCTTTGCCGTTGTCACTCCATCGCTCCATCTGCGGAAACTATAGCCTGCTTTTGCCACGGCTGTTACTTCTTTCGTTGCGCTTCCTTCTTTCACTTTCTGCACTGACATACCACTAATGGTTCCACCTTCACCTGCCAGATAAGACACTGTATATTCTTTTATTTCCGGCTCTGCGTTCTTTACAAATTCCGCAGTAACTGTCAGATCTTTTTTCAGCACATCACTTCTCTTCGCCGTTAGCACTCCATCGCTCCATCTGTGGAAACTATAGCCTTCTTTTGCCTCGGCTGTTACTTCTTTTGTTGCGTTTCCTTCTTTCACTTTCTGTACTGACAGTCCAGTAATGGTTCCGCCTTCGCCCGGAAGATAGACAGCTGTATATTCTTTTATTTCCGGCTCTGCGTCCTTTACAAATTCAGCAATAACTGTCAGGTCTTTTTTCAGCACATCACTTCTCTTCGCCGTTGTCACTCCATCGCTCCATCTATAGAAACTGTAACCTTCCTTTGCCACGGCTGTTACTTCCTTCGTTGCAGTTCCTTCTTTCACTTTCTGCACTGACAGCCCACTGATAGCTCCGCCTTCGCCTGCCAGGTAAGATGCCGTATATTCTGTTACTTCCGGCTCTTCTGCCTGTTCATTTTTTATCTCCTCTGCGCTTAATGCTCTATTGTAGATTTTCACATTGTCATAGGAACCTTTAAAATATGGATCCGGATAAAATGATTTACCCATGTATGCAATCAGGTTCTCGCCCAGTTCACTGATATTACGGACACCCACTCCACTTGTTTCTCCTGCCTTTTCTCCATCTACATAGAGATACATTTTGTGATTTTCCATTACTACAGATACACGCATCCACTTATTCAAAAATTCATTCCCTTTTAGCTTAATTTCTTTTTCCAAAAAATTTCCTCTGGCCGTAATGGCATTTCGAATTTCATTGGGTCTTACTTTCAGGAACATATATTTATTAATATCCTTCCCAATAGCGAAGTCAAAATGGTACTCCTGGGTAGACTCGGCCTTAATATCCATTGATATTGTCAAATTATCCAGGCCATCAAAAAGCCCCGTTGGAAGCTGTGCATAAGTTCCTTCTGAACCATCCAGATACAACACATTGCTGCCCTTTTCTGCATCATACCTATATGCAGCCTTGCCAAAAAGCTGTCCGTCATTATTTTGCGCTTTGTCTTTTACTATACCTTCTTCGACCTTTTCTTCAAAATCATAGTTTAAAATAGCCTCGGTTTTTTCTTCAGCATATTTTTCATTATTGACTCCCCATTTTGCCACAAGGTTATCATATTCTTCCTGTGTAATAGGTATCACAGAACCATGTTTTGCACCATCCGTTAAGGTATAAGTGTTATCCGCTGCAACTTTCACACTATTTGGTTCATCCAGGTTATTTGTAAAGAACGGAACATATCCTCTTGCTGTCGGAAATCCATATTCGTCTACCAGGATACACCACTCATTACGGTCAGAGAACTTAAACATAGTAGGACCTTCGTAGGTACCCCGGAAAGTCTCCAGACATCCCGGCGCAGTATTTTCAATGCGCTGGAACTCCATGCCTCTTGCTGTAAAATCTCTGCCTCCGATATTATAAACAGGCGGCTCTGTATAATCCAGTAACTTTGGTGAGGATTGCAAATATACATACCCTTTGGCAGATTCCTTCAATAGCCGGTAGTAACTGTCTCCTTCTTTATATATATCTGCATCAATTGTATTAATGCCAGGATCTGAATAGAGTTCCGCTTCTGTAAAGGTTACAAAATCTCTGGTCTTGGATACAAAAATATACCCGTGTCCGCTGTCTCCAGTCAGGCCAGTCAGCGGGCTGGACCAAAATACCAGATATTCACCAGTTGTTTCATCATAAATTGCAGCCGGTGCCCATGCACATCCGGCCCCTATGCCAGAAGCCACATCTGCCGTCCTGCTCTCTGTCCAGTTGACTAAGTCAGTTGACTCCCATATTACCAATGCATTGCTGCCTATACTTGCCATCAAACCCCAATTACCGCCATATTTAGGATGGTGGATATCAAGATCTGTTCCAATCAGATAAAATTTATCTCCTTCCGGTGAACGGACGATGTAAGGATCTCTTACGCCCAAATCTCCCACGGCAGACTCAAGAATCGGAGCGTTATCATTTAACGCCGTCCATTGCAGCCCATCCTTACTTACACCAAAATAAATTTGCTGTAGGCTGGTTCCTACCACAAGCTCATTAAAATGGACATAAAGATATGCTGCATATTCTTTTTGAGCCGCTTTTTTCTTTACGGTCAGGTCAAACTCTTTCGTATCACTGATGTCTCCCAAAGTAATCGTAGCTGTAAGCTTTACCTGTTTGTCCTTCTCACCTCTGGTGACCACGCCTGCCGGAGTTTCAGCATATTCTTCATTTTCAACAGCTTTATCCGTTATTACATTTGTATCCGAACTTTCCCAGGTAATGGATGCCCCATTTAACTCTGTTGCAAGCGTAATATTTTCTACAACCGGATCTGCATTGTCTATGGTTAATTGTTCGATTGCTTCTGCGACTATAGAGGCATTTGAGATCACCATGAAATGAAAATCTCTCGTTTTTTCTATGCTTCCATAAATTACGGATGCTGTTAATGTTACCTCAGTATCTTCCGCTGGTTTTGTTACAATTCCTGTTTCCGATATGATCTGGGGATGTGAACTTGTCCAACTAATAGCCGCTCCATTCTTGCCGGTTGCCGGAAGATCCAGATCCCCTTTTGCTTCTCCTTCTTCCAGTGATAATTCAGAGATATCCATCTCCGCTTTTTCTTCGTCAGAGAGTCCCTGCTGCTCCGCATAGTTTCTCCATACCTGATCAGCATCCAGAGCATTATCATATACCCGGAAATAAGAGATGCTGCCCACATATCCAGGATCCGGATCAAACAGGGATTTTCCCAAATATCCAATGCAATTATCTTTTTTTGCATTGTTTATAATAGTCTGTACAGAATAACCATGACTGATACTGCCTGACAGTTTTCCATTTATATAGAGATTAGCTGTGTTATTGTCTTGAAATACCATAGTCGCCCAAGTATCTGCACCGGGTGTAACCACATTATTTTTCATAACAAACTTTTCCCCTGCCGGTTTCTGTTTGAGGGCAAACACGGTATTTCCTTCACTGCGCATAGGATTCAAAAATACATAATCCGCAGTATCTCTGGCACCCAGATTATATACCCAGGCATATGCCTTCTGGCTGGTATTAAATTTCAAATCGATTGTAAAACTTTCGTCGTCACCAAATGTACCTTCCGGGAATTCTATATACTGACTCTTATTTCCGGTAAAAATAAGATTTCCCTCATTGATATCCCCCTGTCCCATGGATACCATATTTGCATTATGCCCGCCTGCCTTATCCTCTAATTTTCCATCTTCGGTCAGCGTCATCTCATAATTTGTAATTAACTGGACAGCCTCATTGGCAGATGCCTGACTTTCCTGCTCCTCTGCCTCCACTTGCATACTTCCCGGTATCGAAGTCAAAATCATAGTTGCTGTTAATATCGCCGGTATTACCCTCTTCACCCATTTTTTCATTGGTTTATCTCCTTCATAAATCAATTTAAATACCTTTTTGGGACAAGCACTTCTATATCATGCCTGTCCCTAATCAGACTACCTCACTTTAACAACGCACTTTGCTCTCTTACCATTGCTGCTCTTTACTGTGATTGTAATTTCTCCTTTCTTTAACCCTTTTACCACACCTTTGGAGCTGACAGAAGCAATCTTCCTGTCAGAACATGTCCACTTTAGCTTTTGTATGGTAGTGATTGGATTTCTCGTTACTTTCAAAGTCAGTCTCTTTCCTCGTTTCAGGCTCACTTTCTTACTTATTTTTAAACTCTTGGTTGCAACCTCTTTCTTTTGAACATGCACCTTTACTTTTGCTGTTCCACCCTTTGTACTGGTAACCGTAATTGTTGCCGTACCTTTTTTCTTTCCGGTAATCTGCAGGATGCCTTTTTTCAATTTTACACTGGCTATTTTTTTATCGCTGCTCTTTGCTGATTTTAACTTATCTCCTTTGATTGAAGAAGATTTTATTTTAACAGCACTTGTTGTTTGTTTGATACGCAAAGGGATTGAAGCTGCATTTAATTTTATCTTCGATTTCGTGACCGGTTTTACATCCGGCTTTGGAACTGGTTTTGGGTCCGGTTTGGGCGTTGGCTTCGGGTCTGGTTTTGGTGTTGGAGGTATCACTGTTTTTGCCTTTACTGTTATTGCACATGAGGCTGATTTTTCGCCGGATTTAACCGTAATCATTGCTTCTCCTGCCTTTAAGGCTTTTACTGTTCCATTTTCTACCGCAGCAATATCCGGTTTGCTGCTGATCCATTCCACACTCGGATCTGTTGCATCCTCCGGTGAAACCTGCGCATTTAAGGTAATACTCTCACCGATTTCCATAACTGCACTCTGTCTGTCTAAGGTAATATCACTTACTTTAATTTCTTTTTGGTATGGTACCTTGATTACAGAAAAAGACATAGCCGGAACCAGATATTTTATCTGTGAATTTACAATACTCTGTGTAGTTTCAACCGGTTTAATCCACTCATCACCAATTCTGTTTTCTCCACCAGCTTCTCCGCTCAGACAGATTATCTCCGCCTGATCAGATGCTAATTGGCATGGATAAGTAAGGGTGATATCCTTATCAACGTTGTCATGATTTACCAATTTCAGATATATGTACTCATCATCTTTGGAACAAACCTGGTAAATGTCATTTTGATATGGTTTTAAATTCCCAGAAAAATCATTGGATTTATCCACTGTATCTGATACATACCCGGCTTCTATTTTACCGTTTACACCATAATTAAAGGTAACTTTCATTTCATCATTTACCAGAACCGGAGTAAAATCTCCATAAAAACTATTGCCAATGACTACCTTTCCACGTCCGCTTCTTGCACGCTCAACAGCCGTCATTTTATTATCCCAGCCGCCAATATTGTACCAGAAATAATTCTCGGTATCTTTTGCTCCTGCCCCTACCAGGAATCCTTCTCTTCCGGCAGTTTTCACTACGGTTGCTTCTACTACATAATCGTACCACTCCGGATTATTAATCGCCTGTGGAATCCATACTGCATTCATACCGCTTCCCTGTGAAAATGACATCTTCCCATTTGCGATATTAAAGCTGCCGGTAGATCCCGGTACTGCCTTCCAGGTCATCCCTGCTGCCCCGTTTGCAGTAAAGTTATCGTCCAGCAATACCTTACCATCTTCCCTGGTTACTTTTACATGAGATACATAGCCTTCCGATAACCAGGTTCCAATAATTGGGCTTCCTGTATTCTGAGAATAATTTTCGCCCTGCTTTTCAATTGTGGTATTGACCACTTGGGTACCATAATTTTGTGCAAACATCTGCTGTGTATAATAGTTCGGTGTTGCAAAACTGTCATATTCATCAAAATGTATCATATTCTGTGACCAGTTAGTGCTTCCGATTTTTTCAAACAATGGTGCATAAGATGCATGGCGGACAATATCTCCATTTCTTTCAATACCGGTCATATACGCTGCATCACAAATAGCAGATTCTAAATTATTATTGCGGTTGTCCTGAAGATGAGTTGCATACTCTCCAAGGAATACGTCACTTCCTCCATTTTCTTTTCTGGCATAGTAGTCGTAACGGTCGTCAGAATTCAGCATGAATTCCTTCGACTGATAATAGTGCTCATCTACCAGGGTTTCTCCAGGATTTTTTTCATTAAGCCAATCCCACGCAAAACGATAACTCTCATCTTCTGCAGCCGGACCGGAAGAAGAAATTATGGTAATCTTTCTGTCCGGATAGTTGGCACTAACATAACTTTCCACATAGTTTTTAATGTACTCAAAATTATTGAGGTATTTTTCTTTCCAATTTTCATTTCCGATCCCGATGTAGTTTAAATTAAATGTATCTTCATGTCCATTTTCTGCTCTTTTTTCTGCCCACTCGCGCTGCGTAGGATCACTGCTCGACACGCTTCCCCAGCAGTAGTCAATTAAATTTGTCGCATGCTGTGCAAATTTATCCAGTTCTTCTCCTTGTGCCGCCGGTGCATTATCCCCATTTGCGAACTGACAGAAGACACCTGCACTTAAAATTGGAAATGGTTCTGCCCCTAAATCTTCACATAATTTCAAAATTTCGTGGTAACCAAATCCATAGGACTGCATATACCCATATGTATTGGTGTAAGAGCCATTGTCACTTGCCCACTGGTTTCCAATTGCTTTCCTTTCCTCTAAAGGCCCAATGGAATTCTCCCAGTTATAGTAACTCTCTCTGCCCGCATTTCCCTCAATGATGCAGCCTCCCGGGAATCGGATGAAACTTGGATTCAACCCCTGTAGCTTTTCAACCAGATCTTTTCTGATTCCTTTTCCATATGCATAGTTGGTATCACCATATCCATAGGTATTCTGCGGACTTAAAGAAACCATATCCATATTCAGCACAGCTCTGTCTTCTGCACCGCTGATAGAGAGAACCAGCTTGCCTTTCTGGGTCTTCTTTGATTCCAGAGTTGCCGTTGCTTTATGCCATGTTCCATCGTTTACCAGATCAATAACTGCTTCCTCTGTCAGATCTTTGCCTGTTTCACTGATTACTTTTACCTTCAACGTTCCGGCATAATCACTATCAGCCTTAGTCCAGACAGAAAAGTCGAAGGATTCCCCCTTCACCATTGGCATTGCAGCAGAATTCGGGTTATTCATTGGAGCAAACCCGCCATTTTTCAGAATCATGTTTCCGGTAATCTGTGCATAATTTGTATTCTTATCGTTTAATCCGCCATTCTGGGATACTACGAAACGGTTATCCGCATCGCTGACCCAGTGTAATTTCCAAGAGTACTGATTTCCTCTTCCAGGTTCGGATATACTGATTGTATTGAAATAATTTTCAAAAGAATAATTCTTTACCATTTCCGGATACAGTCCACCGTCTGCTGCACTATTGATATCCTCAAAGAATAATCCAATCATCTGCTGGCTGATATCCGCTCCCTGATCGTATGGATCCACAACCATAGAATAAACGGTATCTCCATTTGGAATGACCGTGATATCAAAGTTTTTTGCATCACTTTCGGATCCGCTGGTCAATCTTGCTGTCAGATGTACCGTAGTTGTTTCTTCCGGGTTTATTACCGTACCATCTGCCGCAATAATGTCCGTGCGATCACTTTCCCATTCAACTTTTACGCTGCCATCTAAAAGGGTATCCGTGAGCGTTATCTTTTCAACAAAGGAACAATTCACCTTACCATTCCTGATCTCAGGTATTGTCAGTTCTTTCTTTGCTCTATTCAATAAATCTCCTGATGAAGTACCTCCGTAGTAGAGATCCGCAATTTCCTGCTCCGAAAGTGCCGTATTATATATTCGCAGGTCTTTAACTCCACCTTTATAAAACATATCTTTATATGGCGACTTACCAATGTAAGATACCAGATTTGATCCAAAATCGGAAACAGTCAGATTCAACGGATATGTTTTATATTTTACTCCGTTTAAGTATCCTGTGATATTATCCGGTGTAATAACAATGGAATAAAGCTCCCAGTCACTGCTGGTAGCCGGTCCATCAGATGGATTGCCGGAAGCTCCCAGACCGATTTCCGTACTAAAAGGTGCAGATGCATTATAAGAATTTGTCATAACTGCCTTCATGACTCCCTTCGGATTCATGGGATCCAAAATAAAATACTGGGTCGGCATGTCCTTATTAACACTATTTGCCTCTGTTCCAAAATAAAACCCCCCATAATTTCCTGCACCTGTTTTATTCTGCAGCCATAATGAAACTGTCAGGGTATCCTGACCATCAAACAATCCTCTCGGCAGTTCAACATAACCTGCCCCACTTCCATAATTTCCTCCCGGAAATGCCAGAATACTGTCTTTTGCTGTCAGCTTGTTACCTCTGGCTACAGCATCATGATTACTGCCTGATACATCTTTAATTGTAGTACCATTTGGCACATTGTCAGACAGCTCTTTAAAATCATAATGAGCTATCAGACCGGACACCGCTTTTTCCTCTGTCTGCGCAAATGCTGTAGCCGGCACACCAGTCGCCATGACACAGAAAGCCAATGCAAAACTCAAAACTCTTTTTGCCTTTTTTTTGAATCCTTTTGTCCTTTTTTCCTCCATAAGACTATCCCTCTCTTTATAATAGTTTTCCAGATAGATACAACACAGAGTTTATATTTATCTTATTTAAATAATATCACTCTCTTATTATATATGATACGGAGTATTTTATGATTTTTGTTTGATTTTTTATCAGAATATGTTATTTTTTATGCTTTCAAATGATTTCCTGACTATTTCTAAGACGAAAGAAAATATATTAGAAGTGGGAAAATGAAACTCAATTATTATCATTATAACCTACTTGAAAAGATTATGTATTTATAAAAATCACTCATCTTTGTACACTTTTATGATTTGTTTTGAATCTCTTCGATGCTGAATTGACGGAAAATTACCAGGCACAAAAGTAGTCGGGCAGTGATAACACCTCACCGTGCTAAATCTACCCGACTTCATGATAATTATCATTTTACAGTTATCTATTGTATTCCGACATTTCCACTGTTTACTCCACCGTTCTCCTTATCAAGAGGCAGCCAGTCCAGGACTTTTTTAATATACCGATTCCAAAAATCCCACTCATGGCCTCCCGGTCCCTCTTCATAACAGCAGGTAATTCCCTTTATTTTCAGAAACTCTGCAAATTCCTGATTCTTTGCCCGCAGAAAATCTTCCGTTCCACAGCACAGATACACTTCCGGTATATCAATTTCTGATGCTGCAGCCCGCTCTGCAAGTGCAAAGTAATCACCGTCACTGCCTTCTCGCTGCTCTTGCTCTCCAAATACTGTCCGGTAAAAATTCTTACCGAAAACCGTCTGTGCCAAATCCTGCTTATCATTACATATATCATCAAAAATAAGTGCACTTGACAATCCGGCTATCCTTCCAAATGTACTGTGGTATTTCAAACCATTGATAATTGCCCCATAGCCTCCCATCGACAGTCCGCCAATAAAAGTGTCCTCTCTTCTGGATGAGAGCGGAAATAATTCTCTCATTTTTTCCGGAAGTTCTCTTCCGACAAACTCTCCGAAACGTTCTCCATTTGCCTTGCAATCCACATAAAAATGATTCTCACCAGATGGCATAATCACTGCCAGATTCTTTTCTTCCGCCCAACGCTGTATACAGGTTCCGCTGATCCAGTCTGTATAACTCCCAAAAATACCATGGAGCAGATATAAAGTCTGAAAAGGCTTTTTCTCCCCTGGCGCCTCTCCGGGCATATAGATCTTATCAAAGGGTATAACTGCATTAATCGTTACCGTCCGCATCAGACATTGTGACATAAAATTTACTTGTATAAGTGCCATACTTCATCCTCCTATTAAACAATACAACTTTTCCGGGACTTACCTGAAATACAAAGTATTACATTATCCCCATTTTTCCTGCATCAACCCGTATATTTCCTCATTCTGCATATGATTTTCCATATTTGTAACAAGGCATACACGCCTGTCCGATTCCGGATATAAAAATTCTCTTTGCCATTGATAAAAATGCGGCCCATCACCAAGATTTCTCAAATGGCTCATGAGCATATCCAGCACCCAGGCAGTTTGTTTCATATCAGTCAGACAGTCATTCGCATAAAATCCATTCCATTTTCCACTTTCCGTAATTCGCATACTGTCATTCGCCATACGGTAACTGTCCCTTGCCTTCCCCGTCAGATAAAAAGCCTTTGCATAGTTTCCTTTCTCCGACTCGGAAAATGCCTGGCAGACATTTACTCCCCCCTCATAACAATAAAAATAAATCTCAGCCTGTAAAAGAATAGAATGTTCAAAGAATGTTCTGGCATGTCCCGACAGCTTCATACGCGTGACCTGGCATTTTTCCAGATATTCCCCATAAGAAATCCTTGCTTTTTTACACAGTCTTTCATACCAGTTCATCTGTTGTTGCAGGGAATCTGCTTTTACTGCCCATCTAAGTTCATCCACGGGATTACCGGTGTTTTTCATCCATTGGCTTACAAGCATACGGGTTGTGTAATTGGCGAATTGCTCTCCCGCATGTTCATCCTCCTGATCTCCGTATGGCAGGGCATATTCTGCATACTCCCGGATACGTTCTTCGATTTCCAAATTTTCTGCTGACTGACAGTAATATTTTTTCACATATTCATGCCGGTGATCAGCAGCCTCTGTTTTTCCGTCCTTCCACATAGCAGCCAGAAAATCCAGCACATATGTATGAGGTTTCACATTCGAGCAATTAATAATCCAGTAATCATCCACACCACGGTCCAAAGCCTGCTGAAGTTCTTTTTTTACAAATTCCATGGAATTCACAAACATTGTCATATGATTTGCTGCCTGCAGATCGTAAAAAGATGCATGATAATAGATTCCATGGCATCCTGTCAGCTTTCCCGGATTATCCGGTAAAGCCATTATACGCGGGTTATGATTATTCTGACGTCTGGATACCATTTTTCCATAGCCGTTATCAGCCCAGATTTTAATCACGTCTGTTGGCATACTCATAAAACCTTTCTGATAAAGTTCCATGGTTTCTCCATAGAGATTTGTACAACACAATGCTTTTGGATCTTCCGCCCTGACCAGATCGTACTGCAAACGAATTAAAGAACTGATTAAAGCCCCCCGTTCTGCTTCTGTTACATACCTGGAATCATGCTCCCAGAACGGGCAGTCCCCCTGACCTCGAAAGCCAAGATTCCACACGACTTTCTGCCCTCTCTGATTTTCTATTGCTTCCTTCCAAAGCCCCTGAAACAATTCCGGATACTCATCATAGGATGGATTCAGATTTGGATAACGTCTTGCAAACATTTCTGCACCCAGCGGCTCTGCATGATGATGTGTAATATAAAGCCCCATTTGAGATGCCAGATGACAATAAATTCCAGAGTTTTTATCTGTTCCTGGTATTACCATATTTCCGCCAAGGCGAAGCAGTGCTTCGAATACCATTTCCCATGGCTTTGCTTTATCCCGGTCAATCTGCCATCCCTGCAGCAAAACCTCATCATTGATGAACCACCCTCTCAGCTTCACCCGGAAAGGTTCTGAAGCATAAGCAAAACCTTCTGCTATATTTATGAAAGGCTTCGGTTCCAAGCGCTGTTCATTCCAGAACCAGAAGTTTTCCACACCAAGGAAACGACGGCTGATCTCATAAATTCCATAAACAAATCCAAGCGTATCTCCAGCCTGCAGTACCAGATTTCCTTCCTTTTCCTTTAAATAGAATTGTTCCTCTTCCATATGCCTTTCTGTCAGTATAACCTCGCCTGACTGTTCATCAGAAGGGAGAAATACATCCTGTATATCTCTTTTGAGGTTATCAATGGCATGGTAAATAGCCGTATCCACCTTAGAACAGTTAATCTTTGTGTTTCTGTTGAAGAACATTATCTCACTCTCCTTTATGATTCTTCCATAACTCAATTTATTTACGCTGTGATAGGTAATAAGAATATCTGTTTGTACCTGACCGGTTTTGCCAATTTATACTCAAGCATGATTGGTTCTGATCACAGGCGCCCTTAATATTCCCATAGGCTTAAGCTGATACTCCTCTGCCCAGGAATTGCCTTCAGTTCTCCAGGAATCCGCACCAACCCATGCTAAATCATCGCCAATCAGATGTACCTGTCCAAATCCATTAAACCGGTTTCCCAGACAAGTAATCTCCAGGGTATTTTTTCCAACAGGTACATCGGTAATCAAGATTTCATCAGGCAGAAATGCAATGTACCCCTTTTTTACTCCATTTAAAGATACTCTGAGTGCCGCGCCAGCATAATATGGCACTCCCACGAGCATATCTTGTCCGCCGTTATCTACTTCCATTTTATAAGTAAGATTTCCTGTATAGAACGGAAATCCCTGTTCTCCATAATTTCCAAAGTATAATGTTTTCGGTTTCTTACACAATTTCTTTTCCGGTCCCATAACCTGTACGCCAAATTCTCCAAGTAGATACATCCACTCCAGATTTGTACGTTTTCCAAATTGCATGTGCAGTACCAGTTCATTTTCTCCGGCTTTTACATCCGTTAGGGGAATTGTCTGAATACATTCATCTACATAGTAACCATCTGGATTCATGTCTATTTTATTTCCATTCAGCTCTCCTTGGGTATATGCAGCTTCTTCCAGTGCCAGACGGCACCCACTCACAGCTTCTTCTGAGAAAAACCGGAATTTCAGATGCAGTACATGATCTCTGATATCCGCTTCCTGATCCACATATGGCTGAGCTGCAAACTCGCTGCGCTTTTCATATCCCATCTGTTCCCTTAAACGATTATCGATACTTAGCATGTCGGACTCTTCATGATATGTTCCATTATCTAACACATAATTACATCTGTCCAGCAAAAAGACATTCGGTTCCTCATTTTCATAACGTACGGGTTGCGCCGCTACGACACAATTGCAAACCTTTGTTTAAAGCGAATTGCCATTCCTCAATCAAAAAATATTTTTTCTCATCTGACATTTAAGGACCGTTCCGTTGCCATGTCTCAAGTATGCTCTATCAACATAAATGATTATTTCTATTATAAATGCTTGCTTATGTATTTTCTATGTGCATATTTTTACAACAGTTGCTCCAGATTACCTCTTTATTACTTAATTTACAGATCACTTTATTCTGCCGTGATTCACCTGCACAAACGCCAAAAGCCTGAGAAAGTTAAAAGACTCCTCCTCAGGCTCATTTCTTAATATTGATATACTTTTATTTATTCTTCAAAAACACTTTTGCCACACTTGCAAATTCTTTTGCATTTGTCAACATAGACGGGTGCGCACCATCCGGAAATAAATGCAGTTTTCCATCTGGTATTTTTCTTAACATGCTCTGGTATACCTCTTCAATATCCATAATAGCTGCGTATTCATCATCTTTAAGACTGACAGACATCATAACCGGCACTTTAAGCTGGGTTAAATCTTTATGAAAAAAATTTTTAATAAACCTATCATGTCTGATTATAACTTCTGTATCATTATCTACAACATTTTCCCAATCCTCGCCATGACAATATTCCCAAAATATACATACAAACTCTCGCGTTTTCGATTTATTTCGTTCCTCAGATATAGTACTTGTCCATGCGTTAAGGGGGGTTTCTCCTTCCAGGCTGTCTGCTATCACTTTGTTAACTAACTCTTCATGCTCTAAAGCGACATTTAACGCAGTTAATGCACCGCCACTTGTACCAATTAAATTAACTTTACCATAGTCGTTGAGAGTTATGAGCTGTACAACCTGCATGGCTTGGTCATACCAAAAGTCGATCGGAAACTGTTCCAGCCTGTCAGAGTTTCCATGCCCCAAAAAGTCGATTAGAATCACTTTGAAATCCGCTTTGTATAAATCAATAATTTGAGTAAACATTTTTGATGATAGGGTATTACCATGCAGCAATATTAATGGGAAGCCTGAACCAACTTCTTCATAGAAAATATTCCTATCTCCATACTTAAAATAGGCCATTTATTTGTTCCTCCTATTCGATTTTTTATTTTCATTATATCAGTAAAAGTATGGATACAAAACCTCACGTTCTTTCTTAAAACAAAAATGTGCCACTGTTATCATGGCACATTTCTAATTATATATTATTCTGTTTAATGATCCTTTGTATGCTTTTTGTTGTCAAAAAGTATTTCTCTGATAATCGCTGGACACTCATTCCATTTTGAAAATCTAAGTACATTTGATGGTTGCGGGAAGCCAGCAATTCTTTAGTATCTGTATTTTCTCCCCAATGTTTTTTGTTAGCTTTCTTTTTGGGAATATAAATTACTTTGCCCTCCACATATTTCTGCACTTGTTCTAAAAGCTCTTTCGGCAATAAATTAATTGAGTTTTGATAGCTCATTCTGCATCCTCCTGATTCCACTGATTTCAAATCTTTTTGGATTAACAAAGGCTATTATTACTCACGATATACAATATATTTAGCTGTTACGTGCAGTAGCCTTTGCTATGCACAAATTCTCATTCCCATAAGATACCCCTCTTTCTTTATGTTAAAAATATTTTAGCATATTTACTAACAACTGTCTTTATTTTTTATTTAAGAATTAACACCAAAATTAAACAATTCAGATAACCTTTCCACCCCTTACCTGAAGATTTATTTCCTTCTTTTTAATAGACTTTCCTATGGTATACAAATTTTGGACAAAAGTAAGCCATTGAATATGCGTATATGAATATTCAATGGCTTACTTTTATTTTATATTTATCATTGACAGTAAATGTACTTTTGTCGTAGAAGTCGAATAGATAAACAAGGTCTTTCAGTGCCTTGTTATTTTTATGCCTATATAAGAATACGAGGCACAGGAAGGAGAAATCAAAAATGAAAGCAAGTAATCAATTAACAATACTTAATATAGAAGAACATACCTACGAAGACATCTGTACCCACGACACCACAACCGGACTCATCGAATGTACTCACGCACAGGATCAGGGATGTGTCAGGGTTACAGAAATACAGGGGAAGTCGGAGCAGGTGCAGAGTACGCTGGGGAAGAATTTACTGGATTTAACTAAGTTAACTCCAAAAGTCGGAAATGACATCGGTATATCATCCTATAACGTCAAAGATGCATTCTCACTCACATTAAGCTGCACAAGCCCAAAAATGTATTCACTTATCTTTTTTGAACTTAACGGATTGACAGTTGGAAAAACATATAAGCCGTCTTCGGTTTAAACTGGGAAAAATACTGGAATAAATTTGGATGAAGCAACTGATAAAAATTTTGAGAATAGAACTCTTTCAGGAGTATCAGCTATAACAATAAAGCAGGTTACTTCTATCGGATAAAGTTTTATGCAAATATTTTTGGCACCAGTTCCACAGAAACTTACACAAATACTTACACGAATATCCAGTTGGAAGAAGGTTCCACACCAACAACCTACGAACCATTTACTCTCAACAGCCCAATTATCCAAGCGTTATTAATTATTGCGCATTTGCAACCAAATAGCAGCATTTACGAATATATTATGCCACTGTATGGTAGCATAACCAAGAGGTGAATTTATGTTCTTTAGAAGAATAGGTGATTTTAGAATTGATCATGATGAAACACAGGAGCAAATAGCTGAATTGCTAATGTGTCAAAGAGAGGTTTACAGACGATATGAGCAAGGTATCAGGGAAATTCCGGTGTGGGCAGCTATAAAATTGGCAGAGCATTATAATTGCAGTGTGGATTATCTTTTGGGTGTCTCGGATATAAAGAGACCATTTGGGGAGTAGGTGAAATTTAAAGGGCACGTGCGCAAGCGCTCTATTCACAAACAAGAATAGGGACGTATCATTTACGCCCCTTACTTCTTCATAATTCTATTAATTAAAATAGAGGTATACAAACATATACGTCTACTGTTACCGCTTATCATTTGTTTGCATATCTGTACTTTCCGTCCTCACCTGCTTCATATACTTCTTCAAAATCTTTCTGTTCTCCTAAATTAGTAAAGATCATTTTCATTTTAGGTGGTAGTGGCTCTAATAATATACAACTTTTCTGTGTATACATATTTTTAATTGTAATTTCCGATTGTTGGTATACTGGCTGAATATAATATTTTACAATTGCACCACTTGGTAATTCATGCATACTCAACCCATCAGCTGCATTAATCTCATATATTGATTTAAGTGAAAGCGATGAGATAATGTAAGATGGAATACCTTTATTTTTAGAATCATCATAGGTGTATTCTCCAATTGTAAAAGCCGATTCTCCATCTTCCTTTATTGTGATTTCTCTTTGGAATTCCCAATCTCCATATGTTATTGATAGTGCTTCTTTTTTTGCCACTTTCCAAAACAATCCACTAATTATTATCAAAATAATTACCACCACTATTATAACTATTAATAAAGTCTTTTTTTTCAATATTTTCACGTCCCTAAATTCTATTATTTAGAATATGTAAAGTGGAAATCTGGTTCTACCGCCTTATAAGCATACACAGTCTTCGTTTTTCCTGTGTCCTTTTGACGTATTACTTGACCATTTTTATATGTTTTTTTAACTTCTTTTAGAGTCACCAGCGTTTTTTCGTAACATTTTTTATAATATCTTGTCGCTGATTGGTTTACTTTCAAAGGTTTACTCACTGCACCTACATAAAAAGCGCTATGTTTTGTAAAAGTGTAACCCAACTTAATTTCAATCTGTTTTTTTAAAGTAACACTTACGCTTCCAGATAATTCGCTTGAATAACCTGAAATGCTTCATATAGTCGCTTGCTCCCCCTTTGATTTGGCAGTAAACGGTATCCCCAGTTTTATCCAACCACCCTTTGAGACATTAGTTGGTGTCCCTTTTGATTTATATGCCCACACATTAACATCGTAATAACTATAATCGTATGTAGAGATTCCACCATTGTAATCTTCGTCCTCTAATACGATGGCTTCATTTTTCAATGATAGGTCATCTTGTTCTTCTGCAAAAACATTAACAGATAACATAAGTGCCAACAAAAATGTAACTATAATTCCTCTAAAAAATTTTTTTCTCATATGCTCTTACTCCCTTCATCTGTTGAATTATTTGGTTTCTTTCTCAAGAAAGTTAAGCAATCTCGTTGAACACTATCCACCTACTTTCCTTTTATTATATATTGGCTTAACTTTGTTTTGTAATATCATATTTATATCACAAGAGTATGCTATACACAATATCATTTGCTTAACTGGTCATAATTCTTGACTAGTTGGTTGTAATCTCCATTTATTTTGAGCATAACATGAATAAAAAAATAGAGACATACAGTTATATAACTGTACATCTCTACTCTTTTATCTACATTTTATTCACATATAAGTTAAAATCAATCCGTAATCAACATCATAATATCTTCAATAGATTTTCCGCTTTCCTGAATCATATCGTAAAGCTGACCTAAAGCTTTTTCACGTTTCTTCTGCTCTAAACCTTTTTTCTCTTCTAATAATACGTCCATTTTTGACTGAACTTTTGCAATTTGCTCATCCAAAACTGCGATCTGATCATCAATTTTTCCTTTAGGTTGTTATTATTTTTACGACAATTTTACGACACTTATTTTGGTTGTTATTGTTGATGTTTTTAAAAGCGGTGTATTTTAGTGGTTGATGTAAGTGCTGTGAGTCCTTGATTTTACTAGGTTTTTCAGCGAAAATTAAAGGTCATTTATATTAATATTTTCTGTTGTGATGATAGACATAATATCATCAATTGTCTTTCCTCTCTCCTGAATCATATCATAGAGCAGGCCCAGGGCATCTTCTCTTTTCTTCTGCTCTAATCCTTTTCTCTGCTCTAACAAAGCATCCATTTTTGATTGCACTTTTGCAATTTGTTCATCCAAAACTGCGATTTGATCGTCAATTGTTTTTCTTTGACCTCTTGACATAATAAATTCCTCCAATATAATTTACATTTTTTTCTAATATTGTAAATCATTATAGACTTTTTGTCTATGTTTTATATAGGTATTTTATAAAAGTTCATATACTTGTGGATGAACATTCTTTTCTCCTCAAATCTCTTTCACAAATGTTGTATAGATATATTTCTCCAGTTCTTTTGTAATATAGGAGTCTGCACCTCCAATATTAGGGCTGCAGATCTCCATGATAACAGGTTTAACCATTTATATCGCAGCAAGTTATTGTATTTTTTCTAAGAATCAGATCAGTGCTGGAACGCTTATGACTCCAGTACTGATGATATTTATTTTCATCCCCGTATTTCTCAGAAATTATTAAAATGCTGGCAGAGGTTGTACTTTCTATTTTTGTTTTTCTCTTCTTTTATAAAAAAAATGGATTTGAGAAAGATTAGAAGACACACAGAGCGATAAATGTACGGGAAGATAATATATTGGGTTTAATTGAGAAACCCAGCTTTGTATCAACGAATGCTATCTCGGAAAGATGGGTGTGGGAAACTAGTTTGGGCGTAGGAAGCGTAGAGCAGAGCTGACGGAGTCCATGCCAGTTTCCCACACCCATCTTTCTGCACACTACCTATCATTTACAAAGCGTCTTAATCAGCGAAACCCAAATTCAAGAAATTGTTCGCTGTAGCTCTAGAGCGTGTTTTAAAATTGCTTTCTGGCAGCTGTGCGTCACAGTTTGTGGGAGATTTGTCCCGGATGAAGGGCGCGTAGCGGGCTACGTAACCTGAATTCGGGGCAAATATGCCGCAAAGTGGGGCGTGCAGATGACAGGAATGAATTTTCAAACACGCTCTAGTACCAGCACCTATCTCTCCCTTCGCATCTCCACAATATCATACAAATCCTCAAAAGATATCTTAGTATTCACAATCTTCAGGATTCTTGCAGTATCATCTATTCTGGACACCATACCCGTCAACTTCAGGTATTCATTTTTACAGAAATATACGACTGTTACAATATCATTTTTCTGCACCTGGCGAAGTTTCCGGCTCAGTTCTTCCTGATATTCTTCTAATAGTTCAATCTTCGGGACCACAATTTTTTCTTTCTTCCGTAAAACTTCCGGATACCCTTTTAATGCAGCGAACGGCATAAACTGTTTTGCCCGTTCTTCTCTGGTCATTTTAGACACCACTTTTATGCCCTCCTATCTGGCGGTTCCGCTCCATTGTAGTTGCCCCTTCCTGCAGGTTCATTCCCTTTAGAATTGCATTTTTTCCGAACTTCTCTTTGATATCCAGCATTGCTTTCTGCATCTTATGTTCCCTTTCCAGCTCTGCAGGATCCGTAAATAAATCATACTGCTGATACATCTCATCCACAACGTTATTAAAAGTTAAATATACTCTGTGCACAGGAGTGTGCCTGTCCACGATCTTTTCATACAGCCTCTGTGTATAGGCGATGATCTGCTTTGCGGAGCTGGTGGTCACGGTCATGGATGTTGTCCCATGTGACGATTTCTTCTCAATGCGGTTAGAATAGCCCACATAGAGGGTAATGGAATCCGTAACAAGACCTTTATCCACCAATTCCAGACAGAGTAAATCCGCCATTTCTTTTACGATAAGCTTTCCTTTTTCATAGTCATAATCGCAGCCCAATACCTGACCGCTGGATATGGAATTTGACTTGGACTTATATGCTTTGATATCTGCCATTGTAGTCGTTTCTCTTCCCCAGGCATGATCAATCAGTAATTCCGCATCAATACCAAACAGCTTGTACAGCATCGACTCATCTGCTGCCGCAACCTGCTTCATCGTATATATGCCCATCCGTTCCAGCCGTTTTGCGATTCCTGCACCTACCCTCCAGAAATCTGTGAGCGGCTTATGGCTGCTCAACGTCTTCCGGTAAGCTTCTTCATCCAGAATACCAATATGGTCTTCCACGTGTTTTGCCGTTATATCAAGGGCAATCTTCGCAAGATACAGGTTTGTTCCAATCCCACAGGTTGCCGTAATTCCTGTAGTATCAAGGATATCCTTCATGATTTGCATACTCAGTTCTTTTGACGTCATCTGATACATGGCTAAATAGTCCGTTACGTCCATAAATACTTCATCAATCGAGTAGACATGGATATCTTCTTTTGCTATATATTTCAGATAGATGGCATAGATTTCTGCGGAATATTCCATATATAACTGCATTCTGGGCGGTGCCATTATATAATCTATATGTGCCGGAATCTGGAATACCCTGCATCTGCCCGGAACCCCCTGCTCCTTCATGGACGGTGAAACAGCCAGACATATTGTCTTCTCCGTCCGTTCCGGATCCGCTACTACAAGATTGGTTGTCATTGGATCAAGACCGCGCTCTACGCACTCCACCGAAGCGTAGAATGATTTCAAATCAATACAGACATAGATTTTATTTTGTGACATCCATTTCACCTCACTCTTATTTTAATCCGGACCGTGTCAGAATATTCATCCATCTGCACGCAAAAGCCCTGCCATTTAACCTGGCAGGACTACTTGCTGCAACTATTTTCATAATCACTATTCCTGTTTATCTTTTAATTCCATTTTATTGATACACGATGAATCGTCCATCTTTAGCCGGAGTAATGGTACCTGCTGATGTAACCGCCTTAGTTACAATATCATATGATAAGATATCCGTCTTTGTACAATTTTGCAGACACTCTTCCGGTACGGAGCCTTCCGTAACAGCAATTGTGTAACTGCACGCAGTATCAATTGCCTTCCCATCCGCCGCAGTGATTTTTTTCACTCTGCTGCCAGGCTCTGCCGTAGGGTCAAATTCTATTTTAAGTCCGGAAAAATAATAAAACCATCCGGTCTGGTTATTCTCCACACTCACAGAATATTCAAGTACTTTCCGTAAATCCTCACCACTTATGGATGCCTTCCATAATGCTCCACTATCGTTGGCTTTTAAATCCGGCATAATGCGGTCTATATCTGCAGCAGTAATATCCCCGGCATATATCCGTCCGCTGATACCCTTGCCGTTGTAGCATCCATCCTTGCCATTGTCAAGAATAAGTGCCAGTTCACAGTCTCCCCAGGCACGCATGGCATCAGCCACAAAGCTGCCTGTGTCTGTCAGTGTAAAACTCTCGCTTGCTTTGCCCAGTACCTTTGAAGGCTCCGCCGCCGGCGGTGACAGATTCTGTTCATCTACCATGCTGATAACCTCTGCCTTGCTAAGCTTCCCCTCCAACATCCCGGCAAGACCTTCCTGCAATGCATCCTGGGCATTCTCCAATGTAGGAAATACTGCATAGCGGCCCTGGTTCAATGCCGGAAGCAGCTCTTCTATTTCAGGAACATCCGGCGGTGCTGCATCAATCAGGCTTGAGAACATCGCGCCTGTATCCGCCGCAAGTGTCTGCTGGCCTTCAACTGTAGATATATAATTCATCAGCTCCATAACAAGTTCATATTTCTCCTTTTTGTCCGACTCTGCCAGATGCTTGTTGAGCCCAATATAACATACCATATAGAGACGTGCCCAGTCATTATTACTACCGGGATTAAAAAATGGCATAAGGGCAAATTCATCCGTAGTACCGGTTTGTTCATATCCCATTTTTGCCATCAATGATGAATCCTCCACCATTGCACATTGACGGGTAAAAAGCATCTTCTCCCGTTCCGAATAATTAATATCCAAATCAGACGATTTCCATACACCGGCATCTATCATTTGCCGGAACACATCCAGTGCCCCGTCAAAGTGCTTGCCGAAGCTGCCTTTTCCCTGATTGTAATCATCCATCCATTCCAAATCCTGTGGACGGCTAAAGTAACTGCCAAAATTGTAGCCCGTAAAAGCAGTAGCCAGTACTTCGGGATTCTCAAATCCCAATTGAATGGAACGGATACCACTGGCTTCAATTGTCTGACACAATTTCAGAAAGCCTTCAAAGTCCTCGGGTATTTCCCAGCCATTTTCCTGAAACAGCGTTTTATTATATACAATCCCCCTTACCTGAGCCGGTCCGGGCAGATAATAGAGCTTTCCATCTGTGGAAATATCATTTAACATGGATGTATTATAGCGGCTGGAGAATTCCATTCCGGAAAGATCCAGCAGCCGGTCACTCCAATACTCCTTGCCCACATCTAAAGGCCAGGTCATGACGATATCCGGAAGATCGTCATGTTCCAAGCGTGCAGCATATTCCTCTATTCCCATATTACGTGTAAAATTTCCAACCTGTACGATATCAATTTCAGGAAACTTTTCCTCTACCGCCTTTTCAAACTCATTAATGGAAAATGCATACTTAACCAGAACTGTTATTGGTGTCTTTCCCTTAGCGATAGCCTTCTGGGTTAAAATATCTTCATTGTCCGAAACCTTTGCCCCACAGCCCGGCAAACATAGCAGAAGTGTCATCATAATTATGATCATTAACACTTGCCTCTGAATCTTCTCAGATCGTTTAAGCACTCTCATCAGTTCCCCCTCTTAACAAGAAACGTTATCTGTCACTAATTTTTCAAACGCTGGGATATCCATTGGCCTTGCAAAAACGTACCCCTGTATGTAGTCGCAGCCCGCGCGTTTGAGCATGTCTACCTGCTCCCGTTCTTCCACGCCTTCGGCAACTGTTTCCATTGACAACGCTTTTGCCATGCTTATAATATTTGTTACCACAGCCTCTGTGCGGCTCAAATCAACACCTTCTCCATGGAAAAATATTTTATCCAGTTTAAGTACATCAACCGGAATCGTCTGTATCAGATTCAGTGAAGAATATCCGCTGCCAAAGTCGTCCATTGAGCATTCAAATCCTGCTGCCTTAATATTCCGGATAATATGAATCAGACGGCTGCTATTTTCCAGCACCATACTTTCTGTTACCTCAATTTCAATCAGTGACCTATCCATGTTATACTTATCGGCGATCCGGATGTATTCAAAAAGGAAATTGTTATCTCTGAAATGCAGACGGGAACAGTTCACTGATATTCTTACCTGTGCCATTCCCTGATCAATCCATCTGCGTAATGTGCGGCAAACCGTTTCAAACACAAATAAATCCAGTTGGATGATAAAACCGTTTTTTTCAAAGAGTGGAATAAACTCATCCGGATATATCATACCCTCCGTGACACTCTTCCAGCGGACAAGAGCCTCCGCACCGCCAATTCGTTCCTCCGGCAACCGGTACTTGGGTTGTAAAAATACCACAAACTCTCCGTTGTTAAGCGCTGTTTCCATTCTGTCTTCCAGCTGCTTTTCACGGAGAAGCTGACGTCGCACCCCATCGTCATAAAAAGCACATCGCAGCTTACTGTCAACTGTACGGTGTGTTTCACGTAAAGCCAGCTTTGCCCTGTCAATCATTTGCGGGAATGTCAGAGTACTGTTCTCAATCACATAAATGCCAAATTCCATAATCGGCAGGCTCCATGCCACATTCATATCCAGAACATTCTGCTCCGCTTCTGTGTGCCATCTGCCGAATTTCTCCAGTAATTCCGATTCATTGGAAAACTCCATTAGTATACAGAAATTATCTGCTGACTGCCTTCCCATACACTCTCTTTCCGATATCTTTTTGTTCATAAATTCGCTAAAAAACCGCAAAATGGCATCACAGTTAATACGTCCAATTTCATCATTAAGCACTTTGAACTTGACAATATTGGTGTAAACCAGTGCATATTGCATATTATGATCCGAAGTAAGCAGCTCCTCTGCCAACTCATAAAAACGCTGTATCGTATGTCCACCGGTTATATCATCCACATAAGCAATCTGTTCCAGCTTGCGTTTATGATTGTTAAAAATATACACCAGTGCCGCCGCCAGTCCGGCAAAAGTAATGGTGATCAATCCACATATAATCAGCGTAGATTGCAGCAGTAAATTTGACTTTTCGTTTACAACCTCTACCGGAACAAAGGAAAGCAGGTACCAGTCATCCGGAGCTACCGGAGTATAGACCATATAAGTCTCCTGACCATCCAATTTAAAACGGATCTGCCCGGATGCATTGACAGACATTTCCTGCATCACATCGTCCAGTTCCTTTTCCCCGATGATTAATCCTTCCAGGGTAGAAAAGATATTGTATCCGCTCTTAAAGGCATAAGTGGAAGATGAACGTACCACAACAGCCCCCTTCATGGTTACAATCTGGGAATATGCCTGATCGTTGAATGATGACATTGACAGCACCTGGTCAAAAGAAGACGGAGCGTAGCTCACAGCCAGTGCAACTATGTTTTTTCCGTCAATGCTCATGTTGTCCAGTGGAACGGAAAACAGTATGTACTCCTTATTTTGGATTATCTGAGTGGTTGACATTGAGTCCTTTCCACTGAGCAGATCCTTCCGAACCGATTTGTCAAGTGTAAGAAAGGTCTGTGTATTGCTTAAATCATATGCCGTGCCATCCGTATCGATAAGAAAAATGCTCTCATAGCTCAAGCCTTCCTTTTGCTTCTGCAGCATTTTCTTAGCTTCATCCATTCGACTGATGTCTGCATATTCCAGGGAAGCCGCCATTGTATGAAGGACATCGTAATTGTCATTAACAATACGATCCACATTTTCTCCTATACGTCTTGAGATCTCCTGGAGATATGCTTCACTCTCCTCCCGTATTGTGGAAGATAACCGACTGTAATATTGAAAGCTAAATATAGTAATAAGGATACATATAATAAAAAATATCAAAAATACTCTGTGATACATCCTTAAACTAAAAAAAGGATTTTTCTTTTCCTTCCGGATCATTTTGCTTCCTCCCACTTTCTTTTATGAGAACAGTTGATTTTATAGTATTATTATAACACAATTTTAAAATCTGTCGATATGTGTATAGTGAATATATAATCAATTTTTTTGCAAAAAATTTCTTTATATATACCTTAATTGTCGTAAAATTCGCAATTAACATAAGCACAGACTGTTTTCAGCCCAAAAGGCATGCCGGAGCATATTTTTATTTTAAAATATCGTTAATAAGTCGGCTCATTTCTTCCGGCGACCTGCGTGGTTCTTCCTCAGACCACAGAACCGTTGCTTTCCAGAACCCTGCAAGTTTCACTGCAAAAGCAAATTTATATCTTTTGTAATATTCCGCCAGTTCTTCTTCATCCAGATGGTCCGGCACATGTCCCACTTTTTTGGCAACCTCATATATAAGTGAAAGCAGATGATCTTCTATAAAATAAAGCAGATGTGCTTTGTTCATTAACATCAGTATATCAACATGATTTTCCCAGAACTCAAAATAAGATTCCGCAATACTTTCCTGTGTTTCTGCATGATTAATTATAATTGTATTTGCAAATTCATTCATGAGAAGCTTCGTAGTATATTCGATCACTTCGTTTTTTGTTTTAAAATAGCGGTAAAAGGTTCTTCTTCCCAATCCGGCTTTATTGACTATCTGGGAAATTGTAATATCCTGATAATCTTTACGCCTCAATAAATCAAATAGTGCATCTATAATCCATTTTTTAGTTTTGTTTTCTTCCTTCAAATTCATCGATCTACTCCTTATTGGCACAAAATTAAAAATATGTATCACTTCGTGGGATCATATTGTATTGCCCTGATAATCGTATTATACTAGTGCATAAATAAATGCACAAGTGTGCCACGTTATTTGTTGTTTCATTTTGCTGCCTGTTTAACCAGGCGGCAACTATTTTACCCGTCAGTTAGTCATTTCTAACTTTTTTATAATAACGTGCACTGATTAGGAGGACTATATGAACATCGTAAATGCAATTCATCTGACAAAAAAATATGACGATCTGCTGGCTGTTAATAACATCAGCTTTCAGATAGGGAAAGGGGACATATACGGTTTTGTCGGCCCAAACGGAGCAGGAAAGAGTACTACCATTAATATGATTTCCGGTCTGCTTATTCCCGACAACGGAAAAATTGTGTTTGAGGAAGGCTTCACTTTTGATAAATGGCATGCGAATATTGGTCTGGTACCACAGGATTTAGCTATATATCCGGACTTATCAGCCGAAGAAAATGTGTCCTTTTTTGCTTCTCTATATGGGCTAAAAGGGAAAGTTCTGAAACTACATGTAAATGAAGCATTGAAATTAGTAGGGCTTGAAAAACATAAGAAAAAAAGATCAGATAAATTTTCCGGAGGTATGAAACGAAGACTGAACATTGCCTGTGCAATAGCACATAAACCCAAACTGCTGATCATGGACGAACCCACTGTGGGTATCGACCCCCAATCCAGAAACTTTATTTTAGACAGTATACGAAAACTATCCCATAATGGAACAACTGTGATCTACACTTCACATTACATGGAAGAGGTAGAAGAAATCTGCAATAAAATTCTGATAATAGACCACGGAAAAGTTATCATAACCGGCGGGATACAAGCGGTTAAGGATAAGTTCAGCAAAGATAACGAATTATCATTAGAAGAAATTTTCTTATTATTGACCGGAAAGGAGCTTAGGGATTCATGATAGCCAGAATGTATTTAAAAGAAATCAAACAGTTTTTCCGTAAACCGTTTAACATTTTATTCATGCTGGCAGCCCCTGTAATTCTCATTTTACTTATGGGATATGCCATGTCAAATCTAATAGGAACAACCTGGTCAGAACCTTCGTCAGAGCAAACCGTATTATTTTTTTTGGAAAAAAACACAAGTCCGGACCTTTGGCAAAAATTTTCCTCATTTAAAGAATCTATTGAAAATGGGATGGATTTTCCATTTAAAGAGACAGACAGCTTCGATAAAGGATGTCAGGAAGTAGATCAGCATGAAGCGATTGCATTGATTAAAATATCATCAGACGGCTTCTATTATTACCGCTCTCCATATAATGAGCCAGCAGAAAGCAAGATGTTAAGAACGGCATATCAGACACTTTTGCGTTCATCTGAAAATATTGCCCCTGCTTCTTATATTGAGACAAAAGAAGTTCAGCAGAAAACCATTGATTCTTATACTTATTTTACCTTTGCGGAACTGGGTTTTATTATGATATATCTGTGCCTGATTGTAGGACAGAGTGTTTATTCCGAAAAGGAAGCAAAGACTTTTGAGCGGATCTATACTTCAAAAGCCAATATCAGTAATATGCTGCTTTGTAAAATAGCCCTTGGCTGTACGGTGGCGAGCATTCAGATATTCCTCGTATATGTCATCTCAACCTATGTCCTGCACGTTGATTGGGGAAATTTAACTGTTCTGATATTTTTCTTATATATTTTGCTGGCATTGTTCAGTTCATCATTTGGCGCAGTAGCCGGACTTTTCATAAAGAAAAAAACGACACTCAATGATATTCTTTTGATGGTGTCAATTTTTATTGGCTTTTTAGGAGGAGGACTTACTCCTTTGTCTTTTTTGGAAACTATAAAAGCAGTGTCATTACTTTGTAAACTCAGTCCTTTATACTGGGTAACAAATTCTGCCATTATTCTGTCCGGAGGGAAAATTGACGAAAACTTTTTGTTAGCTCTTGTTGTTTGTATACTTGTCATAGCTTGCATGGCTTGCATTTATTTAATAATCAGACGAAAAGAAAAATTAAAGGGGGTTTATGTTTATGAGTAATATATTGAAAAATTCCTGGATATTATTTACCAGAAATAAAGAATACTTTTCAAGCATCGTAGTCTCACCGGTTATCATTCTCCTGCTATTTTCTTTTGTCTTATCCTTTCAATCTAAAGTGAATATTGCTGTTATTAACCAGGATCAAGGCCGATTTGGTACAAAAATAGAAGAAATCATCCAGGATATAGACTTTGTCAAACCGCTTAAAATTGATCTGAAAGAAGTAGAAAACGATATCCGAAACGGGAAAATAGACCTTGCGGTTATCATTGAAAAAAATGCATCCGGCATGGATCTGAACATGGAAAAACCGATACGTTTTATAAAGTCACAAAATTCTGAACTATCCGGTTATATGGAAACCATTCTGAATACAGCCATAGCTAATTATAATTCGGGTAATTCAGTCCAATTTACAATAACACAAAATCAAGTATCCGAAAAAGGGGTTCCTATAACAAACGCTTTGGGGATGGTTCTTTTTAAAATGATTGGTTCAGCTTCCATACTTGCAGGTTTAATCATCTCAGAAAAGAAAAATGGGATAAAAAACCGAATTTATATCAGTAAAACAAAATTATGCACATATCTGATCGGGCGTGGCAGTATTCTTTTTATACATCTATTATTGTTTTCGTTCATTTACTTTATAACAGCAAAGCTGTTCAACTTCGATTTTGGAATGAAATATCCTGCGCAGATATTAATTATCTTCGGTGTATTGGGAATATTTACAACCGCTTTTGGCCTGCTGCTGTCTGCTTTTGCAAATGATGATAATACTGCATGGCGATTTGGTGTTCTAGTATTGCTGCCGGCTTCCATATTGTCAGGTGCACTATTTCCTTTTGATGCAATGCCAGAAAGCCTGCAGACGGCGGGAAACCTTTTCCCTCAGCGGTGGATAACAAATGCGATCGAAATCCTGCAAAACGGCGGCAGCTTATCCGATACTTTCTTCCCTTTAATTGGCGTGCTGTTATTATCAGCAGTGTTCTCTGCTGCAGCAAGCGTCCGGTTAAATAAAAGCCTGTCTTAAATTGTTTTTATATGGATTTATCCCGGAAACCGTATTCTCTGCGTAGATTTTGGAATACCCCCATAAATTTTTTCCCACTTTCCATTATGGAACAGTTCATATTGTGCAAAGGAACAGGGCAGGCCATTTGCAGCGGTGATATCAGAACTGTCCATAAGCTGAAAATGCAGATGGGGAAACATGGAGTTTCCAGTATGGCCAATGTTCCCCAGAACATCTCCTCTTTTCACCGTTTGCCCGACTGACACTCTGATAGAATCAGGTTGCAGATGGCAGAATGCTGCATAGACACCATTACCATGTTTCAGAATGATGTAATTACCGGTTAAATTTTTTATATCATCGCTCCCAGGATTAAATTTACTGTTAGCTCTGGCACGTTTGAAATCTGAAAACAATCGTGCCTTTTCTCTTTCGAGGCAATGCTCTTCTATTTCTACAATGGTACCCTCACATGGAGCATAGATATCCTTTCCATAACAATAACACTTGTTCACAGGTACACCGGACAGAAGATAGTGTAAGGGAGTGACGCTATAACAGGGATTCCCCTTTTGCATCCAATCCACCTGAAGAAAGTCGTAGGCATATCTCGTTCCTAATATATTTGTTCCGTGGCTGGGAATACGTGTCCCCGGCGTATTCGGGACGGACCATTCACCCCGTACAGGAAAATCAACAACAATTGGTTTCAGGAGTTCTTCCATTTACACCTCCATTTGAGCTTCCGGATTATAAGCTTCCGGCTTATAAAAAACATGCCTCAATTCTGTAAATAAATCATCCAATGCTTTTTCCATAGCTGTATAGTCTAAATGCGAATACTCGGAATTCCTGATGTCTTCTAACATCTGATTGGCAAATCCAGTACACGACCATAAAATTATATGTTTACTTTTTTCGATCTCTAAATCCGGTCTGAATTTGGATTTGTCTATGGTATCAAATATTGTTGGATAGCAATCTGCATCCTTCTTGCTGCTTCTCTCCTTTAATTCATTATTTATTTCACTGGAATTGGTAACCGCAGAAAGTTTATTAAATTCAAATATCCAGGGATATTCTTTTAATAATTTAATCTGCAGTAAATAAGATTGATGCAGCCTCTTTAATAAATCCAATTCATCATAATTGATTAACTGGTAATATTCTTTATTAAGCAGTTCCGAAAAGTAGTCAAAAACAAATAGAAAAAGTTCTTGTTTACTTCCTATATAATGAAACATTAAGGCTTTGGAAAATCCGGCTTCCTTCGCAATCACATTTGTTGAAGCGTTGTCAAATCCCCGTAGTGCAAATTCTTTTAGTGCGGCATTCAAAATAGCATTGCGGCGGCTTGTATCTAAATCTGATAATTTGGCTGGCATGTATTTCCTCCTCATCTGCTGGCATTTATATAGGTTCATATATATGCGATGATATTGACCTTATAGGTTAATGCCATTGTACATCTTTTTACCTGACAGGTCAATGGATTTTTCGGCATCTATTCAAACTTTATGGACTATTAGATTAGAAAAATAATGCATAGACGAACTTTTTGGTATATGGTAATAATTAAATAATACATTTATTTACAAACGTAGTCAGAAACCGGGCTTTCTATGATTCATTCTTGATCATAGAAAGCCCGGTTTATAATCTGTTATATCCTAATTACCAATAAGGCAAAATCATTCGTAAATACAATGATTCCCGCTTTATTATGGTTCAAAAACTGTTAATTCTGCTGCGTACCGAAGTATAGTGACCGCATCCCTGCTATCTGCCAGATTATCTCCATTCATGTCTGCGATCTGCAGCTGTTCCTCTGACAGTTCTTCCTTCTCTGCATTATATTTCAACAGTTTAGCAGCATCTTTCGTATCTACCACACCGTTTAAATCAACATCTCCCAACAGCCGTACCTCCAGGATTTCTATAATCAGCTTCTTAAGGGCTTCTCCTGTCATATCCTGATCTGCATTCTGGTTATCATAAACTGTCTGCGCTTCTGCAGTCATCTCCGACAGCCCCTCCATACTGGCTTCGAGATATTTTTTGGCATCTTTAAGGATTTCATTTGCTTTATCCAGTGCGTTTTTCAATTCTTCTTTGTTGCCTTTTCTTACAAGTGATACCATGGCATCTGCCAGTTTTTCATAAGCCGTATTCATCTCCTCCGGGGATGCCTGGCTGTTTTCTGCTGTTTCTTTTGCCTGAGCCAGTATATCCTTCAGGTTCTGTACGCTTATAGCTGTATACTGATCTTGCATTTTCAATAATTCTTCTGCCTTCTGAATCAGGATATCCAGCCTTGTGTCTGCTTTTTCTACCATCATAGATGTCACTGCCGTCAGCAGTCTTGTAGTTGCTTCGTTGATTGTTCCCTGATCTGCAAGATTGCTGTCAAATACCTGCTGTGCCTGCAAAAGTGCTTTTCTGACTTCTGCCACGCTTTCCTCTGTGTACTGAGACAGGCCTGCTGTATCTGCAAGAATTGCCTCTGTCCCTTCTATGGCTGCCTTCAGGCCTGTCTTCTGTGGGCCGTTTTCTACAAGGAAGCATGCTGTAATCAGATTTATAAAAGCTTCATCTGCCTGCTCCTGAGTGACAGACGGGTCTTTTAGAATCGCTCTTGCTGCATTTAAAGCTTTCGCCACTGCTGCCCAGGTTTCTTCCGTATAACACTGGTTTTCTTCCTGTTCCTTTTCCATTGCCTCTGCCATGGAAATTGCCAGATTCAGGCTCGTCAGATCTGCATCCGGTGCCTCGCTTCCTTTCTCCACATAGTGAAGTATTACGTATCGGTATACGCTCTGAGTGATGCCGTCCTCTGCAGTGACAAACATCTCAACCGCATTAATTCCTCTAAGCAGCGGAACCGTTATGGTATCTGTTTGAATATTGCCTAATTCATTACCATTTAAAAGTACCTGCACCGACGCACCCTCTGTTGGAACTACCTGGAAACGAACTGCCTTATTCTCATATTCTGCTGCAATATAATACTTCTGATTTTTATCAAATTCTCCAAAATCCGTCTCTTCACATAACACAGTCTCCAGATTGCTGTTGGAAGCTGCTTCCGGTATCTTCATATTTGTCTGAACAGGCTCTGCTGCCACCACCGGCACACCTGCCGCCCCATTGGAAAGCATTGGTATCACGACCGGTTTAAAGTAAAATCCGTTCAAACTGTAGGGCACCCTGATTTCAGTTCCCTGATATCCATCCAGAATCTCATAATTACCATCGGGGGCATCCGAAACCATCCAGCGGATTACATCGTTTACTTTTTCTGCACTTGTCAGATAATCTGCAGTCAGACTCCGGCTATTTTCATCATAGGCCGCCTCCACACTGCTGACTTCCTGAATCACCGCTTCTTCTCCAAACGGAACCGCTTCTTCATTTACCATAAAATCCCGGAACCGGATAACCGATGTTCCGTCACCGCAGGTACAAAGAATGCCCGCCTTTAAGGAATCATCAAGCCCTGTATTTTCCACTTCCTGTACCAGATTCCAGGTGCTGCCGTCCGTACTGTAATAGCCGCGGATAACAGACTCTGTTTTTTCCAGTTTCAGATATATGATTTCTCCAAAGATATCATCAATCCCTGATTCGGATGGGTTTCCTTCTTTTTCTGTAATTACATTCAGCTTTGGATTTCCATTGGCATGTTTTCTCTGAATCGCAGTATAATTATCTGCATCACGGTAGAAGACAAGCCCCGTTTCTTCGTATCCCTGATGTGTCTTTCCTTCCATTTCTACAGTTATGACAGCCTGACTGGAATCAGCCAGTTCCGCAAGTACAATATTCGTAGCGCCATTGCCTGACTCCCAATCTCCCGCTCCCGATGGACATATATAAAGATCCTCCTGATCCAGTCCCCAGGTTCCTTTCACCGGATTTAGAATCGTAAGTGCATTGGAAAGAACCTTGGTATTCTCCCTGATCACTACCAGCTTTGCTGCTGATATACCGTTGGAAGCAGTTCCCTTCACAAGTACCGCACCTGCTTTTTTGGCGGTAAGAAGACCGTCCTGGCTGATAGCTGCTACGTCAGAAGCCGCTCCTGTCCTGATATCCTCCACCGTATAAACCACATCTTTGATCTGCGCATTTTCCGGATATAGGGCAGCGGTAATCTGCAGGGTACTTCCTGCCCCATCCAGCACATCACTTTCAGAAATTAGCTTTACAGACTGGGGGTAGATTATTTCTGTCTGGGCTCCCACATTTACCTGCAGCGGGGCGGAAGCATATTTTCGGTCATTTATAACACTATATGCCCGGATCAATGCCTCTCCTTTGGAAATTCCCAATATTTTTCCATCTGCTGAAACTTTTGCAATATCCGGTGAGCTGCTTTCATAATAAACTTCTCCCAGAGCAGCAGCTTTTTCCCCCTCTCCGATGGATATCCCTTCCTTATCTGACAAATTAATATCACTAACGTCCATATTATTTATGGACACATTCATTTTCATTCCTGCATCATATTCATTATTTTGTATCGAGACATTCTTGCATCCGTTAAAGGAATACAGATCATTATCCAGCTGGCTTGCTGAAGATTTCACTTCTGCCTGCAGACCTTCTCCAACACTTATCGTACATTCTTGTGCCGTTTCGCCGTTTAAAGTCAACGCCAGATCCACATTTGGTTCAAACCGGAATATACGGTTGCCTTCTATCGTTATTCCGTCCACACTCTTGGCATCTACTACCTTGCTGCCCGACTGGTAAAATTCATTTCCTGTAATCTGAATGTTTTTATGAACGGTACTGTCTACCGAGACATTGGGATTTGTGGGTTCAATAAAGATCACACCATTTCCCTGGCAGCGGTAAAACTTATTATTCTGTATCGTTACATCTTCCACTCTTCCAGACTCATACCAGCTCTGTGCATCACAGGAAATATAGATTGCCGCCATGGACGTGCCCTCAAACACATTTTCCTCAATCAGCACCGGTTTGCGTGTTGTAACCAGTATTCCTCTGGTTGGGATCTGCTTAAATGTATTTCTGCGAATCTCCACTTCCGGCGTATCGGTAATATTCTCTGCCACAAACTGCCATTCCTGTACCTCATCCGGAATCGGCTCTGTAAACCGTATTACGGTATCTGTAAGACTGATTCCTTCACTGCTGCTGCCGGTAGGGCCGCTGATGATTTCCTCCACTGTACAAATGGAATCCTCCAGGGGAAGCATGTTGCTCTGCCTTGTAAACTCTACCTGATCTCCTTCAAAGAAACTTGGAAATCCTGCTGTTTCATCGTGATTATATCTTACTGTCACTTCTCTTCTGTCACCGCTGATACTCACTACCTGCTGGAAAGTTCCGTGTATATTAATCGGATCATCATGAGGATTTGCAAAATAACAGTCCTCTACCAGAATCTTTCCTCCACAGCCTGACATCTGGAGAAAATCCGCATATCCCGCCGTAGTTCGGCCGGTTTCCTCCGGTGCCCGGAAGTCTACATCCCGCAGTGAAATATTATCCGTAGTCTGCCCCACCATTCCAAATCCGTGGAGATACCGGATATCTAAATTTTCCATCTCAATATCCTTACTGAGCCAGAAAAAAGCTCCCGGTGTATCTCTGCGGGTAGGACGCATCTGGTAACACATGCCGGTTGTCACACTGTCCGGCTTTCCATTGTAGGTAATTTTTACTCTTCGATTGCCCAAGTCTTCCATTCCTGCCCGGTTATCAAAAAGTTCATTGCTGCGTGTAGTTATCCCTGTCCTTAGGTCTATGCTCTGGGCATAATTATTTTCAAACTTGTCTGTACCTGTCCAGTAGTATTTGCCTGTATAGGGGCTTTTGTCACTGAACCAGTTAATCTGGCCATTCTCTATGGAATACTCGTAGCACTCCGGAATATATACGGTAGCTGTATTTCCATCCACAGATTCCACGGTTATATCTACAACGGTGGGTACCTCGAAATCAACGGTAAAATTCTGAAATCTTACATTTTCACTTCGGATCGCCGCAAAAGCCGTCATTTTCCCATGAAAATTAATGACTGAACCATTGCCTTCCATCACAATGTGATTGAGGTCTTCTATCAGAATACCTATTTTTTTATCTTTATAAGCCGAATCGGCACCTACTGTATTCGAGACATAAAGCTCTCTTTCTTCTGCCTTATCCGGATAAATCTGGTATTTACCCTGAGGAAAATCAATTACAATTTCCTGTTCCGGATTTTTCTTTCTCAGATATGCAGCTCTGTCCAGTGCTTTTATAACGGCCTGGGCACTGTCCTTGCTTCCTTTGGGATCTGCTCCGTAATCAGTGACGTGAATGATATAATCCTCTGGCTTTTCCGGTTCTTTTTCTTTCAGCCTCTTCATTTCCCGGTCGAGCTCATCATGTGCAGCATTGATCTCTTCCTGACTGGCCCTTTCATCCTGGAAGACATTTTCCGCCTGAAGCAGTGATGCCTTGAATTTCCGGAATCCATCACCGTCAGGATCGGTATAATCCTGCAGTACTATATCCTGTGCCTCTTGCAAAAGTTTACCCAGTAGTGTTTTATCTCCTCTCTGATACTCTGTCAGAAATCTGGCATCTGCCCAGTCCGCGTGATCCGACCAGTTATTTTCTCCCTGCTCTGCAACAAGTATGATTTTCTCCGTTAAGCCGCCGATTTCCAGATCAATCGTTTTTTGGGGTGTATTACTGACCATTTCACCACTGTCATATACCGGATCCTGCTTTTCATCATTAAAATATACTTTAAACCTTACACTTGCGGGATTGCCTGCTGAGTTCTGAGAATAATCTATTCCCACATTACTTCTGAACCGCGTGTAACCTTTATTCTTGATATCATATACGATCCTGGACTCTGCGTGGGTTCCCAGACCCTTTTCATATACTGCCGGATTCTGTTCTTCATCCGTTAGACAAATCTGCTGCCCTGATGAGGAAACATCCCTGTTTACCGAACCATATCCTGCTTCTGCGCTTTTCCATTCAAGATCGGATAAATATACGGCATTTTCCTCCTGTGCATCCTGCTGGTATTCTGCGTAAGATTCAATATAAGTGGCATCTCCTCCATTGTCACCTTCTGCATCAAGTACAATCTGGATCAGATCTCCCTTTAGTACTTGACTGGTGGTAAGAATCTGCAGTGTCTTTCCGGCTTCCAGTACTTCCTTATCTTTATTTACCGGCCATATTCTTTCCCCGTTTTTTAATACCGAAAGGGAAACCTGCCCAGGCTGGTTCAGATATTTCTGTGCAGATGCCCGAAGGGACAGCCGTCCTGCCTGTGGTGCCTCAAAGGTACGGACAGCATTTACATTGGATGCGGGGTGCATATATCTGGGACCTGCATACAGCCAGTTACCGCCTTCCCATGCATATTCACCTGCTATATAACCTCCTTTGCCTTCTAAATCGGAAATGTCACCGCTTTCTTTATCCATTTTCCGGTATGTCCATCCGTTAACACCATTTTCACCCGGTACAAAACTTTCCCAGGCTCCATACCTTTGTTTGCGCTCTTCTTCCCTGATGTGAATCTTGTATTGTTTCACACCCTTTTTGTCTGGGGAGACAACCTCTGCCGTAATATTATTATTTTCATCGGGCGCTATACGGATATACTCCATATCCATCAAAGTATCCCCATGCCCGGTTTCCACTTTTTCTCCATTAATGGTAATCTGTGAAGCAGTGTTTGCCGGAAATGCTTTCACCCAGACTTCCTTTTCATTACCGGTTAAGCTTATCTCATACGCTGTCTGGTTCTGCCGGAATAAAATGTCATGACCTGCCACTGAAAGTCCCGACAGATTATAATCTTTAACCGTATCCACACCTTTATCTTTAAATAGTTCCAATTCTTTTATGGAAGCACGGGGCAGGCTGCCTCCTGTTTCTCCCTGGGTGGATTCTACTTTCGTAAATTCTATTTTAATATAACGGATCTTAGATGCAGTAAAATAGTCCAGTTCGCCATTTGCATGGGCAGTTTTTGAAGACTCAGACTTTTTATCCCAATTTACATTATCCGAAGACGTGTAGATTGTATAGGTACACTTCAGATAATCATGTTCCACAGCCAGTCTGGCATTCCGGATATCGTATTCCTGTCCCAAATCCAGATACAGGGATTCACTGTTCTGTTCTGTTACTTTATTTCCGCTTCGCCACAGGGTGAGAATGTCGCCATCCACCGCATTGTCCGGTACGGTACCCACATCACTGCTTGTTGCCGTAACTGCAGCTTTTACAGCCACATTCTCTTGCAATTCACTTTCATCGGGATTTCCCTTTCCTTCTGTTATATAAAGAGACAGCCAGCATGGAATAACTTCATTTAGTCCTTTTTCATCTTCCGCACAGAGCATCAGGGTTTTTACTCCTGTAATATCCACATCGATCTCGGCTGCTATTGACTTTACCGGGTCACTTACATACAAAAGCGCACCGTCTCCATATATCTTAAATTTCACTCCGCTTTTTGTCTTTTCCGGATTTTTAACAGCGGCTTTCCCAGTCAGCTTCTCATAGCCTCCGTCCAGTTCGAACATAACAGGAGCCATGTTTTTCACTTCCATGCTTTTGGTATAATCCTCTCCATCTATAGAGACCGTGTCTTTTACAATCCCAGGAGGATCCTCTCCGGGAACACTTTCCTGTTTGTCCGTCAGATACATTGACACCTGATCCATAGGCGTGCCCTGTGCAATCTCTTCATAAGGAACCCTTTTATCTGTCATCGCCCTGGTTTGAAGCTCAACGGATTCCGGCTCCATACCGGGCGAACTGACCGTTACCTGGATTTTCCCCGGGTTCTTACCAGCCTGAATAAAGATTCCTGCAACTCCTGCTTCCGCATTAACAGGATTAGCACCTACTCTTTTATCACCATTTCCGATAATACTTCCCTGTCCTTCTACCGAAAACTTTAATTTATTGTCGGCTTCTGCGCATACGTTTCCTTCTTCATCCAGCACATATGCATATACCATAACCTGGTCAGAACCATCCGCTGTGAGTCCATTACCCGAATCATCCACTTCCAGCCTGAGTCTGGCCGGTTCCTTTGCCGTATGTACTTCCTGACCGGCAATTACATTTCCATCTGCATCATAACCTTCCGCCTTTAAATAAGAACCTTCCGTATATGGTACATTTTCAAAATAATAGGGCGGGTGTTCCAGATTAGAAGATGTTCCCTCATCCAGCGGGACATTTTCCTGTTCCCATAATATTTCATCATTCTTGCCCATAACACAAAGTTTAACTTTGTCGGCATTACTGTACACATAGATCATTCTTTTGCTATCTGTTCCCACCGTTTCCTGATTAGACTTATCCACCACAGGCGCCTTCGTCCCCCAACTGCTGGCTATAAAAATCATTGGGCCTGTCTCAACATCCTGAGATTCCAGGTATTCATCCTCTGCGGTTGATCTCTGGCTTGCAAAAGCATAGTAGGAATATTTCGGTATTCTCTTTAAATCCCATATTCCGCAAGGAGACATCGTTTCATGATATCCTCTGTTGTGGTCAATTCCAATCCACATGGTCATGCCTGCAAAACGATGTGCGCTATCCTTGTAATTCTGTATTCCTTCTGACATGGAGACCGCTCCGGTTCCTTCAAATGAGTATCCCTTCCATAGTCTGTTATTAGCCTGTTTCACCATTCTTGCCTCACCACCGGGATAAAATGACTCTTTTCCCCTGGTAACGCGGCAGTCATTAATAAAATTACCAAACTGCTCTTCCCAGTGATCTCCATATTCCCGAATAATGGACAGTGCAGTATCTGACCAGGATTCTACTTCTTCCGGTGTCCCGTATAAGATATCTCCTTTTGCTCCCCCATGTGGATTTTCTGCAGAAGTTTTCAGTGAGGGATGCTCTTCTTTTGCCACTTGCTCCAGTTCATTTGTAAATCCTTCCGGTACACCTGGAGATTCATTTAGTGATATCTCAAAAGTAAGAATACTGGGATGATTTCTGTCTCTTCGAACCATCTGCCTGATATCATTTTTCACACGCTGTGCAAAAATTTTATCATCCGACCAATGCTGCCATCCAGGTATCGCCTCGATGACTAAAATTCCCAGTTCATCACAGGCCTTTAAAAATTCTTCCGACTGGGGATGATGTGCTGTTCTCACAATATGAAACCCGGCCGATTTAAACTTTATGGCATCTCTCCTCTGGAGGGAATCAGATGCCGCATATCCGATATAGGGATATTCCTGATGCCTGTTGACACCTGATAAAAACCCGGCATGCTTATTGTTTATCAAAATACCTTTTTGTGCGTCCATCTCTATTTTCCGAATACCTGCCGGAGTCTCTGTCCGGTCTGTCTCTGCACCGTCAGCATATACTTCAGACACAATGGTATGCATATACGGATGATCCAGATCCCATAATTCAGGATTTTCAACAGTAACCGATTGTTTTACCTCTCCGGCGCCAGCACCCGGCAAGGACAATGTTTTCCTGTCTTCACCTACCACGGTACCATCTTGATTTACAATTTTTGTAACCAGAGAAATCTGCTTTTCTTCTTTATCTTCATTTCTGATATGCGTCTTAATATCCACAATAGCTTGTTCCGGGGACACCTCCGGAAAATCTACCAAGATCCCGCCTCCTGCTGTCTCATCCTCAAAAAGCTCATCTGTAATATGAACGTTATTCACGGAATGAAGCCAGACATTTCTATAGATTCCTCCAAAATAAGTGAAATCCAGCTGACCCTGGGGTTTACCCGGGGGAACATTTACATTATCGCTGTTATCGGTTAAAACGGTGATTACATTTGCCTCGCCGTCACAATGAACAGCATCTGTAATATCCAGAATAAACGGCAGATATCCGCCGTATTGGGTATTTTCTCCTGTTTTTTCCGCCATATGTCCCTGGAGATGCTTGCCATTTACCCATACGTCCGTCACACCCATGACACCTTCAAATTCTATATACAGCTTTTTATCTTTGTACGAATCTGACAGATAAAAATGTTTTCTGTACATGGCAGGCCCCTGATAGTTTTTTCCTCCGCTGGTATTTTCTTCCTCAAGTCTTACGGAATGGGGCAGATCTACGTTCTCCCACCGTTCCAGCTCCGCCATATCATAATCTGACTTTACTGCTTCCGGAATATTCCGCCTTACAAACTTCCATCCCTGGTTAAAATGCAGTTGCTCCCGTCCCGGTTCCGCTTCTATCTGCACAATGTCATCTTTTGCAGACAGTATCATACGCTGGGATAACACCAGGCCGACTGCCATCATCAGAACAAAAACCCATGTAATTCCTCTTCTCTTCATCATGTACCCTCCATAATTACCGTCCCCTAGAGCGTGTTGAGCTAATATACCGCGAAGTGGTGCAGATGGCGGGAATGAATTTTCAAACTCGCTCTATCGAATGGGACTTTCCTGGAATTATTATAGCATGGTGATTTTAAGATCTTTTAGGACTATTTACCTGGTATTTTTCACTATTTTGGGATTTCTGTCAGGCTTTAGAACTTTCTTTAGAATTTAGAATTTTATTATGATATTTCCAATGTTCAGGATCCGGGTCCTGAACATTGGTCGCTGCCCGTTTGCCACGGATATTATTATTTCCGCAATGCAGCCGCCGGCTCCGTATGCACTAACGGCAGACTTGCACCACCGCTTATAACCATAACAACAGCAAAAGCATCGATGATTGTCAAAACGGCCTGTGTACCGGACACAACAAGGGGTAACCCAAACAGACTGCTGATTAACATACTTCCCCCAAGTAATCCCAGTTCCACCACTGCTGTGAGTATGGAGAGAAACAGATTCTCCCGGAGGATCATACCTGTGATCTGATGCCTGTAATAACCCAGCGCAGACAATAACCCTGCCTCCCGGTATCGCGTATTTTGCAGCTTAATCAGAAGTACAGCACAGATAAACAGTCCGATCCCCAGAATCAGAACAGACAGTACCAGAAACAGCTTACCCAGACTTTGAAAGGTATTCTGTAATGCGTATACTTCGTCTGAAGCATTGGTGGAATCCAGTCCCTGCAGTTTGAGCCGGTTGCTGACCGCCACGATATCAGAGAATTTTTTCACATCATAACTGATGGAATAATTGTCCTGGTCCGTTAGATTCTGATAGAACTTCTGTTCTATATCCGAGCTGATGGTAAAATCGTCATAACCCGCATTATAGATACCGCTAATTGTAACGGTATAACTTTGACCATCCAATTCCAAAACAAGCTCCCTGCCAGGCAATGTTTTAATATCTGCTGCCATCTTCCTGGCAAGGCTTGGGGTAATTGCAATCTCATTCATTCCTTTCCTTGGCATAATCCCATACGACAGCCCCTGTGCTGCCTTTGTGACTGGAAATTTTTCAGCCAGAACCTCGCTTTTTCCATTGATATGCAAAGATATATTTTCTAATTTATATTGGTAATAAACATTTTCTATACGTTCGTCCGATTTTAAATAGGATAAAATAGTCCCATCATCAGCACCTCTGATGTATCCGTTATTAAATGCCGTGTTCTTTGCCTCAAACTCCTGAATAGACTGATCCATCACATTGCCAAAGGAAAGGGAAAATAAAAATGCCAGCATACCGATAGATATTGCCAGTGAAACGGCGATATAACGCTTTATGTGAACCTTAAAATTTTTAACTGCTTTGGATACCATGGATCTTTTATCCGGATTACTTTTCTTAAATGTTTTTTTATTTTCATTTAATTCTTTTCGATTTGCCGATGGGTCTTCTAATATTTTTTTCTCCTTAATCTGAATAACTTCATCTGCAAATGCGCTTATTTTTTGGTCATGCGTAATTACAACCACCAGTCTGTCCCGGGAAATTTCCCTGAGCAAATTCATGATTTCTGTAGACGCTGCACGATCCAGTGCACCGGTAGGTTCATCTGCAAAAATAATCTGCGGGTCATTTACCAGGGCTCTGGCTATGGCAACCCGCTGTTTCTGACCGCCCGAAAGAGTCTCTGACATCTGATTTTCTTTTTCTTCCAGACCCAGCCTTTTCAGTAGGGCCTTTCCTTTTTTCTGAAATTCCTTCCCTTCCTTTTCCGATTCACAGGCTAGTAATACATTTTCCAGAACGGTATATCCGGGAAGCAGATGATAGTTTTGAAATACAAAGCCTATGTTATCCCTGCGGTATTCACAAAGAGAATCAGCCTTCATCTTACTGATGGAAACCCCTCCTGCTAAAATCTCACCACTGTAATCGGTATCAAATCCCGCAAGCAGATTCAGTAAGGTGGTTTTACCGCCTCCGGAAGGTCCCATGAGACATACAATCCCGGTATCGGGGAAATCAAAACTGCTGTGCTCCAGTATAACGTTATTCCCATATTTTTTTGTAACATCTTTTAATCTGATCATCTTTACCGGTCTCCTGTCTTAAGGGAATTCGTAATTTTCGCTGACAAACTCACCAGTGTTGTTACACTTCCGGAAAGCAAACCCATTGCAAGAACAAGTAATACCCCCGCTCCAAGCATCTTACCATTTAAAATATTCACATTCCAGAATGCAGTAGCTGCAAAATCAGCTATCGGTGACATACACAAGAATAAAACAACTGACACCACTATGGAAAAAAACGCCTCAGTAAATGACATCAGTGCCAGATGTCTTCCGGCATAACCGCTGACTTTATAAATCGCATATTCCCGTTTCCGAATCAAGGCAGTGATGATTGACACTGCCAGAATAATGACTACCGACATAATCCCAATAACAACAACTGCCGCCCCGGACTGCTGGCTCGTCTGCTGGTTTAAACGTACCATATCCTCCACAAGCTCGAATCGTCCTAAAGGCACAATACCGTCTGCATTCAATTCGTCTTTTATTGCTATCATATCTGCCGGAGTTTTCGCCCGAATGGAAAAATTAACTTCTTCGTTCTTAATCCCCGCCTGGTTTCTCATTTCATCAATGGCTGATTTGCTGAAGAAAAAGGCATCATCCACAGAATATTCCATTAACTCCTCACCAGCATCATATTTTACCGTTGTATCCATCACTCCCACAATTTTACAATCCGATGTAACCGGCATCAAAACAGGTTCGCCGCTATCCCAATTATAGACTGCACCGGTAAAAGTAACCGTCTTACCCAATGCCTCTTTGTCAGCCCATCCTAATTTCTTCACGAAGCTCTGCGGAACAACAATTTCATTTTCGTTTCCCATTGGCATTACCCCTGCAGTCAGCTTGTTTATAACGGGTACGGAATTACTTGTATCAATTTTTATGTCATTACCGTCAACGGTTACCTGGATATCGCTATACGCCTGGGTAAAAACGATATGTGAAACCCGGTCATCGGATAAATACTTCTCGTACAGCCCGTCAATATCCTGTGATACATTTGCATCCGGCTCATCATTTTCTTTTCCGTCCGTACCTCCTGCACTCATAAAACTGTTAACAACGCTGATATCCAAAATGCTGTCGCCATATGTACGAAACAGTTCATCAAAGGCTGATTGACCCGTATCGGTAATCCCGCCGCTCACTGTGACAAGTAATAAAACCGCCCCCACCATGAGCGACAGCACATGAATGGCAAATCTCCCCCACTTGCTTTTCAGGTTGCTCCAGGCCAGCCTTATTGCATGATAAATGCCCAGGCTATGTGCTTTGTTTTGGCCGGCTTTGTTTTGATCGGCTTTGTTTTGGTCGGCTTTGTTTTCATATCGATTGGTTTTAATCTCCTTTCTGTCTGTTTCATCAGTTGTGCTGACCAGTTCCCCTTTGTCCAATTCATGTACTTTATCCTTCTGATCAATCAATGCAGTATTATGGGTTACTATGATCACGGTTCTTTTCTTTGAAATTTCCCGCAAAAGTTTCATAATAATTTTTGAAGACTGTTCATCTAATGCACTTGTTGGTTCATCTGCTATGATTACCTGTGGGTCTTTCAGCAGTTCACGGGCAATCGCCACGCGCTGTTTCTGTCCGCCTGACAGCCTGCCTGTCTTTTGCATTGCCAGCCCGTCAATTTTCAGATCCGCCAGGACTTTCGTGACTTCTTTTTTATTCTGTTTCATTTTCAGATACCCGGGAAGCATGATATTTTCTAAAACGGTAAGGTCATCCAGCAGGTTAAAATCCTGCCATACAAATCCAAAGATATTATTATAGTAATAACTCTTATCCCGTTCTGTTAGCTTTTTGATATCTTGTCCCCGGTAAAAAACCTCCCCGTCAAAAGACTGTTCCATTCCACTGATAATTTTTAATAATGTAGTCTTTCCGCTTCCGGAGGATCCTACAATAAAATGAAGTCCTTTGCCTATGGTCATTGAAATTCCCCGCAGGGCAAATTCATCTCCAAATTGTTTTGATACATTTTTAATTTCAAACATATAGTAATCTCCTCTAATTGCCAGGTAATTTCATTTCTGCTTTACGATTTTACCCGGTTTCGGTTTTAATACGAATATATTATCACGTCCGACATAAAATCTTTGTTAAGGCAGTAAATGATTTTCTTAACAAAGATTTTATGTGTACGTGGTATAATAATGTAAGATCCAGGAGGTGGGCAAATGAGAATTTTAATTGTAGAAGATGAAACAGATTTATGTGACTCCATTGCTGAGGGGCTGCAGATAGATGGCTATGCGGTAGACACGTGCTATGATGGTGAGGAAGCCTATGAACTTATCACAACGGAAACCTATGATCTTGTTGTACTTGATTTAAATCTGCCGGGAATGGACGGCATTGATATACTTTCAAAAGTACGCAGTCAGGATAAAAATATAAAAATTCTGATCTTATCCGCAAGAAGCACCGTCTCTGATAAAGTAACCGGACTGGATTCCGGAGCAAATGATTACCTGGCTAAGCCCTTTGATTTTGAAGAATTAGAAGCCAGAATCCGCTGTTTACTGCGGCGCACCTTTATACAGGAAGACACTATACTCGTCTGGGACAGTATATCTTTGGATACTGTGAGACGTTCTGCATCCGTAAATGGCGAAGAATTGACCTTGACAAAAAAGGAACTGGCACTGCTTGAATATTTTCTCCTTCATCCAGACAAAGTAATCAGCCAGGAAGAAATGATGGAACATGTCTGGAATATGGAAGCAGACAGCCTGAGTAATGCTGTTCGCGTACATATTGCATCATTAAGAAAAAAATTAAAAGCCGCTCTGTCTTACGACACCATTGCAACTAAAATTGGTGCCGGGTATTATTTAATCGGAGGTAGTAAATAATGTTAAATAAAATATCTATCCGTCTTCGCCTTACGATCCTGAATGTTATTCTGCTTACCATCTGCTGCGTCGTCCTGACCATCATTTTAAACTTTTCGGCAAACCGGATGGCAAATGTAATTGAAGCTACTGTTGTGACTCCCGCAATTCAGGTTGAGCAGGATACGGATTCTGCAAATACGGAACTTAATACGCAGCTCAATCCTGATACTGCTGCTAATAGTACCATGCCTTCTGCTTCAACCCGGAACTCACAGGCAGCACGTCAGATTTTTTTATACCAGAGTATCTTTTATATGATATTGCTGCTGGTTATTGGCGGATTTTTAACCTACTATATTTCCGGCAAAGCCTTAAAGCCACTGCATATACTAAGCAGACAGATGCGAAATTGTACCGTTCATAACCTTTCCGAAGATTTAATGGTACCGGAAACCCATGATGAGATCGCTGATTTAACCTGCTCTTTTAATGAAATGTCGAATAAATTAAATGATGCCTTTGCAATGCAAAAACGCTTTTCCCAAAGTGCGGCGCACGAGCTTCGCACGCCTCTCACCGTACTCAAAACAAAAGTGGATGTATTTAAAAAGAAAAATGACCACACTCCGGAGGAATACAGTAAATTATTATCCATCATATCTGCCCATACAAATCGAATGTCTGATCTGGTAAAAGAGCTCTTAGATCTTACAAATATGGACGCTCTGGTGTGTGATCAAAGAATTGAGGCAAACGAACTGCTGATTGATGCTGCAGAAGAATTGTCTCCGCTGGCAAAGGAAAAAAATATCTATATTACGGTCAGCGGTGAGGCCCCCATCCTAACCGGTAACAAAAACCTGCTGCACAGAGCATTTTATAATGTCATTGAGAATGCTGTAAAATACAACGTTGAAAATGGTATGGTTGAAATTACTATTTCCACCCGGGAGGGAAATACGGCAATCACCATAAAAGATCATGGTATCGGCATCCCAATTGAAATGCAGCCTCTTATTTTTGAACCATTTTTCCGGGTGGATAAATCCCGTTCCAGGAAGATGGGCGGGGCGGGACTTGGTCTTTCCATTGTGAAATCCATTATTGAAAAGCACAACGGCACAATTTCTGTATCAGATCATCAGGGCGGCGGAACTATTTTTGAAATCTTGCTGCCGTACGGCAATGACCAATTATAGCCTCATGCTTTGCTGCTGTGAACGAAGAAACAAAATAAGACGGAGAGATGTTTTGATGAAATACATTTTCTCTTAACACAAATTTTATGTTAGATTTGCTACAATGGCCTCATCAACGAAAAAGTGAGGTATCGAAATGAAAAAAAAATTTGTCATTATAATTTCATCCCTATTGATTCTTTCTCTTGGCGGCTGCAGTTCCAAGCCTTCGGAAGAAAAAATAAAATCTGCTCTGGATGAAGGTACTATTACCGTAGAGGATGCAAAAGAGAAGGGATGGATTGATGATGACTGGATAAAAGCGAATTACGAAACAGTGGAAGCAAAATCAAAAATTTACCTGTTTGATCCCTTTGAAACTACATATCTGGATGGAACACCCGCTTCTTCCAATATCATTGAAGGAGAAACATGCCTGGTCTTTTTTAATACCCAGGGTGAGGAAACGCTGGAAAAACTGCAGGTTTTCAACGATATCTCTGATGAAATGACGACTGACGGCGTTCCTGTTATTGGTATTATCACGGACAAAGACCTCGGCGCGGCAAAAGAGAAACTGGCAGATATAAAGTTCCCCATAATCGTATACAATGATTCCATGCAGCAATCTTTAAAGAGCTATGAAGAACTTATTAACTCTGATCTGGTATCCATTTTTACAAAACAAGGTGGCTTTTATACTGCCTGGAACAGTAATCCCGAAGGGGATGAATTACTGTCATTTGCAAGGAAGTTGAAAGATGAAGAGTAAATATACGGTAGGTACCTTATTGCTGGCTATTGTCCTTATCTGTATTGGTGCCTGCCGTGGCGAAGCTTACGAAGTACTCTCAAAGGGAATAAACTTATGTCTGGAGTGTGTGGGTATTGGCTAAGAATAAAAATCGCTGGAAGATACAGGCAGGCGCCACACTGCTGACGAACGCCCACATTACAGGCTTCTTTACCGGTAAAATCTACAAAGGAAATTTAAAGGGGATCTGCGTTCCCGGCCTTAACTGCTATTCCTGTCCCGGAGCAGTAGGTTCCTGCCCAATTGGTTCCCTGCAGGCGGTGATTGGTTCCTCAAAATTCAAATTTTCCTACTATATTGTAGGCCTGCTGATTTTGTTCGGTGTGCTGTTTGGACGATTGGTATGCGGCTTTCTATGTCCTTTTGGCTGGTTTCAGGAGCTGCTTCATAAGATTCCCTCTAAAAAATTCAGCACAAAAAAACTTGCAGCACTAACCTGGCTTAAATATGTTATATTACTGCTGTTTGTCATCATACTGCCCATGACTATCCTAAATGAAGTCGGTATGGGAGATCCCTGGTTCTGCAAGTGGATCTGTCCGGCAGGAATCTTAGAAGGTGCGATTCCTCTCTCTCTCGCAGACAGCGGCATCCGGGCAGCACTTGGTGCCTTATTCACATGGAAAAGCTGTTTGCTGGTTGGAATTATAACTTTATCCATCTTTTTTTACAGACCATTCTGCAAATGGATCTGTCCGCTTGGCGCATTCTATGCCCTGTTTAATAAAATATCCTTCTATAAGTTTCATATTGATCAGGATAAATGTAACAGCTGCGGAGCCTGTACAAAGGTTTGTAAAATGGATGTGGAAGTCTGTAAGACCCCAAACCACCCGGAATGTATCCGCTGCGGTGACTGCATCCGCACATGCCCCCGGAGTGCAATATGTAAAAGTATCAATTTAAGAAAAGAGGACAAGGTTTGAAAATAAATAGAAAAAAATTATTGTGTATTACATTAAGTGCTGTATGCATGCTTTCTTTAGCTGGCTGCGGCAACTCGGATATAGAAGCTTCGAAAGAACCATTTCCTGAATTTGAAGGTGTGGATTTTGAAGGAAATAAAATTACCAATGATATCTTTAAAGACTACGATGCCACCGTCATTAATTTCTGGACAAATGGCTGCGGCAGCTGTATTGCGGAGATGCCGGAATTAGAAGCCTATTTTCAGGATTTCAAAGATATCAACGTTAACCTGATCGGGGTGGCTGCAAGTGCCGGAGAGTCGGACGAATCGAAAGGGACGGCAGAAACAATTCTGAAGGAAAAAGGAGTGACCTATCCAAACCTTATTCCCGATAACGCAAGCAGCTTTTATCAGGATTTTATTGGTGAAATATCCGGATATCCGATGACTTATATCGTGGACAGCGAAGGTAATATGGTCGGTGCTCCGCTGGTTGGGGTTGTGAAAAAGCAGGAAGAGAATTTGATGAAACGGTTAGATAAGATTATTCAGAAATAATGAATTATAAGCTTCGAGATATCTTGATCTATAAAATAGGAACCATTATTTCTGTCCTACAAAACAAATATCATATAATAAATGATCGCATAAAAACATATTCGGGTAAGTACTTGCGAGGCAGTTCTTTCTCATGGTAATTGCTTACAAAGCAAATCTTTCTCATGTCTGAGTGTTAATTAATATAACCTGAAAAAATATCCGGGAAATCTTTAAATAATAAAGAATTTCCGGATATTTTTATATGTGGGTGTGACACACGTTTACCCGAAGCATAAGAATCGATTTCCGGGTTCAAGCCTCAATCCTTAAAACTTCGTCTAATAATCTTACCACTTCTTCCTTTCTATCTCGGGATACCACACAGTAATCATTCAGACAATCCTTTTCATCCATCGTTTTCATTGCATTTCCTTCCTCATCATCTACCAGCACATGATAGTACAGACGCTCCGGATACTTCCCGTACAATGCAAGAAAATCATCTAAATCCCCGATTACCTCAATTCCCTTCCCGGCATTATATATTTTTTCATAGATCTCCATCCAATGCCGTGCGCCTGGCTGTCCTGCGCCGTAGACCCACTGGACTGCATTGATATCTTCTTTTAACAAATAGTCCAGGTGGTTTAGATTTCCAATTCCATCTAAGTGGTATATGGTATTGGTAAAATATTTGCTAAATTTCCGAATATCCGGCAGCCCGAACTCCGCAAACATCTGAGGGCTGATCATATATGCAAAATCGTCCTGCAGGATATAGGACGGATCTTGGCTGTAAAGTCCTCCCCAGTCGCTGTATCCCGGATTTAACGGCTTTAATACGGAATTAAGATCCTCATAGGCTTCCTGAAATGCCTGGTAGACCTCCGTCTGCAGGCGGTGCACTTCCTCCGGCTCATCCATCAGCTGGCACATAAGTTCCGTACTGTCCGCGAAGATTGCGGCTACATCCTGGGGCCCGCCCAGATCGGGCATGGACATCAGTACCATCCCGCCCCACTTTTTCTGTCCTGCGCGGTAAATATCCTTGATACGCCTGACCCATTTATTTTCCCTGTCGTATTGTATATGGATATCCTGAATTTCTTTTCTTTCCTCCGGAAAATACCAGACGCTTCCTGTACTGTTATCCATCCTGGCCCCGCAGAATCCCGCCAGTGATCCCGGTCCGAATGCCGCCATGTTCACAAAGGGGAAGGCATCACCTAAAAACTCACTCTGGGATAATTCATAATCCAGGGCATCTATTAATTCTTCTGCACTATATTGAAAATCATGGCATGTTTTCTGGGAAAGCAATGGAACCGGGGGCTTCTCCCGTTCTGGCTCAAAGGCATGTTTTACTGTAACCTTAAACAGCGGCCTGCCTAATTCCCCTTTCCACCATGCACTGTAATTTTTCTCTGTCTCTGACCAGCGTTCTTTGCTGAAATGTATGCTCATTTATAATTCCTTCTTTCCCGGCATTTTCCTTGTTTCTGTGTCTGCAGGCCACATGGGCCTGCAGCTGAACTAAATACTAAAAGTTTATTTTCTTACTGTCAGAATACGAACTATAGATTCTCTTGCTTCCCGCCTTATTGTATCCTCTTACTTTAAACCGGTAGGATCTGCCCTTTTTCAATCCGGATTTGGTATAGGAAGAAACTTTGGATGATTTTGTAGCTATCTTCTTATAATCACCTTTATTTGTCTTCATATAGATCACATATCCGTCCGTTCCTGACCTTCTGCTCCAGTTAATGGTGACTTTTCCTTTTCCGTCTTTCTTCACTTTAAGAAGATGAGGTTTTTTCGGTGCCGTTGCCGTGGTCATTACGGATGAGCAGGAGCCATACTTCTTTTCTTTTCCAAGCTGGCTGTATGCCTTTACCTTGTACTTGTAGTCTGATGCTGATTTCAGTCCCGTATCCACATAACTCGTGGATGCTGTAGTCTTTATTTTTGTCCATTTCTTTGCAGTGCTGTTATATCGGTATACGACATAGCCCTTGGCATTCGATGCTTTCTTCCAGCTGATCTGAAGGCTGCCTGACTTATGTCTGGATGCTTTTAATCCGGTTGGCTTTCCTGGTTTCTTCAGAATCAACTTGCTCCACTGTGCATAGACAGTCGTATTTGCGTTTAACCTGCATACTTCGCCTTCCCTGATCTGGGTTCCGCCCGATGCTGCGGTAAACCAGCCCTTGAAGGAATAGCCTTCTCTTGACGGAACCGGAAGCCTGCCATATGCTGCTTCCTTTGTTACCGTAATCGAAGCAGGGCTTACTTTTCCGCCTCTTGGGTCAAATGCTAACTTGTAAGTTATGATTACTGTCTTTTGCTCAAACTCTGCGGTGACGTTTACGTTCTGTTCCGGCATAACGAAGCTGCTGCCGGTCAGTTTCACATTTCCATTATTGACCTTCAGACTTCCTGCTTTCAAGAAATATCCGTCATTAGGTACAACCGTCAGCGTAATTAATTCTCCAGCTGCCGCTTCCGGTTTGTCTGCTGCAACGTTTCCGTGTTCCATAGCCGGATCTATAATTACTTTAAACGTTTCTGCTGCCAGCTGTTCAAACTCTGCGGTAATAATTACATCCTGTTCCGGCATAAGGAAGCTGTTATCTGTCACTTCCACAGCGCCGTCATTAACCTTCAGGCTTCCTTCTTTCAGCTGATATCCTTCTTCCAGTACAATCGTCAGCGCAACCATTTCTCCCGCTGCTGCTTCTGATTTATCCGCTTCGACTTTTCCGTGTTCCATTGCCGGATCAATTGAAATTGTATGCATCTCTTCTGTCGTCTGTTCAAACTCTGCCGTAATCGTTACATCCTGCCCTGGCATAACAAAGCTGTTATTTGCCACTTCTACGGCACCGTCATTTACTTTCAGGCTTCCCGCTGTCAGCATATATCCTTCTTGCGGAATAATCGACAGTGTAACTGTCTCTCCTTCTGCTGCCTCTGTCTTATCTGCCTCAATTCTTCCGTGTTCCATAGACGGGTCAATCGTAACTGTATGCGTTTCTGCAGACAGCTGTTCAAACTCTGCCGTAATCATTACATCCTGTTCCGGCATAAGGAAGCTGTTATCTGTTACTTCTACTTCACCGCCATTCACTTGCAGACTTCCCTCGGTCAGCAGATATCCCTCTTCCGGTGTAACCGTCAGCGTAACTGTATCTCCTGCTGCTGCCTCTGTCTTATCTGCCTCAATTCTACCGTGTTCCATTGCCGGATCTATTGTGACTGTATGCATTTGTGCAGGCTGCTGTTCAAATTCCGCCGTAACCATTACATCCTGTTCCGGCATGACAAACCTGTTGTCAGTCACTTCCACATCACCATTGTTAACCTTCAGGCTTCCCTCTTTCAGAATATAGCCTTCATTAGGTTCAACGGTCAGGTTTACCTCTTCTCCTGCTTCCGCTTCCGTCTTATCACTCTCAATTTTTCCATTTGTGATATTGGTATCAATTGTAATTTCATAAGATTGTACTGGTACTCTGTTATTCGGCATGAACATACGTATCCAGTGAAAATTGAGCCAGTCGCTCTGTGTAATTGCCAGATCTTGTATTCCCACAGGGCATCCTTCTGATATACTCTGGTCTGTGACTACATAATTCGCCCAGCTTCCGCTGCTGAGTGATACAGAAGAGAACACTTCACCTGCAGCAGATCCGGTATGCAGTTTCAGGATATTTCTGGCATTCGGATAGCTATATTTTACCTGATATTTTTCTATACCATTTTTAAAGTCCACGTTCTTATAGAGGATATAGGCATCTTTTCCCTGAAATGCCACCCCGCTGACTCCATCAGCAGCTGTAGAACTCTTCTCATCAGCCTCGGCACCTTTCAATTCAACGATAGTACCGTCATAAACCATTACCGGTTTCTCAGCTTTTATAGAATGATCAGAATTTAATACTGCCTTAATGACAAGATTCGTTTCCTTTTCTTCCGGTATACCAACTGTTAATACTCCGGTTGTCTCATCTATGGAAATGTTGGCAGCATTTCCATCCAGTTCCCAGGTAACTGCCTTTTCTTCTGTCCTGTAACCCAGATCATCCAATGTTAATGCGGTCAATGTATATTCTGTTTCCCCGTCCTGAGGTGCACATACAATATCCTCACCGGTCAGCTCCAGGCTCTGAACACTTGATCCTGCATCCTTTTGTGAAAATTGTAAATTAACCAGATTTAAAGCTCCTGGATTTGCAACAATGTATAAGTCATGGATTCCTTTCACCTGTTCCGGATTTACATCAATCCAGGATTGTCCGGAAATTCCCCATGCTCCTGTAGTTTCGCAATCTACTCTGCCAATCAATGGACCTGTGCTGGAATCCAATCGCAGGTCAATGCTTCCAACCCTTGATAAATTTCCTGTCTCATAGACTGCTGTGAACCTTTTTGCCCCTTCTTTGAAGTCCACATTCTTAAATGCAACGTAGCTTCCGTTTTTATCCATCCCGGCCTTGGTTCCCTGGTTAACAGCACCATTTCCATAAGTATCTGCCGTTACTGCATCTGCCTTTTCATACAGATCTCTCGTTTGAATAACCGTCTTTTGAACACTTACCTTCACATCCTTAGTCAGATTTTCTCCATTAACTGATGCCTGTATCCGAATCTCAGCTTCACCTTCTGCCTGTGCCTTAAGAAATCCTCTGTCATCAACAGTAACTACTTCTTCGTTGCCGGATTCATAGCTGATATTTATCGGTAATACATAATGTCCTGCCGAGGTCTTAGCCTTCACATCAATCCATGCGGTGTCATTCTTTTCCAGTACCAGGTTCACGTCATCTGCAGTCAATTCCGCTCCCTGTTCTCCTACATAGATTGTATACTGGTCTCTCAGACCTTTTCCTTCTGCCGTTATGACTGCGGTTCCCGGAGCAATTGCTGTGACCAGCCCATTTTCTCCTACCGAGGCAATTGATTCGTCACTGCTGGCAAAGGTTGTCCCTTCCGGATTTTCCACGGAATAGCCTTTTTCGGTTCTCATTGATACCGACATCTGAATCGTTTGACCCGGATTGACTGCCGCAGATGCCTGACCGTTATCTTCAGCCGATATAAATAATGTTTTCGGTGTATCGTTCTTATCACCATAACGGAATTCCGGCAATAATCCAATTCCGCTTGTATCTATTGGAGAAATTCCAATTGCCATTGCCGGTGAGTCTGCTTTTAAGCGGTAATCACGATTTTGGGCATCCACAAACTGCGGATCTTCCATGATACTGTTTTGGTCATATTTATGCTTATTTTTACTGCTTTGCTTCCAGTCTGACAGGCTGAGTTTGCTGCCCAGCACCTCAAATTCCGCCTTGCCCTTTGCATTGAAGTAGAGGTTATTGTCCATAACGCTTAGAGAATCCAGCGCTGCTGTACCCGATACATTATAGGACCCATCATCAAATTTCAGAAGAACACGATCTCCCGCTCCGTCTTCACTCCACGTACCGTTATTATGCAAAGTTCCGCCTGTATTCGAATAAACAATATTATTTTTGAATGCCATGCCTCCGCTCGGCTCAATATACGGCCCTATATTTGCTGCACCATTATAGGCATATCCAATATCAAACACATTATTTGCCACATAGTTGGAGATACTCTTCATCATCGTTCCCGCGTTAACTGAAACTGCATTTTCATCGTATATAACATTGTTGGTTACCATAGTGTGATGGGTGGCATCGTCCGTAAAAATACTATGTCCCCTCCAGCCGGTAGTCGCTACCCCACGGTATGCATTATAGATAATATTGTGGTCGATCCAGTTGTCCCGTCCGGTTCCCCAGCCTTCAATTCCCCCGCCGTCACCGGAACGGATACCGGTATTGAATATGGTATTGTACCCGATATAATTATTCATTGTCTGGTTATATTTCCAATGATCTTCAAACGGTACATCTACACCGATTGCAGAAAAAACACCATACCTTACACCCTTCATGGAAATTCCATAACGTGGAACTTCTGAAATATTATTATGCGTAATCGTATTATCTCCGCTGTTCATGAGATAAATCCCAGATCCATGGCTGACGAATTTCCCTGCATCTTTAATTCTATTGTTGGTAACCGTATTGTTCTTGTTGATATAATTTAAGCTTCCGGGATTTTCTCCTATCATGAAAATTCCCGCATATCCGGTATTCTGGATATCATTTCCGGAGATTGTATTTTCCTGACTGTAATGGTTCATCACTACCGCCATATATCCGGCATTCTTCAGAATACAATTGCTTACGGTAACGTTGGATGTATTGTCCAAATCAACAATACCTTTCAGGTTGCTCTCATATTCCTCCGTCTTGTCACCTTTGCGGCCGGCATGTGCAAGCAGATTTTCCCCGAATCCATTCATTTCCAGCTGCAATCCGTCAATTGTAATATTCCGGACCAGACTTTCATTTGTTCCCTGCAGATAAAAAATTCTGTCTGTGGACGGTGCAATGATTTCACTGTTTTCCGGCAACGTTCCATCTAACGGTTTGTAGTAAAGCGTGCTGCCTGCAATCGCCCATTCACCCGGCTCATTGATATATTCCTTTGCACCCTGCAGATACTGCACTCCTCCGGAGAATTGCCCCCCTGGAAAATCGGTTGCCAGATTGCTGCCATTTACTGAAGTTACTTTCAGCACTTCGCCAAACCAGCTGGTAGCACCTCCTAATACAGCCTGCATATGTGTCTGATCCTCAACCTTAACATTCTGCCACTTCACTTCTTTGGCATTTGGCAGGCGTTCTCCATTTGCAAACAGAGAATAAAATCCTTCCCGACCTGTAATATCAGCTTCATAAATGCCGTCCCCGTCTTTATCTGTCCATCCGGTAACGGGAGAACCTCCTACAACGCGTACTTCTTCCTCTTCATAATTTTTATAGGTAATTCGATAAGTATCATCACAATCCTCCGGACCGATATGAACAGCATCCTTTAGATAATAGTTTCCGCCTCTCAGGATTACCTGCACATCACTGTCCAATCCTTTTGCCACCAGATTGTGCACGGCCTCCTGTGCCATAGCCAATGACTGATAAGGCGCTTCAAAAGAACCATTGCCCGAGTCATCGGAACCTTCCGGTGATACATAGATCCGGTTTCCATCTGCTGCTGCTAATCGGAATGAAGCAGTGACCGTTACATCTTCACCCGGCATAGTGAACAAGGTATCTGTAAGCTGTTTACCGTTTACTTTCAGTGATCCCTCTTCATATGTATAGCCTTTATCCGGCTTCACGGTAAGGAATATCGGTTTTCCCTGGGCAGCCTGGCTTTGATCTGCGGTAACAGTTCCGCCTTTCATAGATTCATCCACATGGATCTTATATTGCTTTGGCTGAGAAACTCTCACATTATCAACGGATATATAATCCTTGCCATACCCGAATCCGATACCTCCATAGGTAAGAGATTCATCCTCAATTTCTGCAAACAAGCTTCCGTTCAGATAAATACGAAGTGATTTTCCCACACTTTCCGCCCGCATACGGTAAAGCGTTCCTGGTACCGGATTTTCCTTCATTTTTACAGCTGCAAGCTGCGTCCAGTAATTACCATCCGCCTTCTGAAGTTCCATCTGCTTTTGTCCATTTGAACGAATCAAAAATTGATAGAATTTTCTTCCCTTTTCCGTGGATGCACGTGTGATTAACCCGAATGCTGAATAGTTCTCTGCACCCGGCTGCAGATCTTTGAATATAATGTCCGCTTCTACTGCATAATCGTCCCAATTCTTATTATTAAGTCCTACATAATATTCACGCCAGCTGCCGGAAGGTTCCCATTTTCCATCCTTTACAACAGCATCTGCAGGATTTAAATTTGTCTGCTTTCCGGACTGATCCGTCCACCGGTCACTAATGGTTTCATTTTCAAAATCATCACTGAACAGCATATTCAGTTCCCGCGTGTTAATTTTCAATTCTTCACTGCGCGGACCTTCTCCGGAAGCATTTACTCCCGCTATCTGATATGTATAAGTTGTTTTCTCTTTTATCTGGCTGTCAAGGAAGCCCTTGCCTTCCACATTTTCTCCTATAAGTGTATAGTCTGCTTCCCCCTCCGCTTTCCGATATACATTTACCCTGTTCTTTGCCACAGGAGTCCACTGTACAAGAACGGCATCAATATCATTTGTCAGCTTTGCATTACGGAGCACTTCATCCGGGGCTGATTGTTTTGCCGTCTTAAATGACACAGCATCACTCACCTGGGGAGTGCCTAAATATTCTCTGGTCGTCACACGGACATAGTATGAAGAATCATACTCCAGCTTATCCGTAGTCGCAACGCTTAGGCGGGTTTCGATTGTCTCTGCAATATTTTTAAATGCTTCATCTGTGGCGATTTCTATCTTATAGAGAGAAGCATTTTCACAGTGATTCAAAACGATTGTGGTTGGAATTTTAGCATTTTCACTGCCATTTTCCGGGCTGAGAATTGCAGGCTTTTTCGTTTCTGCCAGCTTATATCCCCCCATAGCATCCTGCACGTTATCCAATACTTTTTCCTTTTGCACATCATATCCTGCGGGAACCTGAGGGAATTTAGCGTAGACATTATCAACGCGCCTGTTTGAATACGGTGCAAAGGATTTATCAATCGTTGCATTAAAGTTGCCTGTACAGAGATTATTCTGTAACGTAAACCCGAGTGCCCGGTCATCCATGTACTGCCAGAATACCCATGTTCTGGAGCCCTCCAATTGTTCCTTCAGTACATTATAGGCATACACATTCCCCAGTCCGCAATACCAGGAATATAATGCACCTCCGTCATCCATGGACTGTGAATAATCTTCTAAGATATTATATTCAGCCACATTTCTTTCCGAATGCTGATATTTTTGTGCCAGATTTCCAATGGAAAAATATTCTCCGTTACTACCGTCCAGCTCGCTTTGGGGCAGCTGGTTCAGATCTTCAAACCGAATGCCGTACTGGCTGCTCTGTCTGCCGAACATATCATAAGCTGCACGTGTATCCGGTTTTGTCCTGCTGATTGAGTTTTCATCAGTTCCCACAATGGAAATACCCGCATAGGGAGCCCCTGCAATATAATTGAATGCCATCGTGTTCGTGCCGCTTCCAAAAACACCTAATCCGGGTGCATGCTGATACGGCGCCACACCCATGTTATAAATAGAGTTGTACATCACGATATTATTATAGTTTACATCAACAGTTCCTACCCCGTATCCATAGAGCTGCACACCGCCGCTTCCCAGATCGTGCATCTGATTATGAAGGATTTCGTTATTCTGACCGTAGTGGTTCACGGTAACGCCATAGCTTCCTGAATGCCGTATTTCATTATTGATTAAACGGCAGTTTCTGGTTCCGTCAAAGTAAATGGCAGCATCCGGGTTCTCTGCATTTCGGATGATCCAGTCTTCTGGAAATTCATTCTCCGGCAGACGGTCTGTATACTGGAACGTAATTCCGTCAAAGGTCAGATACTCTACCATATTTTTGAAATCTTCATCAATGCCGTCACCCTGAAGACGCAGAAGCTCATAGGGTTTTGGAGCTGCAATTTCATCCGTATTAATTGTTTCCTCATTCTTAGGCCAATAATAGACCTTTCCCGCCTGGCTGTCGATACACCACTCACCGGGCTGATCCAGATATTTCAGAGTATTGATTATATTGTAATAGCCCTCACCAGTACCAAAATGGTCCGGCCAGAAATTGGAGGGGATCTGGGATTGGAGGTATGCCGTATTATTACTGGAATCAATGTGTTTTACAAGGGGAATCGTATTCCAGTACATAACAGGAAGCAGAACCACTTCTACATCCTCATTTCCGTCAAGGCCATCCAGCTCACCGTCCCCAAATACAACCCGCGCGCCTTTCTCAGGATCATAACTAAGTGGTGCCCGTCCGTAAAACACAGGCCAGTCCCGCCACTTATCCGTATTGAAGCTGCGCGATACCTGCTGACGCTCTCCATTTACATACAAATCATGGAAACGCCAGCCCTGATCTACATCAGCCACATACAGCTTTCCTTCTGCCGCCAGATTCATGCCCTCCACGTCTTCAGCTTTTCCCCAGCCTGTAATTGGTACCTCGCCGGTAATGACCGCTTTCCCTTCGTTTCTGGCTTTATATACAATCGGATTCTCCTGTGTACCGCTGTCCTGTGGTGTGAATACAATTGTCTCCTGTTCATAATACTTCCCGTCTTCTAACAGGACTGTGATTCCGCCATCCGGAAGTTGATCCAGTCCACGAATCGTGTCTCTGGCTGCCTGGATTGTCTGAAAAGGCTGTGCTTCCGTACCCGGATTGTTGTCAGAGCCTTGTGGTGACACATAATAAAATGTCTCACATTCTTTGCTTTGATAAACTGTTACCTTGCATTGCGCCGTTTTTCCGGCATAATCTTTATGTACTGCCTTTATAATTGCCTCACCAGGTTTGACCGGGGTTACGCGGCCTTCTCCATCAACAGCTGCAATGGACTCATCAGAGCTGCTCCACGTAATCTTTCCGGTACCGCTGGGTTCCGTGTAATATCCCGTTGTCAGATATAAAGGCAATGGATAACCGCTTTCCATATTTATACTGATTTCCTGATAATTTAGCAGGAACCGGTCTGCTACAGCCACAGATTCTGCTGCTGTATTCGTAACTGCTGCTGTATTCGAAGCTGCTGCTGTATTCGTAACTGCCGTCGTTTCCGGGACTTCTGTAGTTTCCGCGACTTCCGTCGTTTCCGGAGCTGCTGCATAAGACGTTAACGGATTTAAAACCATAAATACTGATAATACAAGTGCTATCACTCTCTTTTTCATCCTGGGTTTCCTCCATATTATATAGTGTTTTACTGCTTTCGTAACCTTAGTAACTTACCGTGCTAAGCGTTCCGTTAAAACCAATAAATTACTCACCTCACTCCAACAGCTCCCATTAAAGACACCCCCCACACATCTGTCCGTTTCCCAATCGGACATATTCACACGCTCGCAGATAAATCCTGCCGGAAGTTTCTCCCGGGGTACCGTTACATGATTCAGCCCTTTGGAAGTTGCATCTTTCGGAACGTCCCAGGAATAAATAGGTCTTTTATCCGTAGACATATACTGGCTGATTGTAATGGTAATTTCCTCATATAGCCGGCGATAGCCTTCTTCTTTTGTCCAATCATAGAGCTTTTTAAGGCTGCCCCCCGATAAGGTACAGATTCCCGGTGCAGAATGCTTATTCTGTACATTGGCAAAGACTGTGCCGATTGTCTTCATCTCCAGTCTGTTAAATTCACTGGCCGGCGGAAATTCATAATTATAAGCAGCTACCCAGCTGCTGCACAGATGCGCCGCTGTCTTTGCATAAGAGAGCCATTCGGGCTTTAATGTAACCCGGTACAATTCTGTATAACTTTCCAGAAGCGCAAAGGCACTCTCACTGTCGGGACATTGTAAAATCTCATTTGGTCCTCCGGTTGTGTATCCTCTTTCTACAAAGTTATGATAGAAAAAAGCTGCGATTTCTTCCGCCGCATCGAGATATTTCCGGTCACCAAAATATTCATATGCAGACACCAGACCAGCCGGAACAATGCCTCCTGCTGCGGATCCCCCCACCAGGATTTCACCTGTCACCGCATTTACAAATTGTCCCAACTGCCCATAGGTATTCCATAATTTTACAAATGCATCAGCACATCCCTTTGTGCCTTTTCTCATACTTTCCGGCACCTCTTTCATAAGCGCAAAGTGCTGAAAGAGAAAATAAAGTGCATCACCGCTGTCCCGGACAGAACTGAACTCCCTCAGTCCGTCTGTTTCTTCGTATTTTTTTTCCTTTATTACTTCGCCCTTTGCATTACTCCCGGAATAGAATATGCCGCTTTCTCCCTGCAGACGGAATAAATGCGCGAGCGTTTTGATACTCCTTTCGTATTCCGTTTTTCCCCCAAGCTTCATGAGAGCGTAACTGGAGATACCGCCGCCTACCCAGCCTGTCTCCCAGGCATTTCCTTCACTTCCTGTAGTAGTGCTCCCGTAAAACTGACCTTCTTCAAACCAGTTCATGGTGTTATGCTTTTCTAATTGAATCTGTCTCAGTTCTTCCCAGGAAGGTTCGTCCGGCAGTTCATCATTCAGTTTCATTAGCTTTCTGTTCCGGAAGAAAATCTCGTAGAACTCTGCTATTGATTTGCAGGGCACTTCTAATTTCTGAAATGGGATTTCAGCCTCTTCATCCACATATTTTTCATCATTTTTAACCATATGCGGCCATCGGTATATCATCTCGCGATATGCCGGCCAGGTTAAAGTGACACACCCTTTTTCATAGGCAAGACCTATATTTCTGCCTTTGATCTGCTGAATGGTAAATACAAAAACAGCCTTTTTTTCCGCCTGCACAAAGATTCCAACGCAGGGCACAGATACATCTCCCGTGGTTACTTCTATCCTGCCGCTTCCATCCTTATTCAAACGCGGCACATCCGTGATTATGGTATTTAGATTCACCCCCATTTCTTCCGGCTCTAATAGCGGAGGATATTCTTTTGGCAGAACGTCAAATTGATTCCCTTTGTACGCACAGGCGGGGAAAAGTATATATTCCTTACCGGTACAGTTTTCTATGTTAATTTGTATTCTGGACATTTTCTTTTTTCCTTTCTGAATTCTTCGCCAAGCAGTCTGAAAATCATCATAATTTTGCAATGACACGGTTTTGTGCTTCTTCATACATTGCAATAATATTCTCAATTTTTGTATCAAATTGAATATTATGTGTAGGTGCCAGGATATATCCGCCATTTTCCCCAAGCACCTTTATGCTGTTTCTCACATTTTTCCGAAGCTCGGGTATCGTATAGTAAGGAAGTACCTGCTGTACATCAATTCCGCCATGAAAGGTCAATTGATTTCCAAATCTTCTTTTTATCACTTCAATATCCATATTTTTTGCACTCACCTGAATGGGATCTAAGATGGTTACGCCAACATCCACCAGTTCCGGAATTAATTCCTGGATACTCCCGCAGCTATGGAAAAAAATCTCTACATCGAAGTTTTTCCTGATCTCTCTATAAAATTTTACATAGAGATCTTTAAAAAACTTACGGAACATCTCTTTGGAGATCAGCAGCCCCGCCTGAGAACCATAGTCCCCGCCCCCATCCAGCTCATGAATTTTTCCTTTTCCCGCTTCCAGTGTCTTCAGGGCATGTTCCAGACGGATTTCATTGTGCTTTTCGATCATTGCCACGGCAAGTTCTTCATCTGCAATCAAGTCACAGAGAAACTTCTCATCACCTGCCCACATAGTGAGATGCTGCAGGCCTGATGGATCTCCGTGAGTCTTAATCCATCGCCGGCCGTTTTCATTGATGCGGTCAATGTCCTCTTCGATATTGGAAAAATCCCACCATTCCATTTTCCCATCCCATCCGGTTCTTCCTTCCAGGTCTCCGATCTCTTCGATATCACCCCAGGGATGATATGCAATCGCTGTCGTATAGTCTCCTGCATCATTATAGATCTTCCGGTTTCTGGGTCCTCCGCTTACAATAATTTCTTCATATCCATGCTCATCAGTTAAAAGCTCAGGTCCAATGTATCTGGGACCGACCGAACGTAAATCAATATCTAAAATATCCAGCACTGCATCTCTGGAGTCCACTTTGAAATATTCCTTCAGCCGCTCCCAGATGATATCCTCCGCAATGAAATCACAGGGCACGCGGTCAGCCGGCTGATGCAGAATGGTATTTTTCACCCGCTCATAGCTATTCATATTTATACCCATCGCATATTGCAGGCTTGCCTGCAATACTGCCACAATAAAACAGGTTGAAAGAATCACACCGTGGCATCCTTTCTATATCATAATTTTCTTTCAACCTTATACCCATCGCATATTGCAGGCTTGCCTGCAATACTGCCACAATAAAACAGGTTGAAAGAATCACACCATGGCATCCTTTCTATATCATAATTTTCTTTCAACCTTGATTCCTTCCTCTCCTGCTCCATGTCGTTTGAACAGTTCACACATATACTTTACACTTTCCTCTGGAAGACAGATGGATTCCGGCTGTGGATAAGTTTTTGCCATAAATCCACCTTTTTCGCTGCCCAGCAGATGGATTAATTTCTGCACACTCTCTTCGATTTGCTCCTTTGAACCATCTGGCAATATTGTCTGGATATCACATGGGCAGAAAAAGCAGATTCTTCCTCTGTATTTTTCACTCAAGTTTTCGATTCCCATATTGTCCTGCTGGTCTATTTGAACCACATCTACTCCGATTTCAATAAAATCTTCAATGAGATCCATAATATATCCACAGGAATGGATAAAGAAATGCATACCATACTGATGTAGCTTTTCTATAATCTTTTTATATGCCGGCTTAAAGATCTGCCTCCATAAAACCGGGCTGATGATCAGTCGATCCTGTACACCCAGATCCTCAATCGCAATCATTCCGTCCACACCGCGATCATGCATACAATCCACAACACGAAGGCAGCTTCCGGTCAGCTCTGCGATTAAGTATTCAATCTCATCCGGGCTGTCTATAAACTCATACATCAGATTTTCAAATCCAACCAGATCCAGCATTTGCAGAAACAGAAAATGTGGAAACATACCCAGAATATATTTTTCTTCATTCTGGTTTACAGCCTTCTCAAGCTCCGCGTACCGTTCTTCTTTTGTAAAATCGGGAATCTGATATTCGTATACCTTTGAGATGTCCGATAATGGAAAATCAACCGCTTCTCCCAACTCTGTATGTATCGTCTCGTACACTATACCCCATTCCGTTTCCCAGCTTTTTCTCCCTGAGGCAGATTCAGCAGCATGTTGATATTGATTAACAAATACCCATTCAAAGTCATCACCGTACTTTTCCGGTATTGCTGGGGTCCGGTTAGAATCAAAATTATAAGGAATTCGATCGGGACATGAAAATTCTATTGCTTTTATCACTCTCTCCTTTGAAGTCATGATGTCACCTCTTTGTTTTTTATGAATAATGCCCACCAAAGAGATGGGCATTATTATGATAACTTCATATCCTTTTTATTTCGCTGCTTTCCATGCATCAATCTGTGTCTGCATTTCATCAATAATTTTCTGGGATCCTGCTTTTTCTAACTTGTCCAGGAATTCAGGCATCTTTTCCTCCGGATCAACTGCACCGGTATCCAGCATCAGCAGATACTCCGTAACAATTGCACTGGTGCTTGCAATTTCTGTCTGAACCTTTTCCGGATCAAATACAAATCCTAATGCTTCAGATGGAATTGCTGCTTCATTCAATGCTTTCGTTTCTTCCCAGACGCCATCTTCCTGACCTTCTCTAAGATATCCGTTAAACTGATTTCCAAAGGTCCAGTCTACGTTAGGATTATAGCCTGAATTTTCGATTGGCTTTACATGTCCATCTTCTGTTTTTGTATAATGTGTTCCCTCAATACCAAAGCAGAGTAAGTTATAGAGAACCGGATCTGTATTTACTAATTCCAGTAATTTAACCGCTTCTACCGGGTGCTTGGATGTTCTGCTCACAGCGATCATAGTTGCATTAATGCCGCTGGTCTTTAAAATGGAATCCGATATACGGAATTGTTCCACGTCCTTATTACCAAAATCTGCTTTTTGTACAGGCGTTTCTCCGGGCTTAAGGGTTCCAGCCATAATAGCTGCATACTTACCTGCTTTTTGTTCTGCTTTATAATCGGTAATCGTAGCTGCATCCGGTCTGAAATATCCTTTCTGATTCCATTCTCTCATCAATTTGAAATGTTCCATAACCTCCGGCAGCGCAAACTGATTCACCACTTTTAATTCTTTGTCATCATATTTAACTGCTCCCGGAACATTCATGCCGGATAACTCGTCAAGTCCTAATGCTGCCGCTGTGAACCCATATATACTTTGTTTTGAATTAATCATCGGGAATACATCCGGATTATCCTTTTTAATGCTTTCAAAAATAGGATCCAAATCTTTCAGTGATTTTACGCTGCTGATATCAACGCCGCTTTTATCCACATAATCCTTTACGATGTAACCGCCATTAGTCATTGCCCAGATCTGGTAATTGGGAATTGCATACAATTTCCCGCCAACCGTTGCCGCAGCAAATCCTGACTCCGGCATAATTTCTTTTAATTTTGGTGCTTCTTTCTCTACGATTTCACCGATATCTAAAAATGCATTTTTATTTACATTATTATAGAAGTTATTGCACCAGTTTGATGTAAAGCAAAGATCAAATTCTTCCTGGGATGAGATCACCATCTGCATTTTCTGATCAAAGCTTCCGAAATCTGTGGATATAAATTTAACCTGTACATTTAATTTATCCTTTAAATATTCATTAACCGCATTCTGGACAGATTCCTGATCTGCCTGAATCTCCGACATAGGGGCATACCATTTTATCTCTGCCACATCTCCTGACGCCGACTGGGATTCTTCGCCGTCAGCCGCTGCTGATTCTTCACCTGCTTTTGTCTCTCCTGTCTCCGCTTTCGTTTCTGTCCCTGCCTTCGTCTCCTCATTTGACGTATTTGCAGAACATCCTGCCAACGCCGTAACACTCATTGCCGCCGCCAATAAAAGTGCCATTGCTCTTCTTCTTTTCATTTCTAAATCCTCCTTATTTTGCTTTCTATATTGTATATCATTATACAATCATCCCTTGACCGCACCAACTGTTAATCCTTTTACAAAATGTTTTTGGAAAAAAGGAAATACAAATAACATGGGCGCTACTGCTAAAACGCATAATGCCATTCTGGCTGTCTCATTTGGTAACTTAGATACGTCAATTCCAAGATTTCCTGCCTGCAGGGAGGATGCCAGGAATTGTATATTATTCATGATTCTATATAAGTAATACTGCAGCGGAATCAGCTTCTGATTATCTATGTATAACATTGCAAGCCACCAATCATTCCAGTACATAAAAGCTCCAAATAAACCAACGGTTGCCAGTGCCGGTTTTGATATGGGCATAATGATTTTAAAGAAAATGCCAACCTCACTGGAACCATCCAATTTTGCTGCTTCAATCAGAGACACCGGTGTGTCATTTAAGAATCCCCTCATCAGCATCACATGCCATGGAACAATAATATAGGGCAGTATTAAGGCGAATATCGTATCTTTCAGATGGTAATACCGGGTAATCGTAATATATGCCGGAACCATACCCGCATTAAACAGCAATGTGAATACTACCAGAAAGGAAATAATCTTAGATCCCGAAAAATCCCTTCTTGACATTACATAACCTAACATTGCGGTAAAAAGCAAACTTGTTCCCCCTCCTGCTATCGTAACCAGAATCGAAATTCCATATGAATTTAAAATCTGTCCGGGGCTTTTCAGAACAAACTCATAAGCATCCAGCGACCAGTCGCTGGGAATAAGCGAATATCCGTGCTGTGCCAATGATGCCTCACTTGTAAATGACGCCGACACAATATACAATATCGGAACAACACAGCAGATAGAAAGTATACTGAAAATAATTATGCTGACCACGTCTGAAGCCGAATACTTCTTTCTTTTTTCTGTAACCATAGTAACCTCCCCTTAGAATATTCCATAATCTTTATCAAATCGTTTTACGGTATAATTGCTGATCAATACCAGAATAAATCCTACCAATGATTGATATAAGCCCACGGCTGATGCCATTCCAATATCACCGCTGACCCGCAGCGCCCTGTATACATAAGTATCTATTACATCTGCCACCGGATATAATGCACCGGAATCCTTTGTTAAGAAATAGAACATTCCAAAATCTGAATAGAATATCTTACCAATTTGCAATAAGGTAATCATTACAATCGTGGGTGCAATAAACGGAATCGTAATTCTGAGCGTTCGCTGTATCCGGTTGGCACCATCTATAGAAGCTGCTTCTAAATAAGAAATGTCGATACTCATCAGTGCCGTGTAAAACATCAGAGTCATATATCCCACATTTTTCCAGAAATAAGCAATTAATAAGATTGCCGGCCAATATTTTGGTTCAAAGTAAAAGCTTGGTGATACCCCTCCGGCATCCTTGATCATATTCGGCACAACGCCCAGCTGCGGGCTAATCAAAGCGTATAGAATATATCCTCCTACTACCCACGATATAAAGTAAGGAACAAACATCGCTGTCTGAAACACCTTTACCTGCCTTTTCGACCGTTCAAACAGCAGTACCGCCAAGAGAACAGATAGGAAAATGGTAACACTGATAAATAGAAGATTCAGGCAGATGGTATTTCTGGTTATCCGAAATGCATCCTGTGATTGAAAGAAGAATTCGAAATTTTTCAATCCTACCCAGTCACTCCCCAGTATCCCTTTTGCATAGTCCATCTTTTTAAATGGAATAATTAAACCAAATAGGGGCACATAATTAAATGCTATTAAAAAAGCTAACCCCGGAACTGCCAGGATAAAAAGTTTCCAATTAAACTTTTTTACTTTCTTCATTTTTAAACCACCCATTGTGTACCGCAGACCCGCCTGCAATACAGCCACAAATAAACAAGCTGAAAGAATCGTCGCGTGGCTTCCTTTCTTATTTAATTTTCTCTCAGCCATGAAAGTGTTATTCTTTTACACGAACCCTCACTTTCACACTTAACAATTTCCTCCTCATTTTAATTTTTGTTTTGCTTTTGCTCTACTGGGATTATCTTATCTTCTTTCCCTTTATATTGCTACTGTACATATCAGATTTTACTGTACAAGGCTATGTACAAATCGGAATTTCCTGTACAAAAGAGAAAAAAACAGGATAACCGGGCTTAAAAAGTCCTGTTATCCTGCCTTTCATGTCATTCCTTTGCTATTTTTTCCATCTTACACTGGATCGCATATTCTCTTGGTGTACAGCCATAATATTTTTTAAACATACGGTAAAAGTAACTTTCATTTTCCATCCCGACTTTGTTTGCAATTGAGGTGATTGTCTGATTGGAGTCCGCCATCATTTCCGCCGCTTTAACCATTCTGGCGCTTAACATATATTCTCCAACAGACATCCCGGTATGCTTTTTAAAAACAGATGCCAGGTATTTCGATGAAATTCCAAGCTCATCCGCAATCATATTCAGGCAAAAACTGCTGTCCATATAGTTTCTGTTCATATACTCAGTCACAGTCTTCACCAGATTTACTTCTTTAGTATCTGCCTCTTTTTTCTGAGATGAAAAGGCTTCTTCAAACCGCTTCCGTATCAGATCCATAATATCATCCAGATATTCCATATTGGTTACACTTTTAAATAAGAATCTGAAATCAAATGTTTCCACATCGACAGCACATGTTCTCATATGATCCATCTGATATTTTAAAGCCGTCAAAAAGTCCAGTAATACAATTACCATATTATCATAATTTAACTTTTGAATCTCATGGCTTAGCTGCAAAATAACGCTTTCCCTTACCTGTGCGTCACCTGCCTTTGCCGCCATTTCAGATGCCAGCTCTTTTGGATCGAAAAGCTCTGCATTCTGAATGTTCGGGGTGCATTCCTTCCAGTCTATGATCACTGCTCTTCCTAAGGCAAACCGGTAATCCATGGCCTGTTCTGCCTGCCGGTACATAGCCGATATCTTATATTTATCTGAATCTGCCTCGCTAAAAGCCAATGAAAATGTGATATTAAAATATTCTTTCACATATTTTTGGCATTCGAGAACAGACTCCTTTAAATCTCCGGCATAAATACGACCTGCATCCCTTCCTCCAAGAAGTACGACAAAAGAATTTTCCTCAACGCGTGCCACTTCACATTCTACCTTCGTTTTCAGTAATTCTAACAGAATATTCTGTACTCCAAAAACCAATAATTGCTTTTCTTTGACTGTATTATGTTCCAAAATATACTTTTCATCATCAAGCCGAATTACCAGCACACAAAAACGCATACCAGCTTCAAAAATCCAATGACCTGCAAACTTCTTCCGCAATTTATCAATATGCTGTTCCTGACTGCTTAGAAGAAGATTTTCAAGGTAATATTGAGCCACAATATCCTGGTTTGCCAGGGTTTGATTTTCAATGCTCACATATTTCTCACTGATTTTTACATAAGCATTTTTTAGATAATCAAATTCATTCTCTTTCACCGCTTCTTTGGTATCTGGCGGAAGTAAACTGGATACATCTTTTACTAAATTATTTATGGGCCTGTAAATTCTTTTCGCCAGAATCCACAATAACATCATGGAGAAACCAAATAACACCAAGGTACATAGAATAAAATTTCTTCTTAATTGATTCAGCGCATGAAATACCTGATCATATTCCTGTATGGAAAGTATATGATTATTATAGGAACCTATATTTACGTAAGATATCAGATATTTAGATTCCTTTATTTTTGCCGTATAAAAACCTAAACCATCCTCATTTTGTTCTTTTAATTGATTTTCCTTTGCAAGAAATTCCCGGATAATCGCCTGATATTCCTCATTATTTTCAATTTTCACATTGTTATTGCATATATTTCCCTCTCCGTCAATCAGTAAAAATTCACTGCTGCCGCCGCTGGGCTTATTCATTGTAACCAAATTGTCCAGAATCCAGTTCGTTCTTTGATTCACTGCCAGAAAACTTTGCGGCTGTGAATCACTGCCCTCAAAATCATAGATAAAATAAGTAAAAACATAGATGTAAGTATCCGGATCATCGGGGGATCGCTGTACCTTTCTCAAATAGGGCTGCATCCTGGTAAGCGGCTTATTCTTTTCCATAAACTCAATAAGCTGCCTGTCTTTAAAATCGCCGGAAGCTTCCACAGATACCATACTGTCACTGTTTTGATTATATATGTAGATGGAATGTAAGGACGGATTCGCACTAAGCACATTTTTTTTCAGCCCGTCTAGTGTAGAGTAGATCTGATACCCTTCTATATCTTCATTATATAAAAGAGAGGTAACGGATGACTGATGGTAAATGGACTGCATCACACTCCCGACAGTATCTCTGTTATAATCAAAGTTAAAACGCATCTGCTGAAGTAGTTTTCTATTTGTGTTATTCGTCGTCTCAAGATAAGTTTTTTCAGCCAGATGATATACGGCATAGGAAAACGGGATACTAATCAGGGTAAAAAAGATAAACATAGAAACTACAATCTGGTTTAAATAATTTTTGGATTTGTATTTTTTTAACAACGGTTTTCACCCTCCTTTCCCTGTCTATTGGATATATTATCATAAAGCTTTGAATATTACCATAAATTTTTATCTGTTTTCACCTATTTATCGAACAAACGGCAATGAGGATCAGAATCCTCACTGCCGTCAATCTTTATTATGCCATATCATCCCGAAGAGCATCAATGATATTTTCTTTTCTGATTTTACTCACAGCGTACAGCATTGTAATAAATATTACAAAGAACACCCCAAGCATACTAATCACGATACTGGTCCACGGGAACTTAAAATCTATGGCTGCGCCGCCTGCCACCATTCCCTTATAGATCAGCCATGATAAAATTCCTGAAATGGGAAGACCGAACAGCAACGTCCTTCCCCCGTATAGAACACACTCAAAACGCATCATCTTATTGAAATCGCGGTCGGACATCCCTACCGAGCGGAGCATGGCAAGCTCACGCCTGCGCAGCTTGATATTGGTAGCGATAGTGTTGAATACATTTGCAACTGCAATCAGTGAAATCATCAGAATAAAAACAACCGTAAACAGATTAACAATGAATAAAATATTACGGTTTAACTCCATCATCGCATGAACATTGTATAAACTGTAGCTTGCGGTAATCCCCGATCCTTCAATCAAAGTCTGCATCCTGGCTGTTGACAGCGAGGGATTTTCTGACTGAAACGTAAATCCTTTGACCTTCACATCCACAGCGGTATCCGGGGGCGCAAGCTTCTCCTTTAGCGACCAGGGCGCCATGATCTGAAAGAAATATGGCTGCTGCCGGCTGGTTCCTGAATATGGGGGTGTATCCGGCGGTACCGTTTCCACACAGGTAATATTTATGTTTTGCCCCTGTTCCATGACAGGCTTGCCATTTTCCTGTGGTATAACAGTGACACTGGCCGAAGAACTCCTGAATACATCCCGAAGCTGGCTGACATCCTCCGCCTGACCGCTTTGATCCTCCATTTTGGCAACCGCTGTGAGCTTTGCATTTTCCCCGGTATATTCTTCAGCAGGCAGGCCCAGACCATTGATGATTTCGTAATAGGTGTTGTCATCCAGAAATTGAATCTCTATCGGTAATTTCACCGTTTCTTCCGGCAAAGTTTCTCCTGCAGCATTCAGGTAATCCTCCGACAGATCACTTGCCTGAACAGCGCAGGTATACTTCATAACAATCTGACTGGAGCTTTTGGTAACACCTTCTGTGGTCTTCAGTTTATCATAAAGTGCAGGCATTTCGCCTTCATCCATATCCTGTGTGCCAAAACCAATGTCATAGTCCGTAACTGCTTTTGCCTGCTCTGCTGCCTGATTCAAACCTGTTCGAAAGGCACTGGCTGAGACAAACAGCACAACACTTAAAGTAAGCGACAGAATAATGCTGCGGTAACGCCGCTTGTTCCTCTTAAAGTTTTTTAAAGCAAGCGTTTCTTCCAAACCATAAATACGCCGTATAAATTTCGATGTTTTTATGGCTTTTGCTTCAACCTTTATTTCATTGGTCTGGCGAATGCACTCCATCACAGGTATACCGGCTGCTTTCTTTGCCGGAATATATGCCGAAATCAAAATGGTGATCATACTGATCACGACTGCCGCCACAAGTGAAGGAGCAGACACCTTTAAAGTCAACGGCACATTGGCATACAGTACATTGGCGAAATTCTTTGCCACAAGAGCAAGTACGAGCCTGATGCTTGGGATACTAATTAATATGCCAATCGGAATACCGATTGCACCGATACAAAGTCCCTCCACCAATACAGAATTACGCAGCTGCTTTTCCGTGGCACCTACCGACATCAGAATGCCAAACTGATGCGTACGTTCGCCCAGGGAGATATGAAAAGAGTTATAAATCAGAAATACCGACCCCAGCATAATCAGCGCCACCAAAACTCCCCCTATAGAATAGAGAAGGGTATTGAATATTGTATCATCCGAAATTCCCATGAAGCGCAGCACATCATCGTTCAGGAGATAAGCAGGGTTTCCGGCAGCTTCTCCTGCATATGTGCGGACCATGGAGGGCTTTTTCAGTGTGACGAATACGCTCAGGCTCTTTGCAGCATCCATGGAACCGGCTGTTGTAATCATGGTATAGCCGGGCGCAGAGCGTTCCTCAAATGAGGGTCTTTGGCAAATGCCAACAACTGTGTAAGTTTTCTCTGTCAAGGGTGTCAGTGTTTCTTCTCCGGATTGATACACATTATGCTGGCTGAGTGTTTCTTCTCCAGCCTGGCGGGTTCCAACTGCAAGGGTAAGGGTATCCCCAACCGCAATCTTTACACCGCCGTTTGATGAAATGTGCGCCGGAGCAACTATCTCATTGCTGTTTTCCGGCAATCTGCCTGATAGAAGTTCAAGGGGCAGAGTATCAAACGTTTCCTTATTAAACCCGGCGATGAATAAATATGGTTTGTCGGGATTTTGTCCTCCTTCTAGCTTTGCGTAGCCAACATTTTCAAAAGTTGCAGTATTGGAAACTCTGCTGTCTTTCGCCTGTTCCTGTGCAAAAGCAGAATCTTCATACGGAAACTCAACGTGCCAGCCGCCGTATTTCATGATGGCTCCATTTACCATATAGGTTTGCAGGGAAACAGCAAAGGCTGCGACTGCGGTAATCAGGGCAGCAGACAGGGCAACTCCGATGATTGTTACTAACGTTCTTGTCCGGTTCTTTATAAGCCCTTGCAGGGCAACTTTATGGAAAATGTTCATGACCACGCCACCTGCCTCTCGTCCCGCACCACTTTTCCGTCTGCAATGGTAATAATGCGGTCTGCCTGCAAGGCGATATTTTCATCATGAGTGACGATAATCAGTGTCTGATGGTATTTACGGTGACTTTCTTTCAGCAGATGGATGATTTCCTGTCCATTATGGCTGTCCAGGCTTCCGGTGGGTTCATCTGCAAGCATGACTGCCGGGGCATTCATTAAGGCGCGGCCGATGGCGACACGCTGTTGCTGACCGCCTGACAGCTGGTTTGGCAAATGTGTTTTTCGTTCCTGCAGTCCAAGAAGATCCAGCAGATCGTTCAGCCGTTCTCTATTGACCTTCCGTTTATCCATCAGGATTGGCAGTGTCATGTTTTCCACTACATTCAGAGTGGGAATGAGATTGTGGAACTGATAGATCAGTCCAACTTGCCGTCTGCGGAATATAGCAAGTTTTTCATTGCTTTGGCCGTATACATCCTGACCATCCAAATATACTTTTCCGCTTGTGGGCACATCCACGCCGGCAATCGCGTGAAGCAAAGTGGATTTACCAGAACCTGAGGAACCTATGATTGCAGTAAAATCTCCTTTTCGAATGGAAAGCGAAACGTGGTCAAGCGCAGTGACCTGGTTATCTTCCTTCCCGTAAACTTTACATAAATCTTCAACTTTCAAAAACTCCATTATGTGAGCCTCCTTTTCAAACATGTCTTGTGCTATACCCAAATAATAGAACTTTTCACTTACATTTTAGTGACTTTTTTGTGAGAGATCCGTCACTTTTTAATTTGAATTTTGTCACTTTGAAAAGCGAATCGAAAAAACCGCACCACCCTGGGGGTGATTTTTAACAGTAATTCTCCCACCCTGCCGGGTTATAATCATTTTGCAAAGCGCCAGTCCAATCCCATATCCCGCGGCTCCTGTATTTTTTCCACGATAAAACCGGTCAAACAGATGGGGCAGATCTTCTTTTTCAAAACCCGCGCCACTGTCGTGAATCATAATCTTCGTATACAGCAGCGTGTCCTCGCAAACAATTTCAATCTTCCCGTTGTCGCCTGCGCTCTCCATACAGTTTTTCAGTATATTCCGGATTGCCTCGGATAGCCAGCCTGAATCGCCTGTAATCTCAATTCCTTTGGGTACGTCTATTTGTACCTGTACATTGTGCAGTTCCATTGAAATCAGAAACGGGTGAATTGCAGTGTTTATCAGACAGTTTAGATTTACCGGCTCCTTTTTTAAAACCACAATGCCAGCATCCAAACGGGACAATTTCAGCAAAGAAGTAATCAGCCAGTCCATCTGTATATACAGTTCCTCAGTTTCCCGAAGCAGGTCTTTCCTTTCTTTTTCTTCGGGGTTATTTTGCAGCAAAGTCAGAATCAGATTGGCAGAGGTAAGCGGAGTACGAAGCTGATGTGCAATATCGGCAAGAGAATCCGCAAGATGATTTTTCTCTTTTTTCAATGCGACGTTTTGCTCTCGAATACGCAGCATCATCTTGGTAATCTCGCTTTGCAAAATAGAAAGTTCGCCCTCGTCCAATTCGGTAATATACAGGTGGTCATCGTTATGCAGTACAAGATCAATTTGGCTGGCGAGCTGTGCCAGACTTTGGTAGCGGGCTTTGGTAAAAGCTAAAAATGCCGCTCCAGCGGCGGCGGCAAAGATAAGGGTCAGGATTCCAGCCGCCGGATGGATGACAAATCCCACCGCAGCAGCTACGGCGGTTATTGCGGCAAACAAGGCTGAAAACTGTTGAATCTCTCTATTCCGAAACATAGCTGCCTCCCAATCGATACCCTGTTCCATGAACAGTCAGAATGATTTTCGGGTTAGCCGGATCATCCTCAATTTTCTCCCGCAGACGTTTGATGTAGACGGTCAAGGTATTGTTATTGACGAACTCCCCTGCCGCATCCCACAGTTCGTCCAACAGTCTGTTCCGGGTGATAATGCTTTTGGGGTTGTTAATAAATATCAACAGCAGGCGATATTCTAATGCCGACAGGAAAACTTCTTTGCCATCTTTTTTCACAACGCCATTGGCCGTATCGGCCTGGAGTCCGAATAATTCAAATGCAGATGGAGAACGGCCGTATTTTCGAAGAGCTGTTCCTATCCGCGCAATCAATTCCCGCGGGCGGAAAGGTTTCGTGACATAATCATCTGCCCCCATGTTCAGCCCTGTAACGACACTCGCTTCATCACCGGAAGCCGTCAGAAAGATCACGGGAATATCCTGCTTCTGCCTGATCTCTGTGCAGACGGTAAATCCATTCCCATCCGGCAAAGAGATATCCACCAGCGCCAAATCAAATTTATTTTCAGCCAGCATAGCAATGGCATCTTTCTGGGTGGGGGCATGGGTAACTATAAATCCTTCCGAACGAAGCAAACGCCCAAGGTTTTTTGCAATTTCCTTATCATCTTCAACTAAAAATATCTGTTTCATTTATATTCACCAACCTTTACTTTACTGGTTCTATTTCTTTTTGCTCTATTATATTTCTTTTTGCAGAAATATACAAGCCGGGGACTTTGAATTCAACATTGTGTAACATTCGCCCTATGATTGTTGCTTGTTAAACGCTGTATACGGGTGTTAACTTAAAATACTCGATAAATTTAAGTCTTATAAAGGCATTTATTACCAAGTAATCAATATATCAAACCAGTTAGTCAATACTAATTGACTAACTAACTTGGAAGATATATTATATATTCATTAAATACTTGCGTATATTCTTAAAGATACTGGCAAATGTGTTCACTATTAGTAAAAAATAATAATTAAGCCTAATGACATTTATTCTAAAAAATTATATACTATTAAATAATTAAATTTAAGTGAGGTGACATATATGGATTGCGATATACGAGAATGGAGAATTGAAGATAAATACAATTTGGCAGAAATATTGAATAATAAAAACATCTTGAACAATTTACGTGATGGACTACCATATCCTTATAAAGTCAAAGATGCTGAAGAATTTATCACATCAATGCTATCGGCAGACAAAACGAAAACTTTTGCTTTTGCTATCACTTTAAATGATATGGTTATTGGTAGCATCGGAGTATTCCGTTGTGACAATATTCATTTTCAGACTGCAGAAATGGGCTACTATATAGGCGAACAATATTGGGGAAAAGGTTTTGCAACAAATGCCATTAAGCAAATAAGTAAGTATATCTTTGACCATACTGATATTATAAGAATTTTTGCTGAACCATTTGCTTATAATACTGCTTCTTGTCACGTTCTGGAAAATGCAGGCTTTCAATTTGAAGGCACTTTACATAGCAATGCCGTCAAAAATGGAAAAGTGACAGATATGAAAATGTATGCTTTAATTAGGAATTAGACCGTGTTATAAAATCCAGTTAGATTGAGAGGACATGACTTATGAATAACAAATACAACGTACAATTATTTAAAGTTTTATACGGTATTATACTTGCATCTATTATTACACTAAGTATATCATCTATCGTTCCTTTATTTACTGAGTCTTGGAGGGTTCTAAGTATAGTCTATAAAATTACACTTCCGCTCAGCATTACCCTTTTAATAATCTGGGGACTGATCTTCGCATGCAAGAAATTTAATCGGGACTTTATAAAAGAATGGAAAACATATTTTAGAAATAATCGAATTCTTTTCAATATAGCAATTTTTGTTTATTTCATTCTCAATATAGTCACATGTTTTATTAGAATGGCTCGGTTAGAAGTATAATTTCCTTCGAATTAATTAAAATTTAAAATTTATTTTAAATATATTAGGAGAGCAGATTAATGTCTGCCCTCCTATTTTTTATAACTCATTTTCCGGATCTTTAAAGCTATTCTCATAAATATAAAAGAACTCTTGAATCTTTGTTAATTGTGGCTGAATCTCTTCATCCGCATCTTCATATATATAACCAGAATAAGTAGCATACCAATCCCAATAAAATATGGAAAGGTTTCTTCCCAGCTTACGTTCTTTTTTAATATACTTTATACCTTCCGGACAATCTTTTTTAAGCTGAGCCAACGCTTTAAATTTATCCTTAAAAACAGGATGATCTTCCGCATTTAATCCCATTTCATAAGCCTCATTATCGCCAAATAATTCTACCTGCTTATCCTTATCATATTCTTTTACAACTTTGCTCAATTCTGAGCCAAAAAGATGATGTTTGGAATACGAAGGAAAGCTTAGTGCAAAAATCACAAGAAAAAAAGCCAAAACAACACCGATAAAGCCAAATACTACTTTTTTTGATATTGGATTATTCATAAACTCACCATCCCCTTCATAACTTATTTTAGTATCTATCTGCCTAGAGCGTGTTTTAAAATTGCTTTCTGGCAGCTGTGCGTCACAGTTTGTGGGTGATTTGTCCCGGATGAAGGGCGCGTAGCGGGCTACGTAACCTGAATTCGGGGCAAATATGCCGCAAAGTGGGGCGTACAGATGGCAGGAATGAATTTTCAAACACGCTCTAACATCCCACGAAATTTATTATACCATGCATGGTGTCTAATGACATTAAGTTCAGAAATTGTTAATAATTTTTAATGAATGGTTTTGATTATTTATCTATAAGTACTAATAAGAAAACATATTTATGTAAGATTTAAAAAACTAAGCGTAAATTTGCAGCCTTTACCCAACTCACTCTCAACCAGTATATCTCCTTCATGGGCATCCACAATGGATTTTGCAAGGGGGAGTCCAAGTCCGACTCCCTGCGAATCCTTTGAAAAACGGCTGCGGTAAAACCTTTTAAAGACATGATGAATATCATCGGAATGGATGCCGCTCCCGTTGTCTTCTATGATAATCTGTTTCACTGCCGGAAGCTGTTTCCAGCATATATGAATCTCATCTCCCGCTTTTGTATGATCCAGCGCATTTTTAACAATATTGCTCACTGCCTCCAAAATCCAGTCCTGGTCACACAGCAAGTTCTGGGATGTATCTCCTGACAGGGTCATCAGCTTTTCTTCCCTGATTGTGCGGGTTTCAAAACGCTGTTTTATTTCATTCATTAATTCGGATACATTTTCTATCTTTTTATTCATTATTACTGCACCAGCATCCAGTCTAGTAATTTTTAACAGATTTTGAATCAGCATCTCCATGCGGTCCAGCTCCCTTTGAGTCTTAACCATAAAGTTTTTGACCGTGCTGCTGTCCTCGGGATTATCCTGTATGATTTCGGTGTACATATTAAGCGCTGCGAGAGGCGTTTTCAGCTGATGTGAAATATCGGAAATGGTATCTTTTAAGAAATCTTTTGTGTTCTTCTGCCTGGCTGCCTGGGCTTCCAGCACGGTAGCCATTCGGTTAACTGTATGATATAATTTTGAAAAACTGCCTTCACTGTCATCTTCCAGTCTGGCTTCACTGTTGCCATCGATAAAAGAATTGATGGTCTTAATGGACTGCTCAACCTCCAGCAGTTGTTTGCGAAAATGAACATGCACAATTATCAGAATTGTGATCCCCGGCAGCATCGTTAAAACTAAAATGATAAACCGGGTATACTGACCGGAAAACCAGCCGGCAGTGATTTGCCCCATTACAACAGCTGCAAATACAATGCCCGCTATTGCCGTAAGCATCTTATTCATTTCTTTCTGACGCAGTACAATCATGTCACTCACCTGACCTTCCACTGATATCCAACCCCCCGTACAGTCAAAATCTTCGCCGGGCGGTCAGGGTTTTCTTCTATTTTATTTCTCAGCCTTCGTACATAAACGGATAAGGTATTATCATCCACAAAGTTTCCTTTGTCATCCCAGAGCCTGTCCAGTATCATTTGCCGGGTAAGTACAATATTGGGATTCTGCATAAAAAGGCAAAGAAGCTTGTATTCATTTCCGATCAAATCCAGTGTTTCACCATCACAGATAACCTGGTTTTCCAGAAATTTAATGGTAATCCCATTGGATTTCAGCACCACCCCGCTATTTTGCCCGGACATCCCGGCACGCCTCATGAGGGCTTTTATTCTGGAAATTAACTCGTTCAGTTTAAAGGGTTTGGTAATGTAATCATCCCCGCCTATATCCAGCCCTTTCACAATGTTCACCTCTTCATCAGAAGCAGTGACAAAAATAACCGGAACTGCAGAACGCTCCCGCACATAGGTGCAGACTTCAAACCCTAAGCCGTCGGGGAGGGTCAGATCCAGCAGTATTAAATCATAAGATCCAGCTGCATACAGCGTTATTGCATCTCTGACCGTTCTGGCAACCGTTACAGAAAAGTGATGCTTCTCCAGCGAATAGACCAGTCCGTCCAGAAGACTTAAATCATCTTCCACAAGCAGTATGTTATATGTTTTCTCCATTTTTATACCCATGCATATTGCAGACTTGTCTGCAATACTGCCACAATAAAACAGGTTGAAAGAATCACACCGTGGCTTCCCTTCTATATCATAATTTTCTTTCAGCCTTATCTCTCCTGACTCCTGATTGTCCCAGAGCGTGTTTAAAATTGCTTATATCAATATATGCGAACCGGTAGGGATGCGCCAAATATGGAGGCGCAGCGGGTAAATTCCACGCAAACAGGGGCATGCAGATAATGGAAATGATTTTTCAAACAAATTCTGGTATCTGCAAAATATGATAACAGTATTCTAACATTATATATGCAGTCCCGGATAACATCAATGAGTTTTCCTCTGTCTGGTAAATATTTCTATTTAGAATTTTTTCTAAATAGAGTTGACTTTTCATTTCGTTTGTACTAGAATCTATTTAGAAATATTTCTAAATAGTCAGGAGGTGATCCATTGGGATTTGCAGAAACATTCAAAGCACTTTCTGATCCGGTCAGACGTGATATTCTCATTATGCTTAAGGAAGGGAAAATGTCTGCTGGAGAAATTGCTAAAAACTTTGAGATGACCGGTGCTACTGTTTCCTATCATTTGTCACAGTTAAAAAAGGCTGGACTAATATATGAAAGCAAGTATAAAAACTACATTTATTACGAGCTGAATGTATCCGTCTTTGAAGAATTAATGCTATGGATTTCACAATTTAATGGAGGTAATAAAAATGAATAAAAGAATAGAAAAAAAAGATACGATCATTATGTGGATAACATCCTTTATCTGTTTACTGCCGATTATTTTATCTGTTGTAATCTATCAGGATCTGCCGGTTCAAATTGCAGTCCACTGGAATAATACCGGAACTGCGGACGGATATCTGCCGAAGTCCATTGCCGCCATAGGGCTTCCAATATTATTTTTGGCAGTAAATCTATATTCCAAAATACGTTTATTTGGCGATCCCAAAAGAGCAGCACACTCCGAAGCGTTAAGATTATTAAGCATATGGCTGATCCCTTTGCTGTCCCTGATCATCGTACCGGTAACCCTATTTATCAGCATGGGAGTGAACATACCAATTGCCCTGATTTCATTGGTAACAGCCGGTGGACTTATGATTATCTGCGGTAACTATCTTCCAAAATGCAGACGCAATTATACGATAGGCCTGAAATTACCCTGGACACTGCACAGCGATGACAATTGGAATAAAACACACCGTTTGGCAGGCATCTTGTGGATATTCGGAGGCATCATTATCATTGTTTCCGCATTTTTACTTACGAATAATCTGGTTTATGGAGTACCTCTTACCATCACAGTGGTACTAATTCTTGCAATTGTACCCGTAATGTATTCTTTCTTTTTGTATAAAGGACAGGAAAAACAATAATTGCACCTTTATAAGACTGTAGAACAGGGTCATTTTTATTTTTCATGCCTCTGTTTTACAGTCCATATATTTTTGAAATCTCTCCACTTTCTTCTTGGACCATACTCCCTTCTTTTGCATCAATATTTTTACTGCTGCATGCTGCAAATGATGAAATATCCTTTTGTGCCAGCTCTGCCAGCCCATCCCGGAAATGACCAATCATTTTTTGTAAATCTGCCTCATCCCCTTCCGGCTCCATCCCCATCAGATATAGCAGCTCCCTGCCCGCCATCCATGCCTCTTTTTCACTAATCATCCCCCATAGAAGTTGGTCCAGCAGATGAGCGTAAAGGGAGGTATATGTAACCATTTTATCATCCCGGCATAATACATGCAGACGATGGGTATACTCAGCCCGGCTAAGTTTATCGGGGATATTCATTTTATCATAAATCGCCCATATCAGATCTTCCGTAATCCCAAACCGGTCCATGCGGCAAATGATATTGTGCTGAGATTCCTGGTTCATCCCGCTTTGTAAAAACAGTGCTTCTCTTACCGCATCCATTACCACTTTTCCAATATACTCTCCCAGCTTGCAATGCTTACCGGCATTCGTCAGGTGGGTATCCGATTCTGCATTGCACACAATAATGCTTCCATCTGTACCTGAACCAGTGGCAATTCCCATAGAATATCGGCTGGGTGCCAGAAGTTCCTGCAAAACTGCTGTCTTAGCTTCCGTACAGGTAACCAGCGCCCTTGCAAGGGCATCCGGCGAAAGATCCGCATCAATAAACAAGATAATATTAATGGTACCGGGTTTTACTTCATAAGAGATACCGGACTTTTCATGCCATGTTGCCGGATCTCCCACCCTCCCTCCATTTACACGAATACCCGCTGTTACTAAAGCCGTAACCGTAAAATCTTGGAACGTCAATGATTTTATCGAAAGGTTCTCCATATATGCCGCCGTATTCAGTCCGGTAGCCCTTTTGGGATCAATTCCCAGATCTTCTTTTGCTATGATATGCATATGTTCTTCATAAGTAGCCGCCCGCAATGCAGATGCCATCCCGGCTCCCGGGTTCCCGTCATTGTTAAATACAGCAGTCAGGTCCGTGCGGTATCCGCCGTTATTTGGCCCGGTACTCAATACTTTGCGTTTTCCTTTAAAGCATATTACAACTGATTTTTTATAACGGTAAACATCATCTTGTGAGGAGAGCTTATAAATTTTCATTTCATACCCCATTTCCTTATACATGCAGCTGCTCGGGAACGTGTTTTAAAATTGCTTTCTGACAGCTGTTCATCACACTTTTTGGGGAATTTGTTCCGTTAGCTTCCCACAATGATTATCCCGTAATCAGCTAATGTTCCGGTACGCTGTCTATCTCCACATTTTATTAAGTGCGTCCTAAAAATATGATAAATTCTCATTGAATGTTTGCCTGATTCCCGGTCTGGCTGTACATTCCAGTGCAGATCATAGCCAGTGCCACAGCATCCACATAGCAAGGGTCACTGATCCACTGACTCCAGCCGCATACCAGCACTCCAAAATTTAAAGCATAGTTTCATCTTTCAATGCTTCCACTATATCCGCCCTGCAAATTTTCCTGCCAGAAATGTAATAAGCAAAACCTACTGTCACTATAATAAACAATGCCATTATGAAAAGGGGCTTAATCGGCATAATTTTCACAAAATCCCCATATTTTAAATATACAGAGAATACCACGAACATAATATTCAGGGGCAGACAGATTAAAATCGGTTTCATGCTGATAATCAGCGCTTCCATAAATAGAATCTTCTTAACCCCGCCCGGAGTAAGTCCAATCGATATGTACCGGGCAAATTCCCGTTTGCGTTGATAAATACTCCCAAGTGTATTAGCAAAAACATTGGCTATTCCAATAAAGGATAACATTCCGCACAAGATACCCATTATAATATTCATTCCTTTTCTGGACAACGTATTATACGCTTCTTCTGATTTACGGTTTTCCAGAGTGTAGTTACAACCACTTTTATCCAGAACTTCCGTGAGCTTTACTGCCACTTGTCCTATTTCCTTATCTGAATCAGTCAGTATTCGAACGTACCGCTCATTTCCCACAATGCGATCTGGAAATCTCTGCTCGAAACTAGCTGACATAATCTGCAGCAGCGAAAAATAATTATATTCTTCCCGAAGATTTGGTGTCTGATCTGTATAAGCACCTATTTTTACGGGTATCGGTTTCTTTTCCTTTTTTGATTCCTTCATTCCTTCTTTTTTCGGCTCCAGTTCCAGAATCTGCCCCTCCCCTTCTTTTATGAAAGGAAGAAACTCTCTGTTTCGGAAATCACTGTGAATGTTATCCCAGATTCTGTTTACAGTAACCACGCTGCTTCCTATAGACAGCATATCCTCTATCCCAATCTCTTTGCAGTAAGCCTGGAAACTTTTATCATCCAGTATTACAATGGGAACAGGTACCCGGTATTTTTCTCCCTCTTTCAGAATACCCACATCACCAAGGCTGTCTATGCTCCCCAGGTCTTTCAGTTCCTCAGACAGCATGTTTTCATCTATCCATGTATAGGTTTCTGCCTTTTGGTAAGCTGTACAATCAGAGACTCCCGGTATATTACGGAACTCATTTAACAGTCGATTCTCCTGTTCTTCTGTTCCATTTATCGTAACCACAAAATCCCAGGCGTCTTTATACCTTTCAAAGTAGGTCTGCTGGGTGCTCATATCGGACAGGGTCATAAAGTTTAAGAAAAAGCTGAACATCAGGATGGACAGTGTAAGTGAAATACTGGCCGTGCGAAAGGCTTTTCTTCTTGTATACAGTGATTTTCTGGCAAGCTCTCCTTCTATCCCAAATATGGCAGAAAGCAGACGGTATTTTTTAACGTTCTTAACCAGCGGTTCAGCCCCTCCGCTAATAGCGTCCAAAGGCATTACTTTACTTAATTTTCTGGCAGCTCTTGCAGATGCCGCATAAACAGTCAGCACGCAAACTGCAGAGGCAACAAGAAATACCAGTGGGTGATAGCAAAACCGCGCATCTGCTCTATTATCAATGTCTCCGATCACATTGGCAAACTTCAGGAAGAGAATATCAATCCCAATTCCAAAAACCATCCCTGCCAGGATCGGCAGCAGGCTTAATGCAAAAGATTCCTGCATCAACGCTGCACGTATCTGTTTTGGTGTCGCACCGACGCTTTGCAGGATACCGAGCTGATGCAGTCTGGACTTCATGGTAATTCCAAATGCATTATAGATAATCATAGCCAGAGAAAAACAGGTAACTATCATAACAAATATATAAAAAGTCATGAGCAGCGGAGGATTTTTCTTTTCCTCCGGAGAATAAATATAATACTGGGTGAGTAGCATATTGTGGTATTGTAATTCTGCATCCCCCTGTATATCTATCCCTGCCTGCTTTATAAGCTCCGGTAATTCCTTATAAATACTTCTGGGATTTTTTAAATAAATTTCAATACTGGTTTCCCCATTTGTATCCTGGCTGAGCATTACTTTCTCAACTTTGGGACTGTTTTCTATTGCCTTTATTTCTTCCATTGTGGCATTTCCAACGATCTTTCCATGCCATGCCCCCTCCTTAGCCACAATGCGGTCTATGTTATCTGTCCACATATTATAAAAAATTGCACTGATTGCAGATATAAATACGGAGGATATCAGGACCGCCACTATAATTGAAATACTTGCAGCTCTATTATTTTTAATATAACTCTTTGAGTACACTTTCCACATTTCATCTTCCCCCCGATTTATCGCAAGCTTTCCACTGGTTCATCTGACAGGATTCTCCCATCTCCGATTGTTATGATCCGATCTGTCTCCAGCGCTACTTTCTGATCATGAGTAATAATCAGTATTGTCTGTTCATAATTACGGTTGGAAAATTTTAATAAGTCCATAATTTCATTAGAATTTTTTTGGTCCAGATTACCGGTGGGCTCATCTGCCAGCAGAATAGCCGGACGGTATAGTAAAGATCGGGCAATTGCCACTCTCTGCTGCTGGCCGCCGGATAACTGGCTTGGCAAAAATTTCTTTTTATCTGCAAGCCCTAATGCATTCACAATTTCATTAAAATACTCCATATCCGGTTTTTTCTTGTCTAATAGTAACGGAAGCATGATATTCTTTTCCACCGTCAGAGTAGGTATCAGATTATAAAACTGGTAAATTAGCCCTACCCGCCTCCGTCTCAGGATTGCTGCATTAACCGCATCGAGAGCAGTTATATCAACACCCTCTATATGAATCTTTCCTTTCGTAGGACGGTCAACCGCACCAATCAGATGCAGCAATGTGGATTTGCCGGATCCGGATGATCCGATCACTGCTACAAATTCCCCTTTTTCTACGGTTAGGTCTACATTTTTAAGAGCTGTTACCTGGTTACTGTCTGAACCATAAATTTTAGTCAGACCAACACATTTCACTATGTCCATTTATCAAACCTCCTGTTTCTATACGTACTTCAAGTGGCCTATTTGCCTATTCATTTATGACTTTGTCTGTCTTTACCTTACCATCACAGATTTCAATTAAATGGCCTGCCTGCAAAGCGATGCTTTCATCATGTGTAATAACAATCAGCGTTTGTTTATAATACTTATTTGAATATTTCAGCAGCTCCACTATTTCCTGTCTGGTTACGCTGTCCAGATTACCAGTTGGTTCATCTGCCAGAAGAAATGCCGGCGCATGGATCAGGGCGCGTCCAATAGCAACTTTCTGCTGCTGGCCGCCGGACAATTGCCGGGGCAATTGTTTTACTGCCTTACTCAGATCCAGAATATCTAAAAGCCTGGATAAATGTTCCTGATTAACCTTGCGTCCATCCAGTTTTAGAGGAAGTGTGATGTTATCTTCCACATTAAGGGTAGGAATCAGATTGTAAAACTGATAGACCAGACCAATCTGGCGGCGCCTGTAGATTGCCATTTCGTCAATTGTTTTTTGCAGAATATTTCTTCCATCCACAGAAATACTGCCTGAGGATGGAGTATCCACACCTCCAAGCAGATGAAGCAGTGTAGATTTTCCGGAACCAGACGGTCCGGTTATAACAACAAACTCTCCCTTCTCTATCGAAAAAGAAACATCCTGTAAAGCATGAACCTGATTACTTCCACTTCCATATTTCTTATTTAAATTTTCCACCCTTAAAATTTCCATGCTGCACCTCTCCCTGAAATTATTATAGCAAAATAAAGTGACTCTGCCGTGACTCTAAAATTACAATATTGTCATTAACAACTGAAGTTTATTATACAATGCCTCTGTTTTGAAAGCAAAAAAAGAAGGCCTTACACAGCCCCCTTATAAAAGCAAATCTGAAATTCTGCACCACTATTTATTCCATTTTGAACTTTCACTGTACCATTCTGCCGGCTAATAATCATTTGAGACAACGCCAGTCCGATTCCAAAACTCCCTTGGCCGGATCCTTTTCCTTTATAGAACCTTTCAAAAATATGCGGAAGATCCTCAGGCGCAATCCCCTCACCGTTGTCTGAAATTACTATTTTAGTGTATACAGGGTTTTCCTCTGCTGTTATACATAGACTTCCGCCTGCCGGAGTATGTTCCATACAGTTTTTTATGATATTACCAATCGCTTCCACACTCCATAAAACATCCCCTCTGAAGCTGATCTCATCTCCGACTTCCATAAGGAACCTCTGTTCCTTTAACTCCAGGGGAATTTCCAGTGGTTCCATTGCTTTTTTCACCAGTGTGCTCACAGGAACAGATTCGAAATGGAATTTCACCGTACCGGATTCCAGCTGTGAAATCTTCAGCAGAGAGGCGATCAGCCAATCTACACGGGATAACAGGCTGTTCACTTCCTGTACTTTTCTTACCCGTTCTTCTTCAGAAATTTGTTCCCGCTGCAGACGCTGCGTAATCATACGTATGGACGTAAGAGGAGTCCGAATCTGATGCGAGATATCTGCAATCGAATTGCTAAGATAGACTTTGTCTCTTTGCAGCATTTCTGCCTGTTCCCTTAATCTGACAGTCATCTTATAGATCTCACAGCTTAAAATCGCCAGCTCCCCTTCCTGATCCTGCATAAAATCCATGCTATAATCACCATGCAGTATCTGATCCAGCCCCTCATTCATGACAGATATTTTTTTATAACGCCTGCGGGTAAATAAATAATAGATCACACCCCCAATGACGCAGATCATCCCTACATAAATACCGCTAGGTACTGATATCCAAACACCGCCGAAAACAGCCAGAACTGAGAAAGCGGCATAAAGTATACATTGTCTTTTTACTTCTGAGTTTCTTAGTAAATTCATATCGACACTCCTTATTGCCTTTGGCGGATTTGCAGTCTCTCTTAATCTCCTATTTTATAGCCTTGTCCCCGGATCGTCCTGATGATCACAGGATTCGCAGGATCATCCTCCACCTTTTCCCTGAGCCGTTTAATATAGACCGTAAGCGTATTGTCATTCACAAAATCCCCGGCAATGTCCCAGATTTCTTCCAGCAGGCGGTTTCTGGACAGCACCTCTCCCTGATGATTCAAAAATACCAATAAAAGCCTGTACTCTAAAGAAGAGAGGTTGATTTCCCTCCCATCTTTAGAAACATATGCTTTTACCGTATCTACGTTTAAATTAGAAATCCGAAATACAGACTGCGATTTTCCGCACCGCCGCAATACATTTTTAACCCTTGATATTAATTCCAACGGCCGGAATGGTTTTGCAATATAATCGTCTGCCCCCTGGTCAAATCCTGTGACTACACTTGCTTCATCTCCCAATGCTGTCAGCATGATAACCGGCAGCTCCCACTCCTGTTTAATATACCTGCAGATAGAATAACCACTTCCATCCGGCAGCATTAAATCTAATAATACCAGGTCAAACTGCTCCTGCTCCAGTATTTCCATTGCCTCACTTCTGGTCCTGCCGGATACAGCCGCAAAACCTTCTTCCTTTAACAACTCTGTTAGGTTTTTTATAATATCCTCATTATCTTCTATAAGTAATATCCTGATCATGTATACCTCATTTCCATAGAACAGCTGCCATAAACTACTACTGATCTGCAGCCCGATCTTAACTTTATGAACTACAGATATTATTTCAGTATATTTCATTCTCAAGATAATTGCTATATGAAAATTCTTTCTTTCTGCAAAAAATCTGCCAGCCCATCTTTTTCCGGCACATCACGCCTACCCCTGTATCAGCGTTTTAGGCAAGCAGATCTTTTACCGTTTTTTTACCATAGACTTTTCTCCAATCATTTGCAAATCCCTCCACCGCTGCAGAAACACATGCATTTTTGCAAAACTCTTCCAGAATAGGATACGGTAATGTGACTGCCCTTGCTCCAGCCAGAAAAGTATCGATTACCTGTCTTGTATTGCGATAGCTTGCTCCAAGGACTTTACTGCTTATATGATTCATTTCAAACAGCTGAGTAATCTCCCGAACAGTTTTTGCAGGGTCCATATTACTGTTATACATTTTATTATAATATACTGCTATGTAATCTGCTCCTGCCAAACCGTCTATATATGCCTGTTCTGGTGAATATACTACCGTAGCTGTAACATGAATTTCCTTTTCCTTCAGCTCTTTCATTGCTCTGTAGCCTTCAAAATTTGATGGTATTTTTACAAAGATATCTCTATCCACTTTCTCCACTAGAGCAAGTCCATCTGCAACCATTTCCTGCCAGGATGTTCCCGCCACCTGAACATGAAGCTGCTTATTTCCAATAATATTCTTAATATCATAAAGCCTTTGGAGAAAATCAGTGTTTTCTCTTGCTATAATGGTTGGATTTGTAGTGACCCCGGATATGCGAAACCATTCATTTGCCAATTTAATCTGATCCAGATTTGCCGTATCTAAAATTAACTGCATGCTTACCTCCACTTATTCTCACGAATTACGTGATATTTTATGATGTTAAACGTGTTCTGAAAATTAATTCTACAATTTCTTAAAGTCCCAAACATATTTAACGTTTCTTTGTTTTTGTATCAATTAATACAGCTACCACGATAATTCCGCCTTTTATAACCTGCTGCCAATAAGAGTTAATGTCGATCAGCGTCATCCCGTTACTTAGTACACTCAGCAGTAAAACACCCACAATTGTTCCGAATAACTTGCCTTTTCCGCCTGACATACTGGTACCGCCTACAACCGCAGCAGTAATACAATCCATTTCAAAACTCTGCCCGGCGGAAGGCTGGCCTGAACCAAGTCTGGCTGAAACTATAAGACCTGCAACCGCTGTCAGTACGCCCATAATCAGGTATACAATAATTTTAACTTTATCTACATTCAGCCCTGACCACTTACTGGCCTCTGCATTGCCACCCACTGCATAGACATATCGCCCAAAACGTAACTTATTCATGATAAATGAACCGGCTATCACGCAGACTGCCATAATTATAACCGGAATCGGTAAAAACCCCACATATCCCGTACCAATATTTAGGTACCTGTCATCTGTAATTGAAATAGGATCACCGCCCGTTACAATATACGCCATTCCTCTTAAGATCGTCATACTTGCCAAAGTTGCTATGAACCCCGGCAGATCTCCTTTTGCCGTAAGAAATCCATTAAATAATCCAACGGCAACTCCCATGAATATCGCTGCTAAAACAGCGAGAATTACAGAATTGGTCATTTTAAATGTCCAGGTTGCAACCAAACCGCTTACTGCAACAAGAGAACCGGCAGACAAATCAATCTCCCCAACGATAATAACCATCGTCATACCAATAGATGCTATTGCTGTATAAGATGCCTGGCGGATTACATTAATGATATTATTAAATGTCAGAAATGTGGGTGTTAACACCGTCCATAACAGACAGATAAATATAAGGATGAAAACGAGCACCAGTTGTCTCATTGTATCAAAACTCAATTTTTTCTTGTTTGCAGTAGTCATAATCCCTTTCCTCCTCCGATAGCTGCGCTCATAAGTGCCTCCTGTGTAACTTCCTGGGAATTCATTTCCCCTGTTTTACTTCCCTCATGCATAACTACCACACGGTCACTTATTTTCATGATTTCAGCCATCTCAGACGAAATCATAATAATGCTCATTCCCTGTTCGGTGAGCCTGCGCATAAGGTTATAGATCTCTGTCTTTGCACCGATATCAATTCCTCTGGTAGGTTCATCCATAATCAGTATGTCCGGTGCCATGGAAAGCCACTTCGCAATTACCACTTTCTGTTGATTTCCTCCGCTCAATTCTTTCACTGCCTGGTTCTCATTGGCAAGAGCTATTGCCAGGTCTTTAATATATGTCCCCGTGATATCCTGCAATTCTTCTTTTCTTAGAATCTCATGCTTAAACTGAGCCAGTTTCGACAGCAGCATATTATCTTTTATACTCATTCCAAGCACCAGCCCCAAATCCTTTCTGTCCTCCGGAACAAGCCCGATTCCGGCATTAATTGCATCTCTTGGGCATCCAATACTTACTTTTTTCCCTTTTATATAAATTTCACCGTCTGCAATGGAGTCAATTCCGAATATGATCCTGGAAAGCTCTGTTCTGCCCGCTCCCACAAGTCCAAAAAATCCAAGAATTTCTTTCTTATAAAGTTTAAAATTAACAGGTATGGATCCAGGATATATTTTTACATTTCTGACTTCCAGCACAACGTTATTCTCATCCACCGTCACATTCCCTTTTGGAATCTTTTCTTCCAGCTCCCGTCCGATCATCATTTTAATGATTGCCTTTTCATCAAAATCATCCCGTTCTACCGTGCTGATATAAGCCCCGTCACGAAAAACTGTAATTCTGTCTGCCAGATCAAAAACTTCTTCCATACGGTGTGAAATGTAGACGATACTGATTCCCCGAGACTTCAGTTCCCGTATAATCTCGAATAGAATGTGTGATTCATTATCGGTCAGACTGGCTGTGGGCTCATCTAAAATGATTACCTTTGCATGGAAAGATAAGCATTTTGCAATTTCAATTAACTGTTTATGTCCGCAGCTCAGAGAACTGATCGTTGTCTTTGGATCCAGCTTTAAATTGACTTTTCCCAATTCCATTGCCGCATCCGCATACATGGCAGCTTTATCGATACAGTGCTTTTTGTCTAAATGCTCTCTACCCAGGAATATATTTTCTGCTATATTCATATTTTCCAGAAGATTAAATTCCTGAAACACCATACTGATCCCTAACTGCTGTGCCTGCAAAGGCGTCTTGATGTCTATCTCTTCTAATTGTCCTGCAGCATTGGCGATCATAGTCTTCCCTTCTGTCTTTGTATATACTCCGGTAAGAATCTTCATCAGGGTTGACTTTCCTGCCCCGTTTTCCCCCATCAGAGCATGTACTTCGCCTTCTCTGAGATCCAGCTGTACATTATTAAGTGCCTTGATACCTGCAAATGATTTTGTTATATTTTCCATCTTTACTATTGTTTTTCCCACAGCTTCACCTCATAATTTTTGCGATTATTTTAAATACTGAGCTTCTCTGTCTATGTATTCCTGGATATTGTCTTTTGTCATGTATTCACATTCCAGTTTAATTTCTTTATCTACTGTTTCGCCGTTGATCCACTTTACTGCATTTTTTACGGATTCGTATCCCATCTGATATGGATCCTGGGCAACGCCAATCGCCAGCGTTTCGTCTTTGATTCCATTCATAACATCTTCCGTAGCATCAACTCCGGTAAGGATAATATCCTTTAATCCGGAAGCCTTAACAGCGCTTGCTATTCCCAATGCGGAGTTCTCATTTATTCCCGGAAATGCCTGTATATCGGGATGTGCCTGGAGAATAGTTTCTGCTGATTCCAAAGATTTTGTTCGCTCAATGGCACCGTTCTGGGTTGCTACCATCTCAATCTGGGTTTTTGCCTTAATATAGTCGGTAAATCCTTTTTCACGGTCTTTTAATGAAGAAACAGAAGGGTCAACTAACAATGCAATTTTTCCCTTACCACCCAGTTGTTCATCTATATACTGAGCCAGCATTTCACCGATTTTCACATTATCAGAAGCAATAAAGGAAGTTGCTTCCGCCCCGTCTACTGTGATGTCCATCGTAAATATGCCTATGTTTTTATCCAGTGCAGCCTGACAAGCTGGTGCCACTGCTGCAGAATCATATGGGTTTAATAAAATTGCTTTTACACCGCTTTGTACCAGGTTTTCTATCTGTGTTGTCTGTTTTTCTACACTGCTGTCTGCTGACTGTACAACTAGTTCCACACCCAATTCTTTTGCCGCATCTTCCGCACCTTTTTGCATTGCCTTAAAAAATGGATGTACGTTCTGCCCAAATGAAATACCAAGTGCAATATCTGATTTTGCCTTGGACTCAGATTCTTTCACTTCCGTGACTCCTGCGGCAGAGGAAGAAGCGGTACCCGCATCATTTGATCCACAGCCTGCGAAACTAACTGCCAATGCAGCACAGCATAAAACTGATAATATTTTCTTCTTCATATGAATCCTCCTTATATATAATCAGGCTGCCTGCCCGATTTTTTACCTTATTTTATTTTTGCCGTATAATGATGCTTGAATTAATACTATACCTATATTATAATGAAGATGTTTTTATGTTTATGTGAAGCCCTTCCTGGGATTGATCCCAAATGAAATCCCGGGAAGAGCTAAGCCCAGCAATCTTTTATTCATGGTATTATCTATCGTTTTACTATCACTTTATTATAGATTTATCTCACAAACTCTGCTCCGCCTTTAATATTTCTTGGAGCCAAGGCGATCTTACCAAGAATTGCATATTGTGATGCATGTCCTGCTGCCGGAATATTTCCAGGTACACAATGAATCGTGGAATATGCGATTGTTGCAAATTTTACTGCTTCTTTGTATTCCGGAGGAATTCCAATCTCTGCAGAAGTAGTCAATCTGATATTTTGAGGAATTCTTGCCTGAATTTCTTTCATAATCGCCGGATTCTTCACACCTCCGCCGCTTGCATAAAGAGTATTTGTCTTTGCAATAATATCAGCCGGAATGTTATCCGTCATTGATTTTGCTACCGCCGCACCGGTAAAGGCACATGCAGTTGCAATAATATCTTCTTTGGGCAGATATTTGAACTTTTCTATAACACTATCTATGTACTCGGCACTATAGTCCGCAATCCATCCGGATCTTGGTACCGGCCTGTCAAAAAACGGATGCTTCATAAAATGATCCAGTAAATCTGCATTGACATTCCCACGCTCCGCAATCATACCATCTTTATCATATTCCAGGCCAAAAAGCTTTTTGCACATATAATTAGAAATTACATTCCCCGGACCTGTATCAAATCCAAACATTTGGCGTCTGTCCTTACTTGCCAGATGAAGATTTGCAATACCTCCGATATTTAATGTCATGGAAGGATTTTCTTTTTTTCTAAACATAATAAAATCCAGATACGGCATAAGAGGTGCTGCACTGCCTCCCCAGGTATGATCTGCCGGACGAAAATGCGTAACGGTATCAATATCTGTAAGATTTGCAATCACGGAACTTTCACCCATCTGGAAGCCTGCAGGATATGCTTTCGACAGCCACCTGCCCGGCCAGTCCGCTTTCTGTTCTACCGTCATCTCAGCGATTGCTTTGTGATCCGGCTGTTCCTGGTAAATAGTCTGGGTATCCAGTCCAAGAACCTTGATATCTCTGGAGTTAATATTATTTTCTTTCATAAATTGAACCGCTTTTTCTGCAAAGACTGCGCCGCAGATATAATTTAATCGGTTCAGTCCCACCATATCCACTTTGTTTTCAAAGGAAGCTGTAACGATTTCCTTAACCTCTTCGGGCCAGTCGTATGAGCCTCCCGCAATAAATCTCGGTGCCTTTGGAAACCCATCTGCATCCATTTCAGTTTCAGCCAGAACAACGTCAATACCATCAAATGATGAACCACTGTTCATTCCCATAATTAAATCCATTTGTTTACCTCCATTTTTGTTTTATTTATAGTAACCTTACCGGTTTGCTATCGTTTTTTACAGGACTTTCGGATATTCAAATGTCCTTTTAATACAATCTTCATTCCATCTTCTTCTCTTTCGGGATGTTCCACCTGAGTAAATACTCTCTCAGCCGCAATTCTTCCCATCTTCTCAACCTGCTGTTCAACTGTAGTAATATCCATCAGCTGTATCATATCTTCTTCATCCCATGTAATAATGGACCTTTCACTCAGCCAGTTTTCAGAACGAAGTTTCAGTTCCCTGAATATAGCAGTTGTCAGTGATCCGTTTAAAATAAGAATGGCTGTAATATCTTCGTTTTTATTCAGATACTCATCAATTTCTTTCTCTACAGCTTCTTCCTCCCAGTCGAAGGTTTCTATGTACCTTTCATCTAAATCAATTCCTTTATCCCGAAAGGCTTTGCGGTAGCCTTCCACACGATCCCTGACAGTAGTGATCATGGGACGCCCTGCCCCAAAGACACCAATCTTACGATGACCCAAATCCAATAAGTAGGATGTAGCCTCACAAGCCACATCTTTGTTTGCAGTTTCAATCAAATCACGGTTTAAGCCTTCGATTTTCCGGTCAACACAAACAACCGGAATCGGACCATTATACAAAACCCGCTTGTCTTTGGGAATTGCCTTAATATTGTCAAATATGGATGCCAGAATAATGCCGTCTACCTGCTTTGTACGAAGCATTTCCATGTGCTGTAATTCTAATTCCGGTTTCTCATGGGTATTGCAGATCAATGTATTGTAACCATTTTTTCTTGCTACCCGTTCTATGGAATATACCATTTCTCCAAAAAAACTATTTTTAATACTTCCGATTACAATGCCGATAGTCTTCATACTCCGGCCTCTCATTCCCTGAGCAATGGCATTAGGCGAATAATTTAATTCCCTGACTGCATTCATTACTTTATCTCTGGTCTTCTCTGAAACAGATCCATAATTGCCGATTACTCTGCCCACAGTTGCAACCGATACACCGGCTAATATCGCCACATCTTTGATTGTCTTTTCCTTATTTTCTCCATTATCCCCCATATGTCCAACCTCACTAATGAATTTTTATTGAGAACGTTCTCTTTAATTACATTATACATCTATTTTCTAGTATGTCAATTATATAAATTATTTTCACCAATTATAACAGATTTATGCTTTATATTTTATGCATAATGTATAATAAGTATTTTTCATATCTAATTACTTATGTTATAAAATGTTAACGTTCTCCTTTTTATACATCATCAGTATCATCTTTTATAACAATAAAAAAGCGGTCACAATTCCGATTTCTCGAAACTGCATCGCTTTTTGTTACTGCTATTCAATATCACACTTTATTTCTTTGCAGCATACCGTTACCTGATTTCTTGAGGGTATACTATTATCTGATTTCGTCACGTCATTTCATTACTACATTCCGTAACTGTATTTCACTCATACATTTCTGGTTATCCGCACTTTACGTATTTTTCCTTTAATTGGTTTTTCCTGTAATGCTTCCAGAACGGCTTTACCTTTTCCATTTAAGATTTCTACATATGTTAAGCTGTCCCTTACATCAATAATTCCTATATCCTCTGCCGTCATTCCCTGAATATTGCAGACTGCTCCCACGACATCCACTGCACGCATTTTAGACTTCTTCCCGCCGCCTACCGATAATCTCGTTATTGATTTATTTAAAGCTGCACCTTTTTTTGGTTTCAGTACCGCCTTTTTCTTTAGATATGCCCAGAATCTTTTTTCATCCTCTGAATTGATTTCCGGCAGCTCTTCTATAGGCAATCTGTCACCGGTATATGCCTCCACCATTTGTTTCATTTTCTGATCAGATTCACTGACCAGACTAATAGCAGTTCCTTCTTTTCCGTTTCTTCCGGTTCTTCCCACCCGATGTACGTAAGTCTCCCTTCCCGTTGGAAAATCATAGTTGATCACATGGGTAATGTTCTCAAAATCAACTCCTCTTGCCGCTACATCAGTAGCAATCAGATAATGAAAACGCCCTTCCCGAAATCCATCGATCATCCTGAGCCTTTCTCTCTGTTCCAGTTCCCCATGAATCATACCACATGGTATCCTATCCCTTCCAAGCTTATGGCAGAGTACATTTACCATCTCCCGGGTTCCACAGAAAATCATGCAGTCCACGGGGTTTTCCTTAATCAGTATCCGAAGCAGTGCCTGGTATTTTTCTTCCTGATCCACTTCATATACGGTCTGCCGGATGCCTGCAACGGTTTCCGTTTCTGATTCCAGTATTATGGATACCGCTTCATTCATATATCCATCAATTAGCTGCTTTACACCTTCATCTAAAGTTGCTGAAAACAGAAGAATCTGTCTGTCTCCCGGAAGCAGTGAGATAATTTCCTTTACCTCCTCCAAAAATCCCATATCCAACATGAGATCCGCCTCATCAATAACCAGATATTTAATCTGATTCAGCTTTAATGTTTCTCTGCGGACGTGATCCATAACGCGCCCGGGTGTTCCCGCTACAATGTGAGATTTCTGTTTTAAAGTCTGTATCTGTTTGTCAATGGGAAATCCTCCAAAGACTGCCGGAACCTTCAGACGTTTTTTCCTGCCGATATGAAAGATCTCCATCCCCACCTGCACCGCCAGTTCCCTGGTTGGTTCCAAGACTAAAGCCTGGGGTGAATTTTCCTCCCAGATTACTTTCTCACATAAGGGTATTGCAAATGCTGCCGTTTTCCCGGTTCCTGTCTGTGATTTCGCTACAATATCTCTTCCCCTCAAAGCTGTAGGAATGACTTCTTTTTGTATTTCCGTTGGTTTCAGGTAGCCTAGTCCTGTCAAAGCCTCCAGGATTTCTCCGGATAAATTATATTCTTTAAATAGATTGTTTTCTGTTTTCATAGTTTGGATTTATTCCTATTCTTTCTGTTATCTGTTTTCTGTTTTTATTGTAACATCTTTTACATGAAAAATATATGCAAAACGTTTAATTTGTCACTGCCAGATCAGCAATCCCTCTACGTTATTCTTGACACCCCCAAATACCAATGATATACTTGCCCTAAAAAGAATCAGGGGGGGCGGATGACTTATGCTTAATCCTATCGTTATTACTGCATAGCAAAGGCTGATGCAGTGTAGAAAATCACATAAAGTATCATTTAATAGCCTTTGCTATTCCTATTTCATTATTAAATAAATTAGGAGTGCATAATGAGCTATATAAAAGCTACACATATTTTACCACCTGAATTAGTGGAACAAATCCAGGAATATATAGACGGTGAATATATTTATATTCCAAGAATGTCAGGCAATAAAAAAGCCTGGGGTGAAAGAACATATATCCGGGAAGAATTGGAATCAAGAAACCGGCAAATTTATCAGGATTTTCTATCCGGAATTAATAAAGATGATCTGGCGAAGAAATATTTTCTTTCATTGAAAAGTATCCAGAGAATCATCCGGCAGTGCCTGAAAAATGATTCACAAAATAACTGATAGCAGTTCGTAACATGGCGATGGGATATTTTACCCATCGCCATCATATTTGTTTAGCTCAACCTGTCTTCACAGATTATATAATGCAGATATACTCCGCACACCGATTAGCCGATATAAGCCCTATCTTGTCCCAATCTTATTGTAGTCGGGGTTATCCCCGTAGCCTTACTTACATCATCAATGGAAAACATCCGTGATGCATCATCATTCTTTTTCTGTAAAAATCTCTGTTTAATCTGGGTACAGATGACATTATCCTTTTGAAGCACTGTCAACGCCTTATTTATGAGTCATTACTTAAATTGAGACTCCTTGCTGGTTTACTATATTGGGGTTTAGCTGATTAAAGACGCTTTGTAAATGATAGGTAGTGTACAGAAAGATGGGTGTGGGAAACTGGCATGCCACACCCCGGGGTTCCATCATGCTGAGAAAACCAGCTTTGTATCAACGAATGTTATCTCGGAAAGAGAAGGGGGCGGACCAGGACATTGGTTTGGAAGGCGTATAGCAGATCTGAGCATTTACTTACCTTGCCGGAGTGTTTTTTGGCGGATAGTATTCGACTGGCTCCCATCGGATACTAAGCGGGCAGTGAGCTGCGAAATGCATCAGGATTTCGGAGCGAATGCCCGCGTGCCGCCAAAAAGCGCTCTGGGAAGGTTAGAAAATGCCAGTTCTGCGGTAAGCCTTCCAAACGCCTGCCATGGTCCGCCCCCTTCTCTTTCCGCGCACTACTTCAATCTACAAAGCGTCCCCTTCCTCAGCTAAACCCAAATACAAGATGAAATTGTTAGCTGTAGTACCAGGTTCTAACACAAATATAAGGTTTGCTCCATAAATCAAGTACTTTCCGCCATAAATCTTCCTTTATTGCTTTCATGTTGTATAATATAGGTATGAAGATTGAACTGACAGGAGGAATTTATGCAAAGTATTAAAATTGAAAACGCAAATGAAGGTAATTTAAAAAATGTTTCCTTAGAAATACCCAAGAACCAGCTTGTGGTATTTACAGGAGTTTCCGGTTCCGGGAAATCAACATTACTCATTGATGTTCTTTTTAATGAATGTCAGAGGCAATACCTGGAGGCTATGTCTCTTCAAGGTATTCATAAACCTAAGGTGGACCGCATACGGGGAGTTTCTCCCGCCATTGTAATTTCCCAGACAGACGCTAACAAAAATCCCCGTTCAACAGTAGGAACCATTTCCGATATTTACACCGACCTGCGAATGGTATATGAAAAACTTGGGGTCAGGGCCTGTCCCTATTGCGGGAAAATAATTAAGGCATCCGACTGCAAAGAAGAAACCGAAAAAGCAGGGAATGATTTTTTTGTTTATATGTATTGCTGCGAATGCGGCAAACGCATGGATAAGATTACCCGCACGAATTTTTCTTTCAATACCAAAGAGGGAGCCTGTCCCACTTGTGAAGGTCTGGGAAAAATCCATACGATACTAAAAGAACAGGCAGTGAATGAAGAACTGTCCCTGGAAGAAGGCGCGGTAAATTACTGGGAGAAAAAATACGGGGAATATCAGACCGCTGTATTATACGCTGCATTTAAACATTACGGCATCCCAGTTCCTGTAAACACCCCTGTACAGCATTTTAGTGAGCTGCAAAAATCTATTTTGTATGATGGCATTGAAAGCGAAAGAATGAAAAGTACTTTTCCTAATCTGGCTCCTCCTAAAACTGTGGCACTGGGTAAATTTGAAGGTGTCTTGCCTATATTATGGCGCAGGTTTACCGAAAAAAACGGAGATATGAAACAGTTTACTCCATATTTTGAGACCATAGAATGCCCCGACTGCAAAGGCGAGCGGCTCGCTGAATCAGGCAGAACCGTTACCGTAAACGGTACACGCCTGCCACAGCTTTCAAACTTTTCTTTAGAGGAACTGAATCAATGGATTCTGGAACTTAGTGCCTCACTTACAAAACAGCATGAAAATTACGTTAAAGCGTATCTTCTGGATATCCGGACTAAGCTTAACCGCTTTATCAACGTTGGACTTGGCTATCTCTCTCTTGACCGCCAGACCGTGACTCTGTCAGGGGGCGAATTACAGAGGTTGAGGCTAGCGGCAATCCTGGATTCGGATTTGTCAGGTGTGATCTATATTTTAGATGAGCCAACGGTAGGTCTGCACCCAAAAGATACCGCAGGACTGATAAAAATACTTAAAAAATTACGTGATCTGGACAATACTGTACTTGTAATTGAGCATGATGTGGATACCATGGCAAGTGCAGATTATATCGTAGATATTGGTCCCGGCTCCGGAAAATATGGCGGTAAGGTTATAGCCGCCGGATCATTTGACGAAATAAAAAGCCGGGAAACTTCACTAACCGGCAGTTATCTGCAAAATCCACCGCCTGGTAAAACAACTTTTAGAAAAGCTGACAGAGATATCGTCCATATCGGAAATGCGGATAAATTTAATTTAAAAAATATCAATGTAGATATTCCAGCGGGATGCCTGACTGCTATAACAGGTCCTTCCGGTTCGGGAAAATCAACTTTAATATTTGAAGTGCTTGCCAAAGGGAATCATCATGGACAGAACAATTATGTTTCTGGACTTGAACAATTTGATAAACTGGTTGAAATTGACCAGTCGGCAGTCACAAAGATGAAGCGTTCCAACGTTGCAACATATTCCGAGGTTTATTCCGAAATCAGAACTGTATTTTCCAAGACTGATACAGCAAAAAAAGCAGGATTTACCGCAAAGCATTTCTCTTTCAACACACCTGGCGGCAGATGTGAGAATTGCCAGGGACTGGGATATGTAGACAGCAACATGCTGTTTTTTTCCAATGTTGAAGTTGTCTGCCCTGTCTGCAATGGAAATCAGTTCCATTATGATGTGCTGCAAGTAAAGTATGAAGGACTTTCCATTAAAGATGTACTGAATCTCTCTGTGGAAGAAGCCTCCCATTTCTTTGCAGGGCATCCCAAAATCAGAAAGATCCTGAGTCTTCTTATGGATGTGGGACTTGGATATCTGGAACTTGGACAAACTCTGACCACCTTATCCGGCGGGGAAGGACAACGTCTTAAGCTTGCGAAAGAACTGATCGGAAGCAGCTCTGGAAAGCGGAATCTTTATTTGCTGGATGAACCTACAACCGGTTTGCATCCTAAAGATGTGGAACATTTTCTTGTTCTTCTGAATCGTATGGTGGATGCCGGGAATACTGTGGTAGTCGTTGAACATAATACTCAGATTATCAGAAACAGCGATTGGGTCATAGACCTAGGACCGGAGGGCGGTATAAAGGGCGGCCAGATTATCTTTGCGGGAACACCAATAGAAATGAAGGAGACAAGCAATAGTGTAACGGCAAAATATTTGTAATATAGCCCTGCATAGATCTCAGGAGTGCATTTACGGGATCTGTGCAGAGCTTTAGAGCGAACAATTTCTTGAATTTGGGTTTTGCTGATTAAGGGACGCTTTGCGGCATATTTCCCCCGAATTCAGGTTACGTAGCCCGCTACGCGCCCTTCATCCGGGACAAATCTCCCACAAACTGTGACGCACAGCTGCCAGAAAGCAATTTCAAAACACGCTCTAGGGTTATATTTTTTCCTCAAGATATTCCTCAAATGTGAGATCATGCTTTTTGATATAAGCCGCTGCTTCTTTTCCTACATAACGATAATGCCAGGATTCATAATCGATCCCGGTAATATCTGTTTTTCCTTTCGGGTATCGAAGAATAAAGCCGTATTGATCACAATTCTCCTGAAGCCATTGTGTTTCAGGCGTATTCTCCTGGCTGTCGTCCAACAGCTGGTTGCTAAGTGCCACGATATCCACCGCCAAACCTGTTTCATGCTCGCTGTAACCTGCCGGCATTACGGTTCTGGTAGCCTGCTCATAGGCTTCCTCATCAGTCATACCTTTATCCGTCAGCTTTCTTATATCTGCATCCAGGATTTCCTGTTGGCGCTCAGAACTGCGGTAGGCAGAAGCAATGCAGAACCTGAGCCCTTCTTTCGTACCATCAGCCAGCATGTCCTGCAGATCCTGAATTATCATTTCCGCTACAACTTTATCACTGTTTTCCAATGTCTTCATCTTGACATTGTAGTCCTCGCTCAAAGGATGTTCTTTGTTTACCAGAACGAGGAGATCTGACTGTTCACGGTTTATCTGATCTGCTTTCTTTTTATCCTGTTTCTGGCTTTCAGCTGACAAATTGTCCTGCTTCTTATTTTGCTTTGTGACATTCTGTTTTTCTTGTTTATCTGCTGTCTGTTCCTGACTCTCCTGCAACTGAGTCTCCTGTAACTGACTCAACTGTAACTGACTCAACTGCAGCTGACTCAATTGCAGCTGACTCTCCTTCAGCTGATCTGTCATTCTTGAGCCAGACGTACTCACCCCTGACTTCTTTACACTTACAGATGTCAGAATCTGAGCCGTATCTTTTTCCGGAATGCGGTCGATTTTTTTACAGCCGCCAACTCCGGTCATAACAGCCAGGGACAGGACAGATACCCCTAATATTTTTTTTATCTTCCGTTTTCCCGGTAAATGGTTGAACGGCTTGTTCTTTTGTTCTCTCATAATAAATCTTATCTCCTGTCAGTTCTAACAGGCTTTTATGCCTCTTAGAAGATACCTCTATTCGTAGCTGCACAATTCAATCAGGTTACCATCGGGATCTCTGAGATAAAGTGATTTCATTTCTCCTAAAACACCATGGCGCAACACTATTCCTAACTCAATTTCCAGCCCCTGCTCCAGCAGCCTTTCCTTGCACACCTCAATTGGATCACACAGTTCAAAACATAAATCCGCACTTCCGGTTGCCACATTCTGCGCCTTGGGTTCCAATTCAAACCCTCTCCTATGTACATTGATCTTAAAATCGCCGGAAAATAGTTCCCAGCGTCCATTTGCTTCCCGGCAGTCAAATCCAAGTGCCCTGTAAAATGCAGTACAGGCATTTATATCTGCGGTAGTAATAACGATATGGTCAATTTTTTTAATCATATTTATACCATTGCATATTGCAGGCCTGCCTGCAATACTGCCACAATAAAACAAGTTGAAAGCATCACACCGTGGCATCCTTTCTATATCATATTTTTCTTTCAACCTTTATCTCCTGTTGTTCTGAATGTAAAAATTATCACATCCAAATTCATTGTACCAATACTACAAGTGATTTCATGTATTTTGCTTCCAATATTATTAATACTTCTATTTCATATAATACAGATAGATAGCTCCAGGTTTTACGGATTACATTTTTGCTTATTAATAGTATACCGCATTTATTTTTATCAAACAACAAGAAAATAAAATCAGTACCCCCGTACTCCCAATATATGCAAAAATCTTATCTCTTCGTAGATATAACTATCCAAGGGTCTTAAGTATGCATCAAATGTGTGTGCAGCCACATAAATATTCTGATCTGTTACTTTTACAATTACAGGGCTGTGGTAAAAGAACCCGCCGGAAGTTCCCAGCTGCAAGATATCTCCGGGTACTGCATCCTCTGCCTTAACCTCCGCTGCATACGGTCCCACCCCTTTATTCTTGGTAAGGAAATTATACAGGTATTGCACTCCTGTCCAGGAAGCAGTACGGTTAGTGCTGCTGTAATAATACCATCCATAAACTTTTGTAGGATTCATAACCTGGCTTCCTGCATAGATACATTGGGACGCAAAGTTTGTACAATCACCACCCAGATTCTCGAAATCAAGGTATGCCGGGTTTCGCCCAAATGCCCATTTTTTTGCATAATCTAATACTTTATTTCTTTGATATTCCAACTGTCTCATCTTTGACTCCATTTATATCGCAAGCAGACTTGCCATATCGGCCGGCTTTTTTATATTTTATGCCCGCTGCTTTAAATGGTGACTTCCATTTATATATGACCATTTATTTGACTTGGCGGCGGGCTTTTTTCATGTTGAACGGTCCTTGGTTTGGCAGGCCGTAAAAATCCGCATCAAAAAGTACATGCTTTCTGATACGGACTTCACTATTTACACTGGAATTTAGATTTGATACCCCTTAGCACCAGATAGTTTTCCATAAACTTTCTGATTATTAACTAAACGGTAGCTTCTGACTTTGAAATAATATTTTTTATTCTTTTTCAGCCCTTTCTTCGTATAAGAAACAGTCTTTCCTTTTGAAATGGTTTTAATTTTCTTATATCCACTTCCTTTTTTATTGGACATCCATACTTCATAGCCGCTTACTTTGCTCTGTTTTTTCCATGTAATGGTTACTTTTGATGATTTACCTGTCAATTTTGTAATTACAGCTGTATTTGGCTTAGTTGCTGTCTTCAGAACTGCTCCGTTCGCATATACTTTTTTACCGGCAATCATTTTATATGCCTGTACTTTGAATTTATAAATGTATCCCGGAGATAATTTTGAACCGGTTTTACCTTTCAGGCGGCTTACTTTATAAGTGTTCTTGGTGCCTTTTACGTCAGCTATTGATACATATTTTTTCTTGCTGCTGTCATAGCGCAGGATAGCATAACCGTCTGCTTTCGATGATTTGTTCCACTTCAATTCGATACTGTTTGTCGTGCGGGTCTTTACTTTCAGAGACGTTACCTTTGCAGGTTTCACAGTAACGGTACACTGTGCCGATTGACTGCTTCCGTCCTGTGCCGTTACTTTTATCACTGCTTCTCCTGCTGATTTCGCAGTTACTTTTCCTGTGTTTCCATCTACTGCTGCAATGGCGGAATCACTGGAAGTATAAGCAACCTTTTTGTTTGACGCATTATCCGGATAGATAGCTGTGGACAACTGAACCGTTTTCCCGATATCCAGCGTTTTCGCACTGAAATTTAAGGTGACTTTACTTACTGCAACTGCTTTTTCATTTACGTTTACGGAAAAAGATGCTGTCATCCCCTGGAAAGACACGGTGACTGCCTGGGTTCCTGCCTTCGTTTTATCGTATCCGCTTACGGTATAACCCGTAATCTTACTGGTTGTGCCATCTGCATAGGAAGCACTCACCTCAAGCCCGGTTAAATCCAGATCTTCTCCTGCTGTATAAGTGGTTTTTACCGGATTTTTAGTAATGGTAAGCGCCTTTATTTCTTTCTGGGTAAATCCAATGGTAACGGGGCCTTCCAATCCGGTGTCTACCAGCGTGTCGTAATGCCGGTTATATTTCCTTGGTGTCACAGTAATCTGAATATCATTTTTACCTGTCTTTAATAAATTGGAGATATCCAGTGTATATGGAGTATAAAGCACATTTCCGGCTTCTTTGCCATTGACTGTTACTTTTGCCGCAGTATATACATTTCCAAGATCCAGTACTGCTTTCTGTCCATTTAGATCACCATTTAATGTATAAGTTGCCTGATATACACCGTCAGCGGAAACTTTCTGCAGTTCACCGCCCTGAAATTCCTGGTCGTTCCATTTTCCAAGAACCTCTCCGGTATAAGTCACCGTTCTGGTATTTCCACTATCCCCACCAATATTATCAGCTGTTACCGTAAGTTTTTCTACGGAAACTTCCTCTGTTTTATCCGCTGGGGCAACATCTAAGGTGTCCGGAGCTCCTTTGCTGATTACAGTTTCTTCAAATCCTGCGCCTGCCGGTTCACACAGCAGTGCAATTGCCATACTTCTTGTAGATGACAGCGTATCGGTGCCGGCTTTCATCGTCATTGTTATGGTGTGATCCCCATTAGCCCGGGCTTCATATATTTTTCCATTATTCAGATCCATCCAGTAATAATTCTGATAATCGCCATTGATCTGAAGAGTAACTTCATTCTGGCTTTCACCAATATTTCTGATATATACCAGTTCTCCGCCATCTTCTAAGGTACGTCTGTTGAATCTGAGGCTGGTATTCTCAGCATAGGATACCTTAGGAGCGGATACATTTGCAAGAACAGATGCCAGTTCCTCCACAGAATTTGCCAGAACACCCGTCTGGTTCTCCAGCAAGGCTGCCGCGGCATCCGCTACCTTCTGGTCCTCTGTCTCATAATTGCCATCAGCATATCCCGGCTGCGCATTTGGAAGAGTTCCATAGAAAATAATATTTGCTCCCGCTTCTGCCATCTGTGCCAGTTTCATCATGGTATCAACAGGCAGTTTCGATGTCTCCACTATGATTGCATCGTAAGTCATGTTGCCGCCATTTACCTGAATCTTTCCATCTGAATACTGTGTATCTGCTGTAACGATGCTGTCATCATTAATAGCATCCCAGGTATATCCGTTGTAGTTCATTGCCTTTACCGCATCCGTCTCTGATAAACTGCCGTTAAATGGCATATACAGGGCGACGTCTTTGCTGGCTTTTCCCTGCTGCATCAGGTAATTGGCACGGGATGCATAAGCATTCATCTCGGTAAAATAAGGTGACAGAGTATTACTCTGGGTAACGTTGATTCCGGTAGTCGGCATTGGTGACCACCCCTCTTCTCCGTACTGTTCAGAGCCGGCACCATAGCGGTAATTAAAACCATGATAGAAAAAGTTATTCACGCCGCTGGTTGCCATGATGTCGTATCCTGCTTTTACCTGTTCCAGGGTATTCTTAAATGGTGTGCATCCAAGTGTATACTGCTCACAGGTAACCAGATTTCTGCCATACAGATGTGCACCGGAGGCTACTCTGATCAGAGAGAATTCATTTGCCTGCTCTGCTTCCGGTATATCCACATATTTAGCAGCACCAATGGTGTCAATTGGCGGATTGTATGCTTCCTGACGGTATAATAGCCCATAGCTGTTTGCGGAAGATTCAAAAGCGGCAAGGCCTTCCTGGAATTTTTGATTTACCAGTGTATTATAGTCATATGTAATCCTGCTTTTTTCATTAGCATCCAGGGAATACGTTAAAAAGCTGTCTTTTGTCCCAAGACCCATATAAAATGGAGCCGCACTGTACTGTTTATACACCGTTGGCAGATACTTTGTAAAATCGTAACCCAGACCATTTGCTATGCTGTCTTTTGCCAGCGCATACAGATCTTTCGTATAATACATATCAGAATAAAATTCGTAGCTGTCATTGAATACGGCTCTGATATTCTGATGGCCCTGAAGGATCTGATTTAAATTTGCTTCCCCCAGCCAATCATTGATATAGTCCGTAACTTTAGCGCTGTCCATATGGTCAACCACAAACCAGTCATTAGCACAGTCAATGGCCTTTCCGCCGGACGGAAGGTAATACAGCGCAATCACTTCATAATCTTTTTCCTTATCTATTTTGTCCAGAATATCCTGGCTGAGTACCACTTGTCCGTCCTGAATCATTTCATCCCGGGCATCTATAAAGTAGCTGTTGTCCATATTCAGTTCCAGCTGATTACTATAGGTTTTGGTAATAATATCACCATTCGCATCTTTGGTTTGGAATTCATTATAGGCAGGTGTGGGACCCATAAAGGAAGATCCGGGAACAAACTCCATACCCTGATTTCCGGTCAGTTCACCAATCAGCACACCCTGAAGTTCTACCATACTTTCATCCAAAGTTCCCTTTGGATTATTCTCAGTATAGAACAGACTTTGTTCCAACTCCGGCAGGGTAATTGCTTCTGCGGCTTTATTTTCCGATAGTGTTTCTTCTCCCGCAAGACTATTTCCGCTGATTGTAACCCTTCCAAGCGCCATGTTCCCCATAGAATCTGCAAGTGTTACATTCTGGCTATTGGCATTCCATCCGGAACCCATATTAAGATCAACCACTATACCTTTTTCTTCTGCCATTGTTATTGCCTTGTCAAGCAATTTGTAAAACTCAGGTGTATAGATGGACTTTATCCGGTCCTCATCACCGTTTACTGCTTCGATTTTGCCAAAGGGATTGATTTCAACATAACCGAATCCATTTGCAGCCAGATAGTCTATCTCTGTCTGGAGCTCCGTTTCATCCACGGCACCTCCCGGCCACCACCAGCGGACTCCCGGTCTGTAATCCATTCCCGGCTGCATAAATTCCTCACTGCTGATTGCACTTGCAGCAGCAGCCTGAACATTTAGTACTTCTACTCCCGGTACCGACCACAATCCTGCGGTCATGGATACCGCCAGTAAAGCGGCTATTACTTTTTTTCTTTTTCTCATCTTAGGCCCTCCTGATTCTTCTTTTGTTTCCCTATTTTAACACTTTCCATTTTTCTTTTATTGTATATATCTCTCTTAATCGTTGTATTTTTATGACTTTTTGCTCTTTACTCTTCCATATTCCACAAATTTGTTGTACAATAATACTCATATAAGGAAAATATGATTTTAAAAGTTTATGATGAATCGTCATTTCAACCAAAAAGAAAGGTTTCGTCGTAAATATTATGGAAAATCCTGTTTTAGACATCATGCAAGCTATTGAAGTGAAATTAATGGAATTTAACCCATTGGAAATTGTGTGCCGGGATATGTACCGGATGGAACACGGGTTAGATCATTGCTCTCCATCGGAGCAAAGACGCCGCGAGGAAAAATATCGTGAGTTTTTCTCTGCTGCTTCCAGACCGGCTGATGAAATATCCCATGTACTAACGGAGGAGATGTTTCATATGGAATCCAATATTGTGGTAATAAAGCACTGCCGGTTCCTTCCCCCCCGTCCTCACACCCATTCCTTCTTTGAATTATTTTATATTGCCAGGGGAGAATGTATCCACACCTGCCGCTCACATGATTACCATTTAAAGAAAGGAGATTTTTGTTTTTGGGAATTTAATTCACCTCACGAGATACGTTCCTACTCTGATGATTTTATCGGAATCAATATTTTGATCCGACAGAATTCATTTGACTCTATTTTTTTTGAACTGTTATCGGAACAGAGTATTTTATCTAATTATTTTAAGAGTATTCTGTATGGAAATACCGATCATCCGATGATTATTTTCAGAACCGGTGAGAATATTATGATCCGGTATTATATGTATCTGATCTACGATGAGTTCCTTGAGAAGAAACAGTACCATCAGAATATGATCAGCAATTATCTGAATACCGTTTTAATTAATCTTCTCCGGCATCATATCTCTGATGTTATTACTTCACAGAAACCATCCTGTGACCAGCGGCTGCTGGGCATTCTGGAATACATACAGAAGAATTATAATACGGTTACTTTTTCTGATGTATGCCGGCATTTTAATTATTCTTCTTCTTATCTGAGCCGTTTAATCAAAAAATCATTTGGGCTGTCATTCTCTCAGATCATTCAGCATAAGCGTATGGAGAAAGCGCGCTGGCTCTTAAAAGAAACGGATATGACAGTCTCTGAAATAGCTGCGGAAATTAACTGCTCTGATGCCAGCCATTTTTGCCGCATCTTCGCAAGAGAATATCATATGCCGCCTGTGAAATTCAGGGAAATGCAGTCTGAACCGCTGCCGTAATCCAATCACGGGATATAGGAAAGGTTCTTGCTCTGAAAATATAATATGGGGAAAACAAAACCCTGACAGTTACACAGATTTTATACTGTGACTGTCAGGGTTTCATTTTCCCTTTATTATCTAACGATCTGGTCTATATGCATTTTAGCAGTATTGCCACTGCTTTAAAGTTTTCTGCCGGCTGGTAAGATAATGTCCGCTCTTTCAAACTGACAACCTCCGATGTATCAGAATAAATATCAGCCAGTTCCCAGGATCTGTCATCGGGAAGTGGAATTTGGATCGTTTCCGGCAATACACCTCCAAAGGTATGCAGTACTATATAGGCATTCTCCTCTTCTCCGGTTCGAAGCAGTCCCTGCCATCCTTCCGGATTTCGTACACTGTTGATATCCGGACCAAAACGGAAGGATTTACCGTTCTTAATAATTTTTGCAATCTTTTTGTAGAAAGTGATCCCGGAATCGATTACTTCCCACTGGCCTTCATTTAAATTCGTAACATCACCGGAAATACACATCCTGCCCAGAAATGTATTGGCAACTGAATAGGCAATTCTTTTCAATGAATCTTCTTTGCGTATCACCGCCCAGATCTGGCTCTGTCTTGGAAGAATGCACCGGTGCAGATTGGCTGCTATAATCGGGATCTCCACACATTCGTGTGCATCGGAAAACGATGCCATGCTGGTTGCCTGCATGAAGCCCGGCTCCAGGCGGTGTCCTCCGGAAGCACAGTTTTCCAGGACGATACCTGGAACCTCTGCTTTTATTTTCTCCAGAAATTTCATCGTTGCTTCGATTTTCTGACGCAGTGCCTCACCCTGGGATTCCGCACCGTCACAGCCGATTCCAATGGTATCATTATAATCAATTTTCATGTAGGTAAATCCGTATTTTTTTAAAGTGCCGATTACCCGTTCAGTGAGATAAGCCTCTACCCAGGGGTCCTGCATATCCCAAAACCTTCTCATATCTGTAGTCAGTACTTTTCCATCCCGTTTCAGCAAATGTTCCGTCATTTGGTATGCCTTGGATGCACGGCCCGTATTTTCAATTTCAAACCAGATTCCAGGCTGTAAACCTGCTTCTTTGATTGCATTTACAGTCTTAGCCAGCCCCTCCGGGAACAGGTCTGCCGATACTTCATAGTCTCCCATACTGATATCCCAGGGCACTCCTTCTTCTTTATACCAGCCGCAGTCAATTACGAAATAGGTGAATCCTTTTCCCTTCACTGCCTCCAATATGCTGCTGATATTCTTATGGGACGGACATCCCCAGGTGGTACAATATTCATTAAATACAATGGGCAGATCCTGTTCTGCCTCAGGTGCCTGATTTGCGCCTTCCTCTCCTGACTTTGTAAGCCGGTAAGAGATGTCATCAATATCCCTGCATTTCCCAACACTTAAAACTGCCTGAGGCGTTTGAAAGCAGGCACCTGCTTCTACAATTTTCATCCAATGCCCAAACTCCCGGTCAGCCAGACCGCCGCTCATTGCAATTCCTTCATCTTTTCTGTAAATTTCCATCTGCCAGGACGCCCCATGTGCAATCTGTGCTCCCCAGAAAATATGGTTTTTCCTGTCTTCCAGAACCAGGTAAGGGAAAAACTTATTCACCGGCATGGATCCTGCCTGCCCAAACCGTTCGCATCGTACCGCATGATCTGCCCATGCCGATTCTAACTCCAGGCGTTCAATGGGCAGGGATTCCAGGCGGCCTTCCTGACTCCATCTGCTGCGCAGTCTGTGAACTACAATCTGATCGTGGCAGTCACCTTCTATATATGGAGAAATTCCTCCCAGAGAAAAACTTTCAAACATCTCAAGCTCTGCAGGTTCACCGCTGTTATTTTCAAATTCACAAAAGCTTCGGCAGAAGAGGTCGCCTTTTGTCCATGTGAGAAAATGGCGGACAACATACCCCCGCTCATCCTTTAAACTGGTAACGACTGTTTGCTTTTTTTCCTCCTGCAAATGTTCCTGTTTCCAAAATTTTAACTGCTGCACCGTCTGGGAATTACGCAGGGTACTGCCCTGTGAATATGCGCCTCCATAGGTATCTCCGGCAACCTTTATCTGAACCAGGGAATCCGGTTCCTGTTTTTTTTCAATATCGGCAGGTACAGGTTCTGATGCTGGAAGCAGTATGAGTCCGACCTTTTCTTTTTTCTGGTCTGTTACATATCTGGCCGTCATATCGCCAAATAAATATTCTTCTAAAATCTGAATCATGTTTTCACCTCTTTATATAGCTGGTAGTCCGGCTATACTGCCACAATAAATGATTTGAAAGATTTATCCAGTGGCATCCTTCCTCTTTATTTTCTTTCACACTTTACCCAATAAATAGCGCAAGATGGCTTGTTCTATTCCAAAATCAGCAGTGTGAAAGCGATTTTCTTTCACACTTAACCCGATGACTAGCACAGTCTGGGTTGTGCTCCTCTACTATATTGCACAAAATCAGCCCTTTACAGCTCCGACTGTCATACCTTTTATAAAATACTTCTGCAGGCAGATAAACAATATCGCTATGGGAAGAACCGATATGACAATCGCCGCCATAGCCGTGGTATAATCACTGGACTGGGCAGAAAACAGGGACTGGATTGCAACTGTCAGCGTTTTTAACTGTTTCTTGCTCACATAGAGGCTTGCCAGCAGATAATCATTCCAGATCTGGAATGACTGCATGATTACCAGTGTAGCCATGGCAGGTTTCAACAGCGGCAGAACGATTTTATAATAAGTTTTAAATACGGAGCAGCCGTCAATACGAGCGGATTCTTCCAGCTCAACCGGCACAGTTGACATGAAACTGTTCATCAGGAAGACACCGAATGATACTCCTGTGGCTATATACATAAAGATAATTCCGATTCTGGTATTTGTCAAATGCATATTGAAACCTATAATGTAGATTGGTAAAAATAATGCCTGATAAGGAATCAAAATTCCTATTATAAAATAGATATAGCAGAATTTGAAAAATTTGTGATTGCATCTGGCAATTGCCCAGGCAGTTGTTCCGCAAAGCAGTGCCAGTATTAATACGCTGATTGCTGTATATAGAAACGTATTGCCAAAAGTTGTTACCAGATTCAGCTTTTTAAATGCCTGTACATAGTTATCCAGGCTGAAATTTTCAGGCAGTGCAATGGGGCTGCTCAGATAGAGCTCTTTTTTTGTTTTAAAGGAATAATTCAAAATCATGAATATCGGTGCCATAAAGACAATTGCACACAGACTCATTACGATTTGAATGATGAAGGTGCTTTTTGTATATGGCTGGGAAGGTGTATCATCTTTTTCTTTTTTTCTTCCTAACATTATGCCTGCACCTCCTTTTTCTTTAATCCTTTAACCTGTATCAGCGCTACCAGAAATAATACCAGGACAAGTGTTACTGACATTGCCGAACCATAACCATACTGCCGCCCGTTAATTGCCGTAGTATAAGTCTGATAAATAATGGATGTGGATGCCCTTCCCGGACCACCCTTTGTGGATGAAACCAACAAATCATACACTTTTAAGGAACCTGTTGTAATACCTACCACGCAAATCGTGATTGCAGGTGCAAGCATCGGAATCGTAACATTAAAAAATCTTTTCACCGCTCCGGCCCCATCCACTTTGGCTGCTTCATAAAGTTCTGACGGAATTGACTGCAGTCCAGCCAGATAAATCAGCATCCAGTAACCGATCCACTGCCAGTTATTCGCTATCAATAATCCTGACAATACTGTTTTCCCGTCTCCAAACAACATAAAGTTGATATTGGTTCCCAGTGCATCATTGATTGCCGGCAGTACATTGGAATACATTTTCAGCCATACAAAACCTACGATGACCGCACTGATCAGGCAAGGCACAAAGAATGCGGTACGGTAAATTTTCTGACCTTTAATTCCACTGTCCAGAGCTACTGCAAATAAAAGTGCTACAATATTCTGGATAACGGTATTGCCAATAGTAAACAATATTGTGAACCACCATGCCGACCTGAAATCGGAATCCTGAAACAGGTCAATATAATTTTTTAATCCTACAAATGGCTTCACCGCAGACATACCATCCCAGCTGGTGAGAGAATACCGAAATGCCATTAACATTGGTATAATTAATCCGATCGTAAAAATAATAAAACCCGGCAGAACCAGTATCAGGTATTGGCGGAACAGTTTTTTATCCATGCTTTTTTTCTTATATTTAGTCATTATTTCCGCTTCCTTTCATTGAAAAGTGTAAAAGACAGCGGGGGAAAATTCCTTTTCCCCCGAAGCCTGCTATAAAGTGTGCTCCAGCCGGACAGTGCTGTCACTATTGTTAATGTCCGGAAGGAATTAGTTTGCTGAGCTGGCATCTACCCTTGCATCAGACGCTTTCAGGCATTCTTCAAAAGTCTCATCTCCCTGAAGCCATGCTGCGATATCTTTTGCATTCTCTTCCTGGAATCCGCCCCATACCAGCTGGTTATTTCCAAGAGTTACGTCTACGATCATACCATCAGCTGCATATTGATCAATATCTTCCTGGCTGGGATTTGTAAAGGTTGGTGATACATCTTTTAACATGGATGCTGTCTTGGTATAGTCATAGATTTCTACTGCGAGATCCTGGTCAGATGTAAGTACATCCAGTACACAGTTGATCGCATTTTGATTTTCGCTCTTTGCACTTGTCATAACTGTGATATTTGGTTCGAATATTAATTTGGAATCTCCGGTCTGATTGGGGAACGGGAAAATGCCAAAGTCAAAGTTCTCATCAATGTCCAGGAAATTCTGAATGGACCAGGATCCGGAAACTTTCATTGCCGCTTCGCCTAATACCATTTTTGCGTCACAATCTGTCTGTTCCATGGAGAATGTATTTTCAAATGTATTGTCAAAGATTAATTTGTTATTCTGATAAGCCGCCTGCATTTCTGTGCTGTCGCTGAAGGATACTTCTCCTGCCCTGAATTTATTTCCCCATTCAGGATCTTTGTTAAATACATCATTCATGGCAAACTGCATGGTTACATTTCCGATAGACCAGGTATCCACCATATGGCTTGCAAATGGGGTAATGTTTTTCGTTTTACAGTCATCAATTATTTTCTGCAGGTCGTCCATTGTCTTAGGAACTTCCCATCCGTTGTCTTTAAACATAGTCTTGTTATAATAAACGCCCTGGTAAAGTGCATTGTAAACCATACCATAAGTCTTTCCGTCAATCGTTACATTTTCTCTGGCTGCATCCAGCCCTCTGTCCAGGTATGTACTGTCGATTTCTCCCAACACACCCTGGGGTGCATAAGTGGCTACATCCTGAGCCTTTCCGATCATGATATCCGGCAGCCCTGACTGCATGTACTGCTGCATTTTAGGCTGAAAATCATTTCCCCAGTCTACACATTCCCATTCCAGTTTAACATTTGGGTATTTCTCAGCTAATGCTGCATCAATCATATCTTCAATACCTGCATCCGTGGTTGACTGTCCTGCCAATACCGAAAGGGTTACTTCTTCCTCCGGATTAACAGCTGCTGCACTGCCCTCTGCTTTTGCCTGGGTTTCTGCCGCATCTGTCTTTGCTTCTGTCTTCGCTTCCGTCACGGCATCTGTCTTTGCTTCTGTTTTCGCTTCTGTTTTCGCTTCTGTCTGCCCCTCTGTCTTCGCCTCGCTTTTGGCTTCTGTTTCCTTTGCTCCTCCACCGCAGCCTGCCAGCATGGAAGCTGTCATAGATGTAATTAACATAAAACTGATCACTGTTTTCTTCTTCATTTTTTATTCCTCCTTAGGACTTGTCTTTGTTATGTCTAAATTATATCGTTTTCAATTAGGTGGGAGGTAGGACAAAACGGAAAAAATAAGTTGTACAATTTTGAAAATTAAAAATCTTTTTGTTTTATGTGTTACCAAAAACCGGGAGCCAGTTCATGTATCACCATGAACCGGCTCCCGTTTATGCACATCTTATTTCAATTTGATACTCTTAACAGCCGACCAGCTGCCATTGACTTTTTTCCCTTTTACGGTACGGTACCCCCGCACTTTTACATAATAGGTTTTGCCTTTTTTAAGATTTTTTATGGTATATCCGGTACTGCTCTTTTTCACCTTAACCGTTTGATATCCGGAGCTTTTTTTGGTGGAGTAAGCAATCTGGTAACCGGAGGCACCACTCACCTTTTTCCAGGACACGCGCAGACTGGTGGATGATGATTTTTTCAGAGTTACAACAGGTGCCGCTACTTTTGTCTTCACACTTACTATGTTGGAATAATCGGAGTACTTTGTCTGACCCTCCGCTTTTTTGTATGCTTTTACTTTATAGTAATAGGTGCGGTTAAACACACGCCTGGTGTCTTTATATGTTATGACAGAGCCTTTGGTGATGGTTTTTACCTTGTTGTATTTTCCTTTTTTCGTTGTGGAGCGGTAAATGACATAGCCATCCGCATCACTGACTTTATTCCATTTTACCTGAATACTATTATAACCAGCCGATGACGCTTTTACCTTTGGTGACTGAACTGCTTTATCCGGTGAAGGTTCCGGTTGCGTAGTTTTCTCCTGAATATACAGATCTACATTTGCAGTATATCCCTGATAGCCTATGGTAAGGGTTATTTTACCGCCTTTACCTGAATCAAATCCCGCTATCGTATAATCGGATACCGTTTTGGTGGTCCCGTCACTGTAAAGCGCAGTCACCCACAGAGAGGATTTATCAAATGCTTCCCCGGTCATATAGACTGCCTTATTTACCCATGCAGTAATATTCCTTAATACAGGATCCGGTATTGGTGCTACCGATACTTCTACTGTAAATGCTGCGGATTTACCCATATAAGAAACCGTGATTTCTTTCGTTCCCGCGGTATCAAAATCATACCCGCTTAAGGTATACGCATCATCTGCCAGCACTTTTTTATTTCCTTTTGTATCCTCAGCTGTAACAACAAGTCCGGACGGATCAAAACCGTCTCCTACATAATAAGACATCCGGTCCGGCGTCTTCGTAATTTCAATACGGGCGATTGCGTTCAGCTTATCTGCTGCATTTTCCAGGCGGCTTTGAACTGCTTCCACACTCTCCTGGCGTACCTGGTCTTTATTCAGAATAAAGGCTGCATTTTCCATAGAGATCAGGAACTCGTTCCAGTCCTCATCAGATGTAATTCCCTGTCCGGTCTCCTCTTCATAATGCTCATATTTCTTAAATAAACTATCCAATTCATCTTTATGGACTGCTTTTTCCAGTTTTTCTACTGCTAATTCCAGATCGTAGAGTGCATTATTCACATCATTCATGGTAATATCATCAGAACCAATGATCCCTTCGGCATATTCATAAGCACTGGCAAACGCTGTCCAGGTATCCTGATCATAGTCTTCTTCCTTCAGATCATAATATTTGTCAACTGCTGCCTGTAATTCGTTGGTATCCGCCTGATTCATGATATTGATGTAGCTGATCACAGGTCCCCAAACGGCATTTGCTGCACAGGAAGTCTGTATTACCAGCTGACCGTTTTCATCTGGTGTGGCCTTTGCTTTAATGATATATGGATTGTTGGAATCATTAGAAGCCTTAAAACCGTCTTCAATTACTTCGTTATTAAATGTCAGCTTCATTGTTCTGGGGTTCCCTGCATTTGTCCAGGATCCAGGTACATAATATCCTAATTCCACATCATAAGTTACTCCTGCATCCAGATCAAACTGATACACAACTCCAATATCATCTACTCTCTGGTTTCTTGCATAACGGAATGATTTGGATTTGGGAGATGCATCTGTGGCACCATCATTTTCACAAGGCCATGTCTTTTCGCCTGTTAACAGATTCGGGTAACCGTCACTATGCACATAGGTATCCACAACTCCCCATTTGTATCCACTGGAGGCATCTTCTCCATAAAACTGATCTGTAACGGTATTTCTGAGTCCAAAACTGTCTCCCGGGCTCACTGTAGAGGGGTCTGTATCTCCGGCATTTACTGCGTATACATACTCCAGCTGTTTCTTCTGGGTTTTATATTCTTTAACTTCATAATAAGCTTGCACATCCATGTCTTTCTGCACATCGGTGATGCGGACAATCCCTCCGTCTGCCGTCAGCTGATCCATGATACTTTTTCCACCGGCAAAAGCCTCCGTTAGAGTACAGCCCTGATTAGCTGTAAAGGTCAGTATTACGTCTTCTCCTTTTTGTACATTGGTTCTGTCTGCGTTTACCTGGCCTCCGTCTGTAGACTTTGTGGTGACTTTACAGGTAGTATTTTCTTCCACAGCAGTTTCACCTGTGGTTTTATATATTTCAAACTTATCAAAATTGGGGGTGTAATTTGTCAATACGCCATAATCAATGTTCTCCGGACGGTGTTCCCATTTTCCTTCTTTCAGTACTCCATTTGTAACGACCTTGGAATTGTCATTGAAAATACGAATTGTATTATCTCCGGCTTTCAGGTTTACATCGATTACCTGTGCGCGGAATGTTTCATCGCTGTAAGTATTTCTGAATACATATTTTACTGCTTCACCGCCGTTTACAGAGAAGGATGCATAGCGTTCCGTCATCTGTGCATTATAGTCATGCTTTCCAAACAGCTCACCGCTGGATTGATAAACCGCCATTTTATAAGCGCCGTCTTCAGGCACATTTACGTGAAGTACCAGACTGTTCTGATCTGCAGCTTCTCCCAGGTCTTTCACACGTCCCAAACCAAGGATGGTAAAGTCGGGATCATCTTCCGGAATTAATTCTACGCTGTTTGCAGCCTTTATACCGCTTACATAACCGCCTTCTGATGCAAATGCCTGTACATTCCGGCTGTTTCCTACTGCTGCCGCTCCTGTCAGTTCTCCAGATTCTGCCTCTACCACGGATACCGGCTGGCTGTCTCCGGCAAGTCTTACATTTACATAATCCAGATTTACGCTGCCGTCAGCATCAATATCCAGGATGTTAATTCCTTTTTGCAGGAATACGGTCTGGTATGCTTTCATCCAGTTATCACCGGTTGCCACAAGTGCAATGGATGCCCGGAGATTGCCCAGGTTCACTGCATCATTATCAATATAAATATTGGCTGTCCCATCCTGTTCTGCCGAATAGTTCAGGGCAATTGTATACATTCCGTTTTCCGGTACGACTACGTTAAAGCGGACACCGCCGCCCTCTGTAACTTTGCGGTCTCCAAGTCCGGTTATATAGCCTCTTGCACCTTCCTTTACAGTTGTAAGGGTTGTCTGCTCACCCTTCAGCTCATTAAATTCTCCCAGTTCCGCTTCATATGTCGTATTATACTGGGTATCTTCTTCCTCTGTTCCCTTGTAAGTCAGGTAAACACAGTCCGGAGTCGCCTTACCCTGGCTGTCGGACCCTGCAATTTTCAGTGTATGGTTCCCGGCTGTCAGTTTCAGATACGTGCTGTACATACCTCCCATTGACCAATGCAGGGTATTGGGAAGCTCCATTTGTATCGTTTCATTGCCATCAACAGTCAGAGTCTGAATCGCCGTATATGGCGTGTTCTTGTCCGGATCTCCGGTATTCACACCGGTTGCCGCAGAATAAACCATATCGTATTTATAGTAACCGTCTTTTGGAACAGATACATTTAAAGTTACACTGTCATTTGCGGTGTCTACGTAATCCACTTTTTTTCTGTTGGAGCACGCATAGAACTGATCCGCACTTCCAATTTTGGCATTTCCACCCAGAATACCATCTTCTGCCTCATACAGTGCTTTCCAGGTGCTGCTAAGAAGCCCGGCTGCCTCATCATCACTTGCCTGAGTCACCGTTACACGGTATCCGCTCATAGAATTCATGTCGCTCATGGGAATTGTTACGGTTCCGTTCTCTACCGTCGCAGCACCTTCTTTTACCGTACGCGGCTCATCTGCAACACCATGAAAACCGGTGTAATCCGTAGCTTCTACCTTTACATGGACTTTTGACGCCTCACCAAAAGTCTGTGTACTCTCTAAGTTGTCCAGCACAATATTTGCATTTCCGCTTTTTCCGCCAAAAATAACATTTGCGCTTTTTTTGTTCTCATCAATGGATGCCGCACCATAAAAATCAGATTTTTCTGCGTTGGATGTCTGGACATTCAAATAACTGCCGGACATATCCCCATACCATTTGAACAGCCACCATGCGCCGCTGCCCTCGTTGTTATCTGCGGCAAGGCCATTTAAGTTATTGGAAAAGTGCCAGAACGGAAGGCATCCGGCAACATCGTAATCCTCGAACAAGCCTATCCAGCGAACCAGATTGCCGGGTGAGGCGCATTCATAACGGTCTGCATACTCATTAATTACAATTTCCCTTGGGGTAATATCCACCCCGTATTTCTCCTGGTTTTCTTCTGTAAGGTACTTCGCCTCAAGACTGCGGTAATGATTGTACTCATTGCCAAAGTTGTTAAACTGCCAGGTGGATAAGTCGTGCCAGGAGATAATCTGCGGCATACAGCTATGTTCTACGCAAAACTTAATGTATTGCTCCATAACAGAATTATTGTAGCCAGCCAGGTTAAGCCCTGCTGTCTTTGGTTCTGTCTCTATGCCGTTTTCCCGGTATACTTCTCTGAGGGCGTTAACCATGTCATTCCAGAACCAGAACATACTATTCCAGCCTGTTACCTTATTTCCTTTGTCATCATGATATTCGCCTACCCAGTTTTCACTGGGTTCATTGTATAATACATAGACTGCTTCATCCTGGATACCCTGATCGATACAAGCCTGAGCCTGCATTTTCAGAATTTCCAGATAGTACTCTGTACCGGTAAACTCATAGAACCAAAGGGCATAATAATCCGGTACATAGATCTGAATATGCTTGCCGCCTGAATCCAGAAATGTCTTCGCCGTATCCAGAACATCACCGTTGGGATGCTGCATGCCATTGGGCGCTTTCTGCACAGCCGTGTTGGGTTTTAACGGTGTAATCATATTGGATGTTGGAACCTGGTCATCTCCCTGTCCGTAAAGCCATCCGGTAGCCCCATGCTTCAGTGCCCGTCCTTGCGAGGACATATCCACCGTTAAAACAGGACTGTTTTCATTACCTGCAGCCTGCGCCGTCAAAGACACCGCCGGAACTCCTGATGTCACAACCATAGCTGCTGCCAAAACTGCCGACAATAGTTTCTTAACTGCTTTCTTCTTCATTTTCTTCCTCCTTGCAATTTGATAGCTTTATTTTAACAGCATTGCAAAATGTTCTTGTAGGACAAAATTGAAAAACGGACTTGTACTTTCTTGTGAATATTTGGAAAATTCGGTGGAACACTAAGGTGTATTGACTCACTTAAAGAACAGTCGTATATAAAACAGGAGGTGATCCCATGACAGATAATGAATTACTGCAGGCAATCACAAGCATCATACAGCCAATGAAAGATAATATTGAAAATATAAAGGAACAGCTGGCATCAATGGAAAAAACCGATGATGAATTACAGGAGAATCTGAGCAGGGTGGAGAAAAATATCTTAGAATCCCAGCAAAAAATAAATGAATTTGCCCGGCAGAATTAGAATCTGTTTGGATTTCCGCGGTTTGAACTTTATTTATTGATATTGTTTGTATGTATGTATATAATTAGAGATGATGAGAATAAGAAGGCGATTTACGCATTTGCAGCTTAACCCGCTGATGCTTAAAATCCGGTGGTATTACCTTCCGTTAAGCTCCACATTGGTTTACTCTATTGGTAACAATAGCATTATGAACGGTTTGCGCGGGGTTAGCGGCAACGTAAAAGATAAATATGGATTTAACCGGATAATTTCAGCCTTGAAATCAAAATAATTATCATGCCACTGCTGTCCAGCGGTAACACAAAAACATTTTTGGGGAAGCAGAATTACATTGCCAGAAAAAAATAAATAGCTTAACGACGGTTTTGAAATAACGATCAAAGCCGCCGTTTTTATTTTTTAAGCAAGAACTTGTGTAAAGAGCTCATTTTAACCCACCCGGAAAAACAGCAAGAATGATTAAAAATAAGCCGTACATTTTTGTTATAATCTTAAATTATTGCAGTTGAAAGGAGGAAAAAGAATGCAGAATAAGAGCATTGAAAAAATTATATCCGCTATTGATTATATCGAATCACACTTGTCAGAAAAAACCGATCTGGATGTGGTTGCTAGCGCGGTCCACTATTCTAAGTACTATTTACACCGCACATTCACTACCAGTGTCGGTCTTACTATTCATGAATACATCCAGCGGAGAAAATTAACAGAAGCAGCCAAATTATTGGTATTTTCTGATAAAACGATATTGGAAATTGCCCTGATTGCCGGATATGAGAGCCAGCAGGCATTTACAAATATTTTTACTGCGATGTACAAGCAGCCTCCTAATAAATACAGGGAAAATGAAAAATTTTACCCACTGCAATTAAAATTTGAGTTTAAAGGGAGGTATCATATGCTTTACAGTGATAAAAAACCTGCATGGGAAATTACTTTTGCATCAAAAGAAGATATTCCATGCTGGATGGATTTAGTCCGGCTTGTTATTGATGGTTTTCCTCATTTGTATGAAGAAGAATATATTCAGGTACTTAAACAGCGAATCGACACAAAGCAGGCATTGATCTTAAAAGATGGCGGAATTGCAACGGGAATTATGCTTTTTTCTTATCAGAACGGAAGCATTGATTTCATGGGGACCCACCCGCTCTATCGTAATAAGGGTGTTCCCAAGGCTTTTCTGGATAAAGTAATGAGTGAACTGCTAAAAGGGAAAGACATCAGCATTACCACCTACAGAGAAGGTGACAGGGCGGACACCGGGCATCGCAGAGAAATTCTGGAGCTGGGTTTTGCAGAGGCGGAGCTGTTGGTAGAATACGGTTATCCCACTCAACGATTTGTATTGCCGGGGGAGGGGAAAAATGTCAAACGATCTGAATAATGAAATTCCTTTTCCGGATGAAATCACCCATCTCGCTGAAATGAACGAAAAACTAAAAGACGCTCTGCAGGAAGCGGAATCGAAAGTAGACCGGCTGGATAAAGACTATATGGAAGCCAAACGCTACATGGCAGATTACCGTGGTGAAATTGACCCCCACGAAATGTTTCAAAATGAACTTGCTTTAAAGCAAATAGACCACATTGGTGCTTTTGCGGTAGGAGTACGGGATAAAATATACAAACTGAAAGATTCCCCATATTTTGCCCGCATTGATTTTTGCCCGGAAGATGAAGATCATGCAATGGTGCATTATATTGGCCGCTTCACATTCAGCCATGAGAATAAACTCCTTGTCTTCGACTGGCGTGCGCCCATAGCCGGCATGTTTTATGACTATGAGACAGGTCCTGCAGGATTTGATGCCCCCTCCGGAAGGGTAAACGGCAATTTAACCCGCAAACGCCAGTTTAAAATCAAAAATGGGCAGCTGGAGTATGCTCTTGAAAGCTCCGTTAATATTCAGGATGATGTCTTACAACGGGAACTTAGCCACACCTCAGATGAAAAGATGAAATCTATTATTTCCACTATTCAAAAAGATCAAAACCGCATTATCCGAAATGAAAAATCCGGAACATTGATCATCCAGGGTGTTGCCGGGTCAGGAAAAACCTCTATCGCACTGCACCGGATTGCTTTTCTACTCTATCGATTTAAAGACCGGCTGTCCGCCAAAAATATCACGATACTGTCCCCTAATAAAGTTTTTGGCGATTATATTTCCAGCGTCCTGCCCGAACTTGGAGAGGAACCTATTTATGAATCCGGATTTGCTGATATCGCTGAAATTCAGTTAGAAGGAGTGATTGGATTTGAACCTGACCATGATCCGCTGGAGTCAAAGGATGAATCCTGGAACAGAAGAGTCCGTTTTAAATCAACACTTGAATTTGTACGGCTTATGGAAAAGTATATCGGACAGATGCATGACCAGGTATTCCAACCTTCAGATTATACTTTTGGACCATTTACCGCTAAATCTAATTGGATACATGCACGCTACCATGCCTACGGCAGCTACCCTGTAAAAAAGCGTCTGAGAATGATCGCAGAAGATATCCGTGACCGCTTTGAGACCGATAATATCATGGAACATGATTTACCCAGGATCAACTCCATACTGAAAAGTCTGAATACTATGCTTAAAATTAAAAATACACTTTCACTATACCGGGAATTCTACAGACAGCTGAAAGCTTCGGACATGCTTGTAATGGCGTCCGGCAAGACTCTAGAATGGGCAGATGTATATCCATTTCTATACCTTCACGGTGCATTTGCCGGGTTGCAGGAAAGTAAAAGGATCAAACATCTGGTTATTGATGAAATGCAGGATTACACGCCCATCCAATATGCGGTCATCAATATTTTGTTTAAATGCCAGAAAACAATACTGGGGGACTTTGGCCAGTTTATCAATCCAAACCATGTGCATACATTGGAGGATTTAAAGGCATTATATGAGGATGCCGAACTAATCGAACTAAATAAAAGTTACCGGTCTACATATGAAATTATAACCTTTGCCAAACGCATACAGCATGTGACATCCCTGGAACCTATGGAACGCCACGGTGATGCCCCTGGGCTGATACAATGCAGCAGCAGCTCAAACGAAATTAAACGAATCCAAATGGAAATTGAACAGTTTCTGAAACAGGAAAATGCTTCTCTTGGAATCATAACCAAGACAAATCAGGCAGCAAAAGTTCTCTATGACCAGCTTGCAGCAACTTGCCCTTGCCCTATACATCTGATTACACCGGAAAGTACTAATTTTATTAACGGGGTATCCATCACCTCTATCCAGATGTCAAAAGGTCTGGAATTTGATGAAGTCATCATTCCTGAGGCAGACAGGAAAACCTATACTACTGCATATGACAGAAACCTGCTTTATATTGCCTGCACGCGGGCGATGCACCGTTTGACGCTGATGTTTGTGGGGGAGATGACTGAATTGATTGGAAAAAGGGATGACTAACGTAAAATTTTATTCGCCTTGATGAAAAATATAAAAAGAGAACACTACTTTGTGTTAAACTGTATTAGGCGACCAAACCAAATACATACAAAAGAAGTGTTCTCTATGATTAACAGTATAATATATTTTGAAGAAAAATGCATCCATAAATTTATAAAATTGGAAAAACCTAAAATGAAATTAATCTATTTTCACGTCTTACTCTAACTCATAAACACTCCCATAAGATACTTTATATAATAGTGTACTGGTTTTAAAATTTTTATTTTTAGATAAAATTTTATTGACCATCTTATCCTGATTTAATGAGTCACTTACATAAACCTGCATCTTATCAAAACCTGTAATATCTATATTCTCTAGTTTCTTAAGATTCTTTTTTGATATATAAATTATTGATTCATTATAAGATAATTCAAAATAACTTCCCATTAGCTTCCACTGCTTACCATCATAGATGCAAATCATTGGTTCATCTTTGTGTTGTTTTGCGATATCAATTATATTTTCTTCCTCCAGAAATAAATAGGACATCCCTTGTTTATAACTGGAATAAAAAGATAATAAACATATAAGGCTGACTATGGTCAATACTATAGTGTTTGCCCTGCCTCTGAATATGGTTATCATACTACGAAATAAAATGCCTGTAAGTCCGATTATAATAAATGGATAAATACAGAATATATAACGAGGTGTCTGGAATGGAGATATTTTAATAACCAATATTGTATATGCCAAAACAGTGAAAATAACCATCATCACTTTGCCTTTAAAAAAACAAACTACAGTCTTCTTTTTCAAGTCTTTTATATTCATTAAAATTGCTATTACCGCTAATATTATTATAATAAATGCAAAAATTCCAAACTTATTCCCAAAGAAACTATTTTTGAATATCTCCAAATATTTATCAAGGCGCTCAAAAAAATCTCCTCCTTTAGCAAGGTTTTCAAATGACTGCTCTCCCCTGTAGCCATCACCAAAGATTTGATTAAGCATTGCTGGAAATACTGCTATGGATATTATCCCTGCCGTAGCAAGGGTAAAAATATACCCAACCACATCCTTCCATCTTTTTTTTATCAATAGATTTATTCCAAAATAAAGACAAAGAAAAAACAAAAATATAAGAAAATAGTATTGTGTCAATGTCCCCAGAACTGTAATACACAATAAAGCCACATAAAAAAGTTTATCCAGCTTCTTCTTGTCATAGTATAATAAGAATAGCCACACCACCGCTAATATCCAAATATTTAAAAGGATATACATTCGTAAAAACATGATACTGTTAATGACGGCCGGACATACTGAAAAAAGAACTGTAGACAAAAAAACTGCTTTTTTATCTTTTAAAAATTCTTTTGACACTAAATAAACCAATATTGTCACAACTAGAGAAAAAAATATATTAACTCCTAATCCAATCCATTTTGTAAATACCCCAGGAAGAAAAGAAGAAATTGTGTGTATAAAAAAATAGTACAATGGTGGATGGACATCTTCGGCCTGGTTCCTCCAAACCATCTCATAATCAAATCTGTTATCCTTATTAGTTGTATAATGTTCTGTAAATGGACTGCCGCCAGCATAGATTCTACCATCTTCTATGAAGTCATTGGCGCGTTCCTGACCGTTAGATAATGCATATGTATAAAATTCATCTATGTGAAACCCTACTTTTTGATTCCCAAAATAAATATAAATTAGGCTTTGCAAAATAAGAACCACTAATATGCCTACAATTATTTTACCATGTTTTTTCTTTTCCATCAGATATTTACTCCGTTATTATTTTTTCTATATATCAGTTTTCCTGGAGCGTGTTTTAGAAATCATTGCACCAGTCTGACCTTCCCACCTGATGGGATCAGCCAGGAACAGCATTTTTCAAACACGCTCCAGGCTATGTCACTATACATTTCTAAATATATACACTCAACAAACACTAATCTTATATATAAGTACATTACTCTATATTCATTTCTTTACAAACAAAATTGGACGTTCCTTCACTTCCAGATAGGCTTTGGCAATATATTGTCCCAGTATCCCTACACAAAATAGTTGAATACCACCAACACCTTTAGCAAAACGATTATACTCCTTTAATTACAGCAGACTATTAACGAATTGTCTGGTCAGCAATTGAAAGTCTCTTGCCCCATCCACTATTTCTGTCTTGGATATTTTGTTGATCAGACGATAGAACCTCCTGGTAAAAAGGAACGAAAAACAGGATCTCCCTTCCTTTTCACTCTCTTTGTAGCCACTGAATTGTACACTTACTGTTCAATGGCATACATCATCTTCGGTAATAAGCTGAGTGGATCCTGTAAATCGACATCCATCAATAACACATAATTCCCTTTGGATTTAACATAACCGCATAAATTGCAGTTTCCTTCCGAAAATTGCTAAAAAGATAATGTACTATATATGAGGGACATTCCGAGCTAACTGATTATTATTTCCAATGTCCTTTCTTTCCTTTTACCAGATATACTATCACAGATTTTTTTAAAAGTCTACATTACAACTCATTGAGTTTCCTACTTTTTTCACTATCGCTGATTTAATCAACTTTATTTATAATAAATAAAGCCCTCATATCCCGCTTTTTGAAGCCTTTGAAGCTCTGACTTAGCATTTGATTTCATACTATACGCGCCAACCTGAACTTTATAATCTTCTCCCTCTTTTTTTACAAACGCGTCGAATCCTTTATTCTTTAATACTATTAATAAGCAATTTGCCAGCTTTTTATCCTTAAATGCCCCTGCCTGGACATGGAATAACTCTTTTCCCACATTATTTGATTCCTGATCATTAGGTTGGATGGCTCCTAAAGAAGCTTTAAAAGCCGTCCAGGTATGCTTTGTTGTATTATATACATAAGGGTTGGGACAGATTTTCCCAACCACATCGTAATGACGAATAACACGGGACGTAGGTATGGCATATTTTCTCATTAGCACCTTTGTTAATTCAACTGTGGACTTCACAGTCGCATCTTCGAAATACCAATCACGATCAGTGGCATTCATTGTGGCGGGATTTCTTTTCCGAACGCACATCTCAATATTTAATGAGTTATAATTATTACATTTCTGATAGAATGATGAACCGCCACTTCCTTGTAGTCCACCTCCCACACTCCAGGCTCCATTCTGATCCTCTACGCTCTGCCATACCTCACCATTGAATCCTACATAGTAATGTGCGCTGGCTTCCCGATTACCGCCAGCGTAATAATTACAGTTGTCTTCTGCACCTCCCAGTGCTCCTACGTAATGGATTACTATGTACTGGATACTTTGTTCACCTCTGCCGTTATAATGGTTATACCGGGAAATTCTCTTGTTTATGTTCATTTTACTTCCTCTCGTATTATATAGTAGTAGTGTTTTTAGACCCTCTCCAAGGTCTTAATATGTACCTGGCTGATTGCTCTTCTTAGTGGGATGTAACTCCCCAGCTTGCTTTCTGTGATCAGCCCGTCAGCTCTGTTGACAAAATACGTCAGAGCTGATCTGCAATCCACCGGGGCTTTACACTGATAAAAGATTAGACTATTTTGTTTTATCATTACCCTCTTTAATACCAGACTCGATTATCCTTGTGAATGCCTGGTGTAAGCCTGTGCTGGCAAGACCGCTAAGCGCACCATAAACAACTGTATCAAGTGATATTGAACTATTTGCCACGCATCCCAAAACAGCACCTAAGACAGATAATATAAGCGGTATGTATTGATTGCTTATTTTCTCCAGCCAGATAATATGTTTGATGCAATACCCAATAATCATACAGGCTATCACTACGATGGGCATATAATGTTCTGTAATAAATCCTAATTCCATAATTTTATACCTCCTTCTCCAGATCTTCTAGTCTATGGTTGATAACTTTGATTTGTTCCTCAATTACAGGTATTCTTCTCCCATAATTGTTGTGTTCGGCCACTCTTTGTTCCAATTGTTCTATTCGATAGTTAGTCATTCTTGAATTAATAACTATTCCTGTAAATGCTCCCACCGCACTCCCCAGCAGTGAGATAAGCCCTACTACAATTGCTGGCTCCATCTTTTCCTTCCTTTCTGTATAACTAACATTTTTGCAAAAAATTAGACCCGCAAAGGTCTTGCCAAATTTTTTATTATGCAGTTCGTTTCCACATATAACATGTAATGTAAGGCTGTAAAATATTATGTCCACCACCGCTTCCGGCGCTACCTGTTCCACCGTTATTAACAGATGTATTAAACACCCCGCTATTGGCGGTAGCTCCGCCATTTCCACCTGTGGTAGAAGCACTTATTGTTACACCATGTGTATGGGCACCAGCTACATCTATCCATGTTCCATATTTAGTATCTCCGACATTACTGCCACAAGCCGTATTATCTCCACTAGCATTAGTCTGCATTCTTTTTCTTGTATTTATATTATGACTATGATTTCCGGCTGACGATGCTGTACCACTTAAAGCCGGAATTCCATGCGTATGGTTATTTAAACCATGAGTGTGTGCTGGTACACTATGAGAATGATTACCAAGTGTGTGTGTATGGTTAGGCATTTCCCCAGACGTCAGTATATGCAACTTCTCACCCGCAGATTTTTCTACAATATTAAAATCTAAATCTGCAATATTAATACCAACGGGCACTCTCCCTGTCCCCCATGTTACCCATGTTCCTCCAAACAATGCTGCGGGGTTGATTGCCGATACACTCATATAAATACAACCGACGGGGTATACAGTTTCAAATGTTAAATTACTTCCTGTTTTTCCATCTACATAAGACTTCATTTTTGACCATAACCTTGCCGTTCCAATGTTATCTAAATAACCCACTTCTATCCCTCCTTACACACATATAGTGTCAATTTCAGCATTGGTCATCGATGTGATTGTGAAAATCTCCCCAAGAGAATCCCACTTACTTCCATCCCATGCAACGTTGGCACCTGCCGCTCCGTATATACTTGCTGAAGTAATATTGTATACATCACCTGTATTCTGTCCGGTTGTCGGAAGATTGGATGCTGCTGCAACTGAACCTTTATATTTGTACATGCCTACTATGTCTGTTTTTAACGCATATGTAGAAGCCGCTCCAAAACTATCTAATTTAACTTTATCTGATGTACTCATCGCACCATGATTTGAAGATGTTGCATCGGTAAGACCAATTATCATTCTATTTTTTCCATCTGGTCTTGATGTAGATAAACTTATACCATATTCTGCGTTAAAATAAGCAACATCACTTACATTCCCGGCATTGATAACAGAATTATTCCAGTGAATCGTTGAAAATGCGCTTTGGTTAACCTGCGCTCCGGTTGCTATACCATCCAACTTCACCTTGTCATCGCCTGTATAATTCGCACAAGTTACCCAATTTCCCCAAATATTGTTCTTCTTACACCTTATATACTGTTGGGTGTCATTTAATCTTAATTCTTGAACGATATATCCGCCAATAGAACGGTACACAAGTACATCAAAATTTCCCATTGCCGCACCGGAACTAGGTACATTTTTCATATTACAACCATCGTTAAACGTAAAATATCCGGTGTCTGTAAATATATTTAAATCATGACTTCCTGCATCAAAAATCACATTTTTCATTTTACCTTCTAACGCTAATAGTGTTGCATTAGAAATAGGTTTATTTGCATCGCTGGTATTATCTACGTTGCCTAACCCAACTTGTGCCTTTGTTACGACGTGCGGATTGCTCCGACCAACCACATGACTGTTCCATGATGACTTTTCTGCATCAGTAGTAAATTTATGATTTGCGTCCTCTGTAACCATTGTGGCCGGATGGTTGTTAGGATGCACATAGTAATTTGCATTATTTGAAATTCCCTTAAATTTAATTAAATCCGGACCTGTTAAATTATGGAACTCAGCCCACTCCGGCCAGCTTGAATCCAGCGTCTGTGAACCTTCTGTAGCTATATTAGCCCTTCTATAAATTACATAACCTGAAGAACCATAATACAATATTTCCTGTATTACGAGATTATAGGTGTCTGAGCCTCTCGTGTATTCTCCACGTTTTGTAATAAGGACTGTCAGCATATTTTCTAAAGGCGATGAAATAGCACTCGGCAGCGTAGACAATGACATACCTTCTTTAAATTGATAATAACCTACTTCCAGCATCTCATTCAAGTTTTCTGAACTATTTGTTTTTTTATCATATAAGTAAAATTTACTTTTCAATGCATTATCCACCGCTGTAGATACTGGTTTATTTAAATCACTCGTATTATCAACATTTGACAGCCCTATCTGCGATTTAGTCACATTATGTGGATTAGATTTATTTCCCACATGGCTGTTTAACGAAGTTATGGACGATTCAAATACACTAAATTTTGTTGTAGTGGCGCTATTGCTAATTGCGTTTGTAGAAGATGCATTTAAAGCTGTGTCTACAATGTTTTTTGTTGCATTTACTGCCACGCCTGCCAGCTTATTCTTTTCATCCGTAGTATAATCGTTTGTGGAAAGTTGTTTTCCTGTAACCTTATCAACCTTGCTCGTTGTCGCATTCGTTACGAACGCCTTAATTTTTGACCATAGGTATATTAACCCATTATTATCTATATATGACATTCATTGTCCTCCTATTTACATATCTCCTCGATTTCGCTGTTGGTCATAGCTTCCATCACGTTCTCGGCATACAAATTCCCATCTGGGCGTATACCCAATCCATCTCCAACTTTGATGACGCCAAGGCTCTCATTTGTAGCTATTTTAGGGTTTGCACATACAGCCTCCATGTTGTCTAACCGATTATCAAGACTACCAAATTCACCTCTAGCTTCTATAATCTCATCTTTTAATTTGAATATTCCGTCACTGGTATTTTGCGGAAGTTCGTTTTCCTGCTCTCGTATGTTGCGGCTCTTCAAATTTATATAGGTACCCGGCATCTTCTTATTCTGTTTTACATATACTCCGCCACCTAACATATCAACACTCCTTTCTTTTATGGAGTCTATTTATGCGATTCTCTTCCACATATAGCACACAATATAAGGTTGTAAAATGTTATGTCCCCCATTACTTCCCGCACTACCCGTACCACCATTGTTTGCAGAAGAATTAAACACTACACTATTGGCAGTCACACCGCTATTTCCACTTGTAGTAGATGCATTTGTCATGACTCCATGTGTATGTTCTCCTGCTGCATCTATCCATGTTCCATATTTAGTTTCTCCCACATTGCTTCCACAAGCTGTATTATCCCCACCTGCATCTTTCTGCATGTTCTTCCTTGTATTTATATTATGACCATGATTTCCAGCCGCTGTAGCGGTTCCACTTAAAGCCGGTATACCGTGTGTATGGTTATTTAAACCATGAGCATGCGCCGGAACACTGTGGGCATGATTTCCAAGTGAATGCGTGTGATAAGGCATTTCTACCGTAGTTAATATATGCGACTTTTCACCCGCTGCCTTTTCTACTGTATTAAACTCTGCATCTGATGCATTAATACCAACAGGCACTCTTCCTGCTCCCCAAGCACTCCATGTACCACCAAACAATGTTGCAGGGTTTGTTGAAGATACACTCATATAGATACATCCCACGGGATAAATAAGATTAAACATATTTTTTAGTGCATTATCTATTAAATCCATATTTCCATTAAAATCTGCAATATTGTAAAAATCATCTTCACTTGGTTTTATTAACTTATATTTCTCTGTATAACCAGCCATTAAAACACCTCACTTCTTATATAATTATGACTCCATTTTTGAAGTTGCTTATGTGTAAATCTACTTATAGAAGAATTTAAATTAAACAAAATATAAGCATTAATTATTATATTGGCAGGAACATTTTTTTTGAAATAGTCCATCACCACATCAAATTTATATTTTTCACTGAGTTTTATCTTCACTACTAATGTATAGATTCGGCTCTGCAGCTCCACTTCATACCCATTATTGCCTAATATACTGTCTAAATACTGTTTTAAACTATAAAGTGTATAATTTGAATAGTCCAGAAAAGATGACTGAACTTTAAACCTACGTGCCTCCAATAAACTGCTTTCTGTTGGTACAATCTTTAATATCTTTTCATATCTGGCTATTCCTTCCTTATCTGCATCTGCTAAAAAATTATTATCCAATGACTGGTATATTTTATCGTATAGCTCTTTCAGCAAAAGTTGAACGGCATCTGTAATACTATGGATCTCCCTGTATTCCTTCATATAATCAGGCAGATAATCTATGATTTTTCTATCCAATAATCACACCTCCTACCGGAATCTCCATTTTTTCCAAGACTGCATTTTTTTCTAACCCGTTCAAAGCTGTTCCTTCTATATCTTCTACCCCATTCACACCCAGTATTCTTGTTTCTATTTGAGAAATTCTAACTATGATGTTATTTGTTTCTTCCCAATTCGCAGATAGTTCATGGAAATAAGCATCTACTGTAGCAATCACCTGGGATTTGATGTCTTCAAACAGAACTCCTGTTTTACATGTGATTGTGGTTTTTATATTCACTCGTTTTTCAGAAACTCCTTCTACCGTTACAATATGCCCAATTGGAGCAAATCCCTGCCCGGCACCATCTTTCGTTGGGTCTGTCTTTTCTTGTACCTGTCTGACAAATTCCTCGGATGGCTTCTTAAATTCGGACGTAATAATCGTCAGCTTTACGGTACCTCCTCCATTCCAAGTAGACGTAACCTTCACTCCACCTATGCCATCTAATTCTTTTATTTTATTTTTATAGTCTTTTACATTTCCTCCAAATGCCTGGTTTGTAAAGGATGAAAAATATCGTTCCCTTAAAACTTCCTGATTCTCCTGATCCTCCCCCGGTATCATAATATCTATGATTTCCGCATAACTTAATCCTGGTACGATGTCATCCGAGGATATCGGAGTTAACTGCCCTAATACTGTATTTGCTTCACTACCCAACGTTTCGCATACAAGTTCGTATGTATTTTGTCCAATCTTGTCGCTCTCCAATATATCATGCACATAATAATTCAGACTTCCGCAAGAATACCGCTTACCTATCGGGATCTCACCCCCATAGAAAATCCCCTTTACATGTGCATACGTTGCCGGTTCTGGAAGCATTCCTCTCTCCGCAACACGTTTAATCAGATAATGGCCGGACGCAGTATCTGCGAAACTCTCCGTCAGCACCATATCCATAGCTGCATAAGCGTTGGACAGCTCTAGTGCACACGGCATCAATGCGTCATAGACAATAGAGCCTTCCCTTTTATCCACCTCATCACTGACGCTGTCTAGCATCCTTTCCATAATATAATCGCTTGTCATATAATCAAACATTAATATTCCACCTCTTTTCCTGCCGGCATATCACCGAATATTGTATGTACTGTAAACGCAACAGACACAACACCTCCGGATACTTCAAATTCAAAGTTATCCACCAATGTCACACGTTCATCCTGAATAAGTGCTTCTGTAATTCGTCTTTCTAATTCAGGCATGACATACTCTATCTGCTCACCCATCAAATCCTCCAGTTCAATTCCATAATTCCAGCTATAAATCAGGGATTTATACCTCTCGGTATTCAGTATTTTGTAAACCGCCTGTTCCATAGCTTGCTTTTGGTCTATGATACCTGAAATAATCCCATTCTCTGGGTGCAGCATATAGGTCTTACTTGTCTGTAGTTCGTATTCAGTACCAAAATCAAATACCGATTCACTTGATTTGGGTATCATCCGTTGCACCTCCTATCTTATCCAAAACTATAAACTGCTGACCACCTTGCTGGCGAAGCAGTATCAGACATTCCTTCTCCTTAAATCCATCTTTTTTTATTCTTTCGGGTATCACAAGAAAGTCTTCATCGACTGCAAGTTTTTGATTAATACTCACAGTCAGCGGAATGCTTTTTATCACCTTTCCTATTATCACCCGCATAGGAGCGGATTCCTCTACTGCCTCCATAGCCGCTCTTTTAATTATGTTTATTAAATCGTTATGCATTAAATCTGCCTCCCCTCAGGGTTAAATCCATCGTATGAGTAATATCTCCAAACGTGTGCTTTACCTTTTCCACCATCATATAGTTGCTGACCTCAATATCATCAAATTTCATACGGACTATGACGCTTGTCCCAGCCCTTACACGAATATCTCCAAAACACTTATCAATTTTAAGATTCCTTGTCTTTTCATTGTATAATTTCAGCAATGTATCTGCTTTCTGTCCCAATCCAACAGCTGACGTACCAGATGAGATGGTTTCAAAGTATTGGAGCACCCCCCATTGTTTGATATTATCAGAATCCAAAGTTATGTAGATATCCATCGTCTCTGTTTCATCGTTTTGATATGATAGCTTTACCTTATTGTAAGTGTCGCCGTTGATGCTGGACGTATAGTCAAAAGACTGTCCTGTCTCTTCGTCTATCATAATGTCCAGCAACAAATTTTCCGTACATTTAAGCGTTAGTTTTCCAAAATCATCATATAAAACATATAATCCTTTATCTGCCATTAGAGTATCATTCAATGCATTCCCGATTATGTCGAATAACGTTTTATTATCTTCTACCTTTGTGGGTATTTTATATACGGTGTCTTCCAATACCCCCGCTCTTAATCCAAAATCTTTAGCAATCTTTTCAATCACTTTTGACGCTGTTTTCATCTTATAGACATAGGTATCTTTATTCTTTAAATAGCGAAGTTGGTCGTAACAGGTGACGGCTATCTTTCCATCCTGGGTTCTCTTTTTCTCAAATACAAATCCAAAGAATACTTTTTGCTTGTTCCATTTGAAAGTGACTGAATCGCCTTCCTCAAAAATGAGTTTCTTATCGGGAATTACACTAAAAGTAAGACTCCCCGGGCTCCCTTGCCTATTTAGATCCCAAATGATACCATCCTCCACAACTGGTAGAAACATGTTCTTACCATGAATTATAATGAGCTGGCAGGATGTGAATTTTGACTGATGGAGTACTGGATCTTCAATCACAATGGGGACCAACTCTACCTGTCCCTCCTTTTCATCTTTTGAAACATCGTGCAGATATTTCAAAACAGTCTGTGCGTATGTTTTCCCTCCTCCCTGTCCCCCTTTTCCATCACTGCTTACCGCTGGATAGGCTGGTGAAAAGAACCCAGCAAGCTGTGCATCATATATCGATCTGGTAACAGTGGTACACATATCTGAGTAATTACCCTCTATGCTTGAAAAAGATGTTCCATCTGATCCAGTTACGATGCCTACATGCTGGGAACTATTTCCGTATAGCAAGAATAAATCACCTGCCTTTGGGACTGCTCCTCTGGCATGAAATTGATTATTAGCCTTGGCAAAGTCAAGAAACCTCACGACTGCCTGCTCTTTCGGTATAATGCTTAAGGGTATGCCAGCCTGTTCGGAGCACCAGCTTACAAATATAGCGCACCATTCCACACGATATCCGTATCCCCACCAGGAACAAAACTTTTGTCCGCCGCCATTCCCTTGCTGCTGCATGGCAATGTCTATTAGTCGTTGTGCATAGTCCACCGCATTCTTTGGCGGTGCATTCACAACGGTTGTCCCTCCCTTCTCTCCTAGTCCTATTTCAGAAAAGATGTTGCTATTTAAGGCATTTATTGCATCGCCCCATTGACCGCCCATCGTCCATCGGCCAGAATCTACTCCACCATAGGATGAATACATTGTATCTATCATTTCCCTGTCAGTCTTCCCCTTGCAATTGGACAGCTTGCGAGCTCCCTTTATCTGCCCTGACCGTATAGACATACTGAACAACGTCCCCTTGACCGCTGGGCTGTGCTCTTCCATGTCGATACCGTAATTGTTTCTCACGTATTCGGCTGCCGGCTTATAATATTCCTCAAAAGCATGAAGATCCTGTATTTGTTCAAACTCTGTAGGGTATTTATCACATAGGCTGATCCAGACAGATGCCAGCTCACTGCTATTTACAAGAGCTGAATTTTGCGAACCATATCCTATAAATTTCTCAAATACCCCATACCTGCTTTTGGAATAGTTCAGGCATCGTTTCATAAACGGTACAAGACTGTACCGATAGTCAAACTGATACTTCCCCTGAGCCCGCCCATTATCTCCATTTACGCACCGGAAACCTGCGTCACCGCTTTCCCGCTTTGTCCATCCCTGCCATATCTTTATATTTGCCATATATATTGTATCCCCCCTGCTTTTTGTATATAGATTCACAGTCTTATGGCAGCTTTAAAACAATCCCTGGATATATCCAATGACCATTGGACGAGCTGGATCTCCCATGTACCTTTGCTGCCTTTTCAATAGTTTCTTTATTCGAATCATAGATGTTCTTCCACCTGCCAGCATCCGCATAATATTTCTTTGCTATATTCCATAGGCAATCTCCATTGACCACCTTATATGTCTTTGGTTTCTCCTTGCTGGAGGGGTCTCTCTTTTTAGTAGTGGTTGCCTTAGGTTTATCCCCGTCCTTTTTAGGCTTTCTTATTGTGACTATTTTTGTGCCATAAGCATTGAACTGTTTTAAATTGATAGAAACAATTACGTCGAATCCATTTTCAACATCTTCTTTAATTTCGTAGCTTTCAAGTGACACTACCATGCAGGTATCATAAAGATGCGTTTTCTGTAATTTCATGTTTTTTGTCTTTTTATCTACCCCATGAGCAACACCGGGCCTCTCCCTCCATACCACAAATGTAAAGGGCTTTCTAGAAACTTTTAATTTTTCTAATTTATCTAGATAATGCCTTGCTTTCTTGAATTTAGGAGGTTCATTTTCTTTGGATTTATCAACCCAATAATTGGAAAAATGATATTCTTCCTGGGGCAGTAGAATGTCAAAGCTGATTTCTGACAATCCCGGCTGCTTCAATATATTGATTTGACTGCTGTCTATCAAATCAATCGTTTTATTCTGGCCCTTGGTTTTTATGGTTATTTTGGATGGTGTTACCGGGAGTAACATTTTTTCTAAGTAAACGCTGTACATGTTACACTCCTTCCTTAGCAATAATCATTTGCTGATATAGCTTGTCACCCAGTTGTGATACAATTCCATCGATATCAGAATCGGTATTTATTGAGTTATTATTTGTCATATCAATTTTTATTTCTGCCGTTGTAAATCGATTCACTGCATCCTTCTCGGCTATCTGTCGCAGGTATTTCAGATCCTCTTCGCTGGTAGATACCGAATTTTTGATCGCTGAGGTATTATCCGCTATCCTATCTATTGAATTTCCCGAATTTGAGATCCCCCCCCTTGCAAGGTTCTCCATGTTATTTGCTGAACCTGTTGAATCTGAGATTCCCTGTATATCAAAGTTCTCCATATTGTTTTTGACCATATCATTGTTACTAAACAAATCATTTACATTGAAGGCAGATATCTTGTCATCTATTCCCTTTCCAAATTTATAACCTGAATTATATGCCTCATCATATTCAAAACGCCCAATGTGCATATCCTTTCCATCTATTTTGGAAACAACCTCAATGCCTTTGCCAAAGGTATCATCTACCCATCCGGTTAAAGAATCTCTCCATCCCTGCACGCTATCTGCCAGATTCGACCCGAATATCGTATCAATACCACTGGCTAAAGTCTGAAGCAGTGAAAGAACCGTGTCAACCAAGTCAAAGAATAATCGTGCCGCGGCACCAACTGGGTCATTGAAGACATTTGCAAAAAAATTAGCAAATGATGCAATAAAATTCCATAATATAACAAATATATCTATCACCGTATTAATTAACGTTACAAATAGGTTTCCGATGAATGCCCCCGCTGTAAATAATACTCCGCAAATTATGCCTGTTGCACTTATACTGGATCCGGTTATTTTATTTATGGCGGCAACAACTGCATAGATTGCAACTATAATTGCGATTATGGCTATTACAATCCAAGTTAACGGACAGGCTAGTAATGCGGTGTTTAGTCCTTGTTGTGCTGCAGTAGCTAAAAATGTGGCTGCTGTTTGTGTGCCTAAAAAAGCTGTATGTATTCCTTCACGTATTGCAGCAATTGCTTTTATGCCATTGCTTATCCCTTGTATGATATTATATAGTGCTAATATTCCAACATATAATCCTAGCGCTCCCACAATACCGAGTACAATTGGTTCTATAATCGACCAGTTGTCCTCTATGATACTTCCTACCTGGCCAATTACATCGATGATACAGCTCACAACGTTTATTATTACAAACAGCGCATCTGCAAATATCATCATGATTGACTCAGCCATTGGCATATTTTCATTCAGTATTTCAAAAAAACTCATGACTGCCGGAGAAAGTCTTTGGCCAACAACCTCTATAATACTATTCCAATTGTTATTCATTTGCTGAATCTGTCCTTGTGGTGTATTAGCGATCGTTTCATTCATATTACCCACATTATCGGTTATCACCTGAGATAACATTGCTGCTCGCTCTTGCTCGTTACCGTATTTCAGAACCTTTTCCTGCGCTTCGGTAAACATTAAGCCCACACTTGTCAATGCATCCGTTTCCCCCTGCATGACTTGGCCCATTACATTACCAATATTTACAAGATCACCTTGCGATGCGCCTAGCCCGTTCTGCTGAACAGCTAAGCTATTCATCGCGGGTATCAGCGAATTAAGTGCCTCTGTGGAGTTTAGATACGTTGAAAGCTGCTGGGCACCAGCCAGCTGCACTTCATCTCCAATCACTCCAACTTGTTGTTGCTCAGAAGCAAGTTTCTTAACACTGTCTATCATTTCACTATTTGCATTCATCCTAGATTTCATAACATCGGCTAGTTTTGTTTCTGCTTCTACTTGGACATCATAAGCACCAGTTGCACCGGAAATAAAGCTTATTGCTTTTTTAACATTTTCCAGATTTACATACTGGCCAACGAGTGATTTTATTTTTCCGCCAAGCCCTTCAGCAGCACTCCCGCCTTCCTTGACAGTATCATTAAAATTTTCTTGTTCTTGTGCATTATTCGATATATCGTTACCGATTTCATTTAATTGAATATTTGTAATGGCCAACTGCACTTGTGTGTTTTGAATAGAAAATGAATTCATCGCCCTGGATGATGCACTTTGGAGATTTTCAAACGAATTTTCCACTACATTGAGTGCATTGTTTATAGCCATTAAAGGAGCACTCATCTGGTCATATATCTGTAATGACGCCTGTATTGTTGCCATTTTCCACCTCTTCTCTAATTACATGGCATAAAAAGAACACCCCATTGAAAAAGGGCGCTCCTTCATTATTTTTTCTCTCTTTTATGCCTTTTGAAGAACTTATTGTTTCATTTTCCTTACCTGCTCTTTATCATCTGCCACCTTTAGCTGTATAGATCCAATTATAAAAGCCTTCTCCTGGCGTGATAAGTTTAGGAATTCAGAAGGCAGCAGTTTTAACTTGTGGAGGCAAAAGTGAGCGTAATTAGCATCACCATCACCTCCAAGTATTAGTTTTTTGCTTCTTCCACCAAGTCATCCATCGTTGCATCAAATCCGTTAATTTCCTGAATTTTCTTGATATACTCCGCATATTCACCTGGAAGCAACATAGTTTTAAGAAGATCATCCGGTTTTTTTACTCCATACGAATCCTGAAGTTGCGCATTATTAAGATCCGGATATAAGGTACACCTTGATGCCATCAATCCTACGTATCTTTCAGGATCAAACTCCATTTTAAATTTGTTCTTATTTTTTACATCCAAAACCTTCTTCGTGCAATCCTTTCTTAACAATTCGTCTTCCTCGGATGTGATTGCACACACTTCCCATTTTAAGGACTGCTTATCACTGCCTATGAATCTATTACTTACTACAACTTTTACATTTTCTACCTTTAGCGCATTCTGCGCCATAAATCCCTGTAATGTTTCAGCCATCTTTATCTCCTTATATTGTAAAATCTAACATTGCTTTATTTTCGTTAAAACTTCCTCCAATTTCGAAATCATCAAATGTTCCCGAAATCTCCTCTTCCAAAACCTCGGTTCCTGCATCAAATTTGGCAAGAATACCACCGGATATCAAACAGCCTTTGTGGGATATTGACTGACTTCCTGCAGATGAAGCCGGGTCATTATTTACAACCATTATCTCGAATCCTCCATCTATTCCCGTGTTCTTGTAATCACGCAATAACTTTCGAATTAGTGTCTGGTTATAATGAGCAGTCCCGCTCCATGTCCCCTTCCAGGGACCTGATTTATGTCCAATTCCCGTCTTCCCCAGGATTTTAACCTCCGTTAGGGTTTTCTCTATTTTTGATTCAAACTTGGTCATCTGCATAAAGTTATATCTTTTACCTGCAATTTCAATAAAACAATCTGCAAGGGACCCGCTCACCGCATCCATGCTTTCCATATATGCTCTTGTTCCCATATTTTTCTCCTTTACTGTACTACAACAGTCATATACAACTGTTCCATTGTCTTCATAATTGTAATGTAATCGGTCACCACTACCGAATTAATTTTTTCTCCCGGACCAACAGTTACATCATTTGCATTGAAATCCATAATTGCCTGCATCCGTTCAAGTTTCTGGTGATAGTTTACAATACTGTTCCACAAGCTCAACCTTCCTGAATCATCATTCGGAATCTTTCCAAGATATTTTGAATTAAACAGATATGCAATGTCTGAAGCTATCTGATACATAACGCGGATTGTTTCATTACTGGAAAATCCTACATTCTTTGTTTCCGTATAGGTGACCAGCGTATTGACGTCTTTCAGAACCCTGGTTTCGTTACCAACACTATGGAACACCAACCTTCCTTCTGCAAGTGATTCTTCCAATTCCTTTTGTGTAAGCGCGGTATCAACACTATATTCTCCATTGTAAGTCTTGTTGGTAACTGACCTATTTAGTGCACAGCCACCTTCTGCCCCCAATAGCCACGGTATCAGAGCTGACTCCTCCATCCCAATATCAAGCACTTTATTTTGTAGACTGATGACCCCCTCATAATCCGCTGGATACCGATATAGAACGCACTGGAATTTTGCCCCCACTTCCTCTGACATTCTCTTTGTATAAGACGCAAATAGAGCCTTGACAGCTTCATCGGTTGCCGTCGTTCCCATTGTAGTAAAGGTATAGGACTCCATCGCATCCAGATACCCCTGGTATTCCATTCCCGTTATGGCATCTCCATTAGTACCGCCTTCAAGCTTTTCATTTGGTGTATTTTCCAGTGTTTCTTCCTTATTAAAAATAACAAAATTATTGTCTTTTAAATCCGCAGCTGCAGCCACAGTCTGCTTATCCACCTTGATATCCCCCAAATAGGTAATGACATCCTTTTTATCTGCATCATCAATATTCGCTGCTACTGCAATTCTAATATCATTTCCCCTGATTCCAGGATACTTTGCAACAGCCATTTTACTGGTTGCAGCCACTCCATTTTTTATAAGTCGATATGCATATAATATATTTGCATTCTTAAATACTTCACGCATTGCCTGTAGCTTTTTATGGTCCTGGCTATATCCAAATAGTTCTAGACATCGTTTACTAAAGTCTTCCATTGTTACCTTAAACACTTTCCCAGGCTGACCCCAGTCCAATATAAAGGGCATCGTTACGGTTCCTCTTTCAGAAGACTCCGCTACCCTAGCTGCGCTTATAATATTAATATACGATCCAGGCAGTATCTCGTTTTGTTCCGTGAATGTTCCTCCACCTAACATCTATTTCACCTCACCTTTCAAAAATCCATCAATAATCTTTTGCGTTTCATTATTTGAGTATTGTTTTCCATCTTCCAATAATGCGTTTAACAAATCTACATACTTTGAAAACCTTTTTGATTTCAACAAGTCTTCTTTTAAAAAGACATTTTCTTTTTGTCTCGTCTTATTCTCTGCCATTACTTATTTTCCTTTCAATTTTTCTTGAACTTGAATTTCCTGCATTTTATCCATTTCAACTATCTTTGTAACAATGGTATTACAATTCATCGATAGCTGCAGAACATTATCTTTTATCTCGTATGACATATCGGAACACCTCACCCTGACGCCGCAATCTATGAACTCCAGTGAATTCATTAGTTTCTCCCCGACAACCCGGCACTCTTTTTTCTTGAAAGGCGTATCACCTGGAAAATATTGAACCATAAATAACCGTTCCCTTTTTGACCGGTTACCCGAAGATTCAATCTTATGGTCGGACAGAATTGTGATTAGAAAGTAGGGATTTTGTAATCCCTGCTCAACATCCTCCTCGTATATATCATAACCATCACCAAATACCTCATTTAATCTCTTACTAATTCCCTCAATTATTTTATTAACCATTATTTACCACCTTTATGATTCCAATGAAACGGTTTGAAAACTGGATATCCACCGCCAACTGGATTGTAGATTATTTTATGTTCTATCAAAAGTGAAACGGTCGATACCTCCATGCTTGAATATAAGGTATTCAGGATTTCTGCATCCAGCATTTTTTAAATCCTCCACTAAAAAGAACCATTTCTTGGTATCCTCATTTTCTTTTTGTAATGTCAATATTGCTTCTTCATACATTTTAATTTTTTGCTGAAGGTCTTTGCTGCCCCAACTTTTTTCCTTTAATTCTTTTATAGTGGCATTAGCCGTTTTGAGTTCTTTTAACTTGAGATTATACTCATATTTGGGTATTGCATGTTTGGGAAATTCTAAATTAACGGACTTGATAAGTGCATCCATATCCAACTTCCCATCAGTATCCACTGCTTTTTCTATCAATGTTCTTAACCACTTCATACGCATTCCTCCATAGATTTTATATTCCGACTCTCTCGGTTTGGGGTTTATCGCTGTTCTTTATTCTCTGCAGCCATAGAAAAGAGTAAATTCCTTAGAAGAATCTGGGCGATTGTAAAGGTCTGTTTGCTAACTTCCTATGCTACCATAATAACCCCTAAGTACCCCCTCATAGTTCCCCATTTATCTTTTTTGTGCTAATAAATAAAAAAAATATCTTCTGGAATCATAAAACTTAGTCCGACATCTGGGAACATCTCCCATATATTCATATGACAGTCCCTCTGTTACACTTTTGAGAATGTATCTGTATATTTCTGCATCGGCTTCCTCCGCTGTCTTTTCAATTAATCGTATATCTTCTTGTAACATTATATTCCTAATTGCCCTACTCTCTGTGGGATTACTCATTGTATTCCCACGCGGTATTCCATTACTAACGAATGCACCTACCCCATAACTGTTACGTAACTCCTGCCGCTTCTCTTTGTATTGCATACAAAAATATTTAAGCTCATTGTATTTGGCATTGGAGATGTTTAAATCACTTAATTTCATATCCCTTTTACTTGATGCTTGTTTCAACTACTTCACACTCCTTTCTATAGTACCATGGAATTCACCCGAAATTACACCTGTACACTTTCTCACATTTGATTTCATATAGTCATATTCCTTTTGCATGCCAGATCCTAACGCTTACTGGTTCTCTTTCAACCTTCTGTTCTAATCTGTGCTAAAAACTATAAATACCCTGTCAAACCTGCTCCAATTTTCATTGACATTCTTATTTAAAAATGATATATTAATTCCATCGAACACTAGTTCTTTTTTTAGAGTATTTACCTTTCTCGAAAACAATGCATTATACGCATATTCTGGGGATAATACTTTTTTAATTATTTCAGCTTCATCAAAAGTAAATCCACAATGGATACCTCCATTCAACTTATCCCGTTACAGCAACAATTCCACATTCAAGTAAATTTGCTATTGAGCAGCCATTACATTTTTGCCTTTCACTTATTTAATAGTTTCTCATACATATTTTTACTCCTTTCATATATTCGTAACTCCGTAAATCATATTTACACTATAATCGTAATTCAGTAATTTGTCAACATTTAATTTACGTAATTCAGTATTTTTTACTGTATTACGTAAAATCAGATTTACATATTACATTTTTTCACGTACAATAAAAGCAAATAAAAAAGTGAGGTGCCAGAGTTGGAAAAGGCGAAAATATTAGAAAAATTAATCAAAGATAATGGTTATACAATCAGGGCTTTTGCAAAGAAGTGCAAAATTCCAGGGAGCACACTCTACACAATTTTGAGAAATGGTGTTGGACGTGCCAGTGTTGATAACATCATTACTATTTGTAGAAATTTAGGAATAAAAGTGGAAGATCTGGACGATATGGCTACAGGTATACAACAAAAAGAAGAATTCCTACCCTCATATGATGATATGGAACAACTCTTAGCCCGAAATGGTAATAAACTTTCTACAGAAGAAAAATTTCAATTGATTAAATTATTATCTGAGTTAAAATAAAATGACTTTTATATCATGCTGAAATACACCCAGAGTGTGCAGATGATTGTCCGGTGTACCAAACAGTGGCATGGTACGGATTGGCTGCGTTCCCGGATTATATACAGAGATTTGCAAAATACGGATATTCGGTAACCGGTATTTTTAGCCTGGTTGGAAATTATTATTAGATATTTGGTGATGTTACTGGAATGCACTACGATGAAAAAATTACTGGAATGCCTCCCTGCAAATTCATCTGCAATGACATCATATTCCATGATTCTGTTTACAGCTGCTTCAAGCTGTATTTTCTCATAACCCCTGCCATTTAATTTGATTTAATACAGTTATGCCCAGCTCTACATACTCCGACATATTTCTTGGTTCCCAGGAAACCAGTCCGATCGCTTAACCGTCTAATTCCTTGATAAATCCATATTGATCCACAATCACCAGATTAACAACATGGGCTTCAGATTTTAGGAAATACTTGATTCGTAAATAAATTAGAAGTGAATTCGAGATATACACAAAAATGTATAATATTGATTATTTTTATACTGGAATATAAAAACCAGATTTTCAGTTGAATACAGAAATTGATAAAGAAAAACTAATTATAAGTGTATAAATAAACTTCGATTTGCATGTAAAGCTTTAAATGATAAAAGCTGCCAGATTCGTTACCAGTGATGGTTCGAATCTGGCAATTGCTTATAATCCAAAGGATGAGCGATAATTTTCAAGTTGCAGAATTAATACGCACTCTCCTCCCGTTCCCGATCCGCATATGCCAATATTTCATCCAGGGTTTTCTCCCCCTGAAGCCATAAAAGCTGCTGAGCCGCCAGATCATTCTGAAAGGACCAGACAAACTGAGAGTTGCCCAGGCTCACTTCTACGACCTTGCCATCTTTCTCATATCTGTCTATGTCATCCTGAATCCTGCTGCGGCTGGCCGGTTCTACTCCTTTTACGACTGAAGCCGTCTGGGTAAAGTCCAGAATTTCACGTTCCAGTTTTTCGCTTGTCAGCAGGGTGCTGAAGATATCGTTAATCAATTCACTGTGCTTTGTTTTGGAACTTTTCATAAAGGTCATGTTTGTCTCCCTGATAAGCCGGGCATTACCATTTTCATTGGGAAATGGAAAGATTCCCAGCTCCATATTCTCGTTATACTGACTCGTAAACTGCATAGACCAGGATCCGGTCAGATACATTGCAGCCTGTCCTTGCGTAAACCGGCTGTCACTTTCAAACTGATCAATCAATAGTGCGTCCTGCCAGCTGGCATCCAGTATCATTTTGTTATAAGACAGACAGCGCCTTATAACCGGGCTGTCTGCAAAGTTAACCCCACCCTGCCTGAACCGGTCTCCCCATTCAGGTGTGCTGCTGAATATTTCATTCATAAAGAACTGCATGGTCATATTTCCCACTTTCCAGCTCTCCCTGAAATGGCTGGCAAAGGGTGTTACACCATTTTCTTTTAGAACTTTTATAATATCATTCAGCTCTTTCTGTGTTTCCGGCACTTTCAGATTATATTTTCTGAATATCTCTTTGTTATAAATGACTCCCTGATACCAGGCATTATATGGCATTCCATACACGGTACCGTCTACCGTCACTGCTTTTAACGCTTCTGCTCTGATTCTGTCTGTATAATCCTTTGGCAGAACAGACAGATTCCCGGTGTGGGCATATGCCTGAACATCCTGCGCTTTTCCAATCATAATATCGGGAATGTCTCCTGCCGCAAACCTGCCCTGCATTTGGGAATTGAATTTTTCTCCCCAATCCACGCACTCCCACTGGAGTTTTACATTTGGATATTCCTCAGCGAGAACTTCATCAATCATATCTTCTATACCTGCATCGGAAGTCGATTGTCCCGCCAGAACCGTCAGCAAAATCCCGTCTTCGTCCTGTTGGTACACCGGCACTTCCTTCTGCCCGCATCCTGTAAGAAACAAAAGGACAGCTATGCACATCAGGATTATTTTTTGGCATGTTTTAAAATTGCTTTCCGTTGGCTGTACATCACAGTTTGCAGGAGAATTTGCCCGCATGAAGGGGATGCTGCGGGCTGTTTTTTTGTATACATGATATTCTCTCATACTTCCCTCTGTCCGGTAATACCCGTTCTGTAGTCTCTCGGACTTTTCCCCTCCACTTTCCGGAATACACGGCTAAAATAAGTGTAATCATCGTACCCAACCATAAAGGCAATTTCGGTAAGGCTTACCTCTTTATTAGCCATAAATTCTTTTGCCTTTTCAACTCTTAATCGAGTGATATAGACCATTAAATTTTCCCCTGTTTCCTGCCGGAACATCTTGGAAAAATAGGAACTTTCCACATTGAACTGCTGAGCAAGAGAGGACAGGCTCAATTCTTCAAAGTAGTTGCTGTCTATAAACTGTACTGCCTGTTTTACTACACTTCGTATAGAGTCTGTTGCAGCTTCTCCCTGATTGGTGACGGCAAACTCTATAATGTCACAAAGCACTTCACACAGCACATCCGCATCCAGAAGTTCGATGATCTTATCTGCCACATCTGCCATATTTTCCATATCCATTAATTTTTTCGGATTTCCCTGCTCTGCGGTATAATCGGTAAAAATATTAAGAATTTTCTTGACTGTCTGCTTTACCTCCAGATACTCCCACTTTTCTTCCTGACATCTTCGCAGTCCAATAGTATCAAAGATCAATTGTTTTAACGCTGATTTATTTCCCCTTTGCAAGAGGCTCTTAATCTGTTTTTCATACTCACTGCTCAACTGGTTATGAACTTTTTTCTGGTTTTCCGTGCCCCTGCCGGCAATGAGAATCTCATTTCTATTTTCGTAAATTCTGGTCATAAACAGCGCCACGGTCTGAATATATGCCATATGTATGCTGTCCATGGTATAGCTGTGCTCACTGATGCAGGCTGTTACCGGAGAATGCGCTGCCGGTGCAAGATATATGATAAGTTTTTCAGCCGCCTTCTTCAATTCTTCATTTTCGATTTCAGAAACTACAATAAACTCGTTGGATCGGAAAATATGATTAAATACCATAGAGCTCTCTTTTGAAACAATATTTTTGATTTCCTTTTTCACATGATAAGAAAGCTTATTCATATCATATTGATACTTCTTCATAAGCTCATTCAAGTTATGTATTTTAATCAGCATCAGGCTTGCGCCTGCAAAATTAATTTCACTGTTCATAGTAATGGTCGGGGTAAACGGCGTATCTTCCCGTTCCACCAAAAGGCTGAATTCACGGTCCTGTATCAGCGAGGCTGCTTTTAGCAGCTTCATTTGCCGTTCTTCTTCCTCCTGTTTTGCACACCTGCGGGTGCTGATAATTTCAAGCGCCTTCGACAGCGCATTTACCAGATCGATTTTGGTCACAGGCTTTACCAGATAGTTTATTGCCCCTGACATAAATGTATCCTTTACATATTGAAAATCATCATACCCACTTATGACGAAGGTAATTATATCAGGGTATTTGTCTTTTATAATGGACAGAAGTTCTACTCCATTTATAAAAGGCATGTTTATATCGGTTATCAGTATATCCGGCTCTTCCAGTTGGATTTTATTTAACACATCTTCCCCGTCTACTGCCGGTTCCATAAACTCTAAGGAATATTTCTCCCAACATATCATATTCCTTATTTTCTCCCTTGTCCAATACTCATCATCTGCAATCAGGACTTTATAGGCTGCTGCATCCATGAACTGACCTCCTCCATTTTTACTCTTGGTATTTTCAGATATATTCTGGTTCCTTTTCCCACCTCACTTTCCACATGGATTCCATACTCTCTGCCATACAGCATTTTCATACGGGCATTAATATTATTTAATCCGATGGAGCTTCCTTTTTCCACCAGGTTAATATCGTTTTTCTCCAGAATTTCATTCACTTTTACGGCATCCATTCCAACTCCGTTGTCCTGCACACTGATCCATAAATTGCCCTCCCGCACCTGGGCGCAGACTATAATCTCCTTGTCCCCCCTGGTGTTGCGCAGTCCATGGTTTAAAGCATTCTCTACTAATGGCTGTATGGAAATTCTGGGAACTGTATCCTGAAGCACTGTTTCATCTATATCAAAGCTATATTTCACATTATCCCGCATCCTTACATTCATAACATAAATATAATTTTTCAGATGCACAATTTCTTTTGCTACCGTAGAAAAGGGATTTTTCATATCCAGGCTGTACCGGAAAATATTAGAAAGGGACTGGCTGAGTCCACTGACTTCGGGACAATTCTGAATCTGAGCGATACTGCTCATGGTGTCCAGGGTATTGTACAGGAAATGTGGATTGATCTGCGCCTGAAGCGCCTTGTATTCTGCCCTGTTTAGCAGCAGCTTCGTCTCATACTCCTGGCTGATCAGTACCTCCATCTGATCCAGCATCTCGTTGAAACTCTGTCCCAGAATCCCTACCTCATCTTTGTTATGTACATCTACCCGCAAATGGGTTTCTCCGCCTTTGATCCGCTCTATGGTCTGCATCAGCTTATCAAGAGGCTTTGTCAGTCCCCGGGATACCAGAATCGTCAATATGGCTGCGGCTATAATCATAATCAATGCAATGAAAATCAGATTCTTTGTAAGCGCCTTCTGATTCTGCACCAGCAGTGACCTGGGCATGAGAGAATAGGCATCCATGTTATACTTCTTCTGAGGAACCTGGAAAAACACCCGTTTCGATGTAGTTAATAATTTTGCTACATCACTGGATGATGTAGTCTGTATCTTGGCGCTGATTTCATTGTAGTATTCCACATCCTTGCCTTCCAGACTGCCGATACTTACCGCCGGCCTGTCTCCGGATGGCTGAATCCACATGAACATGGTTTTATCCGTACTGTACTTTTCCATGATGGAACGGATAACTTTGCTGTCAATATCGCAGACCGCATATCCGATTACATCATTTAAATTGCTGTTATTATAAATCTTCAAAACCAACCGAATAATATCCGTTTCCCGGTATTGATTATAATAACTGGATATCAGCATCGTCGTATCATCCGACTCCACATACTCTTTCACAACCCCTGCGTTTTGGTTCTCCGCATCCTCATAAATATCCGTCTGATAATTATGCTTGGGCGTAACTGCCCTTCGATAAGTGCTGATAATCTCGTGCTGCGGATTGTATAGATACATTGCCACCACTCCATCTGTAGTGGCAAAATGGCTGGTGCCAAAATTATAAGCCAAACGATAATAATCGGTTCTCAGATTTTCTATTTTCTCTTTATTTTTCAGTCCCTGAATCAAGTCTTTTTCACTGTAAATTTCGATCATATTGCTTTCCATATTTTTTACAAATCCATATATTTCGTTCTGCATGTTCTGCAGCGAAGCAAAACTTTCCTCTTTCGCCTGATTATAGATCAGACCTGATGAAGAATTTTCAAACAGGATGGTTTGTAAAATAAGTGCAAACAAAGTCAATCCCAGGCACAGGATTAATATTTTTACCCTCATCTTAAGATTTAACTCCAATCTTTTTTTCCTTTTTTCTTTGTCATGGTCTTTCATATTTAAATGGTACCTGTCCTTTGCACTGTTATTTTATACCGGTGTATTTTCGTTGTATAAACTGTCCTGTCAACTGTTACCATATTATCATATATTTATAAATTTGCAAATGTAAAACACCTTGTTTTTGTGTAAAAATACTTTTTGATAAAAAATATCCCTTCAATCCGTGTCATATTTCACAACAGATGAAGGGACATGCCTACTCTATTAATCTAAATAACGATTCAAATACTCTGCTCCAGGCCCACCCGCATATTCATAGACATCTTCTGTAAAAATGCGTCCGCTGAATATCGGATAGGGTAATGGTATGCGCACATTATTTCCATTAAATACCTGTAGTAACAAAGGATCTGCAATTACAATGTCTGCCTTTTGCCCACACAATTCTTCAGGAGAGGTGAATTGTAACACCTCTTTTGCATATTGGCGGTAAAAGGACTGCATCCCCTGGGTTGGGGCATATGCTGATATTTGCACATTTGTAAATCCTCTTTCCGTTTGAAGATAATATTTAATTCCATAAGACAGCACAGGTTCACCAATGATCACAACATTTCTACTGTCCCTACTGTCTGAACTCTCAGCCTGCTTCATTACCTGTTCCAAATACAGCGTTTTATTTTTGATGGATGCGATTTTATTTATAAAACCTTTCAGCATCCTTTCACCCACCGGCATTGCATCCACATATGGTATGTTGTATTTATCTTTCATCCACTGTGCCAGTTTCAATCCTTCCGTACTCACAACCCAAGTCAGAAAAGGGAGTTCGGCATTGCTATCCGTTTCCTTGTTATTCCAGATCGTAACACTGCATCCAATGTTGTTTAAACTCTCTATTACAGGATTCAGATGTTCGATTTTACCTGTTCCTAATCTTGAATATCCCAAAATCCAGATGTGGCAGCTGTTCCTTTCATCAGGCGAATGCTTTAAGAGCAGTTTCTGTCCCAGCATAAGCCATGCCTGAGCCATTGCCGGGGGCGCTCCCTCAAATCCGTCGCTTGGCAGATATACACAGGGTCTGCCGGATTTTTCAAGTTCTCCGGTTATGCCTCTTACATCCATTCCAACCGTTTTAATGACCGCACTTCCCAACAGGCATAAAAGTCCCTTACCAGTAAGTTGATGGACAGCTGCATCTATAAGCTGTTTTTCACATCCCAGACAGACGTTGGCATCATGAAATCTGGTGCTTTTCAGGTCATGCATACCGTCTGTTCCATCAGCACTTTCAATACAGCTTTTACATCCTCCGGGTGTAAGCAGTAAAGTCTCACAGTTCCATTCCTGAAGCAGTGACGCAATCCCGGAAAAATCCGGCGCAGGCGGAGGCAGCGGGATATCTGGCTGCTGATCTGGCTGAGCTGCCTCCTGCTCTGCCTGGGATGCCTCCTGCTCTGTATGAGCTGGCTGCTGCTCTGTATAGACCGCCTCCCGATCCGCCTGGACTGCCTCCTGCTCTGTATGGACTGCCTCCTGATTCTTCTCTATCTCCGCCAGGATCCGTCGTAAGGATTCCGCCGGAGGTTTTCTTCTTTTCACCAGCGGGCCCCGGTACAGTATTTTGACCGGAATGTTATGTGGATTGGATACTTGTTCCAACTCTTTTTGAAAATCCCATAGAGTCAGAACTTCCATACAGGATGCATAGACAATAACACCCCGTATGCCTTCCATTTTCAGCGCCTTCCCGATGCAATTTCTCAGTTTTCTGCCCTGCATTCCCATTCCATATTCCCGGGCAGTCACCGGACAGCCAAAAAATTGCTGCAGCTTTCCCAGCTTGCAGGCCCGAAAATATAGTATCCGTACACAGGCTAAAGAGCCTGCTGCTACCAATGCCAGCCCTTTCTCCTTTAAAATCTGATCCGGAATTTTCTGCATATCAGGTGATTCGTCTGTCAGAACAATTTCAATTTCACATTTATTCATCATCCATTTTCCTTACCGGTGTTTAATAGGATGTTCCTTCCGCAGCCTCATCCCATTCCGATATTTCCTCTCTAAATATCTCCATTCCAAACTGCTCCATTTCCTCTGCATCCAATCCCCGGAAACACCTTACTGCCTTGTGTCCAGACAGAGCATTTGCAAATTTTTTTAATGCAGCCGTATTCATGCCGTACGGAAATTCCTGCGTAAAGAGCATTCTTTGAAATTCAGCCATCCTCATTTCGCTGCTCTCCCGGATTGTTACGGTGATCGGTGCTCCGGTTTTTACTGAAAACCTCTCACCGATCCGTATATCCCGTTCATCTTTCACATGATTCAAAACCAGGCCGCCCAATAAACTGTTATCCTCTGCTGAATAGCGCCTGATGCCTTTTAAAATATTATTTGCGGCATAAATGGACATATAATCCGGTGAAGTAACAATATATACCTGATCCGCATAATGCTGTCTCATCGGTACTGAGAAGCCGCCGCATACCACATCTCCCAGAACATCGTACACAATGACATCCCAGGATTCATCCAGGATTCCCATACGTTCCAGTTCATCCATAGCTGCCGTTATTCCAAGTCCTGCACAGCCGCAGCCTGCCTGAGGACCACCTGCCTCCAGACAATGCACACCGTTTACTCCTGCAAACAGCACATCCTCCCGGACTAATAACTCATCTTTCTGATTCAGCTGATCCAAAAGAGTGGGTATCCTCTTCCCTGTCAGACCTCTTGTGGAATCCGCTTTGGGATCACAGCCTATATGTAATACTTTTTTCCCTTCCAAGGCCAGTACTGCCGATACATTAGAGGCAATCGTTGATTTCCCGATACCTCCTTTTCCATAAAATGCAATTCTAATAGTTTTCATCTTTGTCCCCATATCTTACTGCAGATTCCCCTGCAATTTTACTGCTTTCCATATTTACTGCTTTCCATTTCACTGCCTTTCTTTTTACTACCTTCCTATTCATTGCATTCCTATTAACTGCATAACTATTAAATGCCTTCCATTTCACTGCCTTCCTTTTTACTGCTTTCCATTTTCCCGGCTACACAGGCTTTCCTTCCAACTTCTTTTATATAAACCATATGGACATCAATATCATACAGACGTTTCAGATTCTCTTCCGTCATGATTTCTTCCGTACTTCCCACCTGCAGTCTGCCATCCGTTCCAAGCATACCCACCGCACCTCCTAATAGCAGAACGTGATCGGGCATATGGCTTGTAATAATGACACTATAACCTTTCTGTGCTAATCTTTGAATGAGCTGGATCATGCGCAGTTGATTGCCGTAGTCCAAGTGGTTGGTTGGCTCGTCCAGCATGATTATATCGGGCTGCTGTACGATTGCCCTGGCAATGATTACCTGCTGCCGTTCCCCTCCGCTTAATTCCGTATAAGGACGTTCTGACAGATGAGTAATCCCCAATTCCCCCATCGCTTCCCTGACCAGTTCATAATCCTGTTCCCCTGGCTGTGCACATAATCCAAGGTAGGATGCCCTACCCATGACGATAAACTCTTCGGTGGAGTAAGCATATGCCGGGGTATGGGATTGGGGAACGTAGCCGATTGTCTGGGCTATTTTTTTCAGAGAAGAATCAGTGAGATTATGTCCGTTTAATAATATTTGTCCTTTTGCCGGACGCAATAAGTTAGCCAGGCAATTCAGAAGAGTGGATTTTCCTGCACCATTCGCTCCCAAAATGGAGAAGATTTCTCCTTTTTGCAGAGTGAAATTAACATCCTGAAACAGCATCCGGCTATGATCACTATGATAAGAAAATGCAAGGTCTTTTACTTCTAAAATCATGACAGCTTCATCCTTTGCTTTAATAATAAGTAAAAATAAAACGGCGCTCCAATTAATCCTGTCAAGATAGAAAGCGGCAGCTCTGCACTGGTTAAATTTCTTGCCAGCGTATCAATCAACAGCAAAAATATGGCACCCAGTACTGCAGAAACCGGAAGCAGTTTTCTGTTATCAGGCCCCACCAGCATTCTTCCAAAATGTGGAATGACCAGACCGATCCATCCGATTGTTCCGCTGATACATACCGCACTGGCTGTAAGAACCGTAGCACAAAATATAACCAGCCCTCTGGATTTTTTAATATTTGTCCCCAGAGTTTTTGCCTCATCTTCTCCCAGGGAAAGAATATTGATCCTCCAGCGGATCAGCAATAATACCAGCATAGACACAATAATCGCGGGTCCTGCATAAATAATATCCCGCCACACTATGCTGGAAAGACTTCCTAACTGCCAGTGGGTTATGGATGCAAGCTGTGTATCCGGGTCTGCCAGGTATTTTAGCAGCCCTAATACAGAGTTCATCAGTCCTCCCACAATTACCCCTGCCAGCACCAAAGTCATCATGGAGTTATTCCGGATAAATCTGGGAATTGCAGTGGCCGCCATTACGGCTATTATTCCACCTCCAAAAGCAGCTATCTGAATTACCAGTTGATTTGACTGAAACAAAATTGCCAAAGATGCCCCGACACAGGCTCCTGCGGATACGCCCAGCATATCCGGTGCCACTAATGGATTTTTAAAAACTCCCTGATAAGATGCACCCGATAAGGATAACGCTGCTCCAACAAGAAGCGCCGCCAGGATACGAGGTAGCCGCAGCGTAAAAACAACTCCTTCCGCCTGCTTCTCCCATGTTTGGGGAATGTCCAGAATCTTTGAAAAAATTATTTTTATAACATCAATTGGAGAGATAAAGTATCTCCCCAATCCAATCGCCATTATTGTCAGTGCCAGCAGCAGCAATATCATGAAAGTTAAAATCACCCCATAGGTTTTCTTCTTTTTTATTTTTGATTCCATAAGGTGCCTCTCCCATTTCTATTTTACACTGTCTGCATTAGCCGCGTCACTCATGATCTGTGCCAAGTCCTCATCCGTTAATGTATATTGGAAATAATTAGTGAAATAATCTTTCACTTCTTGTTCTATATTGATATCCGAGAAAATATCCGGCTGTATTAACGTTGCCAACCACATCATCATCAGAGGGGTTTCCACACCGGGAGCATCCCAGCGGTAAATTCCCAGGGGCGTCTTATACACTTTTTTATTGATTACGGCATTTACATTACTCCAGTCCTGACCGTCAATCTTATTCTCATATAAATCCTCAGGGACAAAATCATCAAACCAGCTCAATAAAATAATATCCGGGTTGATTTTTATTATTTCTTCCATGGTAATATCAGAGATATCGGCTGCCACATTATCTGCTCCTGCCAATTCCAGCGCTTCTTTGATAAAATTATCGTTTCCCTGCAGCTTTAATTCGGTATTCCTTAAATACAAAACCTTTGGCTTTTCAGCTCCGGCTGTCTTGTCCTGATAAGATTTGATACGGTCATAGGTGTTCCCATAGAGATCAATAAATTCCTGTGCCCTGTCTTCCTTGCCAAGCAGCTGTCCGATTGCCTTAAAACTGTTCTGCAGCTCCTCAACGGTTTCGTTTTTCACCATGACCGGAACTATTCCCAAATCCTTCAGCTGCTTCGCTTCATCTGTCTGATAATCCCAGATGACTACAGCCTGTACGCCTGCCTTTACCATTTCTTCCATATTGATTGAAAAATCTTTCCCGATACTGGAAGTATCCAGTGTGCCGTAATGGCTGTCCAGCTTTTCAAAGAAATTACCGGTATATGCCTTCATAGCTCCTGGATTAATGGAAACCATTCGGTCAGAACTTCCGTCTATCGCATAGATAACGGACGACCAGGGCAGCGGCGTTACTGCAATTTTTGAAATATCTGCCGGCACCTTTACTACATTTCCTGCCGCATCCGTTACTTCCCGGACAGCTTCCTCTGCAGCGGTTTCCTGCGCCCCATTCGTTTCACCTGTTTTTGTTCCCTGCCCGCATCCGGCAAACAGTGACATACACATAGCCGCTGTCAGGATCACAGCCGCTGCCTTTTTACCGATTTTGCCTGTCAGTTTGCTTGTGCTGTTCTTTTGCATTTCCTTCTTCATGTTCTTATCCTCACTTTTCTAAATTAAAAAAATCCTTTTCCGAACATCAGAAAAGGATATGCAAAAAAGAGAGGTACTCCCCTTTGCTATACCCTCATTCAATGTTTCGTTAAATAAAGGGTTCCGGCAAAATATTCAAGTATCCTGGCTCGACTTCACTGCTGCAACAGACTTCCCGGAGTTTCCTCCAGTGTCATTTTTGTTACAGCTCCGTCCTACAGTGGCGGCACCGCGCCGGCTTCAGACCGGCTTCCATAAAATATTCTGCTTAAACTATTTTTAATATAACATATCAACTTTATTAATACAACCGCTTATCTAAAAGTATTTTTCTATTGCCTGCTATCAATTTTTTTGATAGTATAAACCAAAGGAGGATACGGTCATGACCTTACAGAACTTAAAATATATTATTGAAATATCTAATTACCAGTCATTTTCAAAAGCCGCTCAGGTATTGTTTGTCTCCCAATCCACACTTTCTACAGCCGTAAAAGAAATAGAACAGGATCTGGGGATTACACTGTTTCACCGCACCAACCGCGGCATAACCCTGACTTATGACGGAGAAGATTTTATCCGGTATGCAAAGGAAATCGTTGGACAGACACAGTATCTGGAACAGCGCTATCGAGCCAGAAATTCTATCCCAATGCGCTTTTCTGTATCCTCCCAGCATCTTCCTTTCGCTATTCGGGCATTTACCCGGTTTTTATCAGAACTGGATTTTAGTACCTATGATATGGCTATACGGGAATGTGATACAAATTCCGTGATCCATGATGTTTCCAGCAGCAAAAGCGAACTGGGCATTTTGGCAATACAGGAATCCAACCTTCGTACACTTCAGACATTATTAACTTCCTATGATATTGAGTTCCATGAAATTGCCCTGATGCAGAATTACGTATTCTTCCGTAACGGCCATCCCCTTTCCGGAAAATCCCGAATCACATTAAAAGACCTGGAGGATTTCCCTTTTGTCACCTATGATCAGGAGACAAAAACCTCACACTTCACAGAAGAGCCTTTATTTTTTAACATTTTAAATAAAAATGTCCATGTCTGTGACCGCTGTACTAAGATTGCCTTGGTGCGAAAAACGGATTGTTTCAGCATCGGACCCGATTTAACCAACAGCAATGCCGATACTTTCCACAAAGGCATGGGCGAAATCCTTGCCAAACCGCTCCAGGAGGAAATTAGCAGGCTGCATCTTGGCTACATCAAGAAAAAAGGTCATAACAAAACCACTCTGGGAGAAAAATATCTGGATTTTCTGCTGGAAGACGTGGCACTGATTCAGAATGCGTCTGTGAAACTGACAGATCAAATTTCCCCGGTTAAATCCTCAGATACATAAAACCGCATCTTCTTGTTTCTGATAGGATAAAAATAATTTTGCCAGCAGGGGATCGAACTGGCTCCCTGCATTACGCTCTATTTCATTGCAGGCATATTCCTTTGAAATGTCTTTGTTATAGGGACGGCAGCTTACCATGGCATCATAACTGTCTGCTATTGCACAGATTCTTGCCGCTACAGGGATTTTCTTTCCTTTCAGGCCTTTCGGATAACCCTGACCATCCCAGCGCTCATGATGGTACTCCGCCATTGCCCATACTGTCTGCCGATATTTATGATGTGATTCCTTTAACAAGCTGATCGCAATATCTCCGCCATACAGCGCGTGCCAGTAAATCATAGAGCGTTCTTTTTCCGTAAGCAGATCTTTTTTGCACAGTACTTCTTTCGGTACCAATATCTTACCGGCATCATGATAAAGTGCACCCAGTCTTATGCCTTCCAGACAAATCTGTGCGATTTCATCCGGATAGATCTGTTCTTCACAGGATTTCTTAAAAAGCTGGCAGGCATTCTTTGCTGTAAAACTCTGATGAATATAGACCTCTCTTGGCAGATTTTGATACAATCTTAATATAATTTTCTGCATTGTATTTGTTGTTAGTGTTTGCATGCGTTTCCCTCCTTTACCGCTCATTTCAAAACAGAAAGCCTGCTTTACCGGCTTTCTATTGTTATGATCAGATCAGTATATTCTTTTCCTGATCCATCATCCGTTCTACAAGTTCCTGTTTATATTTTCGGGCAATAGGAATTGATTCTCCGGTGTTTAAAAACAATTCATTTTTATCTAAATAATCTACATATTTCAGATTCACAATATATCCTCTGTGAGTCCTCATAAATGTGTCATCTTTTATTTTCTCTTCAATATTTTTTAAACTGTCATAAAAAAGAATCTCTCTCTTATCCCTGCATGTTATGCTAATCATACGGTGGTCCACTTTCAGATATACGATAAGTTCTAATTGAACACGCTGTATTTTCCCATTGCTGATAAATTGCAGGGAGTTCTTCTTGCTTCTCACAATCTCCCAAAAACATTTTTTCATAACCAATTCAAATTTCTTATGAGTAACCTCATTTTCGATAAAATAGTAGAATGGATTCACTTCATAAGATTCTATAATATCTTGTTTCTGATTGCCCAGAAAAAGAATCTGGGCCTGGCATTGATCTTCACGAAAAGCCCTTGCGATTTCTATTCCTTTCATCCTTCCTGGCTCCCATCCAATCACTAAAATATCTACTTCCTGCATCCAGTCATCTTTACAGAAAACTGCTTCTTTTCCATTTTCATATACAAGAAAATTTGTCTGATATCCATACTTGTGTGCTACATACCGGATCAGGCTCTCATAAACCTGCAGCAGGTAAAAGGATGCATTGCATAATAAAATATATAGTGTCTTCTCATCCGCAGATATACCGGAATCTGACATATCTTTCATGGTCACCATCCTGCTTTCTGTTTCGTTAATCATAATATTAATTCCAGCTATCCGGATTTATCTGTAAAATTTCTTTTTTTACTGCAAGACTATTCTTTGTACTCAGCGGAACCATGTCCCCGGAATACATTTCCAGTTTATTTTTCATGATATTTTTCACATATTTTAAGTTTACAATATAAGACCTGCTGGTTCTTAAAAATCCCTTGTTTCTAATCTTATCTTCTATTATTTCCATATTCGCAATAAATTCAAACACATCTTTTTGCATATGTATGATGATATTTCTCCCGTAAACTTCCATAAACTGAATATCATCCAGCTGGATTCTCTTCATCACACTGCCTTTTTTACATAATATCCCGTCTTTAATTTTTTCCTTCTTACGTCCCATTACCTGAAGGAACACATCTTCCAGTTTTTTTGAGTATTCACTTTTCATTAAATAGTAGAAGGGAAAAGTATCATACGCATCTACCGCAAATTCTTTGCTGGAGGTTAGGTAAATAATTTCTCCTTTATATCCTTTTTCTCTCAGCATCCTTGAAGTCTCCACACCATTCATCCTGTCCATAATTATATCCATAAAAATAATATCTATATGGCTTTCTGAAAATATTTCAAAATAATCAATGACTTCCTCACCACTGGTAAATAACTTAATGTAAACATCAAGATTGTATTTTTCAGCAATTTTCTTCAAACATGCTTCATATTTTTCCAAGATTACGGTATTATCATCGCATAAACAAATATTTACCATAATATCACTCCCTGTCTCTTTTAAATATTTAAACAGCCTGGCTCATAATATCGCAAAGCAGTATCTGCATAATAAATATTCCTTTTTCGGTAGTCAGTTCCATGATGCCGTCATAACGCTGTACTGTTTTTTCTATATTCTTTAATCCAAATCCATGATACTCTTTTCTTTTTTTGGTAGTTTCAAACCCGCTGCCATTGACTTCGATGGTTCCCTGCATTGCGTTTTCTATTTTAATTTTCAGCAGGCTCCCCACACAGTACGCAACTACATGGATATATCTTTTACTTTCTTCTACCTTTTCACATGCTTCAATGGCATTATCCAAAGCATTTCCAAAAATTGCACACCAATCTGCCGGCTGTATGTTCAGTTCTTTCTTCAATTTCAGGTCCATTGTCAACCGGATATTTTTTTCTTTTGCTATCTGGGCTTTTTCTGATATAAGGGCATCTAATATGTAATTATCCGTATGTACAATCTTTTCATTGTGGTATACCTGTTTTGAGATACCTTTCAGATACTCTTTTGCCTTTTCTGTATTGCCGTCTTCTAACAGGCTTCCCAGGCATAATAAATGATTTTTTATATCGTGCTGGTATGCCCTTATTTCCTGATTCATGTTTACGATTGACTTATAATGCCTTACCTGGTTTTCCATCTCATGTTCCAGAAGCTGTTTTTCTGTTTCTAGAATCTGCTTCTCCATCTCCGCATTTCGTCTTGCTATCTCAGCACGTTTTCTCAGCTGATCCACCATCATTTTAAATGCTTCCGAAAACTCTCCCAGATACTGGATCTGGATATCAAAATTTCCTTTTGCCACCTGCTTGGTCTGCCATGTAATATGGCTAAGCTTCGATTGTAAATCTTTTAATGGCCCAAGGAGCGGATTTTGTCTTTCCATCTGCCGGTCCAGCACCCCATCTGACATTTCACAGATATATTCATACATGTCCAATATAGATTTCCCCAAAAACAGTAATGATTGGGAAAATTCCCTGTACGGCGGGTCGAACTGCTCCGGATCCAGATAAGCCGAGGGATGGTCATAGAGAACATGATTCACATAATTCTGCATCCGTTCTATATTTTTATCCATAAACGTCACCTGTTTTCATGATCTTAATTGCTGCCTTCCACAGCCTCAAACCTGCAGACACGATCCCCCTTTGCCCAGCAGTCTATTTCTGTAACCGTGTAGGAATGTCCCGTATATTTTTCCAAAATACCATCCAGAAATCCCTCATCATAGTTACAAACTGCCATCCCCAGTATCGGAAGTCCGGAACAGTCTACATCTTCACTGATAGTAAATACCGCCTTGCGTTTTTTGTCATCAAAGGATTCCATTCTCAGAATTCCTATTTTAAAATCGGAAAGAGTTTTTTGCAGGTGGATCAGAAATGTATCCATATCCAGCGATAGATCCAGCACTTTTTCTGCAAATTCCATACCGGCTTTTTTACCGCAGATCCTCAGGATCTGAACTGTTTTTTCTATCCCATACTGCTGCTCCAATGTATCCCTCATACTGTACATAAATAAACGATAGACAATTACGGGCATCTCCGGTCCCAGGTTTTTTCTTCCTGTCTCCACATCTCCCAGAACATCGAGAGAATATATATTTTGTTTTTTGCTTTCATATTTTTGCATATCTGTCATCTCTTTTCATTATATTTAACTTTTCTTCAGCTTTTCACAGTGATTATCATTCCTGCTTCCACTGCCCCTACCACCTCTTCCGTCTCCTGATCCAGAACAGAAAAGACAGCTGTTGCCGGGTATTCTCCTTTGTCCAGATGGCCTGATAATCTGGCATAGCGGATCCGCTCACCCGGACTTAATATTTTGGATGCATATATTTCTTTATCAGACTCATCCAGTGTTATTTTCACAGACATCTTGTAGGGATTCTCTGCCGGATTTGTAATCATAACCTCTCCCTTTTCATCTGCACTTTCAAACTGAGGATGCGTCAATATCTGAAACCGGAAATTTTCCGTATCCGCCTTCTTTTGCAGGTCTTCTATTACAGGTACCCCTGTTTTTGCATTCTGATCCAGTTTGTAACCTTCATATATGTGAAATCCACCTGCCAGACACACGATTATACACACTCCGCCCCACAATACCCCCTTTTTCCATCTGCTCACACCCATCTGCTCATGTTTTCTCTGCATGTACCGGTACCTCCTTTACTACAGATTATCTTTTATCTCAATGCTGTTAACCACCAGCTCTTGCTTTGGTTTTTTTACTGCGTCTACATGAACCTTAGAAAGATCTTCGGCTACATTCAGGCCTTTGATCACCTGACCGAATACGGTACTCTTATAATCCAGATAGTAAGCTCCGCCAATCTTCATATAAGTATCTAATGCTGTCTGGTATCTCTGCAAAACGTTTTCCGGTACGCCTTCTGTACCAATTGATTGTATCTTCTGATTTAACTGGTCTTCGTATTCTTTAATTTCTTCTTCACTCATTTTGCTTTCTTTGTTTTTTTCATTTAATTCCAACGTACCATCCCGAACCAGTTCATTCATGTACAAATTTGCAGAAACCAGCTTTTGGTCTTCCGGTATCTCCTGGTTTACTATGAAATAAAACTGGCTTTTTTCGGCATCCGTTTTGCCTCCCGCCATAGCCAGCGCACCTGGAAAATGGTGAAGGCCGTCATCATATTCTTTTGCCGGAGACTTTTCCGCACCAGTCATTTCTCCGGCAGTCATTTCTCCATTAGTTTTTTCTACAGCAGTTTTTTCTCCATCAGTCATTTCTCCATCAGTTTTTTCTTCATCGGTTTTTTCTTCATCGGTTCCTTTTGATCCCGCCTGTATGGTATTATCTTTATCAATGTAGTCAAACGGGCTGCCATTGTAATATCCCTGTTCTGCCAGGCTTATAAAATACGCAACCGTTTCCGGTGCCTGATCAGGATAGAGGATCACGGTTATATCTCCGGCTGTAGTATGGAAAATGGCATAAGGTCCATCACTCTTCGCCGTTTGGGGATTCTCTCCTGCATCTGTGGCTTCAATCGGAAACGTTTCTGATATGTCCGCACTTTTCGTTACATAGTTTTGATTGGTGCTGCAGCCTTCCAGTACTGTCATTGCCATAACGGCACATATTGTAAATAATATTTGTTTCTTCATGCTTCATCTCCTAAGTATACGACCCTGTTTGTACAGAACTTACTTCACTTCCGTCAGTTTTCCAAACACCGCATACCGGGCATTGGAAAATTCATAAGAACAGGTACACAGAATCAGAATTCTGTCATTCTTTGCCGGTGTAATGTTGCTGGAAAAGGTGGATTTACGGATGATCTCCTGAATCCATTCTTTTTTATCTTTACCGGATTGGAAGCTCAAAGGGAATCCCTCGCTTCCACTCAGGATATTTCCTGCAAATAATTCTATATGATAGGTTTTCTCCTTCGTGTAGAGTATCATCCGGGGATGTTCCTCATAATAGCGCTGCTCTTTATACGAAGACAGTGGGGAAAACATTCTCCCCAAAGTGATATGGTGTCCGTATATCATAGATATCTCACCGGTGAAATCCGGTTTGTTCCGGTAATCTAAAAAAACAGCCCCTATTTCATTAGGTGTTCCATCCGACAGGTGGTGAAGGTAATATTCATTGTCCTTCCCCTGTACCACCGGATAATCTATGGTAGTACCCGGGCTTGTAAGCCAGGCAACCCCGTCCTGATTCAGACCGTTTAACTTTTCCATATCCGGTGTCTGACCGTTTTCCCTCTGAATATATATCTCTTTTCGAAGACTCTTGTAATAACCCTCCGACGCGAGGAGCGGTGCAGCATCCTCCCAGATACTTTTTCCAAAATATACAGCGCCCGCCAAAAGAATCACAAGGCAGGCTGCCAGAAGAATCTTTGGAATTTTATTTCTTTTCATTTTCCTTCTTTCTATATAGGTAAAGTATGATTAATAATATGGCCGCCACACAAAATCCAAGTCCTATGACCCCATAGCCGATTGCCTGTTCTACTCCTGTCTTGGGTATCTGTCCGCTGTGTGGAGGATTGTTATTACCGGGGGGATATGTAACAGGTGTCTTTGTGGTCTCCGTGGTTTTATTTGATTCTGCCGGTTCGGTTCCTTCTGTATCATCTGTATCATCCGTATCACCGGGTTCCTCTGTTGCCTTTGTTTCATCCGTTTCCCTGGGCTCCTTATAAAGGCTGACCTCGATTTCGTATGGCAGGGTAATGGCATCCAGGAGAACTTCTCCTTCTGCCGGGTATGGAAGATAATCTTTCTTATAGACTTTCCACCGGATCTGGTTATTTTCAAACTCTGCCAGTGTCCCTTTTCCCCCGGACTTGCTTTCCCCCTGTAAATATTGCTTTTGTGCATCTGTTCCTGTCCCATAAGCCACATCCAATTGGTAAATACCGTCTGTACCGCTTTGTCCAAATAATATGTATCTGCCAAGTTCCGGAACATACAATTCCACAGAAGCTCCTTCAACAGGCTTTGCTGTCTCCTCATCCCTGACAATGAATTTAAGCTTTCCCATATAATCAACGACTACTCCCGCTGTTATATCCGTGCTGCTTTTGCCCGGTGTGTAGGACTCAGTTGGCCTTACTTCTCCTGATGTTCCTGATTTCGCTGATACACCGTTACTGCAGCAGCACCATGCCAAAAGTGCCGTTAACAGCAAAACTGCAAAACCACGTGTTTTTTTCATTAATACCATCACCTCATAACCACCTCATCTCTCTATTATCACAACTGCTTTTCTGGCTGTTTCTCCGATATATCTGTCATCTTCCGTCTGATAAAACTGTATCAGCACTGTACAGGGATAAACACCCGGTTCCAGTTTTGTATTCAAATATACGGAATCTATGTAAAATCCGGGATCTATCCCATCTGATTCATATAGTACACTTCCATCCCGGTCTGAAAGAATGCTTCCTTTGATGCAGAACCTGTTCCGGCTGTCATTGGCTAAACGGATCGTTCCTTTATCATCCGGGTTCTGAAAATAGATAACGGATTCTATATTTATATATTGCATGGCATCCGCCAGAAGACTGTTCTGTTCTTCTTTTCTGTCATTCTCTCTTTCTCTGGCTGTGTTGTCCCTGACCAGAGGAAGTTCTGAGGGATACCAGGCAGTGTAGATGCCAAGTCCGGTATAGAATCCTCCTGCCAGCATACACATGGCAGAAGCCGCTAATAATAGCTTGTTTTTCCATGCCTGTCTGATCCTTATCATGAATAAACTTTTCCATCTTTAATCTGCAGTAAAACATTTACTTTTGTTTTTGCTATTTCATCTTCTGTTTCATCCAGGGCGTATGTGGTGAATACCGCTGTTGCATGATAATTTCCGCTTTTTAACTGTTTATTAAGCTCTACATATTCAATGTAATAACCGGGATCAATCAGACCCGATTGATAAATTATCTCCCCGGTTTCATCTAATACCAGATCGATCTGAAGAGAGTAACGGTTTCCCGGAACATTTTCTATGCCCAGTTTTCCTTTTTTACCTCCTTCTTCAAATACCGGTTCTGCTGCAATACCGATATCTACCATTCCTTCTTCTACCTTTTGGCTGAGAAGCTCTGCCATCTCGGAAGGGCTTTTTCCCGGAAGAAGCCCGCCCAGGGCGTCTTCATCTCTTGTAAGCCTGTCCTTTCCCTGAGACTTCTGGGATTGATAATAGAAACCTCCTGCGATTCCTCCCAGAATTAAGATCAGGGCAAGGACAATGAGCCACTTTTTGCCCTTTTTCTTCTGCTCCATACCTTATGTCTGCTCCTTTCTGATTCTGTCCTCTGCTGATGTAACTACAGAATTAATCAGTATTTACCTGCCATATAATCTTGCCGGCTTTGACGGATTCCTCAATCTGCGAATACTGTCCCCGGTATCCGCCTACCTCCACTCCCAGTTTCAATTCTTTTTCATACGGTTTATTTGCCGTCCCCGAAGGGGTGAAGCCCTCTTTATTCAAGGGTGCCTGCAAAGATATCTCCTGATCCAGCCAGATGCTTTTATCTGCGGTATCCGGACTGTTAAAAATGTATGAACTGTTTTCATCTGTAAGACTTACACGAAAGTTTTTATAATTCCCCTGGTCCGTGGTTAGTTTACTGTCTTCTGCCGCTGCTTTCCAGTATCCCTGCTCTTCACCGGGATTTTCGATACCTTCCACACAGGCATTTAAACGGACTGCCTTTCCCTGCCTTACTGCAGGATTGTAGTTTTCATTTCCATCTGCATCCTGATCCGCAGTCTGGGTGGAATAATTTTTCACCCAAAGTCTGGAATCTCCCACCACACCAATCTCATAATCGCTTGCCGGATTGTCATGGTCCAGTACGTTTACAACGATATTTGGCAAAAGCAGCGTCCCGTTATCGACAGATATCTTCACTCTGCTGCCCGCATCTAACGTCCCGTTTACCACGAAGGCAAACGTAGTGGGAACGGTAACTGAGATCCGGGGGCTGTAATCTTTTTTTGCTACATCAAGCCATATATTCTGGCTGGGACCAGGGTCGGCTGCCTGTATACACAACACATCTCCCGCCATAAAACCGGCTGCCATACAAATTCCCATGGCAAATGTTATTTTCCTTTTTATCTTCATTTTGTTTATCCCTTCTTTCCAACAGAATTTTATGGAAAAAACCTTTTGCAGAAAAACCTATCCATTCAGATTTGCCTGCAACAAACTTTTTCCATTCCCGGGGATGCCAAAGCATATACGGATAATTCCGTGTTGGGATATGCCCCAACCTGCTTTATTGGTATCCCCCGGTATGATGCCATTTTAATAATTGAGTATTTTTATTTCAGTTTTTTATTTAAGTTTTTATTTAAGTTTTTTATTTCTATAATATTCTTGTTATTTATTAGTTAGTTTCAGAAAAATCATTACTCGGTGCTGTAGGAATACTATTTGTTGTATTGTCAACCTCATATCCTACCGTCCAAACGATAGTTCCTACTTTTGCAGACTGTTCAATCTGTTTGTAATCCCCGCGTTTTCCGCCAACCTGTACATCAAATGCCAGGTCTTTAGCTGCGCCGGTTTTAGCCAGTTTCGTTGTAGCATCTACATTAGCTGCATCAGATACATCCGGTGCATCCAGTACTACCGCATTTGCCATTTCGAAAGTATTCGCTCCTGCTGCCTTACTGAATTTCTGGCTTTCCAAGCTGAGGGTAAATTCTTTGAATCCCTGTGCGTTTGCACTGTGCTTCCAGTAGTTGCGTTCTTTATCAGATCCTTTATTTTCAATAGCTCCTGTCAGATTCACCGGAATACCATCACGACCGCCGCCTGTATTTGCCTTTGTAGAATAATTCGTAAAGGTCATGGTGCTGTCCTGTTCAACAGCAATCTCATAATCACTGGAATTGGAAGTAGGATCTAACACGTTTACTTTCACATTTGGAAGCAGTATGGTACCGTCCGTGGATGACAGCGGATTATTCTGTTTTGCAGCATCCAAAGTTCCGTTTACTACAAATGCAAAAACAGTAGGTACAGTAACACGAATACGTGCATCTGCATTTGTCTCATCATCTACTACAACACCGGCATATACATCTGTGCCGCCTGGTACAGTAACGACGTCACCGCCTGAATTTGTTGTGGCTGCCATCGCCGGGATTGTCATTGACATACAGAGTGCTGCTGCTGTTAAGGTTCCTAATACTTTCTTTGCTGTGTTTTTTCTTCTCATTATAATTTCCTCCAATAGTATTTTTTATTTTTTTTATATTTTAAAAGGGTAAATGGCAAACCCATTTAAATCAAATGATCGTCAGTTCAGGATCTTAACCCTGACTTTGACATTCACCTGGCCGATATCCTCCAGGCTTTCCGGGTCGGTTGCAGTTACAACTGCTGTGCAGTCATACTCCCCTGCTTCCAGGTTATGATCCAGTTTTACCTTGTCTATGTATTGACCCGGTTTTAAGCCGTCACTTTGATAAAGAACTGTATGGTCTTTATCCAGAGTAAGCGTTACACGGCAGTAATATCTATTCTCTTTTATATTTTCAATCCCCAGATTACCTTCACTTTTACCATCTTCAAACACCGGTTCTACATTCATAGAAACATTGAACATCCCTTCTTGTACAATGCCGTCCAGCATACCCTGCAGCTCTGTAGGGGTTTTCCCCTCCAGTGTGCCGTCCTTTGCCATCTTGTCAAACCAATATTTACTGGTATCATCCATGTTATTTCTATTTAGCAGGAAATACCCTGCCACAGCTGCTGCCGCCAGAAGAAGGAGCAGCAGCAGAACGGCCCATTTTTTGACCTTTCTCTTTTTCTTTTCCATAAATTGCTCCTTTACTGTCAGCGGATTAATTCAAATTTATAAACCATCTGGTATTTCGCCCTGGCATTTTCTTTTACATAAGTATCTGGCTCCGTATAAGAGGTACCAAATAAAGTATCATTATATTTTTCGAAAAATGCCGTATCAGCTGTTCCTTTAAACGTAAATTTCCCCGATGCACCTGCTTCTAATTCCCCGAATTCTATGGGTGTGGTATTCGCTTTTGAAAGGGCAGATTCCGAAAGTCCTGCAAAACCGTTGCTGCTTTCCTGGTCTGCTCCTGCTACTGCCAGATAGAGCTTTTTATCCAGATCTGATCCTGTCAGTTCCGTTTCATCTCCTACCAGTATCATCTGATCCCACGTAATTCCCTCGGTATGATTGTCATTTCTAAATGCCACTACAGTGACTTTTGTCTTATATTTACCACCGTTTGTAATGGTATAATCCGGTGCATCTAATGAAGCATTACGAATATTTTTGTTTTTTGCACTTGCCTGAAGCGGGTTTTCCACTGCCGCCAGGCAGACCTCTAATGGCACTGAAATATCCATAATTTCATAATTGTATAGTTCCAAAGTGTCATTCTCCGTGGTTGATTCCACCAGATAAAGCGCCGGGTTCACCGAGGTAATGGACGTCCCAAGCTTATAGTGGTAATACTCATCGTCAACGGCATCCTCATATGCTTCCTTGATGTCATACACTGCGATATCTCTTCCATTTACCGGATTGTCGGCACCGATGTCCAGATAATCACTTGCATTCAGCTTTTCCTGGATATGTATCACCCGGTCAGCTCCCCAGACCGGATTGTCCTGTGTCCCAGTATTCTCTGTTGTCAGATAGATCTCCTGATTTGCCAGTCTGGCTGCACCATATACGATGGTAAAATATCCATCCTGGTAAATACCGGCACCTTTTCCTGCACTGTTATTCTTTATCACAGCTCCGTCTAAGTTCAGATTTCCATGATTCGCTATTGCTCCTCCTTCTTCTTTTCCATTTGATGACAACGTATTATCATTGTGTTCCAGGATTGTTCCCTCATTAAGATTCAGGGTACTTCTTGTTTCTGTAATAATCAGAGGTGCCTCAGACTTTGTTGCTTCCGCAACATCTTCCATAGGATCTCCGCTGGCAACCGGCAAGCGGTGCCCATCAATAAGAATCTGCTGCAGGCTCAAACTGCTGCCTTCTTTTACTTTAAACAATTCTTTTGTATGGCTGCCCGGACTGCTAAAGTTAGGATTTACCTTCATGGCATCGGGAACCACGTATCTTCGAATGTCTACGGAACCCCCGATAATGCTGATTTCGCCCGGACTGCCTGCCTCCGAATAAGAGGTTGACGATAACGAAATATCTTTGTCAACGCTTACCGTATCTACTACATACAGATAACCTCCGCCGATATTCTTCAGCAGCTCATACGCTTTTTTCAGTGTCCGAACCGCATCATTAGGCAGCCCTCCGCTATTTGTATCATCATCTCCATTCACACCATCAATATATACTCTGCGGCGGAACTGCAGCTCCAGCATGTTTACTTCTCCTGTACGGCTTCCTTTGGAATAAATGTCGGTAACGGACCTTTCAAGCTGGTACATGGATGCCTCTTCCAGGGTTGGCTCATAGGGCTCCTGGGTACTTGTCCGTCCCGGATACTGTACCAGCGGTCTGCCAAGATACGGATCATCCATCGTTATCTGCAATTCACCATTCACCGGTTTGAAGCCACGCAGAGAGATTTCGATAAATTTACTGGACGCTGTATTGCCGATGCTTCCGCTACCGGTCAGGTGCACCGTTCCTTCTATTTTGGGTGCCCTGTCTAAGATACAGGTTCCGTCCTGGTAAATAGCGCTGCCTTTGCCGTTTGGCGTTTTCACATCCGAGATTTCAACACTGACAGCCTGGAAGGTACCTCCATCAACATAGACACCTGCACTCTTTGCATCAGCAGCCGTATTATTATTTCGGTATATCGTTGCGCCTGCCGGTATAATGAGGCTTCCCTTCACCTGGAAGATCGGCGCCCCAGCTTCTACTTTACCTGCTGCAAATAATGGATTCCCTACTACTTCCTGGCTGTGGCCGTCGAAATAAACATTATCAACAGTTAATTTTCCGGAAGCAGCTATTTCTATCATTACGCCGGTATAGGTAGGTGTTTTATACTGATCTTTTTCAGGCCGCTCTTCCTCCCATTCTTCCCATGCATCCGGCTGTGCGTATCTCTGGAAGTAGACCGGACCTTTTGCATCAATTACTTTGACGACGTTTTCATAATATCCGTGTGCTCCTGTTGAATCATTTATATTATTCATTTTGATTTCATCATCTACGGTAACTTTTCCGACGATTGTGATTACGCCTCCTTCAGCACCTGCCTTTAGAATTTCATATGCCCTTTCCAGTGTACGGACTGCCTTTTTTGGCGTCTTTCCATCCTCACTGTCATCTCCGCTTTCACCATTGAGATAAACAACCCCTTTTTGCTGAAGTTCCAGGATATTCTTATCGCTGCTTCTGTTCTCCAAATGATAAATTGCCAAAATCGACGAATCCAGGCTGAAATATTTCTTTGTGTTGCTGTCAGGCACCGCTCCTGCAGGATATTCGATTACACGGCGTCCTCCATATGGATTGTCCATGTTCAGTTTTAATACCGTACCGTTGACAGGTTTATAAGTTTCGTCTGCGCTGATGTAACTGCTGGCTGCTTCGTCAGCACCGCTGCCTGTCAGATATACTTCCCCGTTAATAGTTGAGGAGCCTGCAATGCTCATAGATCCGCCCTGATAGACTGCACTTCCTTTTAATGCGCTTACGTCCTGTATGGTCCCACCATTTACGGTAAGGGTACCTCCATTATTATTTACTGCACCTCCTGTTTTACCCGCTGGGAGATTGTTTAGCCTTAACTTAGTATCTGTGTTCATGCTGACAGATGCTCCCGGATCTATCCGAATTAAGGAATCTCCTTCTATAACGTCATCTATTTCCCTTCTTCCCAATATCCGGATATTTTCAAGCCTCAGGTCTGCACCCGCAGCTGCCCGGACAACCGGTCCTGTATATGCTGCCCATTCTTTGCCTGCCCCATAAATTGGAAATCCGGTATAACGGCTTATCCAGGCTGTATCAGGCAGATCCCAGGTCTCTTGTTTATTCACTTCAATCGGACCGCTGGCATATATTACATAATTATTTCCGCCCCCCAAAGATATTGCTTTAGCCATAGTCTCAACAGCCCTGTCCGGATTAGCACCGTTATTGCTGTCTGAACCTTTTTCACTGTCTATATAAACACATTGCTTAAGTACAAGATTTGGTGCCTGCTTTTCCAGAACATAGCCTGCTACCTGAGTTGTAAAATATGCAAGGTAACCGGTAGCATCTAAAATAACATCATTATCCGCTTTTACCACAACGCTGCCTTTTTGAAAACTGCCGGAACAGTCAATCATGTATTTCCTGTTTCTCTGATATATGGATCCACCCAAAACCAACGGATAGGATGTACTGGAAAGATAAATTCTGTCAGAAATCACACTTCCGCCGCCCTTCAGATTGAAGGATGGTCCCTCAATATAAATACCGGCATTTATTTTTTCTGCAGGTATTGCAGTGCTCAGTGGTATGTTATCGCGGATTACTCCACCCGCCACATCCACCTTAGAGGAACTTCCGTAATAATAGATTCCTGCACCTCTGTTAGCTTTGTTTCCCCTGATGTTTCCGCTGAGGAATTTTAACGTTCCCCCTACTACGGAGATAGCACCACCTTTGCTATAGGAAGTTGATGTGCTTTCCGTTCTAAGTGCTCTGCATATATTATTCTGTATCTCCGCACCATTTATCGTTACCTGGCCGCTGTTAACGAATATTCCGCCGCCCTGCGCACCATAAGTAGGTGAGGTATTGGTACCATTGTAGATCAATTCGTTATCAGAAATTATTCCGCCGTTGACTGTAATGGTTCCATTGTTAAATACAGTTCCCATTATGTTTGCCGAATAGCTTGACGAATCTGAGATGTTCCCTGTAATTGCTGCGCTTCCCGACATATTCAGTGTTCCGGCATTATAAAAAGCCGTTCCAGAGATCGTTGATGTTATTTTTTCAGTTCTGTTTCCGGAAATGGTCCCACCGGAAAATTCAAATGTCGAATAGACATTATAATTGTAAACACCAACTCCATAACTATAGCTAGCAGACCGGTTTACATTATCATCTATATGACCGGAAGTCATGATTACCTTACCGTAATTATAGATGCCGGCAGCATATGCATAGCTAGAAGACAGCCCATAGCATTCATTACCAACAATACCTCCACCCTTAATATTCACATTGCCAGAATTTAAAATTGCTGCTCCGCCTTCATTGGAATTTGTCTTACGGTTATTCTGTAAATACGCCCCCTGTTCTAAATTGACTACGGCGCTGCTGCTATTGACATTGATAATGGAACCGGAAATTGCTGTATTCAACGGGATATTTTCTTTATTTCCATCAATTGTAATGTTTTTTACCGTGAATACTGCACTTCCGCCAAGCTGTATCATATGGCCAAAAAATTGCTCATCCCTTAATACTTTTGGTTTCCAGGTATCCCCTTTATCATTTGTAAAGGATCCTCCCTCATCAAAGCTCCAGGTATCCCCCTGGGGCTTAGCCGAAGACGACGAGTAGAAATCTACCGGATAATTGCAGATGATAATACTGGCTCCGGCATCTAATGTTTTTAATATTTCCGCTGCTTTGGCGAATGTTGCCACTGGCGCCCCCCGGCTCCCACCGTTATTACTGTCATTTCCCGGTACCAGAGTGGGCGTAAGCGCCCCCTGTCCCGCCAGATATACATTATTCTCACCCTGAACAATCAGATTCGGTGTCCGTGCCTTAATAGATTTATCTTTTGGAAAATTAGCAGTTTTTATAAAGTTGTCGATAAAAGGATCTGCACCTGCAGTAAGGGCTGTATCCGGTTCCACTAAGACCTGTCCGATAAAGTTATCGCTGCACCCGATATTAAACTTCTGATTATCCGGTTCACTTAACAGCGTAACGGGCTTATTCACATCCTGTATATAGATCTCTCCTGATACCTCAGCCTTACCGCCCAGATTCAGCTTACCGGCACAGTCCACCGCATTTCCAATGGATGTACTGCGATTCCCCTTTATCTCAATACCATCTTTAAGCGTGAGTGTCCCCTTTGAACCGACGATAATCCCCTTCCCCTGATTATTGATAACCTTAGCGGTACCTTCCAGAGTCATCTCGATCTCATTTGGATAAATCGTTGTTATGCCACTGCTTGTATATAAATAATCATCATTAAAAATACCGTTATTACCATTGTCGTTTACCGATGCATCTCCTGACATCAGAATACTGCTGGGCCCGGTATAATAACTGGAACTTGTTGTCTTATATCGCTCCAGATAAATCCCATATGATCCATTATTCGAAACTTTGGCACTGTCTTTTATTTCCACTGCACATGATCTTTTGGACCAGATTCCATAATTGGAATTTGCTTCCGAACGTGAAGTCCCTCCAATAACGGCATTGCCTTCCAGTATAATTTTAGGACGTACCGCGGTACTGGTTGAAGTGGTACAATAATCAAAGTATATGCCATAGCTATTTTTACCTATTCTGGACTTACCCCGCAAAATAATACTGGTGTTATTGATCGCATAAGAAGAATTTCCATACACACCGTAGCTTGATCCTTCAATTTTTGCATTTCCATCCAACACAACAGATAAATTATCAGCATCAGAATTTGTAGCAGTTATATTATATAAATAAATACCATAATCTTTGTTTTCATTTATAATTGCAGAGTTTCCGTCCATATTGAAACGGCTGCTTTTTGAAACCAACGTTGCATAAACACCTCTGCTGCTTTTCAGAATCCGGGCATTGTCATGTAAGGATGCAACATTATTCGCTGCGTACAAGTATATACCTATATCAGACTGTAGAATGGACGAATCCTGATTCATCTCCAGCATTGGCGTATCCGATACTGTCGTTCTTCCTAACAGGCCTGCCCCATACCTGCCCGGGGCCAGAATATATGAAGAATCATTCATAATAGCTTTGGAATTATCTCCTTGTATGCCAATGCCGCCTGTACTGCTATTAAGTCCTGGCAGGTTCCCCTGACTGCTGTCATTATTCAGGTACCTGTAATTTTCTATACCCGAATGATCCTGCATCGTTAGAGTTCCGCCGCTTAACAACCTGACTGCCCAGTTCCCATGCCAACGGATTACCGCTCCGTCCGATTGATCCGGATTAAGCCCCTTCATTAAAATGCTTCCCCCGGCACTCTCAACTCCAAAACTGTAGTTATTTTGCAAAATTGTGTTTTCCAATATCAGCGATGTATTGGAGGTTAGATAAATCATAGCCTGAATCGTATTATTAGCCCCGTCTACAGCGCCTGCATTTCCGTCCATCAGAAGCTTGCCCACGGTAAATTTGCCGGAACCATTGTTTAACAATCTGGCCATAACGCCATAGTAACTGGCAAACCGTTTTACCTGTGCCAGATTTGTATTAATGACATTCCCTTGGGAATTAGTCGTGTCAGACTGAACAAACTCTTCTGCTTCATAATCCAGCTCCCATTTCTGATCTCCGGCGTCTGCAGGTATCCTTACCTCCCCGCATATGTAAATGTAAGGCTCAAATCCATCCGGATCATAGCCCGGATCTCCCGCAGCCTTTTGGGCATTTATTTTTGCCTCTGCAATCCTGTCTTTCAAAATATCTTTTGCCTTCTCAAATGTAAGCACTGCATTAGACGGAGAGGTCCCTGCGTTTGAATCACTTCCATTGGTTCCATCCAGATAAACCCCTTCTCCAACCAGAATAATATTTTTATTAAATCCTCCCAATTGGGTCTTCGGCGGTATCTCACCTCCTGTAAAATAGGAAACATAAGGCTCTGCATCCTGAATATTTGAATACGTATATGTTTTATCAATTACATTAACTGCGCCATATTTTGCCGGCGTAACGACTACACTGCCCACTTCAAAAGCATTTTTGTTTAAGTATAACGGCATTTTACCTTCTGAACCGGTTACCGGCACTTTTTCAAGCAAATATAATTTACTTGTTGCCGTATTTAAAAAGATCTTGTCTTTCATATCAAGCGCTTCCGGATCAATGTAAATCCTGTAGGAAGAAGTAGTACTTATATCCAGATATATCCCGAACTTGCCAGCCTCTGTATTTTTCGAATCATAGGTTCCGCCTAAAAACCACATAGCACTGGATATATAGCAGCTGCTGCCCTGATTCACCGCGGTGTTATTTGTAAGGGAAGAGCCTGTTCCAATATAAGAAGTTCCTCCATTGTTGAAAAAACCACCACCGTTTTCAGTTGCTTGATTGCCGGAAACTTCTGTATCCTCCAAATATATCACTCCACCGACTGTACAAACACCTCCGCCATACTGGGCTGTGTTATCTTTTAAATACGACTCTGTTACTTTTATCGTATTTCCACTAATATATAATCCTCCGCCACTGGATACTGCATTATTTTCTTTTATCTCCACCCCCTGCAGAATATCTAAATAACTGCTGGAAGTATAAATGCCGCCGCCATACTGGCTGGAGTTTTTTTGTATGACACTGCCTGTTATGGAATAACGACTGCTTGAGTATCCGCCGTTGAGATACAATCCACCTCCATAATAACTTTCATTTCCCTGGATTGTTCCTCCTGACATCGAAAAACTGCCAGCGGTAGAATAGACCCCTCCCCCATAATAAGTATTTGTATTATTTTCAATAATACCCCCTTTGATAGTTAAATTACCTCCGGTACTGTAGATTCCTCCGCCATAACGACTGCTGCTGCTTGTTCCAATTGCTTTATTTCCGGAAATCTTTCCCCCATCCATTACCATTTTCACACCGGAACCCAGATAAACACCGCCTCCGTAAACGTAATAGCCTGTACCAGTATTATCTGATATTACTGCGGTTCCACTTACATTTAGTTCTCCACCAGTTATATAGATTCCGGCGCCATAACTATTGTAAGAAGAGCTGCTTCCCGATGTGGCACCTGTTCCTCTTGCCTCATTATTGGTGATGCTTCCTCCACTGATGTTGAGGATACTGTTTGAACCGGCAGCGTAAATACCGCCTCCAAAGCCTTTATAATAATCAGATAACGACAGATTGGAATTAATTGTTCCCCCTGTCATATCCAGCTGCGCATTGCTTACATAAACTCCGGCTCCGTATCTGCCTGAGTCCGCACCGCTGTTGTCGGTAATGCTACCTCCATTTAAAGTAAAAATCGTATCATTTTTATTTACACCTGTTACAGATACACCCAGTGATTTCCGGGTTATCGTCCCCCCGTTCATTGTAAACCTTGTTTCCTTGCCGGATGCTCCCTGAACCTGAACTCCGATCCCCAGATAAGAGCTGTTAAAACCTCTTAAAACAGTACCATCCTCAGAGGTATAGGTTCCCCCGGGAAGTACATTTATCATGATATTACTGTTATTTTTATAGTCATATTCCATCAGAAGTGAGGAAGTAGTTAGGTTTCCTCCGTCTTTTACTGACACCAGCGTACCCGGCACCGTTTTATGGTGTGTCGTGTAATCAGTATTTGTCTTACAGCAGGTAATTTTCGCTTCACTGCTTCTGTCTTTCCCGGAATCATCGATGAAATTCCATACCTCTGTTCCGGTAATGTCAACGGTATCACAGATATAGATCACTCTGTTTTGGGGCGCAATCTCATCCCAGTTTTCTAATAATATCTTTTTTGCCTGGGCGAAGGTTTTCACCGGCCAGTTACAGTTTCCTCCAAACCACGCATCGTTTCCTTTCTGTCCATTGAGATAGACTCCGGTAAAGACAAACTTACGATAAAGTTCAATATGATTTTCAAATACACCGTCACTATCCTCATACGTATCCTTACGAAGTCCCCACCCGGCATTTTGATTACGGCTGTGGAGAACAAATGCATCCAGGTAATCTGACGCGTCGCTTCCGGCGGGTCCCATAATTACATCTGCATACTGATATACCTGATTGTCGTCTAACCCCGAAAAATAAACATTAAATTTACGGTTTCCCGGATCAGCGGCCAGTTCTATCGTACAATCTGCCAGACGGTCCCTGTATTCCGGATCCAATTCTGTCTGGATGCTTCCTCCTGTTATGGTCATTCCTTCTCCGATCACCAGCTTGCCAAGAACATCACCTGATGCGCCGTCATAACTTCCTGCAATCCTTATACCGATACCCTGTTTACAGGCTACGTCAATATTAGACATTTTAAATGTTTCACCCGGAGGAATGATCAAAACTTCCGTAGGATATTTCTCCCATTGAGACAACGCAATCTTATTTTCACCATCCAGCTCCGTTATCGGCACACCATTCTGAGTAAACTCCGGATCACCTACGACTACCGGACTCATTACAATAACAGTTCCGCCTTCTCCGCCAAGCAATTCTTTCGCCTTTTCCCAACTCTGAACCGGATGCTGGTCATCAATACCCGAATTCCCATCATTGCCTCCCGGAATCGCAGGTCGGTCACCTTCGGGACTTGATGCATCCTTATTTACATTCCAATAGACGATCTGGCTGCCCACTGCGCGAGCCGATGAACGGACTTTATTTTCAGTATTGTTTTCAGGCTCTTTTATGTCTGTCTTATCTTCATCTTTTGGAGAAACTTTAGAAACATATTTTTCTACATCTTTGGTTTCATCTTTTGTTGTATCTTTTGTTGTATCTTTTGTTGTATCTTTATCATCTGTTTTAGACAGCAGCGTTAAATAAATTTCTTTTGCTGTGTCCTCCTTAACCCAAAGTTTCCAATTATTTTTTGCGCTCTGTTCCAACGTAAAATGACTTAATAAGCTATCTCCGCTTTCCCCATTTTCATAGAGTGCTGATAACGCCATTTCCTCGTTTACATTTGCATCCGCCTGTACAGATATAGTGTAAGTTCTGCCTTTTTCTAATTCTTTCAGAATCTGAATGGAAGGCTTCTTCCCCTGGCTGTTTCTGTAGTCCAATTCCAGATTACCCTGAACGTTGAGCCCAACTCCTATCACAAGGCTTCCGCCCGTAACCCTGATAAGTGTCTGGTTTTCTCTGCCGGCGGCTGAGGCTAATGTCATATTAGAAAGTACAGCCCCTCCTTCTTCAATAAGAAATATCGACTGGTCTTCCCCTTTTCTTTCTGCCCAATTAACAAACCGGATGCCTCTTCCAGCAAATTCTACTTTTTCAGAAGCATTGATTTTCATTGAGGACATAACATAAACTGTAACCTCATCTCCGGGTAACTTTTTCAAATCAGCTGCCTTACTGAATATATCCTCTATATTTGTCAAAGGAGTCTGAGCGCTTTTACCATCCCGACTATTATCATCCGTATTTTTGTCTGCATCAGCGGATGGATCCCAATAGAGCACCTGTGACTCCTGGTTTTGGTTTTCCTTGGATTCCGCCTGAGTTTCCTTCGTGCTATCTTTTGCACTTTCTGTTGCATTATCTGTTGTACTGTCTGTTGCACTTTCTTTTGTAGTTTCTGTTGTACTGTCTGTTGTACTTTCTTTTGTACTTTCTTTTGTACTTTCTTTTGTGCTATCTTTTGAACTTTCTTTTGTAGTTTCCTTTATACTGTCTTTTGATTCCTGAGTTTTTTTATCTGTCCCTGCTGCTTCTGCCTTTTTTTCTGAATTCGATATATTTTTTTCTGTCAAAGGGGTCTTATTTATTTCTGTGGTGGATTTTTCTGTATCCGTCTTCCTCTGTAATTCAGTCCCCTTTTCTGAATCTGTTGCCTTTTCTAGTTTTGTTTCATTTTCCGAGACTGATTTTTTTGCTTCACCTGAATACTCGCTTATCGTATTTACTTTTCCGATAAGATTGTATTTTTCTGTTGCTGTTCCAGCAGCCTCTGTTATTCCCGGACTGCATATGATAATACCGATGCAAAGCATAACAGCCACTATTTTTTTTACTTTTTTATTCATTTGTGCTCCCTCCGATTTTATAAATATTGCCTATAACAAAGGCTTTTCTTTTATTCATTCTAATAGGTTCCTGGAAATTACTGGTGATTAAATCAGACTTTTTTCTTCAGATGTGATAGAATAAGGCAAGTAAGAAAACTGTAACAAAAGAATACGTGATATATGACAATAGCAAAACAGGCGAAAGCCTGTGACGCAAAGCTATCAGGGTCTGTAAAATGACAGCCAGCTGCCGACTTCCTTCTTGGATTATGCCTGCATGCTGGCTGTCATTTTTATGTATTTTTAGCTGGGGAAAAAAGTCTACCTTTTTCTCCAAAAACAATATATTTTCGACAATATATTACAATTAATTTATTATAGGGATTCATTCAATTGATTGCTTTGTAAAGCCCATTTAAAAAAAGTTTTATGATCTACTTCTAATCTTCTGGCAGCTTCCCTGCCACTGATTCTATTTTCAGACCATTGTTCATATACGTTTGTAAAATTAGCCGGTAGCTCTTTACTGGGACGACCGAACTGTACTCCTTTTACCTTGGCAACTTCAATTCCTTCCTTTTGCCTTTGCCGGATATTTTCTCTTTCTATCTGCGCAACATAGGACAAAATCTGTAAGACAAGGTCTGCTATAAAGATACCTGTTATATCATTTTCTTTAACTCTTGTATCTAACAGAGGAAAATCAATGACGACAATATCGGCTTTTATTACTTTCGTTAATCTGCGCCATTGGCATATTATTTCATCATAATCTCTTCCCAGGCGATCTATCGATTTTACATATAATACATCTCCAGCCTTTAATTTTTTTATTAGCTTTTTATACTGCGGACGATCAAAGTCTTTACCCGATTGTTTGTCTTCGAATATATGACTTGATAATATACCAGCTTTTTCCATAGCTGCCAGTTGACGGTCTGTGTGTTGATCTTTTGTTGATACGCGTACGTATCCATATTTCTGGCTTTTCATTGCATTCCCTCCATTTGTGAATATTCATGAATTATTATGCCACAATTTTTATAATTTTGAACTGGAATATTTTTTTTAATTAAAAAAACGGAAAGAATTGTGTATTTTTACAATTCTTTCCGTTATTACTCAAAGTATAGAATCAACTAATACTTTTTATTAATCATTTTTAAGTACGCTTCCTGTTCCCAGTCATCAATGATGATATCATAATGGGTATTAATTTTAATACAACCATATAGCATAATTATAAATCCAATTAATATCATAATCCCAAATGCTGCCGCCATTTTCTCCTCCTGTCAATCAGACTACGTAACAGGTTTATCTGTATCGAACTTGATAAGTGTAATTATCACTGCTTCTGTAAGTCTTTCTTCCGACTTTCTTATTTGCTATTACGTAGATATAATATGTTCTTCCTTTTTTCAGCCTGCTGCTACCATATTTTTTTATTATAGTTTTTGTTGATTTTGTTGTAGTGGCTTTTTTATAACCGGAATTACGTTTGCTTGAAATGTATACAGTATAGTTTGTTGCTCCATTTATCTTGTCCCAGGAGACCTTAATTCCCGTTCCGGATTTTTTACCTTCCACCTTTGGTTGAATTGCAATGTAGGAGGTTGACCAGGAACTATACTTCTTACCTGTTTTTAACTGAATATAGGCACGTACTTTTACTTTATAAAAGTCTTTTTTTATGTTTGAAAATGTATAGCTGTTAGTGTTATAGTTTATAACTTTTGTGGATCCTATTTTTTTGTTTTTAGCAGAGTATAAAGCAATTTCGTAACCATTTGCGTTTTCTGCTCTTTCCCATTGAATACTTGCTTTTTTGATATTTGCGTATCCATAATCGGTAAAAATATTCTTTACACTTGACGGTACTGTTTTTACATCATAAACTGTTGTACCATAGCTGGCCACCGCTGTATAACCGCCTGCGCTCCGTTCCGGATATACTTTATACTTATAAGTTCCGCCTGCCTTTAGATTATTAATGGTATAAGTATTTGCTGCCGTCTTTCCTATATAGATCTCCTGATTGCTTTCAATCTGATATACATTATATCCGGTTGCTCCAGCTGATTTATCCCATTGCAGTGTTACACTTGATGTACCGGCATTTGTCTGTATTACTTTCTGATATGGAATCTGAACCGGTGTAGTAGCAACTGCTATTCCAGCTGACCATGGTCCATATATCTTATTGGGGTATTGATTTTCATAAGCCCTGACTCTAAAGTAATATGTCATTCCGGCGGTAAGTCCGCTCTTGCTGCAATCCAGACTTGTCATCGTATAGCCAACAGAATACCAGTTCCGGTTGTCTTGTGAATATTCTACCTCATATCGGATGCTGCTTCCCATAACCTGATTCCAAACGACCTTGGCAGATCCTTCTGACGCATATGTCTGTCTCAATCCTGAGGGAGCGCCCGGTGCAGCCAATGCTGACATGCTAAAAAACAAAGCAAGCAGAAATCCCAACACCATTATGGCTCCAGCTCTTTTATATCGTTTTGTGTGCAGATTCATTTTATCGTAATCATACATTTTCATTTCCCTCCTTAAATCTTTTCTGAGGGTAGTTTATCATAGATTCATTTCTGAAATACCAGATTTGTCCTGAAATGCCTATTTATCTGCATGAATTGTTGTTTTCAAAATATTCTAATTCTTTTAACCCTTAAAAATAGAATTTCAGTGCAAAAAAACTTCTTCCCAGTCAGAGGATATTTGACAAAAAGATCCGCTGTATTTGTGTACAGCGGATCCCTTGAAAAATTTGGAGAATTTATTAATATACTAAATATTCAGCTTCTCCAGGGCTTTACATTAATTACTAACTCTGCCATGGCGGTCTGTCCGGCCTGATTCGTTAACCGATATAAAATAGTGTAACTTCCGGTGTTATAGCTATAGAATGTATCGCCCAAAAGCCGTTCACCATTCAATGTACATATGACTTTACTCTTTAAGTTCGGTCCGTCTTTTTCATCACTGGCTGTTTTTATGAAATCTTTCAAATATACGCGTTTACCAGGAGTGATGCTTAAATTATCCGTAGATAATTTCAGAACAGGAAGTTGCTTTTTCGCTTTTACAATAATGTACATGGATTTCTTAACGGTAATACCATACTTATTTGTCAAAGAATACATTACTTTATATTTACCTGCTTTATCAGCTTTAAACTTCATATTCTCTGACAAATTTTCTGAGCCTGCTTTGCATTTTACTAATTTCATAGCATTTTTACCGCCCTTATACTGCAATGCTTCTTTGATATACTGTTTCAGATTTACTGTTTCTCCGGATTTAACCGTGATCTCAGTTTTCTTTAAGCGCAGAACCGGACTTGCAGGTTTAACTACAACTTTTAGCTGCTTTTTCATAGTACCTTTCTGATATGGCATTTTAAAGGTAACTTTGAAAGTTCCTGTTTTTGATGCTGCAAAGTAATTTTTTTTGATCATTTTCTTTTTATTTGCAATGAATGTTACTTTATCTTTGATATTCTTTCCGTTGGAATCCTTAGCCACAGAGATTAAAGTTCTTAAATCTAATTTCTTACCAACTTTGATTGTTACTTTACTCTTTTTCAAAGTAAGCTTTGCATAATCAGGTTTCGGACGTTCTTTCACCTTTACCAGCAGATATTTGGTTACATTCCCTGCTGCATGTGGCAATGTTATGGCTACTCTGAATTCCCCTGCAATAGGAGAACAGAATACTTGTCCATTGATCAGGAACGATGGCAATACCGTATACCTCAAACTATATCTAAGATCCTGGTTTGTGGAGTCGGTGGCAACTGATACCATCTGTCCTAACAGCAGATTGTCTCCTACAAAAATCTCTGCCCAATCCTGTTTCAATACAAGCTTAGGATTTTTTGGTTTTTCCTGCACTTTACGATAACAAAATGCTGCGGACTGCTCATACCTAACATTCTGTAAATGAATCTTAGACTGGCTTATCACCTCGTATCCTTTAATAGATGGAGCATTGATGACGATACTGCTTCCTTTGTCAATTTCATACACCATTTTATAGATGGACTGATCAACTAAATTACTAATATTATGATCGTACTCATCAAAAACTTTTACATATATCTTTACCTTCTCTACCGGTATTACCTTTTGTTTGTAATAGAAAGTTACGGATTGATCTCCTGTAATCGGTGAAATCACATAATATGGCTGACCGCTTACGTTGTAACCATCAATGGAAGGTGCATAGATCTTTATGCTGTCCCCCTTAACCGCTTCAATTTCCAACGGTGATACGGACTGGTCAACCAAGCCGGATAAATCTTTGTTATTCTCATCTTTTACCAAAATGTGAATTTTTACTTTTTCAACCGGTTTTTCCTTTTCTTTGTAAATAAATTCTACCGTTTCATCTCTGACAATCGGATAAAACAGTTGCACATCTTCGCCTGTCACTACATAACCATCTATGAATGGAGCTTCTATTCTGACCTCACTGCCTTTTTCCGCTTCCACCACTAATGGTGTAACCGACTGGTCTACCAGACTGCTAAGGTCTCTTCCCTGCTCATCCTTCACAAGTATGGTGACAGAAACCTTTTCCACGGGTTTTACTTCTTTGCGGTAAATAAATGTGATCTCTTCATTCTGAAGAATCGGTGAGAAGTCTTTCACTTTATCTCCCTGAATTTCATACCCTTCTATTTCCGGATACTCTATCCTCACATTACTTCCCTTTTCTGCCGTCCTCGCCAATGGATAAATATCCTGGTCTATAAGACTGCTTAAATCATTACCTGACTCATCCTTTAAAAGAATTGTAATGTTTACTTTTTCCACAGGCTTCTCCGCTTCTTTATATTCAAAGATCACGGTTTCATCCTGATAAATGGGTTTAAACTCTTTAAAGCTTTCTCCCTGGATTTTGTATCCTTCAATTACAGGAGCAGAAACAATCACATTACTATTTTTCTCTACTGACTGATGCAGCGGTGTTTCTTCCTGATTTACAAGACTGCTTAAATCCCTGCCCTGTTCATCTACCGGTATAATGGTTATATTTACTTTTTCTACTGGCTTTACTTCTTTTGCATATGTGAATACAATGTTCTCATCCTGCTTAATTGGTGAAAAATCTTTAGAACTTTCTCCCTGAAGAACATACCCATCAATCTCTGGCGCTTCTACTCTCACATTGCTGCCTTTTTCCACTTCCCAAACTAATGGTCTGTCTTCCGTATTCACAAGGCTGCTTAAATCATTGCCCTCTGTATCCACAGGAAGAATGGTCACGGTAACTTTTTCTGCAGGTTTCACTTCTTCCTCATAAATGAACTCTACTATTTCATCCTTTTGAATCGGGAAGAAATTAATATTACCCTTTCCCTGTAGTTTATATCCCTCAATTACAGGTGCCGTAACCGTAATATCGCTCCCTTTCTCCACTTCTAAGGATAAAGGATTTACGTTTTGATCTACCAGATTACTCAGATCTTTTCCGGTAGTATCATTTACGTGGATGGTTACCTTTACTTTTTCAATTGGTTTTATTTCTTCCTGATAAATAAACTCTACCGTCTCGTCTTTCGTGATTGGATTGAATTCCTGGAAATTTTCTCCCTGGACTTTATATCCGTCTATCACTGGTGCTTGTACTCTTACGTTGTCACCTTTCAGTGCCGGAATTATCAGTGGTGTCGTTTCCTGATTTACCAGATTGGATAAGTCGTTTCCTGCGCTATCCTTTACCTTAATTGTGACTTGCAGTTGTTCCTTGTACGTAAATGTTACTGTCTCGTCTTTCGTGATTGGATTGAATTCCTGGAAATTATCTCCCTGGACTTTATATCCATCTATCACTGGTGCTTGTACTCTTACGTTGTCACCTTTCAGTGCCGGAATTACCAGTGGCGTCGTTTCCTGATTCACCAGATTGGATAAGTCTTTTCCTGCGCTATCTTTTACTTTGATCGTCACGCTCAGCTGTTCCTTGTACGTAAATGTTACTATCTCGTCTTTCGTGATTGGATTGAAATCCTGGAAATTATCTCCCTGAACTTTATATCCATCTATCGCTGGTGCTTGTACTCTTACGTTGTCACCTTTCAGTGCCGGAATTATCAGTGGTGTCGTTTCCTGATTTACCAGATTTGATAAGTCATTTCCTGCGCTGTCCTTTACCTTAATTGTGACTTGCAGTTGTTCCTTATACGTAAATGTTACTGTCTCGTCTTTCGTGATTGGATTTAATTCCTGGAAATTTTCTCCCTGGACTTTATATCCGTCTATCACTGGTGCTTTTACTTTTACGTTGTCACCTTTCAGTGCCGGAATTACCAGCGGCGTCGTTTCCTGATTCACCAGATTGGATAAGTCGTTTCCTGTGCTGTCTTTTACCTTGATCGTCACGTTCAGCTGTTCCTT